>Ga0187775_10000348_pt1 | contig 11356 bp, 10 predicted proteins | sample 0216_BV02_MP12_1_FD_132441 | JGI IMG/M metagenome (GOLD analysis project Ga0187775, IMG submission 132441) | Tropical peat soil microbial communities from peatlands in Department of Meta, Colombia - 0216_BV02_MP12_10_MG | ecosystem: Environmental > Terrestrial > Soil > Wetlands > Peat | place... | reverse complement strand
CGGATACCATAATAAGCCGCTGCCCGATTGAGATGCACCGCCACCTTGGCCGGTGTGATGCCGTGAGCCTTTTCGTCCTTGTCAGCCGGAACGTTGACCAGGAACCCCGCGTGATTGTAGCCACGCACCGCCAGCGAAAACGCGAAAAAAGCGACGAAAAAATCCACCAGGATCAGCATCAGCTTGAAGATCCAGATGCTGGACTCGTGGGTGCCGGTCAGGTTCAGGATGTGCAACGTCGGACCGATCTTGTCAGCGTTCGCGAGCATGTTCATGATGCCGAGGATCAGGATGATCGCGGTGGAGGCCATGAGGGTGGCGGCCATGGTGGCGTTGCGCAGCGTCTGCACCGACACCACGTCCCAGCCCTTGCTCATGGCCTGCTCGACCCAGGCGGTGCGCGCCAGCGCGTTCATGCCCTGCACCGTGCGCGTCGGGCTCAAGCGGCTGCGCCGCATCAGACGGATCTGATAACCGCTAAGAATAACAGCGCAAAACAGGAACAACGCGCCGTCGATGATGTAATTCCAGTAATAAGAAATCAGCGAGGCCATCGGATTCAGGGTTGTTTCCAGAATTGAAGGGGGCGGCATCTTAGCAAAATTGCCCGCTGCGCGCAGCCTTCGACGGCGGCGCGGGCGCCTCCCGCGGTTCCCATTTCCCGGGAATTCCCCTATGCTTGCCGCCCCACACCGGACGTTCGTCATGACCCTCGCCGCGCTGCGCCTCAATAAAAACGAAGATCGCCGTCTGCGTGCCGGCCACGTCTGGGTCTTCAGCAACGAAGTCGACACTCGCGCCACGCCGCTCACGCAGTTCCAGCCCGGCGATCCGGTGTTGATCGAAGACGCCGCGGGTCACGTCCTCGGCACCGGCTACGTCAACCCGCACGCGCTCATCTGTGCGCGGCTGGTCTCGCGCGACCCAAAATACGTTCTCGACCAATCGTTGCTTACACACCGCCTTAATATTGCCTTAAGCCTGCGCGAGCGGCTGTTCGATGCCCCTTATTATCGTCTCGCCTTCGGCGACAGCGACGGCCTCCCGGGACTGGTGGTGGACCGTTACGGCGACATCCTCGTGGCGCAGATCACCACCGCCGGGGTGGAACGGCTTAAAACCGAGGTCGTGGCCGCGCTCGTCAAGGCTATCGCCCCGCGCGCCATCCTGTTTCGCAACGACACCTCGAGTCGCGAGCTGGAAGGCCTGACGAGTTATGTCGAGACCGCGCACGGCGAGGTGCCGGAAACCGTCCAGTTATCGGAAAACGGCGTGACGTTTTCGGTGCCGCTGCACACCGGCCAGAAGACCGGCTGGTTCTACGATCAGCGCGAGAACCGCGCGCGCTTCCGGCTTTACGTCAAGGGCGCGCGCGTGCTGGACCTGTTCAGCTACCTCGGTGCATGGGGCGTGCAGGCGGCCGCGGCCGGCGCCGCGTCGGTGCTGTGCGTCGACAGCTCGCCGAAGGCGGTCGAAGGCATTCGCCACAATACCGAACTGAACCGCGTGGAAGACAGGGTCACCGTCGAGCGCGAAGAGGCGTTCGAGATGCTGCGGCGCCTGCGCGCGGCGCGCGAGCGCTTCGACGTGGTCGTGATTGACCCGCCCGCCTTCATCAAGCGCAAGAAGGACGTCAAGGAAGGCACGCAGGCATACCAGCGCTTGAACCAGATGGCGATGCAGGTGTTGTCCAAGGACGGCTTTCTAGTGTCCTGCTCCTGTTCGTATCACCTCCATCGAGACGATCTGCGCGACATCCTGCTCAAGAGCAGCCGGCACATCGACCGCTTCCTCGAAATCCTCGAGGAAGGCCACCAGGGACCGGATCATCCGGTGCACCCCGCGATCCCGGAAACCGCCTACCTCAAGGCCTTCTTCACGCGCCTGCTTCCGAATTGAGTCCGGTTTCGCCGGTGACGCTACGGCTTTTTTTCTTATTCCACACGATCAATGATTTTTTTACGGACAGGAATATTGCCTGACCCGGATTTTTGATCCATGCTCACGACACACGATCGGGAGATTGCCTCCCTGTCGTTTCGATTTTCAATCCATTCACACGAGGAGCCGCCATGTCCAAGTCTTCATCCATTACCCGCACGATCATGACCGGCCTGTTGCTGCTCGGCCTGGCCGGACCCTTTGCCGCGGCCCAGTCCGCCGGGAAAACCGGCACGCCAGGCGTCGTCATCCAGATCAGCGACAACAATCCGGCGGTCTGGAACCTCGCGCTGAACAACGCCAAGAATCTCAAGGACGCGCTCGGCAAGGACAACGTTGACGTTGAAATCGTCGCCTACGGTCCGGGCATCAATATGCTCAAGTTCGACTCCGAAGCCGCGCCGCGCTTCAAGGCAGCCAGCACCGAGGGCGTGGCACTGCTCGCGTGCGGCAACACCATGAAAGCACAGAAGCTGACCGAAAAAGATCTCGACGGTCATGTGAAAGTCGTGCCCGCGGGCGTGATCGAGATCATGAATAAGCAGCGCGAAGGCTGGGCTTATATCAAGCCCTGAACACGGCACAGAAGCCGCGACAAAAAGGGCGCCGGAGGCGCCCTTTTGTTTTTGCGTCGTCCCGCTGCCGGTGTGTCCCGAAGACGGCCCCGGTTAGAATGACGGCATGAAAATTCACCGCCTGACGGCGAATGAGGCACTCGCGAACCTGCACACCCGCGCGCAAGGCTTGTCCGCGGAGGAAGCGCGGCGGCGGCTCCAGGAGTTCGGCAGCAATCGCATCGAGCGCGTGCGCACTGAGCACGGCTGGCGGCGCCTGTGGTACAGCTTCACCCATTTTCTGGCGCTGATCCTGTGGCTGGCTGCAGGCCTCGCGTTCTTCGCCGACTATCGGGAACCCGGCCAAGGCATGGGAATCCTCGGTGCGGCGATCCTCGGCGTGATCCTGATCAACGGGATTTTCTCCTTCTGGCAGGAACATCGCGTGGAACAGGCGCTCGCCGCGCTGCAGCGGCTGCTGCCGCATCAAGTCAAAGTGACGCGCGACAACGCGCTGGTCACGCTGCCGGCGGCCGAGATCGTTCCGGGCGATATCGTCTGGCTCGAGGCGGGCGACGACATCCCCGCCGATTGCCGCGTGCTCGAAGCTTTCGGCGCGCGCGTCGACAACGCCACCATCACCGGCGAATCGGTACCGTTGCCCTGCGACGCCAGGCCCTCCGCCGTCGAGGAGCTGCTGCATGCACGCAATATTCTGCTCGCCGGAACCTCATTGGTGGCGGGCGAGATCCGCGCCGTGGTATTCGCCACCGGCATGCGCACCGAATTCGGAAAAATCGCGCACCTGACGCAAACCACCGGCGCCGTGCTCTCGCCGTTGCAGCGAGAGATCGTGCGGCTCACCCGTGTGATCGCCGCGATCGCCACCGTGCTCGGGATATTGTTCTACTTCATCGGCTACAGCCTGGTGGGGCTTTCATTCTGGGCCAGCCTGATCTTCGCCATCGGCATCATCGTCGCCAACGTTCCGGAAGGCCTGTTGCCCACCGTGACGCTCGCGCTCGCCATGGGCGGACAACGCATGGTGAAACGGAACGTCCTGATCCGCCACCTGCCGTCGGTGGAGACCCTCGGATGCGCCACCGTCATCTGCACCGACAAGACCGGTACCCTGACCCAGAACCGCATGGAAATAAGGCAGCTTTTCATCGGCGGCGCCCTGCACGCCCCGGCGGAAGCGCCGAAGCTCGCGCCAACGTGTGCGCCGTTCTTCGAGATCGCCTTGCACTGCCACAACCTGCGGGATGCCACAACGGCCAACGGGCCGGCGGATTTGCTGGGCGACCCCATGGAAGCGGCGTTGGCGCGACTGGCACAAACCGCCACGCGCCAGGCGGTCGTGTTCGCGCACATGGACGAAATCCCGTTCGACTCGGAACGCCGGCGCCTGTCCACCGTGCATGACACCGCGGCGGGGCAAACGATCTACACCAAGGGCGCGCTCGAGGCGGTGTTACCCTTGTGCCGGCAGGCGCAGCCCGGCGCCGTCCCCGAGCCATTGACGCCGGAACTCGCGCAAACCTTCGTGCTGGCCGAGGCATCCATGGCGGAACAGGGCCTGCGCGTGCTGGCGCTCGCTTACCGGCCGCTTCCGCCGGGCACATCTCACGAGCATCTCGAAGAGCATTTGATTCTCGTCGGGCTGGTAGGTTTCCGCGATCCGCCGCGTCCCGAAGTCCCGGACGCGGTTCTCCAATGCCGCGAAGCCGGCATCAAGGTCATCATGGTCACCGGGGACCACCCGCGGACAGCGCTTGCGATCGCGCGCGAAATCGGACTCGTGCGCACGCCCGATCCGACGCTGATCGCCGGCGAGCAGTTGCGAAAATTATCGGAAGCCGAGCTGCTGCTAGCGCTGGATGCCCCCGAGATCGTGTTTGCGCGCGTGGCGGCGGATCAGAAACTGCGCATCGTGCGCGCGCTCAAGCAGCAAGGCGCGACCGTGGCCGCCACCGGCGACGGCGTCAACGACGCACCCGCCCTCAAGCAGGCCGACATCGGCATTGCCATGGGCGTCACCGGCACGGATGTGGCGCGCGAGTCAGCGCACATGGTCCTGCTGGACGACAACTTTGCGAGCATCGTGGCGGCGATCGAGGAGGGCCGCGCGGTGTATGACAATATGCGCAAGTTTCTGACCTACATCCTCACCCACAACGTGGCGGAACTGGTACCATACCTCGCGTTCGCGTTGTTCCGCATCCCCTTGCCCCTGACCGTCATCCAAATACTGGCAGTCGATCTCGGCACCGACGTACTGCCGGCGCTTGCCTTGGGCGCCGAGCTGCCAGAGCCGGAAGTCATGCGCCGGCCGCCGCGTTCTCCAAAGGAACGCCTCCTCAACTGGCCCGTGCTCGCACGCGCCTACCTGTGGCTCGGCCTTCTGGAAGCGGCGGCGGCGATGGCGGCGTTTTTCTTCGTGTTGCACGACGCCGGCTGGAACTACGGTGAAACGCTCGCCGCCACCGACCCGGTTTATCTTCAGGCTAGCACCGCCTGCCTCTCGGCCATCATCGTGATGCAGGTGGTCAATGTGTTTCTCTGCCGCAGCGAAAACAGGTCGACATTCGACCGGGGATCCTTTCGCAATCGCTTGATCCTCGGGGGTATCGCTGTCGAAATCGCCCTGATTCTGCTCATTGACTATACGCCTTGGGGCAACCGGCTGATCGGCACGGCGCCGATATCATTGAATGTCTGGCTCAGCGTCGTGCCGTTCGCGCTCGCGATGCTGGCGCTCGAAGAATTGCGCAAAGCGCTGGCGCGACGCCTGTAACAAGCGGCCACCGGGAATGTCTGTCGGAGGACGGGAAACGTTGTGCGCCATGCAAAAAGCGATGCAGTGGGCGCCGCCCGAACGGATACGCGGGAAGGCGGCATTTCCTATCCCCGTATTCCTTATCCTCAAATCAATCCAAGACTTGTGGTCGATGTGTTTCTTGAAGCCGTTGACAGGGGGGAGTTGATAGTTTTCAAGAAGCGGATAAGCCGCTCCATGCTTGAACCTGAACGAGTTGAATACATCTATGCCCTGGACGATCACGCGCCGACCGTGAAAGTGTTTTCTGCACTGAAGAAACCTTTCCCGTTCCCTGACATGCCGGAAGTGCTGGTAGAAGGCATAACCGGCGCGTTGGACTGGAACGGTCACATAACCGAATCGACCGTGCACTGCCAATAGACCGGCTTGACGTCCATGGCCAATAATTGGCTGCCTCAACCCAACGAGATCAGATGCGCCAGCAGCGGCAGCAGCAATGCCGTTACCGGCGCAATGGGGCTCCGCAAGAACCCAAGCGTCAACGCAGATCGAGGCGGCGGAACAGTCGGACCTTGATGAAATCGAGCAGGGCCAGATAGAGCAACACGGTGGCGAGCAGCCCCGCGACGAGCGCCGGACTCAACGCCTCCATGAAGATGCCCTGGATCGCAAGCACGCTCACCGCAACGACGTCGAGAATCGAAGCGAGCAGCAGCCAGCGGCTCGGACGCGATTGCCACAGGTGGCGGCTGGTGCGCACCAGGTACACGTTGCCCTGGCCGGTGAACACGAGCATCAGGAAGATGAGCGTCTGCAACTGCGGTAGCGGCAGGCACAGCACGTCGCGACCGGTGAAGAACACGGTGAACGACAGCGCCAGAACCAGCACCGCCAGCACCGCCGCGACGAGAACGAGCCGGCGCACGTCCCAGCGCACCGGCCGCGATGCGGGCTCGGCATGGTCGGTGGCGATCGCCATGGTCACGAAATCGTTGGTGAACAGCAGCAGAACGATAAGTAGCGGCGTCACGACAAACACGCCGGTGAGCATCACGCCCACGCTCAGGAACAAAGCGATCTCGATGGTCTTGATGATCTTGTTCAGCGTGTAAGTCAGCATGCGCCGGTAGATGCGCCGGCTTTCGTCAATGGCGGCCATGATATCCGCGAGCCCGGGGTTGGTGAGCACCAGGCTCGCCGCGGCCTTGGCCACGTCGGTGGCGTTGGCCACGGCGATGCCGACTTCGGCCTGCTTGAGTGCGGGGGCGTCGTTCACGCCGTCGCCGGTCATGCCGGTCACGTGCCCGGCGCGCTGCAGGTTCTTCACCAGATGAAACTTGTCCTCGGGCAAAACGCGCGCGAACACGTCGCAATCGCGCGTCGGGTCGCCTTCGCCCTGGCGCAACGCCTCGGCCGCGCACGCACGCTCGCCCAGGCCCAGGCGGGCGGCGACCGCGCGCGCCGTGGCGAGGGCATCGCCCGTCACCATCACCACCCGCACCCCGAACGCTTTCAGGCTCTGCACCAGCGCGCCCGAATCGGCGCGCGGCGGATCCTCCAGCGCCAACAGTCCCACGAAGCGCAGCGTCTCCACGCCCGCGGCCACGGCGAGCACGCGGTACCCGCCGGCGGCGAGCTGTTCCATGTCGCGGTTCAAGTCCGGCGCGCCGGGGACCAGGGCCGCCACCGTTCGCGCGGCGCCCTTGATCACGCGCAGCTCGCCGTTGTCGCGGTACACGGCCTCGGTGCGCTTGGTCTCGGGATCGAAGGGAATGAACTTCACCCGCTCGGGCAGGTTGGCCAGCACGTCGCGCGAGCGCGCGGCCGCGAGAATCGTCAGATCGATCGGATCCTGCGTGGCCTCGTCGCAGGCGAGCGCCGCCAGCCGCAGCAACTGCGTCTCGTCGTGCGGTGCAAACGGCCGCAACGCCGCGACCGTCAACCGATTCTGCGTGAGCGTGCCGGTCTTGTCGCTCGCGAGCACATCCATCGCCGCCGCTTCTTCGATGGCGGACAGGCGCGTGACGAGCACTCCGCGACGCGCGAGCGCCTGCGCGCCGAACGCCTGTGCGACCGTAAAGGTGGCCGGCAACGCCACCGGCACGGACGCGACCAGCAGGATCAGCGCGAACGGCAGCAGGTCGTGCAGCGCCAGGCCCGTCGCGATGGCGTAGAGGAATAGCGCCACGACCAGCACCCCATCGAGCGTGACGAGATAGCGCACGATTCTGAGAATGAGTTGCGTCAGATGACTCTCGGTTTTGGCCAGGCGCACCAGCTCGGCAGTGCGGCCGAAGTAAGTGTGCGAGCCGGTGCCCGTGACCTCACCCGTCGCCTCGCCGCGGCGCACCGTGCTGCCGGCATAAACGGTCGCGCCGGCCCCGGCTTCGACCGGCAGGGATTCGCCGGTGAGCGTCGATTGATCGAGCAGCAGCGCGCCTTCGGTGAGGCGTATATCCGCGGGCGCGAGATCGCCCAGACGCACATGCACCACGTCGCCGGGCACCAGCTCCTGCGCCGTGATTGTCTGCCAGCGACCGTCGCGCAATACGCGCGCCGTCACCGACAGACGCTGCCGCAGCAGCGCCAGCGCCCGGTTGGCGCGGTTTTCCTGGAAGAAACTCAGGAGGGCATTGAAAACGAGGAGGATGGCGATGACGAGGGCCTCATCCGACTTGCCCAGGGCGAGCTGAAGCACGACGGTAGCCTCGAGCATCCATGGCACCGGCGACCAGAACTTGCCGAGCAGCACGCGCCAGGGATGCGGGCGCGCCTCCGGCACCGCGTTAGGGCCATGCTGACGCAGGCGCGCCGCGGCCTCCGTTCCCGTGAGCCCGGCCGCGCCCGGCATGCGGCTATGTCCCGCGGACGATTAAGACCGGTTCGGAGATCTCCATCAAAATGCGCCTGGTCAATGAACCCCTCCGGTCCCGGTGAATGGGAAGGAAATATTCTACGGCACGGGGAAAGGTCTGGCGACCACGAACGGCTTCATCAAGACAGGCTGCCCATCCAGAACGCCGATTGGAAATGTAGACTCCCTGCTGCTGACTAACGTGCTGTTAACCGGCGCGGGCCACGAGACTTCAATAAACGGTGCGCCGTATCATCGCGTCCGGTTGAAGACAGAGTTAGGGTCAAGGGGTTTCTTCGTTGGCAACTTGTCGGGACCTGTTGGATTTCCCCAAAACAAACCTGTACCGCCAAAAGATCAAACCGACGCACAAGAGAGCGCCCGAGAAATTCCAAAAATTCATGGTATAGCCTCTAACGACCAAGTCTACCAGCGACAATACAGGTGGGGCCATCGCGATGCCGTAACAAACGCGAAGCCGCTCGCGAAGAGGAGGAACGATTCTGCAGATAGCTAACCACACTATAGCGAGGACCATGGGCAAGAAGAACGGCCCCATGAATTCTACAAATGGGCCATACAAAGGTTCGCCATACATAGCATCATTCATGCGTTCTTCCCCCTCTGTCGTTTCCACCCTAACGTTGTAGCTTAGCGGACCGTCAAAAAGCTCAGCTTCTTGACGGTCCGCTAGAGCGCAGTGTTAGTGAGCATTTGAAACAGCACGAAAGCGTCCGGACATTTTCAGGCCATCACGGATATTCAGGCCCATGAGCGTGAGATTTACCGCGCCTGCTAGAAGCTCAACACCCTGAACCAAATAGAACATATTGTCGAATGTGCCGACGGTGGCCCAACGATTAAGGAAAATGGCGCACGGAATCAACACCAGAAGCCCATTTGCAGCAATGAATGGCATTCTTTTCTTTTTGTTTTCGACAAGCCGCCCGTGGCGAGACATTGAGAGGAAGAAACCACTGCCGCCCGTTGCTGCGATAGCTGGCACCAAGATAAACAAACCAGGCATGACAATTAGAGCCTTTACGCTTGCCACGGCGTCGTGAGAGCCAAACAACTCCACGATTATCGTGGAAATGAAGAAGGTGGCAATTGTCAGCGTTGCCAACAACCCGGCGATGAAATGAGCTTGCTTCGGCATCGAGCGATCTCCTGCTCGCTAACGTTCAAACGCAGCGGCCCGTGGCTTCTCGCGCGTCCGCTGAAGTGCGATGTTGGACTGCACATCGGCGTCTCTGGTCCTACTCCCTCGACCCTGCCTCTCTGAGCAGACGGACAACATCGGTCTTCTTGGCCTTCATTGCCCACACCAGGGCCGTTTCGCCTCGCGAATCCTCGGCGTCAACGTTGGCATGGTGAGCGAGCAGCATCCGGACGATCTCGACATGCCCCTTGCCAGCGGCCCATATCAACGCGGTGTGTCCTTGCTCATCGCTTGCGTTTGGATCAGCACCATTTTCAAGCAGCGCTTTGACGATGGCTACATGGCCGTTCAGTGCAGCCTGCATCAGGGCTGTCACGCCACCGGTCGGCTTCGCGTTTACGTTTGCCCCATGCGCCAGCAAGAGGTTGACGAACTCGAGATTGCCATTTCTCGCTACCTCCATGAGCGCCGTTCGGCCATAGACATTGGCGGCATTCACGTCCGCGCCCTTGGCAATCAACGCCTTCGCGATACCAACATCGCCCATGTCCGTCCCGCCCCATGTGGAAGCCATGAGGGCAGTCAGTCCCACTGGGTTTGAAGCGTTCACGTCCGCCCCCGCCTGAAGCAAGGCGTCCACTTTCGCAGAGTCTCCATCCCACGCAGCCTGGATTAATGCGGTGTTGCCGGCCTGTTGGGGAATACACGCCGATAGCATCATCAAGAGCGCGGCTACGGTGCTAATGCACAGGGCCCGGAATCGCGCGGTAATGGTCATTTCTTCTTTTCCAACGTTGTGGCTAACCGGCGCGAACGGAGGTGACGCCGACTGAAGCGCGTCCGGATGAGCCGCGTGTTAGGCGCGACCGTGTTACATGTCGGGCCTGAGCTTACTCTTGCCTGACTATATCGACCGAAATCTCCACCGCCGGAATGATTCCTCGGTTCTCAAGCCAGTGTGTGGTGTTCCTATCCTCGGGCCAGCCCACTTCCGGTCCATAGTCCGTAGCGACTCCATTGCGATGGTCAGTGATCGTTCCTTGCAGGATGTAGACGGTGCCTGGCCGGTCCTTGTGGTCGTGAATCGGGCCGAAGACGCCTCCAGGCGCGATGGTCACCATACGCATTCGAAGTTGGCGCCCTGCCATACCCTCGATCTCAGGGCCAAGATCAACCGTTGCAAGTAACTTCACCGTAACACCTTTCGTCTCAGGTGCCACCTGTTCGTTGCTCATCGTGCTTTCCTCTCTGCACTTCCAGGGCCTAACGCAGAGTTTACCGGTGCGCGGTTACGGACAGAAGACCAGCGTGCGATGCTCCCCGCGCGTCCGGGTACACCATCATGTTAGAAGGCGCTACGTGTGGTATGCGGCGTCGGGCGCAATACCAACAAAGGCGATCCCGACGAGAATGTCCATGGTACACGTCCTCTACTATTTCTTTCTCACAAAGAGCTGGAATGCACCAGCGAGGGCGAGCACCGCGCCGCCAATCATGGTCCACATGGCCTTGTCTGTCGGTGAGCCGGTGAACACACGGCTGACCTTCGAGCCGACTGCCTCCGACATGCTGTACCCCCAAATCAGCAAAGCGATGCCCGCGACGAGCATGGCAATCGCGATCATCCTATTGTTCATCGGGTTCTCCTTTCGGTTGAAATGTTCGCGCCGCGTATGCAGCGGCTTCTTAGGCCCCTACGCGCGTTTGACGAGGCGCAGCACGACAATAAGGATTACGGCACCGATGGTCGCCACGATGATGGAGCCGATCAAGCCGCCACCGGTGGACGCACCTACGGAGGTAAAGAGAAATCCACCAATCAATGCGCCGAGTACGCCCACAACGATGTCGCCGATAACACCGAATCCGCCACCCTTGACGAGTACCCCCGCAAGCCACCCTGCCACCAACCCCACCACTATGAACCAGACGAATTCCACAATGCCCTCCTTCGGTTGAACGATCCGACTATACTTCGTTGCTTGGCAATAAGGCCCAACGCTTGCGTTAAGCAGCGCGCCGCCGTTTGGCGCGTCCGCTTGAACGCACTGTTAGGCGTGATG
>Ga0187775_10000347_pt1 | contig 11368 bp, 12 predicted proteins | sample 0216_BV02_MP12_1_FD_132441 | JGI IMG/M metagenome (GOLD analysis project Ga0187775, IMG submission 132441) | Tropical peat soil microbial communities from peatlands in Department of Meta, Colombia - 0216_BV02_MP12_10_MG | ecosystem: Environmental > Terrestrial > Soil > Wetlands > Peat | place... | reverse complement strand
TTGATCTCGGCCTCGTTTACGCCGAGTTGCTCGGCGATGATCTTCTTGACGCGTTGTTCGATGTTTTCCATTTGCTGCTCCTTCCCTATGGGGCCAAGAGGGCCCGTATTCTACCAAAAGGATAGATCTCTCCGTCCGCGAGAAATCCGCATTCCTACATGTACATACCGCCGTTCACGTGCAGTACCGCGCCGGTGACGTAATCTCCCGCCGGAGAGGTGAGATAGCCGACTGCAGCGGCAACGTCCTCCGGCCGGCCCAGCCTGCCGAGAGGGATCTGCTGCAACAAGGCCCCCCGTTGCTCGTCGCTCAGCGCGCGCGTCATGTCCGTATCGATGAATCCGGGCGCTACACAATTGACCGTGATGTTGCGACTGCCGAGCTCGCGCGCGAGCGATTTGGTCATCCCGACCACGCCCGCCTTGGCGGCAGCGTAATTCGCCTGCCCCGGATTGCCGGCTACCCCGACGACGGATGTGATATTGACGATTCGGCCCCAGCGCGCCTTCATCATGCCTCGCATCACGGCACGGGACAGGCGGAACACCGCGCGCAGATCGGTCTCTATCACCTCGTCCCATTCGGCGTCCTTCATGCGCAGCGCCAGGTTGTCCCGCACCACCGCGGCATTGTTGACGAGCACCAGGACGTCGCCGTACTCCTTCTGCACCGATTCGACCAGCTGGTCGCATTGCGCGGTGTCGCGCACGTTAAGCACGCGCCCGCCGCCCTTGGCCCCTGCGGCCGCGAGCGCCGAACCGATCTGCGCAGCCCCCGCCTCGCTGGTCGCCGTCCCCAGCACCGTTGCGCCCAGTCGCGCCAGCTCGAGCAGGATGGCGCGCCCGATGCCGCGCGTGGCACCTGTGACGAGAGCGATTTTTCCTTGCAGCATTTCTAGGCCTGCCTGAGAGCAGCGAGCGCCTGCTCGAGCGAGGCGCGATCTGCCAGCGCAAGGCCCTGCATGACGCCATCTATGCGCCTGACCAACGCTGCGAGCACCTTGCCTGGTCCGCATTCGATTACGTGCGTGATACCCATGCCCGCCATGTAGCGGATGATCTCGGCCCAACGCACCGGCGAAGCCGCCTGCCGCACCAGCGCGTCTTTGATCTGGGCCGGATCGCGTGGCATCGCGACGTCCACATTGTTGATCAGCGGCACGGCCGGCGCCGCGACCCGGGTATTTCCGAGGTATTGGCGCAGCCGCTCCGCTGCAGGCTGCATTAAGCTGGAATGGAACGGCGCACTGACCGGCAGCGGTAGCGCCCGCTTGGCGCCCCGCGCCTTGCAGGCCTCCATGGCGCGCGTCACCGCCGCCCGGTGGCCAGCGATCACGACTTGCCCGGGCGCATTGAAATTGACCGCTTGTACCACCTCGCCATGCGCCGCTTCGCTACAGGCGGCGCGCACGGCTTCATCGTCGAGGTTCAAGATCGCAGCCATTGCGCCCTGCCCTTCGGGCACCGCTTCCTGCATTGCCTGAGCTCGAAAGCGCACCAGCGGCAGGCAGTCGCGGAACGCGATCGCGTGTGCCGCCACCAGCGCCGTATATTCGCCCAAGCTGTGTCCCGCGACGACCTCGGGCAGCGGCCCCCCAAGCGCACGCCAGGCGCGGTAGGCCGCGTAACCGGCGGTCACCATCGCCGGCTGGGTGTTGACCGTCAAGTTGAGCGATTCTGCGGGTCCCTGATCGAGCAGCGCGACGAACTCGGCGCCGAGTGTCGCGGCCGCCTCAGCGAGCACCGCGTCGACCTCGGGCAAACCCGCGTACGCCCGCAGCATTCCTACCGCCTGGGACCCCTGTCCGGGGAACACCATCGCCAGCTTCATGCGCCTCGCGTCCTCACATCGTCACCAGTGCCGAACCCCAGGTGAAACCGCCGCCGACGCCCTGCATCAGCACGCGCTGCCCTGCGCGGATCCGTCCCGCCCGCACCCATTCGTCGAGCGCCAGCGGTATCGAAGCCGCCGAGGTGTTGCCATGCCGATCCACGGTGACGACCAGCCGGCCCTCCGGGAGGCCGAGCTTCTTTGCTGTCGCTTCGAGAATGCGCACGTTCGCCTGGTGGGGAATCAGCCAGTCGACATCCTCGAGCCGCATGCCGGCCGCGGCCACCGTTTCGCGCGCCGATTCGTCCAGCACCTTCACCGCCAGGCGAAACACCTGGTTGCCCGCCATTTGCAGATAGGGCGAACCGACGATGCGGCCGCCGCAGATATTGCCAGGCACCGAAAGGATGCCAGCGTGGCTGCCGTCCGCGTGCAGCCTTGTCGCGTGTACGCCTGGCTGTTCTGCTGCGGCGAGCACCACCGCGCCGGCGCCGTCGCCGAACAATACGCAGGTGGTGCGATCGTTCCAGTCCAATATGCGCGAGAACACCTCTGCGCCGACTACCAGCGCTCTGCGATAGCTTCCCGCGCGGATGAAGGAGTCCGCAATGGAAAGCGCGTAGACGAACCCGCTGCACACCGCCTGCACGTCGAAGGCCGGGCAGTTCTTGATTCCCAGCTTGGCCTGAAGCAGGCAGGCCGTGCTCGGGAAGACGAAATCCGGGGTCGACGTCGCGACGATGATCAGGTCCATGTCGGAGACGGCGACTCCGGCAGCTTCCAAGGCCCGGCGGCTGGCTTCGAGGGCAAGATCGCTCGAGGTCTGGGATTCTTCCGCAATGTGGCGCTGAACGATGCCGGTGCGCTCCCTGATCCATTCGTCACTGGTGTCCAGGCGCGCGGCGAATTCGTCGTTACGCATGACGCGCGCCGGCAAGTAGCTACCCGTCCCGACGATACGCGCGTAGGTCATTCGCTGCTGTCTTGCATCCATTCCGTATGTGCCGTATGTGCCGATTGGTTTCTCTGCGCCATTCGCTGCGCGATGCGCTGCGGTACGTTATTGCGCACCTCTTCGACCGCGCGGGCGATCGCCTGCTCGAACGCGAAGACGTCGGCCGAACCGTGGCTCTTGATCACGATTCCGCGCAAGCCGAGCAGGCTGGCCCCGTTGTAGCGCCGGTAATCCATGCGCCGCCGGAACGAGCGGATCACCGGCAACGCGAACAACGCGCCGAGCTTGGCGATCAAGTTGCGCCGGAATTCCTCGCGCAGCGCCGAGGCCATCATCTGCGCCACCCCTTCGGAAGCCTTGAGCGCAACGTTGCCGACGAAGCCGTCGCAGGTCACTACGTCCGCGGTTCCCTTGTAGATATCGTCGCCTTCGACGTTGCCGTAGAAGTTCAGGCCGCTGGTGCGCAGCAATTCGGCGGCCTGCTTCACGGTTTCGTTGCCCTTGATGTCCTCGACACCGATGTTGAGCAGCCCCACGCTGGGATGCTCCTTGTGCTCGACCGCAGCGACCAGCATCGCGCCCATGATGCCGAATTGCAGAAGGTGTTCAGCGGTGCAATCGACGTTCGCGCCGAGGTCCAATACGTAGGTGTGAGCGCCGCGCATGTTGGGCAGCACCGTGGCGATCGCCGGCCTGTCGATACCGGGCAATGTCTTCAGGACGAAGCGCGAGATCGCCATGAGCGCACCCGTGTTGCCCGCGCTGACGCAGGCATGTGCCTCGCCGCTCTTGACGAGATTGATCGCCACGCGCATCGACGAATCTTTCTTGTAGCGCAACGCGGCGGCCGGTGGCTCGTCCATGGCGACCACCTCGCTGGCATGGTGCATACGCAAACGCGGGCCCGGCGCCGTGCCCTGTGCGGCGAGCTCTGCCTCGAGCGCGTCGCGCGGGCCGACGAGCAGGACGTCCACGTCGGCGTGCAGCCGCTGGTAGGCGAGCACTGCCGGCACCGTCACATGGGGGCCATGATCGCCCCCCATGCAATCGATCGCTACGGTTGTTTCCATCGGGCGTGGGGCGCAAGAAGGCCGCGCCCGCCTGCCGGGCACGGCGTGAGCCGGCGACCTTATTCGCCCTTCGTCTGTACGACCTTCTTACCGCGGTAATAACCCGTCGGGCTTACGTGGTGGCGCAGGTGCACTTCGCCGGTCGTCGGTTCCACCCCGATGGCGGGGCGCCCGAGGGAATCGTGCGCACGCCGCATGCCGCGCCGCGATGGGGACTTCTTGTTCTGCTGGACTGCCATGTTGAAACTCCTCTGTTCAATTCCTTCGTCTGCGGGTGCCGGCGGCGCCCAGCAGACCTTTCAGATCAGCGAACGGCGAGCCTGCACCGCCCGTTGCCAAACTGCCCCGCGCTTCGCAGCGCTCGTGGCGAGGGGCATAAGGTACCGCCAGCAAGAGCTCGTCCTCGAGCAGCTCGCCTACCGGCATCTCCTTGCCCCCTACGATGCGCTCCGGCTCGCTCGCATCGTCGGGCAGCGCCTCCATTTCCGCCTCGGTGTGCGCCAATACCAGCGTCGTGTCGACGCTCACCGCGAAGTCGAGCGGCTCGAGACAACGCTGGCAGGTAAGCCGCAGCGCACCCTCAATTGTCACGCGCAGCGCGGCGCGCCCCAGGTCGTCGCGCACACCCTCGACCTTGTAGTCGATCGCGCCCGTGCTTGACGCGAGCTTGTCACGCAAACGCGGGAAATCGCCGATCGCCCAAGTACCCCGAAGCGTTGCGCCGGCCGTCGCGAAATCATAGCCGTCGATGACCGGCCGGTGTGGCATAAACGTGAAATGGTATCATCCTGGAAAAACCGTGTCAAAACAAAGTCATGGCCCGAAGCCGTCAACTGGTCCTCGCCTCTACCTCGATCTATCGCCGGCAGCTGCTGCAGCGCCTTGCGCTGCCGTTCGAATGTACTGCGCCCGACATCGACGAGTCGCCGCTCGCGCGGGAGCTCCCGCATGACACGGCGCTGCGCCTGTCGCTCGCCAAAGCACGGGCCGTCGCCCCGCGCTTTCCAAACGCCCTGGTCATCGGCTCCGACCAAGTCGCCGTTCACAAAGGCGATCTGCTGGGCAAACCGGGTAGCCACGAGCGCGCGCTGGCCCAGTTGCGCAGGCTGAGCGGCGGCGCGGCCGACTTTCACACCGCGGTCAGCCTGCTCGATGCGCACACCGGGGAAGCGCGCTCGCAGCTGGTTTCCTGCCGCGTCGTGTTCCGCGAGCTGAACGATCGCTTGATCGAGAGTTACCTGCGCCTAGAGCAGCCCTACGACTGCGCGGGCAGCGCAAAATCGGAAGGGCTTGGCATCGCCCTCATTCAGCGCATCGAGACCGAGGACCCGACCTCGCTCATCGGCCTGCCGCTCATCGCGCTCACGACCATGCTCGAGCAGGCCGGACTCGCCGTTCTGGGCTGATGCCTGCGCTTCTCTACGTCGTTCCTACCCCCCTCGGCGGCTCGCCCGCGGATGCATTGCCGCCCCCCACGCTGCAGACGATCCGCCTGCTCGCCGACTTCGTGGTGGAGAACGAGAAGAGCGCGCGTGCCTTCCTCGCCGCTGTCGGAATGCCCCGGCCGCTGCGTGAGCTGCGGCTGCGCCGGCTCGACGAACACACGGCGCCAGGTGATGTCGGCGCCTTGCTCGCGCCTCTGAGCGAGGGGCGCTCGGTCGGGCTGCTGTCCGAAGCGGGTTGCCCCGCGATCGCCGACCCGGGCGCGAACCTAGTCGCAGCAGCTCACGCTGCAGGCATCGGCGTCGTGCCGCTGGTGGGCCCGTCTTCGATCCTGCTGGCGCTGATGGCGTCCGGACTAGAGGGGCAGCGCTTCGCCTTTTGCGGTTACCTGCCGCGCGAGCCCGTGGAACGCACGCGGCGCATACGTGAACTCGAGCAGCGCTCGCGCGCCGAGCGCGAGACCGAGATCTTCATCGAGACGCCATATCGCAACGACGGACTGCTCGCCGCGCTGCTCGCCACCTGCGCCGCGTCCACGCGGCTGTGCCTTGCCACCCATCTGACGCTCCCGGATCAGAGCATCGCGCTGCGCTCGATCGGGCAATGGCGCCGCGCGGCGCAGGCCATCGGCCGGCGGCCGACGGTATTTCTCCTTCAGGCGGACTAGCGTATTGCCGGCGTGTAGTGGAGCGCCAGCTCGGCCAGAGTGCTCGCTGCCGCCGCGCCGAAGCGGCGCGCGAACTTCTCGGCGAAGTTTTCCTTTTGCGTGTAGTCGACGATCTCCTCGGCCTTGATGACGTCCCGCGCCACCGTCCTGAGCGTGCCGTAGCCGTCGGCGAGCCCGAGTTCGACGCTCTTCTGGCCGGTCCAGATCAGGCCACTGAACATGTCGGGCGTCTCCTTGAGGCGCTGGCCACGTCCCTGCCGTACGTCGCTGATGAACTGCTGATGGATCTCGTCAAGCATGGTCTGCGCGTATTCCTTCTGCTTCGGATCCTCGGGCAGGAACGGATCGAGGAAACCCTTGTTTTTGCCGGCGGTCAGCAGGCGCCGCTCGACACCGAGCTTGTCCATCAGGCCGGTGACGCCGAAGCTGTCCATGCGCACGCCGATCGAGCCCACGATGCTCGAGCGGGTGACGTAGATGCGGTCGGCGGCGGAGGCGACGTAGTAACCGCCGGAGGCGCAGATGTCCTCGATTACGGCGTAGAGCGGGGTGTCCGGATACTTCTTGCGCAGCCTGCGGATCTCGTCATAGAGGTTCTGCGCCTGCACCGGGCTGCCGCCGGGGCTGTTGATGCGCAGTACCACGCCTTGCGTGTTCTTGTCCTTGAACGCAGCGCGCAGTGCGCCGCCTATCCTGTCGGCGCTCGCGTCGCCCCCCGGGGCGATCAGGCCGTCCAGCTCGACCAGCGCGGTGTGCTTGCCGCCGACTTCGACCGACTTCTCGCTCCAGCCGAACGCGAGCATCAGCAGTATGGTCAGATAGGCGAAGCCGAGCAGCTTGAAGAAGATTCCCCACATGCGCGAGCGGCGCTGTTCCTTGAGCGCCGCGGTCGCGAGCTTTTCCACCAGCCCGCGCTCCCACTGCCCGCCGTTGTCAGTCATCTGCAAACCCCAGGAAATAGACGTTGCCGCCGCGCTCCTCGACCCTGAGCGCCACCAGGGGCGCGCCCCCGCACGGCCCGCCGAGACATCTGCCGCTCGCCGCGTCGTAGATCGCCCCGTGCGCCGAGCATATCAAATCGCGTCCCTCCAAGTCGAAGAACTCCCCCTCGCGCCAGTCGAGCTCAAGGGCGACGTGGCTGCAGCGGTTAAGGTATCCGCGCACGATGCCGCGATGGCGCACCGCGAATGCCGGCACGGTCTCGCCGAAGTACGGCACTTCAAAGCGTGCGCCGCGCCCCGCTTCCTCGAGCTCGCTCGAGGCGCAGATCAGCCGTGGCGCGTCAACCACTCGTCGAGCTCCTCGACGCTGGCCAGGCAGGCGAGCGGCTCGAGCGCGCGCAGCTTCGACGCCGCATGCGCACCGTAGCTTACGGCTAGCGCGTCGACCCCGGCGCTGCGCGCCATCAGCAGGTCGTGCGACGTGTCCCCGACCATGAGCGCGCGCTCGGGTTCGACTTCCAACTCGGCCATGAGCTCGCGCAACATCGCGGGGTCCGGCTTCGGGAAGGTCTCGTCGGCGCAGCGCGAGCTCGCGAAATGGATCCCCAGCCCGCTCGCCGCGAGCGCGCGCTCGAGCCCGCGGCGGCTCTTACCGGTCGCCACCGCCAGGCGATGCCCGCGCTCCCGCAGACGCTCGAGCAGCTGCGGCACCCCGGGAAACAAAGGCATGAAGTCCTCGCGCGCAAGGAAGTGGCGCCGGTAGCTGTCGGCGAACTCGCCGTAGCGTTCGCGCGCCAGCTGCGGCACGGCCTGGCGCAGGGAGTCTTCCAGTCCGAGGCCGATCACGTAACTCGCGCGCTCCGGGTCCGGCGCCTGGAGGCCGAGATCCCGGCTCGCCGCCTGGATGCATTCGACGATGGCGGCGGGCGAATCGATCAGCGTGCCGTCCCAGTCGAACACGATGAGGGCGTAGCGGAGCTCAGCGCCCATCGTCCTGCGCTTTGAAGCGGCCGTCGATGAAGGTCTGCATGTCTGCGGGCGGCGGCGCCTCCAGCCGCAGCGGCGCGCCGCTCAGCGGGTGCCGGAACGCGAGCCTGCGCGCGTGCAGGAACAGCCGCCGCGCGCCTTGCTTGGTGAGCGCGCGGTTCAGCGCGAAATCTCCGTACTTGTCGTCTCCGATCACCGGGTGCCCCGCGTGCGCGAGGTGCACGCGGATCTGGTGCGTGCGCCCCGTGAGCAGGCGCAGCTCGAGCAGGCTCAGCTCGCTGCTCACCGCCAGCGGCCGCACGCGGGTGGCTGCTTCCTGGCCGTCGGGGGCGACCCGCACGCGCCGCTCGCCGCTCGCTGTCACGTGCTTGTGCAGCGCCTCGCGCAGCTCGCGCGCGCCGCCGCTCCAGCGCCCTGCCGCAAGCGCCACGTACACCTTCTCCACCTCGCCTTCGCGCAGCATCCGGTGCAATTCGACCAGCGCGCCGCGCTTCTTCGCTACCACCAGCAATCCGGATGTATCCCGGTCCAGACGATGCGCGAGCTCGAGGAACTTCGCGTGCGGACGGGAAGCGCGCAGCGACTCGATCACCCCGTAACTGACCCCGCTGCCACCGTGCACCGCGACGCCCGAAGGCTTGTCGACGACCAGCAGCGCATCGTCCTCGTAGACCACCGGCAGCTCGAGCGGGCGCGGTACGGGTTTGGCCGGCCGCTCCGCGGCGCGCACCGGCGGCACCCGTACCCGGTCCCCGGCCCGCAGCCGGTAGTCGGGCCGCACCCGCGCGCTGTTGACGCGCACCTGACCGCTGCGCAGCACTTGGTAGACATGGCTTTTCGGCACGCCCTTCAGGCGGCGCAGCAGGAAGTTGTCGATGCGCTGCGCCGCGCTCTCCTCGCCGACTTCCAGCAGAGTGGCCCGAGGCTTGCTTAAGTCATTCATTTTCCGTATGATCTCGAGACTGCTTCGAGTCGCGAGGCACAGATATTCATGCGCGCGCCCAGCGCCGCCACTGGATCTGCAACCCGCCTCCTGCCCGCCCGATGGACGGGCCTGAAGCAGCGGTTAATTTCGCTCACCGGAAGTAGCGATAGTACTAGAAGCGCGCGCAGTGGGTTTTTTCCCACGGAAACGCCCGCACCCCTTAAGGAAGGGTGCACGGATTCCGGCCGCCGCCGGCATTTCGCTCAACCGACACATCATGTCGCCGAACCGAAATAGGGTTTTGACTGGTACAGACTAGGAGAATCCTGACCGACGAGCGCCGGTTCCCCTGCCAGCGCAGGAGAATTGGAAGTGAAGCGCATGTTATTCAACGCGACGCAGCAGGAAGAGTTGCGCGTCGCCATCGTCGATGGGCAGAAACTCGTCGACCTCGACATCGAGTCCGCATCAAGGGAACAGCGTAAGAGCAACATCTACAAAGGCGTCATCACCCGCATCGAGCCCAGCCTCGAGGCGGCCTTCGTAGATTACGGCGAGGAGCGGCACGGCTTCCTGCCGTTCAAGGAAGTGGCGCGCAGCTACTTCCGCTCCGACGTCGACGTCGGGCGAGCCAAGATCCAGGACGCGCTCAGGGAAGGCCAGGAGCTGATCGTCCAGGTGGAGAAGGACGAGCGCGGCACGAAGGGCGCCGCACTCACCACCTTCATCAGTCTCGCCGGCCGCTACCTCGTGCTGATGCCCAACAATCCGCGCGGCGGTGGAGTCTCGCGCCGCGTCGAGGGCGAGGACCGCAACGAGCTGCGCGACACCCTCGACCAGCTCAAAGTCCCCGATGGCATGAGCATCATCGCGCGCACCGCGGCGATCGGCCGCTCCGCCGAAGAGCTCGAGTGGGACCTGAACTACCTTATGCAGCTTTGGCAGGCGATCGAGGCCGCGGCCAGCGATCGAACGCCTGGACCCGATGGCAAGTACGTTGCCAAGCCGTTCCTGATCTATCTCGAATCGAGCCTGGTCATCCGCGCGATTCGCGACTACTTCCAGCCCGACGTCGGCGAGATCTTGATCGACACCGAGGAGGTCTACGAGCAGGCGCGCGCCTTCATGCAGACGGTGATGCCCGGCAACGTCGGCAAGGTCAAGCTGTATCGCGACGACGTGCCGCTGTTCTCGCGCTTCCAGATCGAGCACCAGATCGAGAGCGCGTACGCGCGCCAGGTCGCGCTGCCCTCCGGCGGTTCTATCGTGATCGATCACACCGAGGCGCTGGTCGCCATCGACGTCAACTCGGCGCGCGCGACCAAGGGCCACGACATCGAGGAAACGGCGCTGCGCACCAATCTGGAGGCCGCCGACGAGGCTGCGCGCCAGCTGCGGCTGCGCGACCTCGGCGGCCTGATCGTGGTCGACTTCATCGACATGGAGTCGCAGCGCAATCAGCGCGAGGTCGAGAATCGGTTCCGCGAGGCGCTGCGCTACGACCGCGCGCGCGTGCAGATCGGCAAGATCTCGCGCTTCGGGCTGATGGAGCTGTCGCGCCAGAGGCTGCAGCCGTCGCTCGAGGAGACCGCGCACATCAACTGCCCGCGCTGCAGCGGGACGGGGTTCATCCGGGGCACCGAGTCCACCGCGCTGCACGTGCTCAGGATCCTGCAGGAAGAGGCCATGAAGGAGAACACGGGCGCGGTGCACGCGCAGGTGCCTGTCGACGTCGCGAGCTTCCTGCTGAACGAGAAGCGCAGCGAGATCCAGAAGCTCGAGGGGCGCCTCAAGGTCAACATCGTGCTGGTGCCCAATCCCCATCTCGAGACGCCGCATTACAAGGTGCAGCGGCTGCGTCACGACGAGCTGAACCAGATGGAGCACGTGCCCGCCAGCTACGAGCTGGTAGAGCAGCCCGAGGAACCCAAGCTCGGCGCCGAGGCCGAGCCCGTGCGCGAGCGTCAGGAAGCGGTCGTCAAGGCGATCACCCCTGCGCAACCCGCACCGATGGTTCCCGAACCCGTCGCGCGCGAGCACCGGCCGCAACCGGCGCAGCAGGCGCCGCGCCCGGCGCAACCGATGCAGCGCCCCGAGGCGGCACCGGGCATCATCAGCCGCATCCTCGGCTGGTTCCGGCTCGAGCAACCCGAGCCGGCACCGGCTGCGGGCGCTCCCGCGGCGGCACCCGAGGTGGGGGCGCGCGAGCCGCGCCGGCCGGAGCCCCAGCGCGGCGAGCGGCGCGAGCGCCGCCCCGAGCATCGTCGCGGTGGCGAGCGTGGCGAGCGCAATGAGCGAGGCGAGCGCGGCGAGCGAGGCGAGCGCGGCGGACGACGAGATCAACGCGAGCGCGGGGAACGCGGCGAGCGTCGCGAGCCGCAGCACGGCCGGCTCGAGCAGCAGCAGCAGCGCGGCGAACGCCGCCATGAACAGCGCCCGCCCCGGCCACCGCAGGCACCGCAGCAACCGCCCGCAGGGGCGGCCCCCGAGCGCGAGGGCGAGGAGCCACGCCGCGGCCGGCGCGGCCGGCGTGACCGCCACCGCGAGCGT
>Ga0187775_10000346_pt1 | contig 11419 bp, 14 predicted proteins | sample 0216_BV02_MP12_1_FD_132441 | JGI IMG/M metagenome (GOLD analysis project Ga0187775, IMG submission 132441) | Tropical peat soil microbial communities from peatlands in Department of Meta, Colombia - 0216_BV02_MP12_10_MG | ecosystem: Environmental > Terrestrial > Soil > Wetlands > Peat | place... | reverse complement strand
GCGCCGGCGGCGGGCAGCGGCGCGGCCAATCGCCGGTACAAGTAGCTCCAAGGCCGCTCAACGTTCCGGCACAGGCAGGCCGGCGCGGTCTTCGGCCCCTCGTCCAGATAATGCACGCGCATGCCGCGCCACTGCAGGTAGCGCGCTTCCCAGGGAAAGCCGGGAAGCCCCACGAACCGCTCCTCCGGCGTGCGCAGGATCGTAGCCACGTCGCAATTGTAGAATGTCCGGATGGACTACTCTAAATACCAGGACCTCAAGGTCCGGCGCATCGAGCCGGGCATCGTCGAGATCGTCATGGGCGAGGAGGGCGGAAAGCTCTCGACCGCCACGGCGCGCTTGCACGCCGAGCTGGCGCAGATCTGGCTCGACGTCGACCGCGATCCCGAGACGCGCGTGGCGATCCTGCGCGGCGCGGGCAAGGGCTTCTCCGGCGGCGGCGACCTGGCGATGGTCGAGGAGATCACGCGCGACTTCGCGGCGCGCGCGCGGGTTTGGCGCGAGGCGCGCGATCTCGTCTACAACATCATTAACTGCTCAAAGCTCGTGGTGTCGGCGATGCACGGGCCGGCGGTGGGCGCCGGGCTAGTCGCGGGGCTGCTTGCAGACGTGTCGATCGCGGCGCGCAATGCGCGCATCATCGACGGCCATACCCGGCTCGGCGTCGCGGCCGGCGACCACGCCGCAATCGTCTGGCCGCTGCTGTGCGGCATGGCGAAGGCGAAATACTACCTGCTCACTTGCGAGCAGGTGAGCGGCGAAGAGGCCGAACGCATCGGCCTGGTGTCGCTCGTCTGCGAGGAGGCAGAACTGCAGGCGAAGGCGCTCGAGGTGGCGCGCAAGCTCGCTGCGGGCGCGCAGACTGCGCTGCGCTGGACCAAATACAGCCTGAACAACTGGTTGCGCATGGCGGGGCCGACGTTCGACGCTTCGCTCGCGCTGGAGTTCATGGGCTTTACCGGGCCCGAGGTGCAGGAGGGGATAGCCTCGCACCGCGAGAAGAGGAAGCCCTCGTTCCCTCCCGAACCGAGGGACTTCTAGCGCTCAGAGGTTGCTGAAATCGAGCGATTCGCCAGCCGAGGGCGCCGGCTCGCCCAAGGTGACCGAGGATTCGGGTCGGCCGCCCGGGCCCGCCGCTTCGCTGCTCTGGGTGACCAGCCGCTCGATGTCGCGCGCGATCGCCTCTATATCCGGCCCGCTGCGTCCCATGTAGGTGAGCAGGATGCGCACCGGCAGATCGGTGAGCGTCGGCTGCGGGTGATCGCGCAGGTGCGCGGCGTTCTGGATGGCGGGCACGATGAAATTGCTGCGCATTCCCGGATTTCCCGACTCGATGCCGTGCACTAGTGCCGTCTGCGCACGGGCAATCCCCGAGAGCAACTCTGCGAGCTGTTGAGCGGAGATGTGCAGCATGGCGATCCCTCCAGTGCGACGGCGGAATTTTGCCCGAGGCGCAGGCGCGGTGATGTTAACATCCGCACGTTTTCGGCCGAATGACCGCGGCAAGCCTCAGGACCTGAGCTCGACGACGAGCGGCTGGTGGTCCGAGACCTGCGTGTCGGCGTCGACGCGTAGCGCGACTAGCCGCGGTAGCAGATCCTCGCTCACGAACACGTAATCGCAGCAGTACGGCGTCTCGCCGGGCTCGGCGTCGTGTAGCCGGATCGTCGCCGGGTGCGGGTCTCGCGGGTGCAGCGCGCTCCAGGCGTCGACCAACCGCGGCGTGGCATCGCCGAAACCCTCTTGTGCGCGCGCGTGCAATGCGTCATCGGGAGGGAAATTGAAGTCGCCGGCGATCAGCACCGGCGCAGGTCGCGGCAGGCGGGCGAACGGTCCCTCCGCGCGCCCAGCCAGATCTCGCATCGCCGCGTGCGCGCAGGCCTCGGCATGCAGCGCGCGCAGGTGCTCGATTTGGGCGGCGCGCTGCGCGCTCGAATAGTATTCGAGATGCGTGGTGAGTATGCGCAGTGGGCCGAGCGGCGTGCTCACCGATACCTCGAGCGCGACACGCGGCATGCTCGGCGCGCCGGGGTCCGCCGGCCAGGGAAGCGAGTGGCGCAGGACTCGACCGATCGGTAACCGCGACAAGATCATGTTGCCGAAGCGGCTCCTGCCGCCGCGCCCGCGCGGATCGGGCACGTCGACCCCCCAGGCGAAGCTGTGCGCGTACCCGGCAAACTCCTGCGCCAGAGCGGCGACCTGATCTTCGCCACGGCTGCCCGCCAGCGTGGGGAAACGCTGCGCGACCTCCTGCAGGCACACGACATCGGCGTCGGCGAGGCGCTTCGCTTCGCGCGCGATGCGCGCGGGAGCGACGCGGCCGTCGACGCCGCGGCACCACTGTACGTTCCAGCTCAGGAGTTTCATCGGCCGGGATTCGCGCGCGATGCGACGAGCCATGATACAGAAACAAAAAGGCCCGGAATGGGAGGGGTTCCGGGCCAGGCCAGCACAAGGAGGAGATGTTTACTACGGTTACAATGTAGCCGCGTCGCGCGGGAATGTGTGCAAGGAACTGTAATATATGCGTGCCGCGCCTGCCGGCGACTGCGAGGGGTAGAACTTAGTGTCCGAAACGGCATTCGATCGCGACGCCGCAGTCGCGTACCTGACGAGCGCACTGCAGCGCGATCGCTTCGTTTTGTATTGTCAGCCGATCATTCCGGTGTCCGCGCCGCACGCCGCGCACCGGTTCTTCGAGGTGCTGGTGCGTTTCCGCGACGAGGAGGAGGGAATGCTTCCTCCGGGGTCGTTCATACCGGTGCTGCAGGAAACCGGGCTGATGCCGCTGCTCGATCGCTGGGTCGTCGCTAAGACGATCGCCAAGCTGAAGTCGTTGCCGAGCGATGAGCTGAAGGGGGCGGACCCTCATTTCAGCGTCAACCTGACCTGCGATACCCTGGCCGATCCCGAGTTCGTCGCGTTCGTCTCGAAGCAGCTCACCGCGGCGCGGGTGGATGCGGAAAGGCTGATGCTCGAGATCCCGATATATTGCGCCAGCGAGCGCCCCGAGGCGTTCGAAGTGGTGGTCGGCAAGCTGACCGAACTGGGGTGCGCCGTGGCGGTGTCAGGCGTCTCACAGGACGACGTGGCGGTCGGCCGCCTGCGCGAGCTCGGCGTGCGCTACCTGAAGTTCAATGGCACCTCGACTGTGCGTGCCAACGCCGACGAGGAGGCCGTGGCGCGCCTCGGCGAGCTGAGCGAGAACTGTCGCAATCTGGGGATCAAGCTGATCGCCGAATCAGTCGAGTGGGGCGGGGCGCTCGACTTCCTGCAATCTCTGCAAATCGAGTTCGCGCAGGGCTTCGCGTTCGCGCAGCCCAGACCGCTCTAGCGCGCCGCCGAATCGGGCGGGTAGGGCTCGACGTCTGCGCTTAGCGTGTCGGGCGGGGAGCGCCTCAGCATCTCGGTGCCGTCGCCGACTTCGAGCAGCTTCGCGTAGCGGACATTCTTCTGCATCTCTTCGAGGTACAGGTTCTGTCCGCCAAAGTGGAAGCTCGCGTACTCGTACGCGCGCGCCAGTTGCACGTCGAGGCGCTTGAGCGCGACGTGGTAGAAGCCGGGTGTCTGGCGCACGAGCTCCTCGCCGGAGTCGACGGGGACGTATGTCTGCAGGCCGATCAACGGGCGCCGCGTGAGCCCGCCGATCACGAATTCCGGGTAGAGGCGGTCACGGCACTTTTCCAGATAGCAGCGATCGGCCATCTGCGCGATGATGTCCGCAGTCCCGAGCATGTGACCGACGCGCCTGAGCAGCGTGTCCCCGATCCGGATCGATTCGGCGCGTCGCTCGTAGCCGGTGTAGTGCAGCAGCTTGGCAGCAATCTCCGCGAGCCGGCCCGTGCCCTGGCGCCGCATGTAGCGCCGCAGGTACGTGGCGCCTCGCGCGACATGGGTCAGCGTGTACTCGGCGCCATAACGGTGCCGGCGATCGCTGCGGCGGCGCAGATAACCGAAATCGTGGAACAGCGCCGATAGCACCCCGAGCACGAACAGCTCCGGAGGCAGGGCCGGGGTCCCGTTGCGCCGGCTGCGCTGATAGCCGTCCATCAGCCTGCCGGTGGCCAGCGTCACGTCGAGTACGTGCTGGATATCGTGATAGCTGGTGTCGCAGGGGTAGTACTCGGCGTCTTCGCCCTGATACAGGCGCTCAACGTCCTGGAATGCCCGCAGCAGCAGCCGGCCCGGGGCGTCGTTGTATAAGCCGCGGAACAACCGAATGATTTCGTCGCGCACCGCCGCGGGCGCGGTGGTCTGTACCAGGTTTGTGACGTCGTAGTCGCTGCGACGCATGACCGAAGAAGCGGGCGAGGGCTGCTCCGAGCGCACCGGATCCAACGACTGCGGCTCAGTTGCCCGCTCGGAATTGTCTGTTTGCACCCCGCGCCTCTTTTCCGTGTCGGCGAGTAGCGCTAGGATGTGCCAAATCCCGCGAAGGGGCGGTGATCTTTTTCACGAACCCGGCCGCCATGTGGGCAGTGGATTTGTCATGGTTGGTGCTGCGGGCTCACCCGGGCCGTGGTGGGAGCTGAAATTGGCGAATCTTTCTCTCACCGACGAGGAAAAATCGCAGTTGCTCGAACGCCTGCGTGCGCTCGAAGTCGAGCACCGAGATCTGAACGACGTCATCGACCACCTAGTTGAGGATCCTGCGCAAGACCAGCTCCAGCTGCGGCGCCTCAAGAAGCGCAAGCTGTTGCTCAAGGATCAGATCGAGCTGCTCAAGAACAGGCTGATCCCGGACATCATCGCGTGATCGCTCTGATCCAGCGGGTCGCCGAAGCGGGCGTTTCGGTCGACGGGCACGCGATCGCGCGCATCGGAGCGGGGATCCTCGCGCTGGTAGGGGTCGAACGCGGCGACAGCGAGCGCGAGGCCGTGCGGCTTGCCGAGCGAGTGGCCGGCTACCGCGTGTTTCCTGACGCGCAGGGCCGCATGAACGTGTCGCTCGGCGCGGCGCGCGGCGCCTTGCTCGCGGTTCCGCAGTTCACGCTCGCCGCCGATACGAGCAAGGGAGCGCGGCCGAGCTTTTCGTCCGCTGCCGCGCCTGAGGAGGGCGAGCGGCTGTTCGGGTGCTTCGTTGCGCATTGCCGCACGCTGGTTTTCGATGTGGGGGTCGGGCGTTTCGGTGCCGATATGAAAGTGACCCTGGTGAACGACGGACCGGTAACCTTTTGGCTGCGCTGCATGCCTGCGGGAGGCTACTGACGTTCGAGGTTCGCGCGGGCGCGGGCGCGGCCGCGCGATTGGGCGTAAGCTTGCGGCGACACGCATCGCTGGCCTCGATTTCCCCCCATGTACGATCAGTTCGTCGGCACCAAGCCGGTCGAGGAGCGGCACCGGTTCGATGTCGCGCGGCTCGAGCAGTACATGTGCGCGAACGTGGCCGGCTACTCCGGCCCGCTCGAAGTCGAGCAGTTCAGGGGCGGGCAGTCCAATCCGACCTACCGGCTGAGCACCGCAGGCAGGCATTACGCGCTGCGCCGCAAGCCGCCCGGCAAGCTGCTGCCATCGGCGCACGCCGTCGAGCGCGAGTTCCGCGTCATCAAGGCGCTGCACGGCGTGGGTTTCCCGGTGGCGCGGCCCTACGTGCTGTGCGAGGACGAGTCCGTGATCGGCACCGCCTTCTACATCATGGATTGCGTGGAGGGCCGGGTGCTGTGGGACCAGGCACTGCCCGGCATGACGCGCGCCGAGCGGCGCGCGATCTGGGACGAGCTGAACCGCGTGATCGCGCTCTTGCACTCAATCGACTACCGCGCGGTCGGGCTGGAGGACTTCGGCAAGGCCGGCAGCTACGTCGAGCGCCAGATCGCTCGCTGGACCAAGCAGTACCGGGCGTCCGAGACGGAAAGCATCGAGCCGATGGACAACCTGATCGACTGGCTCCCAAAGAACATCCCGCCGGGCGACGTAACGAGCGTCGTGCACGGCGACTACCGGCTCGACAACACGATCTTCCATCCGCGCGAGCCGAAAATCCTTGCGGTGCTCGACTGGGAGCTCTCGACCCTCGGCGATCCGCTGGCCGATTTTTCCTACCATTGCATGAGCTGGCACATCCCACCGGGCAAGTTTCGCGGCATCGAGGGGCTGCCGCTCGACGAGCTCGGTATTCCCAGCGAGCGCGCGTACATAGATATGTATTGCAGGAGAACCGGTCGCGCCGGCATCGATCCGACGACATGGGACTTCTACATGGCCTACAACTTGTTTCGCATTGCCGCGATTACACAGGGCATCAAGAAGCGCGTGGTCGACGGCACCGCCGCGAGCGCTCATGCCGTGGAGGCCGGCAGCAAAGCCCCGCTGCTCGCCGAGCTCGGCTGGCGGCAGGTCGAGAAGATATTGAAACGAGCCGCCTAGGAGAACAGCATGGACTTCGAGTATTCGCCCAGGGTGAAGGAGCTGCAGAACAAGCTCAAGGCGTTCATGGACGAGCACATCTATCCGAACGAGAAGGCCTGGTACGAGCACTGCAACGGGCCGAATCGCTGGCAGCCGGTTCCGGTAATCGAGGAGTTGAAGCCCAAGGCGCGCTCGGTCGGACTGTGGAACCTGTTCCTGCCGCGCTCGCCGCGTGCCCCCGAGGGGCTGTCGAACCTCGAGTACGCACCGCTCTGCGAAATCATGGGCCGGGTAGGCTGGGCGCCCGAAGTATTCAATTGCTCGGCCCCGGACACCGGCAACATGGAGACGATCGAGCGCTACGGCACCGAGGCGCAGAAGGACGAGTGGCTCGAGCCGCTGCTGCAGGGCAGGATCCGCTCGGCGTTCCTGATGACCGAGCCCGCGGTGGCGTCTTCGGATGCGACCAACATCCAGACGCACATCAGGCGCGAGGGCAACGAGTACGTGATCAACGGCACCAAGTGGTGGTCGTCCGGCGCCGGCGATCCGCGCTGCAAGCTGTACATCCTGATGGGCAAGACTTCGCCCGACAATCCGTCGCGCCACAGCCAGCAGTCGATGATCCTTGTTCCGGCCGGTGCGCCAGGCATCCGCATCGTGCGCCACCTCAAGGTGTTCGGCTACGACGATGCGCCGCACGGGCACATGGAAATCGAGCTGAAGAACGTACGCGTGCCGGCGTCCAACGTCCTGCTCGGCGAGGGGCGCGGCTTCGAGATCGCGCAGGGGCGCCTGGGGCCGGGGCGCATCCACCACTGCATGCGCCTCATCGGCCAGGCCGAGCGCGCGCTGGAGAAGATGTGCAAGCGCGCGAGCAGCCGGGTCGCCTTCGGACGCACGGTCGCCGAGCAAGGCGTGACGCGCGAGCGCATCGCCGAGGCGCGCATCATGATCGACTCCGCGCGCTTCATGGTGCTGAACGCGGCCTGGAAAATGGACACCGTGGGAAACAAAGTGGCGAGGAAGGAAATCGCCATGATCAAGGTGCTCGCGCCGAACATGGCCTGCAAGGTGATCGACTGGGCGATGCAGGTGCACGGCGGCGGTGGCGTCGCCGAGGACTTCGGCCTCGCCGCGGCCTACGCGCACGCGAGGACACTGCGCTTCGCCGACGGGCCGGACGAGGTGCACCGCAACCAGATCGCCAAGCTCGAGATCGGCGAGCAAACCACGGTGGCCGAGGCCGTCGCGCCGAAGAAGCGCGCCTAAGGGGCACGCCGTGCGGGTCGGCGTGCCGCGCGAGGTCAAGGTTCACGAGTACCGGGTCGGCCTCACGCCGACCTCGGTGCGCGAGCTGACCGCGCACGGCCACGAGGTGCTTGTCGAGCGCGGCGCCGGCGCCGGGATCGGCGCCGCGGACGCCGCCTACGAGAGGGCGGGCGCAAGAATTGTCGATGACGCGTTCGAGGCGGAGCTCATCGTCAAGGTGAAGGAACCGCAGGCGGCCGAGCGCAGGCGGCTGCGCGCGGACCAGGTGCTGTTCACGTACCTGCACCTGGCGCCGGACCCGGAGCAGGCGCGCGACCTCGTCGCTTCCGGCGCGATCTGCATCGCCTACGAAACCGTCACGCGGCCGGGCGGCGGCTTGCCGCTGCTGGCGCCGATGTCCGAGGTGGCGGGGCGCATGGCGATCCAGGTGGGCGCCGGGTGCCTGGAGAAGGAGCGCGGCGGCATGGGGACGCTGCTCGCGGGCGTGCCCGGGGTTCCAGCGGCGAAGCTCGTCATTCTCGGCTCGGGCGTGGTGGGGGCAAACGCCGCGCGCATCGCGGTCGGGTCGGGTGCGCGCGTGTTCGCGCTCGACCGCTCGGTCGACGCCCTGCGTCGGATAGAGAGTGAATTCGGCGCTCGCGTCGTAACGGTGTATTCGAGCCGCGACGCCATCGAACAGCACGTGGTTTCCGCCGACCTCGTGATCGGATCGGTGCTGGTGCCGGGCGCAGCGGCGCCCAAGCTGGTTTCGCGCGAGTTACTGCGGCGCATGAAGCCGGGGGCGGCGCTGGTCGACGTTTCGATCGACCAGGGTGGCTGCTTCGAGACCTCGCGCCCGACGACGCATGCCGATCCGACTTACGTCGTCGAAGGCGTGGTGCACTATTGCGTCGCCAATATGCCGGGGGCCGTGCCGCGCACTTCGACATACGCGCTGAACAACGCCACGCTGCCGTTCGTGCTGGCGCTCGCCGACAAGGGCTGGAAGCGCGCGCTCGCCGACGACGAGCATTTGCGCAACGGGCTGAACGTTGCGCGCGGCAAGCTCGCGCACCGCGCGGTGGCCGAGGCGCTCGGCCTCAGATACACGCCGGCTGACGGCCTGCTCTGACCGGCAATTTCACCCGTCTCAAACACAGGAGAAGACATGATCAAGCTGTGCGGCTTCCACGTCAGCAACTACCACAACAAGGTGCGCATCGCGCTGCTCGAGAAGGGCGTGCCGTTCGCGGAGGACGCGAGTTGCACGCCATCGCAGAAGGACGAGTTCCTCGCCCGCTCGCCGCTCGGCAAGGTGCCGTTCATGGAAGTCGACGGTACCGTGCTCACCGAGTCGCAGGTGATCTGCGAATATCTCGAGGACACGCACCGCGAAAGACCGCTCTACCCGGCGGATCCTCTTGCCAAGGCGAAGGTGCGCGAGCTCATCCAGTACCTGGAGCTGCACATGGAGCTCGTCGCCCGGCGCCTGTACAGGGAATACTTCTTCGGCGGCAAGGTGTCCGACGAGACCAAAAAGGAAGTCGAGCGTGACCTGGCGAAGGGTGTGCGCGGCTTTTCGACGCGCGCCAGGTTCGATCCGTACATCGCAGGCAGCGAGCTGACGTTGGCAGACTGCGCTGCCTACGTGCACCTGCCGCTGGTGTCGATGATCAGCAAGATGGCCTTCGGACGCGATTTTCTCGAAGAGCTTCCGGTCAAGCCCTACATCAAGATGCTCGGAGAGCGCCCGGCCTTCGCCAAGGTGAGCGCCGACCGCAAGGTCGCGCAGGAGGCCCTGCTCGCGCGCTCGAAGAAGTAGGCCTGCGACAGTGCGCGAGCTCGCGCCGCTGGGTGAATACCTGCGCTTCGCCGTGACGCTCACGGCGGTGCTCGATCCGTTCCTCGCGGTGCCGATCTTCGTCGGCATCACCGCGTCGCGCTCGTCCGCGGAGCGCATCGCGCTGGCGCGCGTCATCACGTTTACGGTATTCGGCGTGCTCGTGGGCTCGGCGCTCTTCGGCGAGGTGCTGCTTCGCCTGATCGGCGCGAGCCTGCCCGCGTTCAGCGTGGGCGGCGGGCTGGTGCTGCTGTTGATGGCGCTCGCGATGCTGAACGCGCGCGCCGGCGGTGTGCGCCAGTCCGCGGCCGAAGCCGAGGAGCTGCAGGCGGGGGAGCTTTCGGGTGTGGTGCCGCTTGCGGTACCGCTCCTCGCCGGTCCCGGCGCAATCGGCACTACGATCATCGCCGCGCAGGCTCACGGCCTGGCGCATTTAGCCGCGATGATCCTGTGCATCGCGCTCGTGTGCGCGCTGCTCTGGCTCGTGCTGCGCTTCGCGCATGCACTCGCGCCGCGCATGGGCACGACTGGCTTGAATATCGCGACGCGCCTGCTCGGACTGCTGCTCGCCGCGATCGCCATCCAAACCATGGCTTCGGGTCTGGTGAAGCTATTCCCGGGGCTAGCCGGAACCTAAGCGCTGTCCGCGAACCTGCGCGCGACCCAGGCTTCGATCGCCGCACGCATCGCCTCAGGCTGCTCGGTCGGGATCCAGTGGCGCGCGTCGAGCTCGACGATGTCGCAGTCGGGCAGAGCGCGCAGCGCCGCGCGCGTGCGCTGCGGATCGGTGAAGCTGCTGTGCGCCGAAAGCAGCGCGAGCACGGGCGCGGCGATGCTCCTCAGATCCGGCCACGCCGCGCTGACCGCGGCCAGGGCCTGCAAATAGGCGCCGCTCGGCGTGCTGCGCAGGTCGGCAAGCGGCGAGGCGTAGCGCGCAAGCAGCGCTGCGCCTTGCGGGCCTGCCGCGAGCGCAGCGCGGGTCTCGAGATCGAGCTGCTCCAGGTCCAAAGCGGCCAGACGGCGGCGATGTATGCCGAGCGCGTTCAATGCGTGCGTCAGCCACGCGAGCGCGATGAGCAGGGGGCGCAGACGTGCGATGCGCCGCATGCTGCCGGCGAGCGCTGCGGGCGGCATCGGCTCGACCAGCACCAGGCCCGCGACGCTCGCAGGGCTGCGGGCGGCGAACTGGAGCGCGATGTTCGCGCCCAGGCAATGGCCGACGACGACGGCGCGAGCAACGCCCTCGGCCCGAAGCAGGGCGGCGAGATCGGCGCACCACTCGGCCATGCCGATGCGTCCCCGGTAAATGGACCGCCCCTGGCCGCGCAGGTCGAGCCGCAGCAGCGCCCACGATCCGCCGAGCGCCGTCTGGCTGGCAAATTCAGACCAGCGGCTCATGTTGCTTGCGACGCCGTGTATCAGCACCAGCGCGCGCGCAGCGCCGGCCGCGCCCGAGCGGGCGTAGGCGATACACGCACCATCCGGCGCTGCCACCGTGCGCACGCCAGGCACGGGACAAGTCACCGCCGTCACTTGGGGACCGGGCGCGGCATTCCCTGCTGGTCGATGGCGACGTAGGTGAGCGTCGCCTCGGTCACCTTCACCACCTTCGGGTCGGCCGGGCGGCGCTCGGCGAACACCTCGACGTTCACGGTGATCGACGTGGTGCCGATGCGCATGACGTCGGCGTAGAACGAGAGTACGTCGCCGATCTGCACCGGCTGCTTGAACACGAACGAATTCACCGCCACGGTGGCGACGCGCCCGCGCGCCACGCGGCCCGCCACCGTCCCGCCCGCGACGTCGACCTGCGACATGATCCAGCCGCCGAAGATGTCGCCGTTGTGGTTGGCATCCGCCGGCATCGGCACCACGCGCAGCGCCGGGACTTTTCCCTTCGGCAGCTTCAAGCCGGGCGGCTGGTGCGAGGCCTTGCCCATCTAGCGGTCCTTTTCCGCGAGGTAGTGCAGCGGTCCGCCG
>Ga0187775_10000345_pt1 | contig 11420 bp, 10 predicted proteins | sample 0216_BV02_MP12_1_FD_132441 | JGI IMG/M metagenome (GOLD analysis project Ga0187775, IMG submission 132441) | Tropical peat soil microbial communities from peatlands in Department of Meta, Colombia - 0216_BV02_MP12_10_MG | ecosystem: Environmental > Terrestrial > Soil > Wetlands > Peat | place... | reverse complement strand
TTCGCCACCATGGCGATGTACTTCATGCAGGGGACCGATTATCTGTTCGGTGGCGTGCTGTTTCTCGTCGCCAATCTGAGTTTCGGCGCCTCCGTCGTTTTCTATAACGCCTTTCTGATCGACATCGCCCTGCCCGAGGAACGCGATCGGGTCTCGTCCATGGGCTGGGCCATGGGCTATATCGGTGGCGGTCTGCTGCTGGCGCTGAATCTCCTGCTGTTCGCCAAGGCATCCGATTGGGGAATCGGCGTCGCCCAGGCGGTGCGCATCAATCTCGCCTCCGCCGGCGTGTGGTGGGCAGTCTTCACGGTCATTCCCCTGCTGGCCTTGAAGCGGCGCAAACCCATCAGACATCTGCCACCCGGCGAGCACTTCCTGACGGTCGGGCTGAAACAGCTGCGTCGCACCCTAGGGAATGTCCGCGCGCATCCCCATGCGCTGATTTTTCTCCTCGCCTTCCTGATTTACAACGATGGCATCCAGACGGTCATCTCGCTCGCGTCGGTGTTCGGCCAAGAAGAGCTCGGATTGAGCATGACCACCCTTACCACCGTTATCCTGATGGTTCAGTTCGTCGGCTTCTTCGGCAACGTCCTGTTCAACTATATTGCCCGGGCGATCACGGCCAAACGTGCCATCATCGCCAGTCTGGTGATATGGATCGGCACCCTGGTCTATGCCTACGCCTTTCTGAAAACCACCCTCGATTTCTATTTGATGGCCGCCGCCATCGCCATCGTGCTAGGGGGAAGTCAGGCACTCAGTCGTTCGGTGTACTCCCTGATGATCCCCAAGGGTCAGGAATCCGAGTATTTCGGACTCTATGAAATCAGCGACAAGGGAACAAGCTGGCTCGGGCCGCTGCTTTTCGGCCTGGCGCTGCAATATACCGGCAGTTACCGCATCGCCATCTTGTCGCTTATCGTTTTCTTTATTGTGGGCTTGCTGCTGCTGTTCAAAGTGAACGTCCGCGAAGGAACCCTGCAGGCGGGCAATCACCATCCATAGAAATCGAAATCCGTCGAGCGCCAATCGCCTGGCATCACGACGGCAGCTCAGGTTTTGACGGCAAAGACCTTGGTTGAAACGTGCGCCTGGTTCACCACGAAATCGTGCACGATTTGCAAGACCTCGGCGCAATAAGTGTGGTTCACGCGGTAATAAACTTCCTTGCCGCGCTTTTCGCAGGTCAGCAGCTCGGCGTTGCGCAGGACCTTGAGATGATGCGAGATCGCCGGGCGACTGATCTTGAACAGGCGGGCGATCTCGTTGACGCAGATCTCTTCCTCCGGCTCGAACATCAGCAGGATCTGTTGCCGGGTAGTGTCGCCGAGGGCGGCAAAGAAGCGGGTGAAGCGTTCCCACCCCTCAGGCAGATGATCGGCAAACTCGGACTTCATGCGTTACCGCAAAACAGATGCATTACCAATACAAAGCAGCAGTTGATGCGGACCTCAGCATAGCGCAACCGGACTACATGTCAATGTATTCGAACATGATGATAAGGACCTGTTCGCCGGCTAACCCCAATCGCCGTACTTGCCAGTTTGTTACCCGACCAGCAATCCGAGTCGCTTTGCCAGCCACTTCGTCGTGGGTGCCTGGATAAGAATGGTCATGAGAACCGCAATAAAAGTCACCGAGGCAATCATCGGCGCGCCTGGCGCCTTCAAGCCGACCAGCAGCCCCGCCAGCGCCGCCGGAATGACGCCGGTCTCGCGCGTCCAGCACATGAACAGGAGCTCCCGCAAGCTCCAGCGGGCGCGCCGGTCCGGACCCGCGCACAGAAACACCGTTATCGGCCGCGCGACCAGCATCAAAATCGTCACCACAGTCGCGCCGCCGAGCAGATACTGGTTCACCAGACTGAAATCCACCTGTGCGCCGAGCAAGACGAAGATGAACATGCGCATAATAAGCGCAGTGGTCGCGACAAACTCCCCGAGCCGCTCCTCTTGGTCCGGTTCCATTCGGAACCCGAAGGCAGCCTTGTTCCCGAGCATGATGCCGAAGACGAACACCGCCATGAAGCCGCTCGCATGCAGATAGTCCGCGCCGAGATAGCCACCGATCACGACCATAAGTGTGACAACAGGCGAATACTCGGCGAGGAATGCATATTTCTCGTGTGCAATCAGGAGCACGGCGAGATAACCGAGCAGCGCACCGGCGACAAGGCCGAACCCGGCCTGTTGGAGCAGATCGAGCAATGCCGCCGTCGGCGAGAATTCGTCCGTACCCACAGCGACGCCGAGCACGGCAAAGGTCGCGATCGCCCCCATCGCATCGTTGAACGCCGATTCGCTTATTACTGTCTGCGCTACCCGGTCCTTGATACGCACCTGTTTGAAAATCGGAACCAACGTCGCGGGATCGGTCGAGGCCAGTGTCGTCCCGAGCAGGAGCGCGATGACGAACGGCACACCGAGGATATAATACGCGGCGACGCCGGCAATAAGCGCCGTAACGAGCACTCCGATCGTAGCAATCACCGCGACCGTGACCCAGACCTCCTTGAGCACGTTAAAACGCAGCGAGGCGCCGCCGTCGAACAGGATATAACAGGAGCCGAAGATCAGAATGATCTGATTGAGAGCGGAATCGGCCCTGACATTGACGAGCCCGGTGGCCTCCGGTCCGAGCATCATGCCGATCAGCAGGAACAGCACGACGTCCGGGGCCTTGATTTTCTGCGCCAGTAGCCCGGCCAGCGTACCGACGGCGAGGATGGTGCCGAACACCAGCAGGACATGCTTCGCCAGCTCGATGGAAGCGGAAGACTCCATAATGAACCTGCCTTGTTGCTTTCGGGTCGGCTGGAGTTTAGGTACTCTGTTACTGGACGGCAAGAAGAAATGGCGTGACTGATGCATATCGGACATAGACACGAACTTTATGACACTGCCTAATGATATTGCCGATGTCGTCGGCCAGGCGCTCGCCGAAGACGTCGGGACGGGCGACCTGACGGCGGCACTCATTCCCGCCGAAGCCGCGGCGCAAGCGCAGGTCGTCACCCGCGAGGACGCGGTGCTCTGCGGATCCGCGTGGTTCGACGAGGTCTTCCGCCAGTTGGATCCGCGCATCCGGGTCGCTTGGCGCGCGCGCGACGGCGAGGGGATTTCCGCCGGGCAGGTGTTGTGCGCGCTCGACGGTCCGGCGCGCGGAATACTCACCGGCGAGCGCACCGCGCTCAATTTTCTTCAGTTCCTCTCCGCCACCGCCACCCGCACCCGCCGCTACGCCGAAGCCATCCGCGGCACTCGCGCGGCTATCCTCGACACGCGCAAGACGATGCCGGGGTTGCGCCGGGCGCAGAAATACGCGGTCGCCTGCGGCGGCGGGCAGAATCACCGCATGGGCCTGTACGACGCCATCCTGATCAAGGAAAACCACATTGCCGCGGCCGGTTCCATCACCGCGGCGCTGCGGGTCGCGCGCGCCGCCGCGCCGTCCGGCACGATGATCGAGATCGAAGTGGAGAATCTGGAGCAGTTGCGCGAAGCGCTCACCGCCGGCGCGGAGCATTTGCTGCTCGACAACTTCCGCCTCGACGCGCTGCTGGCGGCGGTCGCGGAAGCCCGCGGCCGCGCCAAACTCGAGGCCTCCGGCGGGATAACGCTCGACAATATCCGCGCCGTCGCCGACACCGGGGTGGACTACATTTCCGTCGGCGAACTGACCAAGAGCATCAAGGCGGTGGATCTGTCGATGCGCTTCGCGCCACACGCCTGAAACCGGCGCCGCCGCGCCCGCGCCAAGCTCAGCCCGATGAGGCGGGCGGCGCGGACAGGACCTGTTTCAACCAAGCGACGAAACGATCGCGGTAGTTCTGGTACTGGAACGCCTGGATGTGCCCGCCGCCCGGCACGATCCACAGCTGTTTCGGTTCCCGCGCCAATTCGAATAGGCGCTTCGCGTGCTCGACTGGCACGATCGGATCGCGATCTCCGTGGATGATGAGCAGCGGGATCGGACTGATCTGCGCCACCGCAGCGGCCGGGCTGTACGTATCCGCCACCGTCCACGAGAGCGGATATTGTAACGGCCAGGTCAGCCAGAAAGCCGCCAGTTTCTCGCGCGCGATATCGCGGTAACTCGCGAACGCGCTTTCGACCGCGAGCGCGCGTATATGACTGCGGTACGGCGTGTGCGCGACATTATAAATGGCGATCGAGCCACCGAGGCTCTGGCCGAACACCACAATGCGATCAGGGTCCACGTCGGGTCGTGACAGCAGCGTTCGCATAGCCGCGGCCACGTCCTCCTGCACACCTTCCACCGAGGGCTCTCCCTGGGAAGCGCCATAACCGCGATAGTCGAGCAGGAACACGTTGAACCCCTGCGCCGGCAACCAGTGTACCGACATGATGTGGGTGCTGATGTTCTCGGCGTTGCCATGCAGGAACAGAATCGTGCCCATCGCCTTGCCCACCGCCGGTAAGAACCACGCATGCAGGCGGGTACCGTCGTTCGCCGGGAAATACACGTCTTCATACTTCAGCCCCAGCTGATCGGGCGAGCTCATCTGCGTGCGATCGGGATAGAAAAACGCGCCGTTGCAGCCAGCCAGCACGGCTGCCGTCAATCCGAGAATGAAAAGTAGCCGTTTCATCAGAAATACAGATGTAGGGAAATCTCGCCGCCGTTCCAATAATCCTGAAATTCCTGTTGACGAAACAACTCCAGACGCACGGCGCTCTGCCGGGTCAGTGAATAGCGCTGCGCCAGCACCAGCTCGCGTGAGTCATGCACGTCACCGAGCCCGTAACGCCAGGACCGCGCGTACAGATTGACGCGCCAGCGATCCGTGAGATCCGTGAGCCAGCCGACGGTGGGGCCGCCCCCGAGCGCGTAATCGTCGTTAAATCGCTTGCCGACGTCCAGTACCGCCTCGAGATAACCGTAATACACTGAACGCCCGTCGTATGAGCCCGGAACGTTGTAGGCGAGTCCCGGCCCGCCGTTGACGCGAAACACCAGCGGCTCGTCGTTGTCGGCGAAATGCTCCCGCGTCCAGCCAATATTGACCTTCCATGACAGCGGGTGGAAGAACTCGTCGCGCGGCGTAAGCGAGACGATGTCGAGCGGGGTGAAGTGCTCGAGCCGCAAGCTGTCGTCGCCGCGGTAGTGGCGGAACGCCATGTCGAAGAACTCTATCTGCGCACCACGCGTGTACCCGCCGTCGTCATCCATGAGGTCGTGATAGGTCGGACGCAGGCCGATCTCCTGGAACTGGCGCCCGCCGCGACTTCCGACGCCCAGCGCGAGGCGCGAGCTCTTGTGACCCTGATCCGGGCGCACCGCGGGCTCGGGCACGTCCGGTCGCTGACTCGGCACGTCGAGCCCGCTGCGCGCGAGCAACAGATCGCGCATGTGTTGGGGATCGGCCGCCGGACCGCTGCCCGTGGCGGATTCATAGGTGGCGTAGTCGTAAGCCAACTCCAGCACCTTGGCCCGATCGGTCGCGGACAGCGCGCTAACGCGCGCATCGGTCAGCGGAGTTTTCTGTTCCGCCAGATCCTTCGCCAGTTGACGCTGCAGCGAGTCGAGGTAGCGCAGACGCTGGCGTATCACGGTCGCGGTGGCCGGACGGTATATCACCTGCTTGACCAGACCGGGCGTCTCGGCCACCGCGCGCACGGTATCGGAGGGAATCGCCCACCAGCGGAACTGATCCGTCAGCTCGAGACCGGGTCGCGCCACTTCCAACAGCGACAGCAAATGATAGGCGCAGTTCTCGTCGAAATAATAATAATCGAAACGGATCGGACCCAGTTCCCACACGTGCATCAAAAGGCGATCGATTTCCGCGGGTGTCAATGTCAGCTGGTATTCCCAGACGTCGCGGTTTTCGATGTCGCTGTATTCCCTGACCTTGATGTAATAAGGTGTCATGGTGAACAGCCCGGGATAATATCCCAACAACCCTTTCACCGCGAAAATCAAGCCACGGCTTTCCGCCGTGTTTGCCGCGTAGCTGATGGAATAGGCCAGCAATCTCGTATGCTCGTCCTGATCCTTGGCGTCTACGCGAAACAATGTGTGTCCGTACATCGAAGCAGGATTGTTGAGATAGGCAGCTGGAAATACCAGCGTGATTTGATGCGGATTAAGCGCGGCACGCCACTGATAGAACCGCTTGCAGGGTTGCTCCGGCAGGAGCGCCGGATCGAAATGCAGTTCACCCTTCAGCCAGTGGTAGCGGGCGATGAACCGGCATTGCGGGTTCTGAATTTTATCGGTTTCCTGTGTGTCGGAAAAAAAACTGGCAAGGGTGGCGTCTAACTCAGCCTCAGCATCCGTCTTACCGTCAGGTGCATTAAAAAATGCGGGGTCATCCGCCAGGCTGCGCCAGCCCGGCCGGTAAGGATAGGGTTTGTAATGCAGCAGATTCAGCCATTCGGGCCGTTGCGCCAGGTGCTTCGCGCGCGCGTGATCGATGAGCTCTTTAAGGTAACCGTTATCGGCCGCGGAAACCGCCAGGGGCAGCCACATCATCAGCAACAACAGGAACCGACGCCCTCGCATGGGGTATCCGTGGTGACGGAGGATGTAAAAAACGGCACCCAGCTTACATCAGCTGGGTGCCGCGGTGTTACGACAACTTGTAAATCTTGTTTAGATAGCCTGGGCGTATTGCGCCAGCTGGCCGTCCGCCGAGAGAACCTGCTTCAGGGAAGCGACGACCTGATCGGTGGTCGGATCATCGGAAGCGAAAATGCGCGCAAAGTTCTCTTTGGTGGCACGGAAGAAGGCGGCCTTGTCTTGATCCTTGACCCCGATCAGCTTGGCGAGGGACTCGAGGGCTTCGCCGCTGCCGGTGGACATGTCACGGGCCAGCTTGTCCTTGTTGCTGTCGATGAACATCGCGGTCTTCCAGTTCGACTTCACTACACCATCCTGAGAACATCCCGACGTGCCGAGAGTAACGGCGACCGTTTGCCAAAAAGTGCCGTTCGTGGTCATTGCCAAAACCTGAGGAGCAACGCCGCGCTGACCCTCGAATACCTTTGATCCCACACCACAACCTCCTGAGGCATCCGATGAACCAGCCGCCATGGCGCCAGCCGGAAATGCTGCGATCACAGCAATAACAGCGAGTTTTTTCAACATTAAGAGTCCTCCTGATGTTAATGGAATGAATCCACCTTCGTCCTAGACATCGTCATAACTTATATGCGCGATGACAATTAGTGTCAAGGCGAAAAAACCGGGTTTTTCCTTACAGATGAATATATTCCGTCAGCTGGCAGAGTATTCACACGTCGCGTTAAGGAAATATGTCACGTTGCGCTCACACCATCGCGCCCGCGCCAAACTCAGCCCGAAACGGCGGGCGGCGCGGACAGGCCCTCGCCACCACCGCCGACAACGCCCCGCCCCAGGCCATGCAAACGACTATTCAGAGAACCACGGAATGCACCTTTCAGAAACTACCCGCGAGAACGTGAGCGTCATTCCTCAGCGCGCGCTTTTGTCCAGCCAGATGAGCGAAGCCATGCGTCCGCAGGTGCCGTCGCGCCGGTGGGAGAAAAACAGATTGCGTTCGCGGTAGGTGCAGCGCAACCCGCCGTAAACGGCGTGCACGCCCTGCGAGCGCAGCCGCCGTCGCGCGAGATCGTAGAGATCGGCAAGCCAGTGACCCTTGCGGTCGGGCACGGGCGTGAACGACTCCGCCGCCTCGCGGTCGTGCCTGACGAAGGCATTGCGCACGTCGTCACTGATTTCGTAGGCCGACGGACCGATGGCCGGTCCGAGATAGGCCATTACATTGCCGGTCGGCACTTGGAGCATACGCAGCCCCTCCTCGATGATGCCCGCCGCGAGGCCGCGCCAACCGGCGTGAATCATCCCGATGCGCGTGCTGCGGCGGTCGCAGAGAAACACCGGCACGCAATCGGCCGTGAGCACAGCGCAGACCACGCCGGCGGTGCCGGTGACGCAACCGTCGGCCTCCTCGCGCGGGCCGGCGTCGAAGGCGTCGATCACGCGCGTGCCGTGCATTTGCGTGAGCCAGATCGGATCGGAAGGCAACTGCAAGGCTTCCTGCAGCAATCCGCGATTGCGACGCACGCTCCCGGGCTCATCGCCGACGACGTTGCTGAGATTCAGCGACGCGTACGGTCCGAGGCTGAAGCCGCCGTTGCGCGTCGTGGACACGGCTTTGACATGCGGCGAGGCCGGCCAATCGGGAATAATGAATTCGAGGGTGTTCATCCCGGGGGTTTAGGTTCTTCTGTCCTGCTGACGGGAGATATTAACAAATGAAGTTGTAAGGTGTCGCCATAGCGGACACTTTATTTTTATAAGCATGGATAGTGCGCGCTGCGCGCACCGTTTGAAGAGCTAATTGCGGGTGGCTCCGCCCCTGCACCCTTTTTCTGTCGAGCGGCCTGCGGCCGCGTATTTGTGGGTGGCTGACCCGCGACAGGTGACTTTGTGACTCGGACGATCCCTGGTCCTCGCCCTGCGGGCAGGCTTCGCCTGCCCAAAGTCGATCTCGTCGAATTTGTCTTGCTTGTCCAAGAGAAAGTCGCCAGAGAGAAATACACCCCGGCGCCGCCGACATCTTCCTCCGCTTCTCGCCGGAAGCGGTGCGGGAACCGCAAGCAGGTTTTAAAATCGCGCGCAACACCCGCGATTTCAGTAAAAGCCTGATGCCCGCGTTTGCCGGAAAGACGGCCTTTCCACCGTCCTAACCAGCATGCGCCTTGGCATCCTGCGCCAACGCCTCCATCAATTTACTCATATCGTCCGGCACCGACGTCACCCATTGCACGCGCTTGCCGGTCCGCGGATGAATCAGGGAAAGTTTCAGCGCGTGCAGCGCCTGGCGCCTGAAACTTCGCAAATTTTCTTTCAGTTTGTCGTTGGCGCCGGCGGGAATCTTCAGGCGTCCGCCGTACACCGGATCGCCGAGCACCGGATAATGCAGGTGCGCCATGTGCACGCGGATCTGGTGCGTGCGGCCGGATTCCAGTTTCACCTGCACCAGCGTATGCGCGCGATATTTCTTGGCCACGCGGTAGTGGCTGACGGCCGGCTTGCCGTGCGTGCTCACCGCCATGCGCGTGCGCTGGGTGCGGTGCCGCCCGATCGGCGCCTCGACGGTGCCGCCGGCGATCATGACGCCGCTGACGATGGCCAGGTATTCGCGCTCGACCGTATGCTCCTGCAACTGTTCGATCAGGTGCTGGCGTGCGCGTTCGGTCTTGGCGACCACCATCAGTCCCGAGGTGTCCTTGTCGAGCCGGTGGACGATCCCGGCACGCGGCAGCGCGGCGAGTTTCGGCGCGTGACTCAGCAGCGCGTTCAGAAGCGTGCCTTCCGGATTTCCGGCGCCCGGATGCACCACGAGCCCCGGCGGCTTGTTGATGACGAGGATGTCGTCGTCCTCGTGCACGATCTCGAGCGGGATCGCCTGCGCTTTCCAGCCCGGCGTCGCTGGCGCGGGCGGATGAATTTCGACGGCGTCGCCCTGCTTCACCTTATCGCGCTTGCGCGGAACCTTTCCGTTGAGCCACACATGGCCATCCTTGATCCACTGTTGCAACTGCGAACGCGTGACGTCGGCAAACAAGACCGCCAAGGCCTGATCGAGTCGCTGGCCGGAGAGTTCCAGCGGGATATGCGCCGTGAGTTTATTTTTTTGCGTCATATTCGGAGTCGGCCTTTGCGGCGGGCTGAATTCGCGTTAAGCTGACGCCAATCCCCTCCCGTTTCGAGGTCAAACGAATCATGCGCCGTATCACCGGATTGATTATCGGTTTCTCCGTTCTGCTGCTTCTGGCCGGGTGCGGGGCGGACCTGGACCCGACCAAAGACTGGTCGCCAGAGCGATTCTACAAGGAAGCCAAGGAAAAAATCGCTGACGGCGATTACGAGACCGCCATCAAGTACCTCGAGTCCCTCGAAGCGCGCTACCCTTACGGCCGCTACGCCGAACAGGCGGAGCTCGAGATCGCCTATGCCTACTATAAATACGACGAGCCGGCGCTCGCCATTGCCGCCGCCGACCGCTTCATCCGCCTGCATCCGACCCACCCGAATGTGGATTATGCGTATTATCTGAAGGGCATGGTGAACTTCCACGGCGAAAAGAGCATGGGCAACTGGATGTTCGGCATCAAGGACGATCTTTCCGATCGCGATCCCACGGGTGCGCGCGATTCTTACAACGCTTTCCGCGAGCTGGTGGAGCGCTTCCCCAACAGCCGTTATGCCGACGACGCCCGGCAGCGAATGGCGTATCTTTTCGAGGCCCAGGCCCGCTACGAAACGCAGGTCGCGCGCTTTTACTATGACCGTAACGACTATGTCGCCGCCGTCAACCGCTGCAAATACTCTCTCGAGACTTACCCGCGCACGCCCTCCACCGAAGACGCGCTCGGAATCATGGCGCTGTCCTACAAGGCGATGGGGCTGGAAAAGCTGCTGCAGGACACCACGCGCGTGTTGCGCACGAATTTCCCCAACAGTCGCTATCTTGCCGAGGTTGGGGCACTCGCCGCCAACCGCTGAGATGCGCTCAGATCGCTTCCGGTCCTGTCTCGCCGGTGCGGATGCGCAGGACTTGCTCCACCGGCGTGACGAAGATCTTGCCGTCGCCGATCTTGCCGGTGCGGGCCGCGGCGGTGATCGCCTCGATGCAGCGCTCCAGCATGTCGTCCGCCACCACGAGCTCGATTTTCATCTTGGGCAGGAAATCCACCACGTATTCCGCGCCGCGGTACAATTCGGTGTGGCCCTTTTGGCGGCCGAACCCCTTCACTTCCGTGACGGTCAGGCCGCTTGCGCCAGCCTCTGAAAGCGCCTCGCGCACGTCGTCGAGCTTGAAGGGTTTGATGATGGCTTCGATTTTCTTCATGGTCTGCCTCGAATGAATTGTCCCGGGATTGTTGTTAATGATTAAAGACCACCCGCTGACTTGGCGCCAGCCGGGTCACGACTTGGAATCCTTGCCGTAACCCGAGGTGATCGGATAGCGCCGGTCGCGTCCGAACGCCCGCGGCGTGATGCGCACGCCGGGGGCGGCTTGGCGGCGCTTGTATTCGTTTCGCTCCACCATGCGAACCACCCGGCGCACCGTGACCTCGTCGAAGCCCGCGGCGATGATATCTTCCGCGGACTGATCGAGCTCGACATAGCGTTCGAGGATCGGATCGAGCGTGGTGTACGGCGGCAGGCTGTCAGTGTCCTTCTGGTCCGGGGCGAGCTCCGCCGACGGCGGCCGGTCGAACACCCGCCGCGGGATCACCTGTTTGATCCGGTTTCGATGCTCGGCCAGACGATACACCAGAGTCTTCGGCACGTCCTTGATGGCGGCGAAGCCGCCGGCCATGTCGCCGTACAGCGTGGCATAACCGACCGCCATTTCGCTCTTGTTGCCGGTGGTCAGCACCATCTTGCCGGTCTTG
>Ga0187775_10000342_pt1 | contig 11449 bp, 9 predicted proteins | sample 0216_BV02_MP12_1_FD_132441 | JGI IMG/M metagenome (GOLD analysis project Ga0187775, IMG submission 132441) | Tropical peat soil microbial communities from peatlands in Department of Meta, Colombia - 0216_BV02_MP12_10_MG | ecosystem: Environmental > Terrestrial > Soil > Wetlands > Peat | place... | reverse complement strand
CTCGGGACCCAGTCTCTGGACATGTCCGCGGAAGCGCGCGAGCTGCTGGCGCAGGCGGCCGACGGCGACGCGCGCCGCGCGCTCAATCTGCTCGAAATGGCGGCCGACCTCTCCGCCAGGCAGGATGGGAGGCAGACCATCGGCATCGAGCTGATCCGGGAAGTGATCACCGGCGGTGTGCGCCGTTTCGACAAGCAGGGCGAAGCTTTCTACGACCAGATTTCGGCGCTGCACAAATCGGTGCGCGGTTCCGACCCGGATGCGGCGCTGTACTGGTTCGCGCGCATGCTCGATGGCGGTTGCGATCCCTTGTACATCGCGCGGCGCGTGGTGCGCATGGCCTCGGAGGACGTTGGCAATGCCGACCCGCGCGCGTTGCAGCTGGCGCTGAGCGCCTGGGACGTGCAGGAGCGCCTCGGCAGTCCGGAAGGGGAACTCGCCATCGCCCAGGCCGTCGTCTACATGGCCTGCGCCCCGAAAAGCAACGCCGTCTACACCGCCATGGGCGCGGCGATGAAGGACGCCACGGAACGCGGTTCGCTTGAAGTGCCGCTGCACTTGCGCAATGCCCCAACGCGGCTCATGAAGGAGTTGGGCTACGCCAGGGGCTACCGTTACGCGCACGATGAGGCCGAGGCCTATGCCGCCGGCGAGAATTATTTCCCGGAAGAGCTGGGTAAGCGGCAGTATTATTTTCCCACGGACTACGGGTTGGAGGGTAAAATCGCCGAGCGCCTGGCGCATTTTCGGGCGCTCGACAGTAAGGCGCGCGAAGCCGCGAGCGGTCGCAAGAAGAAACCGGGAAAAACGGAAAAATGAATTTTGTGATGAGCACTCGCATGATGAAAATATGTTCGATGGCGGCTTTTGTTTTGTGCCTGCTTTCAGCGCCGGCATTCGCCGACAAGCCGCCACCGGTTGCCGAACCGAAGCCGGCGCCGGTCCTCGACTACCAGGCCGGCGCGGCTGCGTACGATGCCGGAGATTACGCCAAGGCGCTCAGTATCTGGAAACCGCTCGCGGAGAAGGGTGACACGCAGGCGCAACGCGGCATGGGCAAGCTGTACGAAAAAGGCCGGGGCGTCGATCGCGACTTCGCCACCGCGATCAAGTGGTATCGCCCGGCCGCGGAGAAGGGTGACGCCGAAAGCCAGTATCGTCTCGCCGTCGGATATGGTTACGGGTTGGGCGTGGAGAAGGACGAGACCAGGGCGATGGAGTGGCTGCGCAAGGCCGCGGAGAACGGACAGAAGCGGGCGCAGCGATCCCTGGCCAAGGGCTATGAAGACGGCCTGAAGGGTTTGCCGCGTGACCCGGAGAAGGCAAAGTATTGGTATGATAGGTCCAACACCCGGGAATGAAAAAACTAAAAGCCCGCTCATCGTGAGACTCGCTGCTTCATGAATCAGGTCCTGGCCATCGCCGTGGGCGGCGCCATCGGCAGCGTGCTGCGTTTCGGGATGTCGACGTGGGTACATTCGTTCGCCAGCCGGTCATTTCCTTATGGCACGCTGGTGGTGAACGTAACGGGCTGCCTGTTGATGGGATTTTTGTTCGTCCTGTTCCTCGATCGTCTGAGCGACAACGTGGTACTCCGCGCCGGCGTTCTGATCGGTGTCCTGGGCGGCTATACCACTTTTTCCTCGTTTTCAATCGAAACGTTCAATCTGATTGAGCAGGGCGATCTGGTCAGAGCGCTGTTGAACGCCTTCGGCAGCCTGACACTCTGTCTGTCCGCGACTTGGCTGGGCGTTATCATCGGGAGGCAAGTATGAAACACCGCGACGTGATCATGGTGCGCATCTACTGCACCGAAGGCGAACACCTGATGAAACAGCTGCTCGCGCGGTTGCATGACGAGGAAAAGGTCTGGGGCGTGACGGTGTTCCGCGGCATCTCGGGTTTCGGAAAATCGGGCAAGATGCACTCCTCGGATCTGATCGATCTGGGGCTCGATCTGCCGCTCGTCGTCGAGTTCTTCGACGAGCCCGGCAAGGTCCAGCGCATTCTCTCGCATCTCAAGGACATCCTGCGATCGGGACATGTGATCAGTTGGCACGCGCAGGTCAACGAAGCACCTGCCAAGTAAATGGCCATGTGGACCGGGTTGATCGCCGCGAGTGGATTGCAGCCGTCCGGCATTTTGCTATACTGACCGCACAGTTACGGGAGATGGCATTCCTCCCTGAACCGCCCTAACCGGCTGATGATGCCTACGGATTCCCTCGCGCGAGGGATGATGTAGGTACGCGAAAGCCGACTTTCCGACCTCCTCATCTTGTCGTGGCGAGTATGTACCCTTGTCCGGGTACGGGTCCGTCACTTGACCGCGCGCCGGTAATTTCGGCGTGCGGCCGTAAAACAGGAAAAAGAAAGGAGGCTGTCATGACCGAAACCTGGGCGCTTGCCGCCCTGTGGCTGGGGCTGGCCCTCGTGGCCACGCTGTTCTCCATCTGGTTGCGGATCGCCACGGCGCTCTCGGAGATCGTCGTCGGCACCGTGGCCCAGCTCTTCATCGGCGCTTCCATTGGCGCCGCGCTGCTGCAGACCGACGCTTCCTGGATCAAGTTTCTGTCTGGCACCGGCGCCATCGTGCTCACGTTTCTGGCCGGCGCCGAGCTCGATCCGGCGGTGTTTCGCGTGAAATGGAAGGAGGCGAGCGCCGTGGGGCTGGTCGGCTTCTCCGCGCCATTTCTGGGATGCGCCGCGCTCGCGTACTACGTCCTGCACTGGAATTTGCAGGCGAGCTGGCTGGCCGGCGTGGCGCTGTCCACCACCTCGGTGGCGGTGGTGTACGCGGTGATGCTCGAATTCGGGTTGAACAAGACCGACTACGGCAAGACCGTGCTCGCCGCCTGTTTTATCAACGATCTCGTCACGGTGCTTGCGCTCGGCCTGTTATTCGCGCCGTTCACATTCAAAACGCTGTTATTCGTAGTCGGCAGTGTCGCGGCGTTCGCGGTTTTGCCCTGGCTCACGCCGCGTTTCTTCAAGCGCTACGGCGGGCGTCCTTCGGAACTCGAGGCCAAGTACCTGCTGTTCTGCCTGTTCGGGCTCGGCGCGCTGGCCGGCTGGTCCGGCAGTGAAGCGGTGCTGCCGGCCTACGTGATCGGGATGGTGCTTGCCGGCACCGTGGGCAAGGATCACGCGCTCATCCGGCGCCTGCGCACGCTCACTTTCGGTTTGCTCACGCCGTTCTATTTCATACGCGCCGGTTCGCTCGTCTCCGTTCCGGCGCTGGTGGGGGCGCCCATGGTGTTCCTGATCCTGCTCGCCGGCAAGATGGCAGCGAAGTTCGTGGGTGTCTATCCGGTCACCAAGCTTTACAAGTCGCCGCCCAAGGAGGCGATGTACACCACCATGCTCATGTCCACCGGCCTGACCTTCGGCACGATCTCCTCTCTCTACGGCCTGTCCCACGGCATCATCGATCAAACGGAATACTCGTTTCTGGTCGCCGCGGTCATCGGCAGCGCGGTGGTGCCGACGCTGATCGCCAACGCCTTTTTCCTGCCGCGTCATTTGTTGCCACGAGACCCGGAGATACCAGCCGGACCCGCGTTGGCGCCGCAGGCATCCGAATCCAAGCCCTGAACGATAAAGGAACAACACCATGACCAGCAAGATTCTGCTCGCTTACGACGGTTCCGAACCGGCGGACAAGGCCTACGGTTTCGCGCTCGATATGGCCAAGCACTACGGCGCCAAGCTTCTGGTGCTAGCTGTCGCGCGCCCGCCCGATTTGCCGGAGGACGTCGAGACTGAAGCCATTCTGGAGAACGCGGAAGCGCATTATCAGGAGCTTTTCGCATTGATGCGAAAACGCGCTGAGGTGCAGGGCTTGAGTCCGGACTTTCGCGTTGTCGTCGGTCACCCGGCCGAGCAGATCATTTACCATGCGGAGAAAGAGGGCGTGGACCATATCGTGCTTGGGCACCGCGGAAAAAGCTTTTTCGAGCGCTGGCGGCTGGGATCGGTATCGAAACAGGTGATCAATTACGCGCATTGCGCGGTAACAGTGGTGCGGTGAGAACGCATTTCGCACACCGCCGCTATCCGCGTGCCGTTGTCGCAGCGCAGCGCCCGGGTTATTGTCCGGCTTGCTTCGCGCTCATTGGCGCCGAAGCCCGGACCTGCCCGGTTTGCGGCCATGATCTTGCACGGTCGAGTGACTGGGAATTCCGGGACAAGCTGCTGGCTGCACTGAACCATCCGCTCGCCGACGTGCGCATGCGCGCCATCATCGCCCTGGGCTGGCGCGGGGAGCGCGAGACGGCTCAAGCGCTCGTGCGGTGTGCCTTGCGTCGCCCGGTAGATGTCGTGGAAGGTTTGCAGGTCATCGAAAGTCTGCGAGGAATTCAGGATGCGCCGGCGCGCCGGAGTGCTTTGCGGATGTTGGTGGAACGGCATCCGGCGAGGGCGGTCCGGCTGCGGGCCGCAGAGTTATGTGCGAACGACGCCTGAGGCGGGACGGCCGTATCGCCGTCGCCGACCCTGCAACAACCGGCGGCGCATCAAAGTCCTTGAGATTCATCGCGCACCCGCGTTGGCTGAATCAGCCCGCTTTGCGTGATGTCTTCCGCCGGCCTGGAGCGTGCCGGCCGGAACGCGAATCGCCCCGGTTTTATTCGTCGGCTTCTGTCCGCGCACTGCGAATGCCCCGGACAATTCGTTGATTGACATTACCTCCCTCTTTGGGCGGAAGAAGTTTGAGATGGCCCTGACGCAGCGTGATCTCGGTGTCGACGCAAAGCAGCGATGCCTGGAGTAACTTTCCGCGCCAGTATCGCTCCTCGGGAATCAGGCGCGCGCACTGCATGATCCAACCCGGCCGGCCGCGCGCTGAACGTATGATCTGACGCTCCTGATTCGGGGGGAGACGCGGCAAACGGTGCTTCGCGCGACATTGTCGGAACAGCCGGCGGAGTCGTCCGGTCGGGGCTGGTGGCATTGGCAACGCGAGCGTGCCCAAGTGCCGATGCCGCAGGCGTTGCCCGTCACGCTCTTTCTCGACGTCGACAGCCAGCAGCACGCCGGCGATGCCGCCCCGCAAGCGGCGCAGAAATCCGATCATCGCGGTGCTGATACCCGTCACGTGGTCCAGGAGCAATACGCCCTCGTTGCGATCGGCGGCCATTTTCAGGCGCGCTCGTGCTTTCCTTCGCGGCAGGATGGTCGTATTGACATCGGGATACGCCCGCGCAAACGCGCGCGTAATATCATCGAGGTGCGCGGTGGCCGTCGACAGCGCGCACGGGATGCCGTTTCGCACGATGCGTGAATACAAACTGGCGAGCAATGTGGATTTGCCGCTGCCGCGCGGTCCGTACAGAACGAGATGTTCCCCGCGTTGCAGGCGCATCATCACGTCGGCCTCGAAGTGTCTGCCGGACAATGGCATCGATTCGATCAGGAATATGTCATGTCGGCAGCGCGGACGCCATGGTCATGTTCGACTAGTCCCCATGGCGGCTCTGCACCGCCGGTACAGCATGCGCGCCGATTCTGGTGGTGAGACCACGGACGGGGGTTTGCGCGCGGGGATTTTTCGGGCAACCTTGTTCGCCGCACGCTGCAAAACGATCCGAGGGCGATACATGTCTGCATTGTCATGGCGCTGTCTCCTGCCGGGATATATCCGGCTATCCGGACGGGAACGGCGGCGGGCGATGCGCGGGGAGGGTGACAACCGGATCGATGCCGCCGTGTCCGTGACCGGAACGACCAGGCATCATCAGCCTTGGCGGCGGTTATTGGGAGGAATGGCATTTCCAACGACGCCCTATTATATCTTGGTAACCGCGGCAAGCAACCGTCAGTTATGGGGCCGTACTGGCCGTCTCATGTCGGTTGGCCGAGGAGTTTGTGAACCTGCGCGGTTCATTTACAATCGCGGCCAAACTCGAAGACAGACATCCCCATGCTCGATCCCAAATTGCTGCGCACCAATCTCGACGACGTCGCACGCCAACTCGCACGTCGCGGTTTCCAGCTCGATGCGCAGGCACTCGCTTCGCTCGAGGAAAAACGCAAGCGGGTGCAGATAGTGGCGCAGCAGTTCCAGCAGGAACGCAACGCCAAGTCGAAGGCGATCGGCGTCGCCAAGGCCAAGGGCGAGGATACCGCCGCGCTGATGCACGAGGTGGCGCAGATCGGCGCGGCGTTGAAGCAGGCAGAGGCCGAGCTCGACCAGATCCAGAACGAGTTCATTGAGATCGCGCTCGGAATTCCGAACATTCCCCACACGAGCGTGCCGGACGGCAAGGACGAGAACGACAACAAGGAAATCCGGCGCTGGGGCGAGCCGCGCAAGTTCGATTTCAAACCGAAGGATCACGTCGACCTGGGCGCGGCGCTTGGCATGATGGATTTCGAAGTCGCGGCCAAGATCGCCGGGGCACGTTTTGTCGTCATGCACGGCGGGCTCGCGCGCCTGCATCGCGCGCTCATCCAGTTCATGCTCGATCTGCACTCGCGCGAGCATCGCTACGCCGAGACCTACGCGCCATATCTGGTCAACGCCGACAGCCTGCGCGGCACCGGCCAGCTGCCCAAGTTCGAGCAGGACCTGTTCGCTCTCAAGGGGGAACAGAATTACTATCTCATCCCCACCGCGGAGGTCCCGGTCACCAACATCGTGCGCGACACGATCATCGAACCCGGGGACATGCCGCGCAAATATGTCTGTCACACGCCGTGCTTTCGCAGCGAGGCCGGGTCGTACGGCAAGGACACACGCGGCATGATCCGCCAGCACCAGTTCGAGAAGGTCGAGCTGGTGCAGATCGTACGACCGCAGGATTCGTACCAAGCGCTCGAGCAGCTGACCGGCCATGCGGAAAAAGTCCTGCAAAAACTGGAACTCCCGTACCGGGTGGTGGCGCTGTGCGCCGGGGACATGGGATTTGCCGCCGCGAAAACGTATGATATCGAGGTGTGGCTACCGGGGCAGGGAAAGTACCGCGAGATCTCCTCGTGCAGCAACTTCGAGGACTTCCAGGCGCGGCGGCTGCAGGCGCGCTGGCGCAATCCCGAAACCGGCAAGCCGGAGCTGGTGCACACGCTCAACGGTTCGGGACTGGCGGTGGGACGCACGCTGGTCGCGATCATGGAAAACTATCAGCAGGAAGACGGGAGTATCCGGGTCCCGTCCGCACTTCAAGGATACATGGAGGGAACCACGGCAATTGAAAAACTGAAGTGAGGCATGAGGAGAGAATCGTGCGCGATAACACAACCATATCTCTGGGGCGCACGCTCTATAACAAGAGGTAATAAAAAGTGGTTTCCGATTCCAAGCATATCATCACAGGCCTGCGCTCACTGGTCGTCCTGGTCTTCCTCGCTTACGCACCCTATTACCTGATCTGGCGACTCGGTACATTCAATCCGGACGCACCGGCGTTCTCCTGGATCATCTGGGGTGCCGAGGTATTCGGCTATTTGACTGCGGTGCTGCACGTATTCATGGTGAGCCGACTGACGTCGCCCGAAGCCGGACCGGCGCCAAGCGGTTGCAGCGTTGACGTACTCATCCCCACTTATAATGAAAGTGCCAAGCTGCTGCGTCACACGGTGCTAGCGGCCATGCGCATGGATTATCCGCACCGCACCTGGCTGCTGGACGACGGCGATCGTCCGGAAATCGCCGCGCTCGCGAGTGAGCTCGGCTGCCAGTATCTGGCGCGCCGCGAAAACACCGATGCCAAGGCCGGCAATCTCAATAACGCGCTGCAGCACAGTCACGCCGACTTCATCGCGGTGTTCGACGCCGACCACGTGCCGAGCCGTGACTTTCTCACGCGCACGCTCGGGTTCTTCCAGGACCCGAATGTCGCGTTCGTGCAGACGCCGCAGGATTTCTACAACCTCGATTCGTTCCAGCACCGCCGCCACCGGCGCCTGAGCTACGTCTGGACCGAACAGGCGCTGTTCTTCCGCGTGATCCAGCGCGGCAAGGACCGCTGGAACGCGGCGTATTTCTGCGGAAGCTGCGCGGTGCTGCGACGCAGCGCGCTCGACGCGATCGGCGGCTTTGCCACCGGCACGGTGACGGAGGACCTGCATACCTCAATCCGCTTGCACAAGAAGAAATACCGCGCGGTCTACTATCCGCACAACCTGGCGTTCGGGTTGGCGCCGGATTCGGTGCGCGCGTTCCTGGTGCAGCGCCTGCGCTGGGGGCAGGGCGCGATGCAGGTCTGGCGCAAGGAAGGCATTCTGTTCACGCGCGGGCTCACGTTCGCGCAGCGGCTTAACTACCTGGCGTCGGTGTTGACTTATTTCGACGGCTGGCAGAAGGGCATTTTCTATCTCGCGCCGGTGGTCGTGCTGACCACGGGTGTCATGCCCATCCACGCCTTCGGTTGGGATTTTCTCGCGCATTTCATCCCTTTTTATATTCTTTGTTTCTGGGCCTACGAGGAGGCCGGCCGCGGTTATGGCGGCACCCTGCTGACGGAACAGTACAACATGGCGCGATTCGCGACGTTCGCGCGCGCCACCATCGAGGGATTCACCCGTCGGGTCAGATTCCGGGTCACACCCAAGCTGACTGACGGCAAGGACGAGCGCCGCAGCATCTGGCCGCAAATCGTCATACTGGTGTTGAGCGTGGCCGCCATCGCCATCGGCGCCGTGCTGTGGATTTATCGGCACCACCTCACGACCGGCGCCTTCTGGGCCAACGTCATCTGGGCCGGAATCAATTTCGGGCTCGCCGGCGCCGTGGTGCGATTTACCCTGCGCAAGAAACACCGCCGCGTCGAGTACCGCTTCCCGATTCCGCTGCCGGCCATCATCACCATCGCTGACAAATCCCGGCTGCTCGGTTTGGTCGAGGACATCTCGTCGGATGGCTGCCGCCTGATCTCCGAGACGCCGATCGAGGAAGGCCGCCAGGTCAGCGGAGAAATTTTTCTTCCCGCCGAACGAATCAAGTTCAAGGCACGCGTCCGGCGGCACGCGGAACCGGCGGATCATCAGCATGACTCCACGGAGGAACAGGCGCCGCGACCCTCGCGCCGCAAACTTCAGTACGGCCTGGCGTTCGACTGGGATTCGCCGAACGACGAGATCCAGCTCGAGAATTTTCTGTACGGCTCGGATATGCAATGGCGCATCCTCGACCTGCGCGAAGATGTGACAACCCCCGTGGCGTGGGCGGTCTCGCTGGTGACCCGTCACCGGGAGGGGCTGGCGCGGATATCGGCCAAGGAATGGCTTCCGGTCATCTATCATCGGACCGGCGCCGGCCCACGCACCGACGCCTTTGCGGTGTTGTCGCGCACCGACTGGAGCAGAGAGTCCGCCCGGCTCGTCTTGTTCGAAGCGGTGCCGGAGCGCAGCCGCCTGGAAATCTACATATTTGGCAGAATGCCGGAAAACATGTTGTTTGGAGTGATCTCTGCGGAGCGTCAACTGGAGGCGGCGACGGCCACAATCTATTCCGCGGAGATAGCGTTCCAGGGCCAAGGCAGTGAAGGTGGAAAGCGTCGCGGTGGGCGCCGCGTGCCCAAGTTCGTTCTGGCGCTGGCGTGCCTGTCTCTGTTGCTTGCTCCGCTGGCCATGGCCTGGGCCAAGGACTGGATCGGGCTCGGCGGAATGGAGCTCGCGGAAAAGCACAACAATTACGCCTATCTTGGCGCGGTCGCGCCGTTGCCGGCCACGCCCGGGCTGGGACAGGGCTGGGTGCAGCGTTACTGGCTCGATTGGCTGGAATACACGTTCGATTCCGACGGCGAGGTCCGCGCCTACGCGCCTGGCTTCGCGGCGTCACTGGGTTATCAGCGGGCCGATACGCTCGGTTACTGGGCGGCCTATGTCGGCGCGGGCTACCGCGATACCTCGCTCAGCCCGGACCGGGAAAATGCCAGTACCCGGGGAAAACAGTCGTCCCTGCCGGTACTGGTGGAAACGGACCGGCGCCTGAGCCCCCTGTGGCGCTTTGTGGGTGCGGCACAATATGCCGCTGGCCCCGACGAATATTGGGTCCGCATCAAGCCGCTGCATGCAGCGGCTTCGGGAGCCGTTTGGCACGGCCTCGAGATCATCTTTCAGGGGAACCCCGACTACCACGCCACCAAAGTCGGTTACAGTCTCGATGGATGGAGTCTAGAAAAAGATTTAACAGGTGTATTTAAGATTGGGATTATTAAGCAAAAAGATATCGAAAATCGGGCTTACGTCGGTATCGAGTTGGTACGGGTATTTTGGGCAAAATAATGAACCATTACGGCGTGATGGATCCGCCGTTTCAATCAACTCCGGGAGGTACCGGCGGAGGTCGTTTTGTTGGCGCGTAACGAATCTCCGAATTTCCTCGCATTTCGCACGGCAATGCTGGCGGTTCTGTTTAACACCCCCGGCCATTTCTGCGCCACGGATTATCTCAACGATTTCAGGGAGCGGTCGGCAACGAATAGTCCCAGACCAGTAACACCGCAGCGCCCAACCGGGACTATGCCGGCCACCGCAAGTCCCTGGGCGAGTGCGGCAACAACGTTGTCAGCCTGAAGCTCAATAACCTTCCGATCCACGCCCAAGTGTCACTGTCGTTTCAAATTTATTTGATACGCTCCTGGAACGGTAACGACACCGGCGTCGTCACCGGTGATGCCTTGGGTCCGGACGCCTGGAGCCTTGGCGCGACCTTCAGCAACGGAAACCCGGCCGGTCAGACCTGCGACGGTGCATTCTCGAGCTACACCTACATACCGCTTACACGCCCTGCACCCGCCCCCTATCAGGGGTACCACGGCCCGGGTCAAGACGGCCCGATGACGGGGCTAACAAGTGCTACTCGCTCGGCTTTTTCTTCAATGACCCGAACCTGGGAACCCAGGCATGGAGTCGGTCTACGACCTGAATTTCAGCTTCGCCCATTCGGGTGGTGCCGTGACGCTCAACTTTGCCGCCAGCGGTTTGCAGGGCCTGGCCGATGAAAGTTGCGGATTGGGTAACGTCCAGGTCGACATGACCCTAGCGCCGTTGCCCGGCGCGTTCGGCTTTATGCTCGCCGGTTTGGGCGTATTCCTAGGGTTGGCGCGCCGTCGCTACAGCTGCTGATTTAACTCGCGACAACCATTTATGTAATGCTTGAGTCCCACCTATCCGGGGATGCCCCGATAACGCCGGATCGGCTATGCTTCGGGCTTCCGGAGAGGTGGCCGAGTGGTTTAAGGCGGCGGTCTTGAAAACCGTTGACGGGCAACCGTCCGGGGGTTCGAATCCCTCCCTCTCCGCCATTTAAATTTCAAACGGGGTGGTCCATTGATGACCTGATGTATCGCGGGTAAAGTGTTAGGTGTTAGAACCACTGTTGCTGTTTTATATTAAATATTAATAAATTACTTATTATTGTTAATTCAAACGATGAGCCAGGGAAAGCGAAGCGCTGGCGAAGAGCCCGCGATAGCCGGGGTAGGGGACCCCGGCGTAGAGTCACGGT
>Ga0187775_10000341_pt1 | contig 11454 bp, 10 predicted proteins | sample 0216_BV02_MP12_1_FD_132441 | JGI IMG/M metagenome (GOLD analysis project Ga0187775, IMG submission 132441) | Tropical peat soil microbial communities from peatlands in Department of Meta, Colombia - 0216_BV02_MP12_10_MG | ecosystem: Environmental > Terrestrial > Soil > Wetlands > Peat | place... | reverse complement strand
GGACTGGCTTGGGACGCATTGGGGGATCGATTGAGATTGCCCACCGACGCTGTCCCGATCGAAGAAACGAAAGCTTCGCTTCCCATGGGGGAATTGCGACGCTTGCCCTCCGATTTCATCCTCCCTGAGCCGCCCGGCGCGGTCGCGTGGAAAGCGCCGGAGGAGGGACGAGAAGAGGAACCGCCTCCGTTCGACTGGGCGAAGGAACCCGCGCGTCTCGCCGGCATCGTGCTGCATGGATGGCTGCAACGCATTGCAGAGGATGCACTGCGCGGCTGGGACGAGAACCGAATCGAATCACTTCGTCCGCAACTCGTTCGCGAGCTCACCCGGCGCGGCGTCGCCCCGGATCGGCTGGAGCATGCGACAGCCTTGGTCACTTCCGCGCTCAAGTACGCCCTCGCCGACGAGCGCGGCCGCTGGCTGCTCGGCCCGCACCCGGTCGCGCGCAGCGAATACCGCCTGCGCAGCCGCGAGCGCAGCTTCCGCATCGACCGCTACATCGAGGACGCTCGAGGGACGAAGTGGGTCGCGGACTACAAGCTGAGCGAGCACGAAGGTGCCGGGATCGAAGCCTTCCTCGACGAGCAGCGCGGGCGCTACGCGGCGCAGCTCGATGCCTACGCCGAAGCCCTCGGCGGCGCGCATCGCGGCCTGTACTTCCCGCTGCACAGGGGGTGGCGCAGCTGGTAGTGTCCGCCGCGCTAGAGCCGCGTCCGGAACCACAGCAGCGAAAGCAGCCCGGCGGCCGCGAGCAGCGCGGCCGCGGCCGCGGCGAACAGCCCGCTCAGCTCGCGCTCCTTGTGCTCGAGCTCGAGCTGCGTGTTGAGGCTCTGGTAGACCTTGCGCAGGTCCTCGGCGCTCGAGGCATGGAAGTAATCCCCGCCGGTGAAGCGCGCGATCGCCTTGAGCGTCTGCTCGTCGTAGCGCGCGAAGAACGACCAGCCCTGCGTGCCGGAGTCCTCGGCGCTCGGCGCGGCGCCGAAGCCCACCGTGTGCACCTTCACGCCGAGGTCGGCGGCGAGCTGCGCGACGTCGAGCGGATCGGGCCCGGTGGTGCGCCGCCCATCGGTCAGCATGATGATCGCGCCCGAGGCGTAGGAGCCGGGCGGCACCGGCTTGAGCCGCGCCTTCGCCGCCTCGCTCGCCGGCTCGCCGCCGAAGAGCACCGGCTCGAGGTCGATGCCGGCGTCGGGCCGCAGCGCCGCGAGCGCCACCAGCAGTCCGCTCCCGGTGGCGGTGGCGAACTGGAGCTCGAAGTGGTCGATCGCCGCGCGCGCCAGGTCGCGGTCTTCGGTGGGCGGCTGCGCGAGCACGGCGGTGCCCGCGAACGTCACGATGCCGACGCGCACGTACTTCGGCAGCTCGGCGATGAACTCCTTGGCCGCCGCCTGCGCCGCCTCGATGCGGCTCGGCGCCACGTCGGTCGCACGCATGCTGCGCGAGACGTCGATCGCGAGAATCAGCGTGGCGTGGCTCGAGGGCAGAGTGACCTCCGCGCTCGGGCGCGCCGCGGCGAGGAGCGCCGCCGCCATGGCGAGCAGGAAGAGAAGGGGCGGCACATGCCGCCGCCAGGCCGGCCGAGGGCCGAGCGCCTGGCGCACCAGCCGCAGGCTCGCGTAGCGCACGGCCGCCTTCTTCTTGCGCCGCAGCATGCCGACGTAGGCTGCGACCATCAGCGGCAGCAGCAGCAGCAGCCAGAGCAGCTCGGGCCAGAGGAAGCGCATCGAACTCGTCGCGCTACTTTAGCTACTTTATACTGATCGCGGCATGAAAAGAGCGGCGCTCTACAGCAGCGCGAGCCGGCCGCGGAAAAATGCCGCGCCGCCGGCCCCGCCCGGCCCGCCGCGCACCGAGCCGCCGGTGACCCCGAGGCCCGCGCCCGCCGCCCGCCTCGCCGGCTTTGCGCGCCGGCACGACAAGGCGCTCGTCTTCTTCGCCGGCGTCGCGCTCGCCGGGCTCGCCTTCCTCGCGCGCGAAGCGCTGCGGCCACCGGCCCCACCGGCGCTCGACCAGGAAGCCGTCGATTCGGCGGTGCTGCGCACGCTCGAGACGCACAGCCTGCCGGCCAAGGCCGCCGAGGCGGCCGAGTCGGTGCGCGAGTCCGTGGTGCGCGTGCAGAGTTTCCCCGCTGGCGCCGCAAACGCCGAGGCGAAGGGCGTCGAGATCGGCTCCGGGGTGGTGATCGTCGACGACGGAACCATCCTCACCGCCCTGCACCTCGTTCACCGCGCGGACCGCATCGTGGTCACGTTCTACGACGGCAGCGAGTCCGAGGCGGTGCTCCTCGGCACCCGGCCCGACCACGACCTCGCGGTGATCCGGGCAAAGAAGATCCCCGACGACTTGCCGTCGGCGACCGTCGGCTCGAGCGCGCGCCTGCGCCCAGGCGACGGCGTGGTCGCGGTCGGGTTTCCCTTCGGCCTCGGCCCTTCGGTGTCCGCGGGCGTGGTCTCCGGGCTCGACCGCGAGTTCCGCTCCGAGGACGGCCGCGCGCTGCTCAAGGGCCTGATCCAGTTCGACGCCGCGGTCAATCCGGGGAGCTCCGGGGGGCCGCTGGTGACGCTCGACGGCGAGGTGGTCGGGGTGGTGAGCGCGATCCTCAACCCCACGACGCGAACCTTCCTCGGCATCGGCTTCGCCACCACGATGGAGACCGCCGGCAGCGCGGTCGGAATGCCGCCGTTCTGAGCTTCGAGGCAATCGACCCAAGGAGGGTTGCGCCATGCACGACAGGACCCTGCAGCCGAACGAGAGCGCGGCGCTCATGGAGCGCGTGCTGTTCGAGGTGAAGCGCGTCGTCGTCGGGCAGGACCATTTCCTCGAGCGCGTGCTGGTCGCGATCCTCGCGCAGGGGCACCTGCTGGTCGAAGGCGTTCCGGGGCTCGCCAAGACCCTCACGGTCAATACCTTCGCGCGCGTCGTGAGCGGGTCGTTCCGGCGCGTGCAGTTCACGCCGGACCTGCTGCCCGCCGACCTGGTCGGCACGCGCATCTACAACCAGAAGACCGGCGAGTTCGGCACCGCGCTCGGCCCGGTGTTCGCCAACCTGCTGCTCGCCGACGAGATCAACCGCGCGCCGGCGAAGGTGCAGAGCGCGCTGCTCGAAGTGATGCAGGAGCACCAGGTGACCATCGCGGGCGTCACGCACAAGGTGCCCGAGCCCTTCCTCGTGATGGCGACGCAGAACCCGATCGAGACCGAAGGCACCTACCCGCTGCCCGAGGCGCAGGTCGACCGTTTCATGATGAAGGTGCTGGTCGGCTACCCGAGCGAGGAGCAGGAGTACGTGATCGTCGAGCGCATGACGGGGGAGCCGCCGCTGGCCGCCGAGGTCGCGACCACCGCGCAGCTCGCCGCCTTGCAGCGCGAGTGCCGCCGCAACTACGTCGACCCGGGGCTCATGCAGTTCGCGGTGCGCCTGTCCGCCGCGACGCGCCATCCCGCGCGCTACGGGCTCGGAGAGATCGCGCGCTACATCGCCTTCGGGGCGAGTCCGCGCGCGACCATCCACCTCGTCGAGGGCGCCCGGGCGCTGTCGTTCCTGCGGGGGCGCGACTATGTGCTGCCCGAGGACCTGATCGATCTCGTTCCCGACGTGCTGCGCCACCGCCTCGTGCTCACCTACGAGGCGCTCTCCGAGGGCGAGACGCCCGACGCCCTGATCCGCCGCGTTATGCAGGCGGTGCCGGCGCCCTCCAAGCCGCTCGCCGAGCATGTCGCGCTCGCCGGCAGCTGACCGCGATCCGGAGCGGGTGCTGCGGCGCCTCGAGTGGACGGTGCTGCGGCGGCTCGACGGCCTGCTGCAGGGCGACTACCGCACGCTGCTGCGCGGCCACGGCCTCGACCTCGCCGACCTGCGCGAGTACCAGCTGAACGACGACGTGCGCCACATCGACTGGAACGCCACCGCACGCCTGCAGACGCCCTACGTGCGCGTGTTCAACGAGGACCGCCAGATCGACTTCTGGTTCCTGCTCGACCTGAGCGCGTCGGTCGAATTCGGCTCCGGCGGCGTGCGCAAGAGCGCGCTCGCGGCCGAGCTCACCGCGGCGCTTGCGCGCCTGATGACGCGCAACGGCAACCGCGTCGGGGCGATCCTGTACCGCAACGGGGTCGACGAGGTGGTGCCGGCGCGCGCCGGCCGCCGCCAGGTGTTGCACCTGCTCGCGCGCCTGGCGCGCGACGAGGCTCAGGCGGGGCGCGAGACCGCGCTCGCCGAGCTCCTCGAGGCCGCGCACCGGATGCTGCGGCGCCGCTCGGCGGTGTTCATCGTGTCGGACTTCATCGGCCTGCCGGGGTGGGACAAGCCGCTCGGGCTGCTCGCGCGCCGGCACGAGACGGTCGCCGTGCGGTTGCTCGACCCCCTCGAGCTCGAGCTGCCCGACCTCGGGCTCGTGGTGATGCAGGACGCCGAGACCGGCGAGCAGCTGTTCGTCGACACCCGCGACGCGGGCTTCCGCGGGCGCTTCGCGCAGGCGGCGGCTGCGCACGAGCAGGCGCTGCGCGAGTCGTTCGCCGCCGCCGGAGTCGACTGCCTGGAGCTCGCCACCGACGAGCGCCTGGACGAGGCGCTGCTGCGCTTCGTTCGGCTCAGGAGCCGCCGGGGGCGTGCCGCCGCATGACGGCGCTAGCCGCATTCCGCTCGCTCGAGTTCCACTGGCCCGCGATGCTGTGGCTGCTCGCGGCCCTGCCGGTCCTCGCCGCGCTCTACGCGCGGCGCCGGGCGGGCGCGGCGCGCGGCGCGCCGCTCGAGCCCGCCGGGCCGGCGGCGGGCGCGCTTCGCCGCCGGCTCCCCGCGGTCCTCATGTTCGCGGCGCTGGCCGTCCTGCTGCTCGCGGTCGCGCGCCCGCAGGCGAAGCTCGTGCTGCCGTCGAGCGCGCGCAAGGTCGTCGTCGCGATCGACATCTCGGGCAGCATGCGCGCGACCGACGTGAAGCCGACGCGCCTCAAGGCGGCGCAGGAGGCGGCGAAGGCCTTCGTCGCGAACCAGCCGGCGTTGGTGCGCGTCGGGGTGGTCGCGGTCGCCGGCACCGCCGCGGTGGCGCAGGCGCCGACGCGCAGCCGCAGGGACGTCGACCAGGCGATCGACCGGCTTCAGGCGCAGCGCGGCTCGGCGCTCGGCACCGGGATCGTGATCGCGCTCGCCGCGCTGCTGCCCGACGCCGGCATCGACCTGGAGGCGGCGATGGAGGGCCGCATCCTGCCGCCCGCGGGCGTCGAGCCGCCCATGGGTGCGGCGCGCGCAGACGGCGCGATCGTGCTGTTCTCCGACGGCGCGAACAACATCGGCCCGGACCTCGAGCAGGTGGCGGGGCTCGCCGCCGAGCACGGCGTGCCGGTCTACAGCGTGGGCATCGGCACGACCGACGGCGCAGTCGTGCGCGCCGAGGGCTGGGCGATGCGCGTGCGGCTGGAAGAAGCGCCGCTCAAGAAGCTCGCCGAGCTCACGGGGGGCCAGTACTTCCGCACCGGCGACGCGGCGCGCCGGCAGCGCATCTTCGACACGCTCGGCGCGCGCATGTCGTTCGGGCGGGCCCGCACCACCGAGCTGAGCGCGCCGCTCGCCGCGCTCGGCGCGGCGCTCGCGATCGTCGCCGCGCTGCTCTCCTTGCGCTGGTTCGACCGCATCCTCTGAGTGGCTTGCGGCACCCACGCCGCAGCCGGGCGCGCAGCTTGGGCACCGACCGCCGCATCGAGGACGCGAACGGAACAAAATGGGTCGCAGACTACAAGCTGAGCGAGCGCGAGGGTGCCGGTATCGGGGCGTTCCTCGACGAGCAGCGCGAGGGGTTGGCGGAGCTGGTAGCGCTGGCCGAGAAGCAGGCGGCAAGCGCGCCAGGTATGAAGGCCGAACGGGTTGATTCGGTCCATTCGAATTGAATCTCAGCCGGAATTTGCGGAAATACCGCTCCGGTCCTGATCTATCTGTCCAATACGCCGGGCACGTGCTGTCGCGCGCGTCAGCGAGCCATTAGTATGTCCCCCGTGAACAACAACGATAGGGGGAGAGTCGATGCAAAGGCGCCTGCTCTGGCTGTTCTTCTCGTTCAACGGCCGCCTGCGCCGCGCGGCGTTCTGGTGGTCGCTCACCTGGGCGAGCGTCGCCTTCGCGGTGCTGTTCGCCGCGCTTGACTCGGCGCTCGGCTACGGCAGCACGCTGCTGCTGTACCCGCTCTACTTCTGGGCGCTCGCCGCTCTCTGCACCAAGCGCCTACACGACCGCGGCAAGTCGCCGCTGTGGTTCCTCGCGCTTCTGCTGCCTGTGCTCGGCGTCCTGTGGGCCCTGGTCGAGCTCGGGATCCGCCGCGGGTCGGCCGGCGAGAATCGCTACGGCGGCGACCCGCTCGAATTCCGGGCCGACTATCTGACAGTGAGCTGAGGTCCGCCATGCACGCCGATATGCGCACGATCGTGAACGACGTCACCCGCCTGAATCCGGTCCCGGTGTGGACCGTCGCAACGCCCACCTCCATCGAGGAGGTGCAGGAGGCGGTGCGGCGCAGCAGCGGCGCGCTGTCGATCGGCGGCGGCCGATTCAGTATGGGCGGGCAGACCGCCAGCCCCGGCAGCCTGCACCTGGACATGCGGCGCTTCAACCGGGTGGTCGAATTCTCGCCCCTGCGCAAGACCCTCCGCGTGCAGACGGGGATCCGCTGGTGCGACATCCAGCGCTTCGTCGACCCGCACGGGCTGGCGGTCAAGATCATGCAGACCTACGCCAACTTCACCGTCGGCGGGTCGTTGAGCGTCAACGTGCACGGGCGCTATATCGGCCTGGGCCCGCTGATCCTGTCGGTGCGCTCGATCAAGCTGGTGCTGGCCGACGGCGAGCTGGTCGAGGCGAGCCCGCGGGAGAACGCGGAGCTCTTCTACGGCGCGATCGGCGGCTATGGAGGCCTGGGCGTGATCGTCGCGGCCGAGCTCGAGCTCGCCGACAACCGGCGCGTTGCGCGGGTGCACGAGAAGATGCCCACGAGCCGGTACGCGGCATGGTTTCGCGAGAACGTGCGCAACGACGCGAAGGCGGTCTTTCACAACGCGGACCTGTACGCGCCCGACTACGCGCGGGCGCGCGCGGTGACGTGGGTCGAGACCGACAAGCCGGTGACGACGCCCTACCGGCTGCAGCCACAGCGCCACGCCTACCCGCTGGAAAACTATTTTCTGTGGGCGATCTCGGAAACGCCCTTTGGCAAGTGGCGCCGCGAGTACCTGATCGATCCGCTGCTCTACCTGCCGTCGAAGGTGCACTGGCGCAACTTCGAGGCCGGCTACGACGTCGCCGAGCTCGAGCCGCCCTCGCGCGAGCACCGCACCTACGTGCTGCAGGAGTACTTCGTTCCGGTCGAGCGCTTCGACGAGTTTGTGCCGAAGATGACCGAGGTGCTGCGCCGCCACCGGGTCAACATGCTCAACATCTCGGTGCGCCACGCCTTCGCCGACCCGGGCTCGCTGCTCGCCTGGGCGCGCGGCGAAACCTTCGCGTTCGTGATGTACTACAAGCAGCGCACCCGCGAGAACGCGCGCGACCGGGTCGCGGTCTGGACGCGCGAGCTGATCGACGCCGCGCTGAGCGTCGGCGGCACGTACTACCTGCCCTACCAGCCGCACGCCACGCCGGAGCAGTTCCATCGCGCGTACCCGCGGGCGAAGGAGCTGTTCGCGCTCAAGCGAAGACTCGACCCCGGGTTTCGGTTCCGCAACGCCCTGTGGGACAAGTACTACGCGCCGACACTGCAGGCGACGCCCGCGAAGGAGACCCGCCGGACGGGCGATTTCCACCAGGTTTACGGCGACGAGGTGCGCGCGGACGCGTTCTACCGCTTCCTGCAGAACGTGTACCGGATCTATCCGGAAGACCGCTTCCACACCCTGATCAAGCAGGCGTGCCGGCTGCACGCCGACGACGAGGCGATCTACCGCCACCTGCAGCTCAATCTGTCGTCGATCAAGCCCGCGCTGTCCGAGCTGTTCTATGCGCTGCCCTCGCTCGGCAGGCAGAAGCGCGAGATGACGCGCCAGACGCTTGCGCTGCTGGGCGAGCGGCGCGATTTCGACGGCTACGTCGAGATCGGCACCACCGGCCGTTACATCAGCGAGCTGCGCAAGCACATCCGCGTGCGCGGGCAGATGACGCTGGTGAACGATGCGGCGCCCGGAAATTCGCCGGTGGACGTCGTCGAGCGCGGGCGGTTGCGCAAGCTCGGCCGCTTCGTGCCGCTGAACGACTATGCGCCGATCCCGTCGCAGAGCATCGGCGACGCGAGCGCCGACCTCGTGACCTGCTACATCGGCCTGCACCACATTGCGCCGCCGGCATTGCAGGGATTCACGCGCTCGATCTACCGCATTCTGCGCCAGGGCGGGGTTTTCATCCTGCGCGACCACGACGTCACCGACCCGCAGATGAACGCCCTGGTCTCGCTCGCGCACACCGTGTTCAACGCCGGCCTGGGCGCGCCGTGGGAGGTCAACGCCGCCGAGCGGCGCCACTTCGCCTCGATTGCCGAATGGATCCGGCGGCTCGAGGCCGTCGGGCTACGCCACACCGGGCAGCCCCTCGCGCAGGCGCACGACCCTTCGGACAATCTCCTGCTGGCGTTCGTCAAATGATCCGCGCACGCACCGGACTGCGCGCGGCCGCGGCGGCGCTCGCGACGCTCGCCCTGGTCGCGACGCGCGCGCAGCCCGACGACGGTTTCGCTCCGGTTGCGGCGCCCGCCGAGCACCGTCGCCCCGCCGATCAGACCTTCCTCACCTTCCCGGAGTGGTTCCTCGTCTTCAGTCCGGCCGAATACGCGTACTATGTGCGCAGCCGCACGCCGACGCGCTTTCCGTTCCTCGGGCACGTGCGCCAGTTCTGGCAAAGCTACGGCGCGGTGTACGGGCGGATCCGCGCGCAGTACCCATTCAATGCCGGCTACCACGTCATGATCATGGTGATCGGCACGAGCACCACGGTCGAGTACGTGTTGCGCTCGGCCTACGAGACCTTGATCGGCAGGCTCAGCGAGTTGACCGCGGGCGGAACGCTCACCGAAGAGGACCGTTACGGCGCCGCGGTGGCGCAGGATTACGTGGACTTCATCCGCGTGGAGCCCTGGTACAAGTACGACTTCCGGAGCAAGCTCGTCGGGTTGTGGCGCGACACGCCGCCGTGGGGCCCGGCGCCGCTACGAAAGTGGGAGCGCAGGTACGCGCTCACGACCGAGTACGCAATCAAGGCGGGCTACGGCTGGCTGATCAAGCTAGGCACCCAAGCGAGCTACGACACGCCCCTGCCCGTCACCGCCGTGCTGCTGAGCCACCTGCCTGAAGGTGCCCAGGCCGCGTTGCCCGAGCTGAAGATACTGAAGGCGCTGCCCGACGGCGCGACGCTCGTCACGGTACCGCGCTACGACGCGTTCATGCGCTACGCCGACGGCCTGGCGCGCCGGGGCGCGACGTTCATTGAGATCGCCGGCAACCGATCGACGATCCTGGTCAGCGCCATCGTGCCGGACGGCTGGCGGATGCCCGCTGGCGCAAAGCTGCTGTTCGCGCAACCGATCCTCACCCGGCCTGGGCAGCAGCGGGTCGCGCTCGAGGTCGCCGTGGCCTCGCTCGCGCCGCTGCTCGACCGCTTGCGCGAGGACGGCGTCGCGCCCGAGCACGTGTTCGATTACTGAGCGCACGCGTGCCGCCGCGGGTTTCACAACGAATTCTAGAGCGCATGGAATGCATCCCCTACTGACCAGGATACTGCTGCTCCTTGGCCTTGCCGCTCCCGCTCTGGCGGAGACGCCCGTGGTGCCTTGCGCCGGCCCACGGATCGAGTTTCCCCCCGTCGGCGCAGAGCCGGTCATCCGGATCTTCAAGGACTCCGAGCTCGCCGGTTGGGAGCCGCCGGCCTGCACGGGATGGCCAAGCGAGAAGTTCGAATTCATCGGGACCGCCGCGGCCACCTTTCGTCACGACGGCGACACCATGGAGCTCGCCCGCCGCTACGGTGCGATTTCCGAGTACGTCGGGATGCGCTACTTCTCGCCGAGGCGCCAGGCATGGCGCGAACTGTCGTTCGAGGCGTTTGCGCTCCGGGATGCCAATCGGGCTGATAAGCGCGGCGACTTCACGGCGGCGGAGTTCGTCCCGGGGATCCCGCACTATTTCTGGCAACGCGGCGCAACCGAGGCACCGCCGCCCTTGCCGGATAGCATCGAGCTGGTCAACCGGATCGATGTCTTGAAGCGCACGCCGAATCGTCTGGTGGTTTCAGTGACCAGCGAGCCCGGCACCATTGCTCTCGTGATGCGCCTTGGTCGCGGCGACATTCGCGTCGTCTATTTCCTCGAGCGCGACCAGAACGTTCATGACGTGTGGCACTACTTCGCGCTAACCAGCCTGGCGGGGATCGCCGCGCTCGGCGCGGATAATTTCTACCGCGCCAGCGCTCGCGGCGTGTTTCGCCACACGGCCGGTCTGCCCGCCGAGGTGAGGGCGCGCTAGGCGCCCGGTTAGACAAGGGCTGACCGAACTTCTACACCGGAAGGCGGCGCCGTCCCAAAATAACGTCTAGGGTGGCCCGTATGCCATCGGGTGGGCGGTCGCCGTATCCGCCGTCAACCGCCCGAGAGTGCCTGGACGATGACGACTTCGTCGGCCGCGGCGAGCGCGAATCCGCGAGTACGCGCGTGCGGAGCGCGACCGTGCAAGAATGGTTGACGGGGGTGGAACGACGCAGGGCGTTTGATCTCCGTCAAGCGCCTGTAGGGTCACTCATATTTCAATGCATCGGATCGGCGGCGAATGCGCAGCGAGGATTCTCGAGGCGCGTCTCGCCAGACGATCATCCCTTTCCTAGGAGTATCAAATTGAAGAAGATTCAGTTGGCCACCCTCGTATCGAGCGCCCTCTTTGCGGCTACGCTGCTCATGGCTGCCGCACCCGCCAGTGCCCAGACGCAGGGCATGGACCGTCGGGACGACCGCAGGGACACGCGTCAGGACGCACGTGACACCAAGAGGGATTGCAAAGCCGGCGACGAGAAGACTCGCGCCGAGTGCAGACAGGAGAAGCGCGACACCAAGCAGGACGCCAGGAGGAAATGAGCGAGGCTGCCTAGGGTAGCGTCGCTATCCCGCGGTGCCGTCGTTCAGCAGCCGCGGCGGCAAGGGCGTGACGGTGGACCGCAGGCAGAGGCAGCGCGCCTGCGCGAATGGAGCGGATCCGCCCTCAGCCGCCCGACAACGCCTGCACGATGACGACTTCGTCGGCCGCGGCGAGCGGCTTGGAGAGGTCGCGCGCCTGCTCGCCGTTGACGAATATGCGGATGTGGCGCCGGATGCGGTCCTGCTCGTCGATGATGCGGAAGCGGATGCCCGTGTACCGGCGCTCGAGGTCGGTGAGCAGCGCAGCGAGGTTCGCGCCGCTCGCTTCGGTCTGGCTGCGCTCGGTGTAGGAGAGCAGCGCGCT
>Ga0187775_10000334_pt1 | contig 11606 bp, 11 predicted proteins | sample 0216_BV02_MP12_1_FD_132441 | JGI IMG/M metagenome (GOLD analysis project Ga0187775, IMG submission 132441) | Tropical peat soil microbial communities from peatlands in Department of Meta, Colombia - 0216_BV02_MP12_10_MG | ecosystem: Environmental > Terrestrial > Soil > Wetlands > Peat | place... | reverse complement strand
CTGACGACCGCACGCAAGGGGCGGCCGAACGTGATGACGATGTCCTGGCACACGATGCTGGAATTCGAGCCGCCCCTGGTCGGCTGCGTCGTCAGCAACCGCAATTTCAGCTTCGACATGCTGCGCAAGACACGGGAGTGCGCGATCAACATCCCGACCGTCGAGCTCGCGGCGCAGACGGTGCGGGTCGGCAACTGCTCGGGCAGGAGGAAGGACAAGTTCGCCGCCTTCGGGCTGACGCCGGTGCCGGCCGAACGCGTCGCGCCGCCCCTGATCGGCGAGTGCTATGCCAATCTCGAGTGCAAGGTCGTCGATACCCGCATGGTCGAGAAGTACAATTTCTTCGTGCTCGAGGTGGTGAAGGCCTGGATCGACCCGGCGAAGAAGAACCCGCGCACCATCCACCACCGCGGAATGGGCGTCTTCGCGGTCGACGGCCGAACGATCAGGCTTCCTTCGCGCATGAAGTAGCCGCGGGGATTGATCCAGCGCAAAGGCGCCGGAGCGCGCGCGGCTAGGCTTGATCCATCGAATTCTCAGCGGACGAACGCACATGGCACTAGTCCAGGCCGAATCGAAAGCGCCCTCGCACGCGCAGAGCTTCACGCTGACACTCGAGCAGGGGCTGGGCTACGAGTTCCGCGTCAAGTTCGACTGGCCCGGAGTCCCGGACCTGTTGCTGGACGAGCCCGAGCCGCTCGGCGGCAAGCGGGGCCCCAATGCCGCGCGCCTTGTCGCTGCCGCAGTGGCGAACTGCCTGTCGGCGAGCCTGGTGTTCTGCATGCAGGGCAAGTTCAAGCAGAATCCGGGGCCGATCAAGGCCGCGGTCACCGGCACGCTCGAGCGCAACGAGCGCGGCCGCTACCGCATTGCCGGCATCGACGTCGCGATCGCGCTGTCGGACGAGGCGGGCGCGATCCAGCATTTCGGCCGCTGCGCCGAGCAGTTCGAGGACTTCTGCATCGTCACCGAGAGCATTCGCAAGGGCATTCCCGTATCGGTCAAGGTGACCGACGCGGCCGGGAAACTCGTGCACCAGAACGGCTGATCAGCGCTCGGGCTCCGGAAAGCGCCGCATGCGCCACAGGCCCGGGAAGAAGCGCGTCCAGGACCACGCCACCAGCATCGTTGCCACTCCGCCGACCACCACCGCAGGCACCACGCCCCACCAGGCCGCGGTGACGCCCGATTCGAACTCGCCCAATTCGTTGGAAGCGCCGATGAATACCGCGTTCACCGCGCTTACCCGGCCGCGGATCGCGTCAGGCGTGGCGAGCTGCACGAGCAGGTTGCGCACGTAGACGCTCACCATGTCGGCCGCGCCGAGCGCGAACAGCGCGGCGAGCGACACCCACAGCAGCGTCGAGACGCCGAATGCCACGGTCGCAGCGCCGAAGACGGCCACCCCGCCGAACATCCAGCGCCCGACGTGGCTCTGGATCGGGCGCAAGGCGAGCGCGAGGCCGCACAGCGCGGCACCCAGCCCCGAGGCGGTGCGCAGAAAGCCCAGACCCGACGGACCGACGTGCAGGATGTCGGACGCGTACGCGGGCAGCAGTGCGGTCGCGCCGCCGAACAGCACCGCGAACAGGTCCATCGAGATCGCGCCGAGGATCACCGGCCGCGAGCGCACAAATGCGAGCCCGGAAAGCAGGTTCTGCCAGCTGAGCGGGGCGCGCGCTGGCGCCGCTCCACCCAGCACGCGCGCGGCGAGCATGAGCGCCACCGCCGCGGCGAGCAGCAAGGCGACCGCGAGGTACACGCTCTCGGCGCCCGCGAAGTAGAGCAACCCGCCGAGCGCAGGGCCCGTGATGCGCGCCACCTGCATCGCAGAGGAGTTGAGGGCGACCGCGTGGCCGTAGCTTTCTACCGGCACCACGTTCGGCAGCAGCGCCTGCAAAGCCGGCATCGAGAAGGCGCGCGCGATGCCGAACAGGCTCATTATCGCGAACACCGGCCACACCTGGGCCGCGCCGACGCGCGAGTAGAGCGCGAGCAGGAGCGCGCCCGCCGCCTGCAGTGCGAAGCAGGCCGCCGCAATGCGGCGCCGGTCGTAATGGTCCGCGGCGTGGCCGGCGGGCAGGATGAGGACGACGAACGGCAAGAACTGCGACAGGCCGATGAGGCCCAGGTCGAGCGCAGCGTGCGTGCGCTCGTAGACCTGCCAGCCGACGGCCACCACCAGCATCTGCTGGGCGAGCGTGCCGAGGACGCGCGCCGCGAAGTAGCGGCCGAAGCCGCCGCGGCGCAGCACGCCGAAGGCGGGCCCGGCTGCGCGCGCCACGGAGCGCTACTTGAGGACCGACCTGAGCGTCTTGCCCATCTCGGCGGGGTTGCGCGTCACCTTGATGCCGCAGGCCTCCATCACGGCGAGCTTCTCCTGCGCGGTGCCCTTGCCGCCCGAGATGATCGCGCCCGCGTGCCCCATCCTCTTGCCCGGCGGCGCGGTGATGCCAGCGATGAAGCCGACCACGGGCTTCTTCATGTTGTGCTTGACCCACTGCGCGGCGGTCTCCTCGTCCGAGCCACCGATCTCGCCGATCATCACTACCGCATCGGTGCCCGGGTCGTCGTTGAACAGCTTCATCACGTCGACGTGCTTCAGGCCGTTCACCGGGTCGCCGCCGATGCCGACCGCGCTCGACTGGCCGATGCCGAGCTCGGTGAGCTGGCCGACCGCCTCGTAGGTGAGCGTGCCCGAGCGCGACACCACGCCAACGCGCCCCTTCTTGTGGATGTGGCCCGGCATGATGCCGATCTTCAGCTCGCCCGGCGTGATCAGGCCCGGGCAGTTCGGACCGATGAGGCGAGTGCGGCGGTTCTGCTTTCTCATGCGGTCGCGCACCCCGATCATGTCGCGCACGGGGATACCCTCGGTGATGCAGATCACGAGGTCCAGATCGGCCTCGACGGCCTCCCAGATCGCCGCCGCGGCGAAGGGCGGCGGCACGTAGATCACCGACACCGTGGCGCCGGCTCGCTCCTTGGCGTCCTTCACCGTCGCGTAGATGGGAATGCCCTCGAAGTTCTCGCCCGCCTTGTTCGGATTGACGCCCGCGACGTAGCATGCGCGCCCGTTCGCGTAGTCGCGGCTGGTGCGCGTGTGGAACTGGCCGGTCTTGCCGGTGATACCCTGCGTGATGACGCGCGAGTCCTTGTTGATGAGGATGCTCATTTCTTCTTCCTCTTCGCCTTGTTCGCCTTCTTCGCCTTGGCTTTCGCTTTCCCTTTCGCATTCGTCTTGATTTTGGTTTTGGTCTTGATCCTTTTCTTGGCGGGCTTTTTCTTCTTTTTCACCGCCGAAACGACCTTCTTCGCAGCGTCGGCCATGTTGTCGGCCGAGATGATCGGCAGTCCGGAGTCCTTCAGGATCTTCTTGCCGAGGTCCTCGTTGGTGCCCTTCATGCGCACCACCAGCGGCACGGCGAGCTTCACTTCACGCGCCGCTGCGACCACGCCCTCGGCGATGGTGTCGCACTTCATGATGCCGCCGAAGATGTTGACCAGGATCGCCGTTACCTTCGGGTTGGACAGCATGATCTTGAATGCCGCCGTGACCTTTTCGGCGGTCGCGCCGCCGCCGACGTCGAGGAAATTGGCCGGCGCGCCGCCGAACAGCTTGATGGTGTCCATGGTGGCCATCGCGAGGCCCGCGCCGTTCACCATGCAGCCGATCTCGCCGTCGAGCGAGATATAGGACAGGTCGTATTTCGATGCCTCGATCTCGAGCGGATCCTCCTCGTCCAGGTCGCGCATGGCGACGATGTCGGGGTGGCGGAAGAGCGCGTTGTCGTCGAAGTTCAATTTCGCGTCGAGCGCAACCACCCTGCCGTCGCCCGTGAGGATCAGCGGGTTGATCTCGGCGAGCGAGGCGTCGGTCTCCCAGAAGCACTTGTAGAGCGCCTTGAGCAGCCGCGCCGCCTCCGGCACGGAGGCCGCGGGAACGCCGATCTTGCGCGCGCTGTCGGACGCCTCGGCGTCGGTCAGGCCGGCAACCGGGTCGATGAACACCTTGTGGATCTTCTCCGGCGTCCTGGCGGCCACCTCCTCGATGTCCATGCCGCCCTCGGAAGAGGCCATCAGGCAGACCTTCTGCGTCTGGCGGTCGACGACCATGCCGACGTACAGCTCCTTCCTGATGTCGGCGCCCTCTTCGACGAGCAGCCGGCGCACCTTCTGGCCCTGCGGGCCGGTCTGGTGCGTGACGAGTTGCATGCCGAGGATCCTCGACGCGACGTCGCGCACCTCCTTGGGCGAGCGCGCGAGCTTGACGCCGCCCCCCTTGCCGCGTCCGCCGGCGTGGATCTGCGCCTTGACCACCCAGGCGCCGCCGCCGAGGGTCTGGGCCGCCGCGACCGCCTCGTCGACGGAGAAGCACGGCACGCCGCGCGGCGTCGCGACGCCGTATTTCCTGAACAGCTCCTTGCCCTGGTATTCGTGAATCTTCATGCAGCCTTGTCTCCTCCCATCGGTCCTCGATACCACTTCGGATAGAGTTTCCTCACCGTCTCCGAGCCCGTATCGAGCGCGATGCAGTGATCAAGCTGGAACGGCTTCGCGCCGTCGTCGCGCTCCTCCTTCATCTCGCCCGCGAAGGTCTGGATCGCCGCCGTCGGCAGGCCGCCGAGCATCTCGGTGATATGCGTGCAGCCCTGCACGCCGCCGAGCAGCTCGTGCACCTTCTTGCGGAAACCCTGGCGCAGGTTCAGCCCCACGAGCTTCGCGTACTCGGCCGGCGCCTTGTCGCAGCCGCCCGGGTAGGGCATCGCGTCGGTCACCGCGGTCGCCGCGAGCACGTTCATGCGGCGGTCTATGGTGATGCGCACCCACATCTCGTGAATCGCCTGCCCGGCGCGGCGCACGCCGGTCTTCAGCTCGTAGTCGTGGTTCTTGACGTCGCTCAGGTGGGCCTCGATGTCCCAATTGCCGTCGGCGCGCTTGTAGCCCTCGTAGCGCACGCGCCGCGTGTGCGTGAGCTCGCGTTCGACGATCGGTACCGGAAGAGGCATGACGCAGGGAGAGTGCCGCGAAGCGGCGGATTCTAACACCGGAGCCGCTGCTAGAATCGCGCGAGCCCGCCGGAGCAGCCACGCATGAAGCACATCCTCGCGCTCGATCAAGGCACCACCAGCTCGCGCGCAATCGTGTTCGACGAGACCGGCACGCCGCTCGCGTCGGCGCAGCAGGAATTCCGGCAGATCTACCCGCGGCCAGGCTGGATCGAGCACGATCCGCGCGAGATCGTCGCCTCGCAGCGCGCGGTGGCGCGCGAGGCGGTACGCAAATCCGGGGTCGAGGCAAAGAACATCGTCGCCGTCGGCATCGCCAACCAGCGCGAGACGACGCTCCTGTGGGACCGCCAGAGCGGCGAGCCGCTGCACAACGCGATCGTGTGGCAGGACCGGCGCACCGCCGAGCTGTGCGCGCGCCTGAAGTCGGACGGCGCGGAGGAGCTGGTGCGCGAAAAGACCGGCCTGGTGATCGATCCCTACTTCAGCGGCACCAAGCTCGCCTGGCTGCTCGACAACCTCCCCGGCGCGCGAGCGCGCGCAGAGCGCGGCGAGCTCGCCTTCGGCACCGTGGACACCTGGCTCGCCTGGAACCTGACGCAGAGCCGCACGCACGTCACCGATCCGTCGAACGCGTCGCGCACGATGCTGTTCGACATCCGCCGCGGCGACTGGGACGAGGAGCTCCTGCGCCTGCTCGGCGTGCCGCGCGCGATCCTGCCCGAGGTGCACCCCTCGGCGCACGCCTTCGGCATGCTGCCGCCTTCGTTCGTCGGCGAGCCGATGCCGATCGCCGGCATCGCCGGCGACCAGCAGGCCGCGCTGTTCGGCCAGGGCTGCCACCGGCGCGGCATGGCGAAGAACACCTACGGCACCGGCTGCTTCATGCTGCTGCACACCGGCGCCGCGCCGGTGCGCTCGGCGCACGGCCTGCTGTCGACCGCGTGCGCGCAGCTCGGGCACGCGCGCGATGCGCGCGACGCGGACAAGGAGTACGCGCTCGAAGGCAGCGTTTTCGTCGCCGGCGCGGTGGTGCAGTGGCTGCGCGACGAGCTGAAGTTCTTCGCCTCCTCGGCCGAGGTCGAGCGCCTCGCGGCGAGCGTGCCGGACAACGGCGGCGTGTACGTGGTGCCTGCCTTCGCGGGGCTGGGCGCGCCGCACTGGGATCCGCACGCGCGCGGCACCATCGTCGGCCTGACGCGCGGCTCGTCGCGCGAGCACCTGGCGCGCGCGGCGCTCGAGTCGATCGCCTACCAGAGCGCCGACGTGCTCGAGGCAATGCAGAAGGACTCCGGCGAAGCGCTCGCCGAGCTGCGCGTGGACGGCGGCGCCACCGCGAACGACCTGCTGATGCAGTTCCAGGCCGACATCCTCGGCGTGCCGGTAGTGCGGCCGCGCGTGCTCGAGACCACCGCCCTCGGCGCCGCCTATCTCGCCGGCCTGACGGTCAACGTGTGGCGTTCGCGCGAGCAGATCGCCGCGCAGTGGCAGGTCGAGCGCCGCTTCGAGCCGCACATGGCGCGCGCCGAGGCCGCGGCGCTGCTCGCGCGCTGGCGCGAGGCGGTGCGCCGCAGCCGCGGCTGGGACGCGGGCTAGGCAGGTCTGGCGGCGAAGCGCTCGCGCGCGTAGGCGATGCGCGCGGCGGCGCTGTCCAGGCTGGCGCGGTCGCGCAGCACCGCCTCCAAGCGCGCGCGCAGCCCGCTGCGGTTGGCCATCTGGATCGCCAGGCCCGGCCGCGCGTTCAGCTCGAGCACCATCGGCCCGAGCTTGCGGTCGAGCACGATGTCTATTCCCTGGTAGCCGAGCCCGGTCAGCTCGTAGCTGCGGCTCGCGATCTCGAGCATCGTCTGCCAGTGCGGGATCTGAATGCCCGCGACCGGAACGCCGGTGTCCGGATGCACGTCGACGATGCTGGTGCGCAGCACCGCCGACAGCGTCTTGCCGCTGGCCATGTCGACTCCCGTGCCTAGGGCGCCCTGGTGCAGGTTGGCGCGCCCGCCCGACTTGCGCGTCGGCAGGCGCACCATCGCCATCACGGGCACGCCGAGGAACACGATCACGCGCACGTCCGGAACGCCGCGGTAGGTGACCGCGTCGAACACCGGGTCGAAGTTGACCCGGTACTCCACCAACGCCTTGTCCGGGGTTCCGCCGAGGCTGAAGATGCCGGCGAGGATGTTGGAGATGTGGAAGGCGAGCTCGTGCTCGTCCATGGACGTGCCGTCGATCCTGCGATAGCCGTCCGGCCCGCGCCCGGTGACCACCACGATGCCCTCGCCGCCCGAGCCGCGCGCCGGCTTGACGACGAACTCCTCGTGCGCGGCCACCTTCGACTTCAGCTCGCGGATCTGGCGCGGTATTTCGATGATGGCGTACACCTCGGGCACCGCGACGCCGTGCTCGCGCGCCAGCGTCTTGGTGAGCACCTTGTCGTCTACCAGCGGGTAGAAGCGGCGCGGGTTCCACGGCAGCATGAACTCGCCGTTGCGCGCGTTGAGGCCGAGCACCCCGCGTTCGCGCAGCGCGCGCGCCGTCGCAATCAGTCCGGTCATTTCGCCAGCACCCGGAAGCGGCGCAGCTCGACCAGGCGGTAGCCGGTGTAGCGGCCGAGCAGCAGCGTGGCGGCCAGCACGATCAGCAGCAGCTCCGGGAACACGAACAGCAGGTGCCGGATCAGCGTATGCTGAATCAGGAGGTAGCACACCGCGGCCACCGCCAGGCTGCCGCCCGCCTGCTGCAGCGCGTCCCTGGGCCCGCGCTCCTCCCAGGCGATCGTCATGCGCTCGATGGTCATGGTGAGAATGACGATCGGGAACAGGCCGAGCGACAGCCCGACGTCCACGCCCAGGCGGTGCGAAACCACCGAGAGCGCAGCGATCACCATCACCACCACGATCAGGATCGCGGCGAGCCGCGGCACGAGCAGCAGCTTCAGGTGATCGAAATAAAAGCGCACCACCAGGCCGAAGGACAACACGATCGTGAAGAACACGATTCCCGCCGCCAGCCCGGTCTGGCGGAAGGCGAGCGCGATCAGCACCGGCATGAAGGTGCCGAAGGTCTTGAAGCCGACGACGTTGCGCAGCACCACCAGGACGAACGCGCCGAGCGGCACCGCGAGCAGCGTGCGGAACAGCAGCTGCGCCTGCAGCGGCAGGCCGAAGAGCGAAAACTCGATCAGCCGGTGCTCGAGCGCCCGCTGGCGCGCGACCGCGACGCGCGTGGAGAACTCGAGCGAGCGGCTCACCGTCACGTCGGTCGCGAGGTTCTTGCCGCCCTGCACATGCGCCACCAGCGCCGGCCCGCGCCACCAGGGCAGCAGGTAGGGTCCCGCGGCCTTGAGCGCGTCGCTGGTATAGATCGGCGTCCAATGATCGTCGTCGTAGATCTCGAGCCAGCGCACGAATCGCGCGTTGCGCCGCTCCGGCTTGAGCAGCACACCGTTCACCACCTCCGCCGGCACGCCGGCGAGGCGCAGCAGGTCCACCGCGACGACCGGAACGCGCGCCTGGCTGCGCATCGGGTCGCGTCCGAGCAGATAGGACGCCTCGTCGCCGGGCTTCGCGGCCTTCAGGCGCTCGACGATCACATCGGCCAGGGTGCGCGCATCGGCCGCCTTGGCGCGCGCACTGTCCACCAGGCTATGCGCGACCAGCAACTCGTCGGGCGTGAATCTCGGCGCCTGCGAGGTCGGCGCCGGCTGGGGCTGGGCCGGCGGAGGCTTGGACAGGTCGACCACCACACGGTAGTAGAGGTACTGGCGGCCCTGGGCGTCGGCGATCGAGAACACCGCGCGCTCGTTCAGGCGCGTGCGCTCGGTGGTCACGCCATAGCCTCGCGCCGCGAAGCCCTGGTCCATCACCGACACCTGGCCGGTGTCGCTCGGCACGGAGAGCAGCAGCTTGGCCGGTCCGCCGTCGGCGTCGTAGGCAAGCTGCAACTCGACGCGCCAGATCTCGGAGCGCTGGTTGGGGGACAGCGGGAAGCCGAGCACCAGCACTTTGTACGCGGTCGCCGAGGCGCCGGCGAGCACCAGCAGGCCGGCGAGCACGTAGAGGTGCAGCTTGCTCACTGCGTCTCTTTCTCTTTAGTCGGCGCGCACGACGGAACGGTCGTGTAGGTGTGCGTCGGATCGACGATGAACTTGTTCTGCAGAAAGCTGCGCCCGATGATCATCGGATACTCGAGCTGGCTACGATCCACAAGGTTGACCACGACCTCGCGCCTGACGTCGCCCAGGCACAGGCTGAGGATCACTGCTGGACGCTTCTCGTTCTGGCCGCCGGCGCGCTCGATATCGACGTAGCGGTAAATCTCGCGTTCGAAGTCGACGCGCTCCTTGTCGCGCCCCTTGGTCCAGAACGAGACCCACTCCTTGCGGCCGCGGCGCGTGATCTTGACATCCTGCGCATCGAGCGACGGGATGTCGGCGCCGGTGTCGATCTTCGCGTTCAAGACCAGCTTGTCCTCGACTTGGACCGGCTCGACCCAGCCGATGACGCCGGCGCCGGCCGAGCGAACGTCCGCCGCGTCCACATCATGCGCGCCGAGTGCGGCGGCCAGCAGGAACCCGGCCTGCGCCAGGAAGCCGCGCCGCGCCCTCATGCCGCCTCCGGTTGCTGCGCCCATACGCGGCGCGCGAATTCGGGATAGTTCAGGGCAATCTCCCTCCTCACCGGCCCGCGCAGCATGGTTATTTCCTCGCTTGTCGGCCCTATGGTAGCAGGCACCTCGGCCGCGCAATCGAATTCGAATCCCGTGCTTGCGCGTATCTCACCCAGGTCGTAGCCGGGGTGGATGCTCTCCAGCCGGAAGCGGCGCCGTTCCCTGTGCCAGGAAAACACGGCCTTGCCCGTGACCAGCGCCTGCGGCCCTCCGCGGCGCCAGACGCCCGGTGGACTCCATCCGGGGGCGCTGACGAACTCGACCCTCGGCACCAGCACGCGGCGACTGTGCTCCTCGCGAAACAGGATGGTCCGCGCGGCGGCGAAATACATGAACGCCGAGCCGAAGGAGCCCGGAAGGCGCTTGCCTTCCGCCCGCACCAGGTTGATGTTTGCCTCGCCGTCGATCTGGGCTCCGCCGAGAAAGAACACGTCGATCCGCCCCTGACCGGCGAGATCGAACAGCTCGCGCGAGCCATCGGTAAAGGGGTTGGCGCTGCGCTTGTGCAGCAGCGATACCCGCAGCGGCAGGCCGCGCGCCCTGAGCAGCGCGCACCCGGCCGCGGGGATCGGCGAGGCCGCGCCGACCGCGACGTGCGCGGCGTCGCCCACCAGGCGCGCGATCACGCAGGCGAGAAGCTCTTCCTTGGCGTAAGGACCCATTCGTCTAGGTAGCGCGCGAATCCTTCCCGGGTCTTCGCCGCGCGTGCGTAAGCGGCGAGATGCGCGTCGTCGACCGGGTATGCGCCTGCGACGCCGAGCGGCCAGGCGCCGTGCGGCGCCTCGGCCACCGCGCTCACGTAGACCGAAGCGAGCACGCCCGGCGCCAGCAGTTCGTCCTCGAGCATGTCTCCCTCGCGCAGCGCCTCGCAGCTGACCAGCGTCGCCTTGGCGGCGTGCGCGATCGTCATCAGCTCGCGGCGCCGTCCGAGCCAGACGTTGCCGGAGCGGTCGGCCCAGCGCGCGTGAAACAGCGCCACGTCGGGCGAAATCGCCGGGGCGAGCAGGATGGGATCGCCGTGTCCCATCGGATTGTCGATCACCTTCCAGTCGGGGCGCCCGGCGACGAGATCCGAGCCGAGCACGCCGCGCAGCGGCATGAAGGGCACGCCCTTCTCTGCAGCCTGCAGCGCGGCGTGGATCATCGGACAGGTGGCGTCGCGCACGGTGATCTCGCCGCGCTCGGCTGCCTCGGTGAAGCGCGGCGCGAGCCCCGCCTCGCCGAGCGAGACCGCGCTCGTCTCGATCTCGGCCACGCAGCCCGCGCCGATCAGCAGGTCGGCGCACATCCCGAGCACCGGCACGCCGAGCAGCCGCAGATTGCGTGCCCGGCGCCGCACCAGCGCGCGCACCACCGCCATCGCCGGGAGGCTGTAGTCGGGCGGCAGCGCAAGCAGCGCGCCGTCCGGGATTCGCTCCGCCAGCGCCTCGGCGTCGGCATCGAAGCGCGTCGCGTTGGCGGGCAACCTGTCCATGTCAGGACGTGCCGCCGACCGTCAGACCATCGATTCTGAGCGTAGGCTGCCCCACGCCGACCGGCACGCTCTGGCCCTCCTTGCCGCAGGTGCCGATGCCGCTGTCGAGCTGCATGTCGTTGCCGATCATGGTGACGCGCGTGAGCGCGTCCGGCCCGTTGCCGATCAGGGTCGCGCCCTTCACCGGGTGCGTCACCTTGCCGTTCTCGATCATGTAGGCCTCGGCCGACGAGAACACGAACTTGCCGTTCGTGATGTCGACCTGGCCGCCGGCGAAGTTGACCGCGTACACGCCGCGCTCGACGCTGGCGATGATCTCGCGCGGATCCTTGTCGCCGTTCAGCATGTAGGTGTTCGTCATGCGCGGCATGACGACGTGCGCGAACGACTCGCGGCGGCCGTTGCCGGTCACCGACACGCCCATCAGCCGCGCGTTCAGGCTGTCTTGCATGTAGCCG
>Ga0187775_10000332_pt1 | contig 11621 bp, 9 predicted proteins | sample 0216_BV02_MP12_1_FD_132441 | JGI IMG/M metagenome (GOLD analysis project Ga0187775, IMG submission 132441) | Tropical peat soil microbial communities from peatlands in Department of Meta, Colombia - 0216_BV02_MP12_10_MG | ecosystem: Environmental > Terrestrial > Soil > Wetlands > Peat | place... | reverse complement strand
GAAGCCGCGGAACGGCAAATGGTTAACTCGGTGCACTGCTTGACAATAAAGCAGAGGGCGTAATTTGTCATCTTCCATGCGCTCAAGTCTAAGTTCACAGTGTGCAAGCACCGCTTCGAGCCGCGCGCAGGGTATTTTTTCCGCAGGTACGGTGGGCCACTCGCGGCGGTCGGTTATGCAGCCGGCGAATACCCGCACATCATCGCAATAATTGACCACGGCAAAGCCGTTTCCCAGAACATTATCCAGGGTGGTAGAAGGGCGAAATGGCGCCAATACGATGAGGCCTTTATCTTCGCGGATTCCCATCGGCGCGATGTGAATGCGGCCGCCGTTGGACTGCGTGGTGACGATGGTTTCGAAGATCATTTGTTCCAGTTCCGGCTACTTGTTTTTGGCCTTTTTCTTCACCACTTCCAGTGTTGTTCCAGGCGCGCGTTGCTTCTTCAAATCCTCAAGTTTGCGCTTCACCGCGCATCCCCAGTCCAGTTCCTCGTCCTGACTGTAACGTTTGGCCAATTGCCAGGCGATTTGCGCGCGCGCGAGCTCGACTCCAAGGTAGAAAGCGTGCGCAGCGTCGTTCTCAAGATTGAGCAGGGGGAAGAGCGCGAATGGATCGGCAGCGACGTGTAGCCCGTCGCGGTTGTAAATGTGGACTCCGCGTTCGCTAACTTGGATCCGAAAGCTCGGATCTTTAATGGCGCCCGCCAGTTCGGCGATTTCTTCCGGAGTGTCCGGAAACGGTTTGCGTGCATGCACGGTGAGCAGTTCAGGGGAGAAATCACGCGGCAGGCTCGCTGCCTCGCGCGCGGCGTACATGATTCGCCGCGCCACATCCGTTTCGCGCACCGCACACCGCGCGTGCGGACTCACCTCGGTGGTTAGAATATTGGTAATGTGCAGTTCCGAAACGATGCCCATGAGCAGCGCGTTGATCCCCGTAGTGTCGGCGTCGGTCAATTCGGTGAGGTTGCCCACCCCCATCATGATTTCGGCTTCCGGATGCCGCTGCCGCAGCTGGTAATATCGCACCAGCGAGTCGACAAAGCCGATATGTATCGGGTCAAGCACGGGATCGGCAACAAAGCTGCGCTTACGCTCGCCCATTTCTTTCATCGCCCGTTCCAGCGACGCGAGATCGCCGGATTGCTGAGGAATCAACACCGGCGTCGAATCGACTTCCTCGGCCACCCATAGGGTATCTTCCGTAAGGCTTAGCAAATAATCCGCTCCGGCCTTGCCACCGCGCAGCAACTCTTCCGGTACCGCCGAATCCACACTGACCCGATACCCCGATGCCTTTAAAGCAGTAACGGCTTCTTCAAGTCGCCGAAACGGCGTATCCGGTAGACAGCCGAGGTCTATCACATCTGCGCCATCGTTGCGGTAATTTTCCGCGCGCTGCAAAATCTGTTCGATGCTTAACTGCGGTGCGTCAACGATTTCAGCGAATATGCGCACGTCGTAACGGCCGAAATCTTTGCTTGCATCGCCCCTGCCGAAATACTGTGGCAGGTCTTTCAATTCGTCAGGCCCGCGTACTACTGGCACCCCGTAACGGTCTGCAAGTACGTCCAAATCGCCGCGGCAGCGACCCGGTACCATAATGCGCGTGCATTCGCCGGCCGAGGGCAAGCGTCGCATGATGAAATCTGCGGTCATGAGACCGGCAACGCTAATTCCGATGTTCAATACCTGGTATGTAAACTCCGCGGGTTGCATTTGATCGAGCACCCGGTTAAGGCTTTTTTCAGCCAGCTTGCCAGTGAGGAACAGGATACGTTCGGGCATACGCCTAATATACTCCAGTGCTGCCTTTACCCTCGGGTCTTTATTCCGAGCGCGTTCATGCGTGCGCGCACCGCCTCACGCAATTCTTCAATACGCATCACCACCGTGACATTTTCGAAGCTTTTCAGCTTTTCCGTATTGTCGAGATCGATCTTGCGCGGGTAAAGCGTCACCCACTCCTTTGGCGCCTCGGTCGTGACCACCGGTTCAGTGTCGCAAGCAAACACGATGCTGTGAACGCGACATTTGCCGGCTTGCGCAAATATGTTGGTGACCAGACTGTCTGAAATGCCGCTAACACATTTGGCAACTGTGTTGGACGTGGCCGGTGCGATGACTACCGTGTGATAGTGACCGTAATAAAACAAACCCACGGGCGCGGCGCTTGCTGTAGTGTCGCGAAATACGCGAAAACGGGCACGCAATTCCTTTAAGCTGTGCGCGTACATGTGCACCACTTCCGCCGCCGCCCGGGACAAAAAAAGATCAACGTGCGGCAGTTCAAGCGCGATATCCAGCGATTCCTTGAGGTAATGTCCCGAGCCGGTAAGCGCCCAGGCGAGGCGGGGCTTGTGATCGCGCACGCTAGAACCTGTCTCTAGCGAAATGTGTCTTTATTCGGGTCTTTGATATTCAGCCGTTGCATCTTGCGATAGAGCGTATTGCGGCTGACTTTGAGCTGGCGCGCCACATTGGTGATATTCCAGTGATGGCTCTCTAATTCGCGCAGCAGGGCATCGCGCTCGGCAGATTCTAGTGGGTTAAGCGCAGCGGAAGAGCCGTCGCCGCTCTCCGGCGAAGGCGCTCGGCCGCCGCCGATATCCAAGGGCAGGTCCTTGATACTGATGGTGTCGTTCTCGCGCAACGCCAGCACGGTACGCAATACGTTACGCAATTGGCGGATATTTCCTGGCCAGTGACAGCGTTCCAGCGCTTCGAGCGCCTGCTCGTCGATTTCAATTCTACGATTGTCAGTGTTTTCCGTGACGAGAATATTTTTGATCAAATTGCGTTTATCGGCGCGCTCCCGCAACGCCGGCAGCGACAAGCTAAGCCCGTTAAGACGATAATAGAGGTCCTGACGGAATTCCCCCTTGATTATTTTTTCGGTCAGATTGCAGTGCGTGGCGCTGATCAGCTTGATATCAACTTTGACCGGAATCTCGCTTCCCAGTGGCACGACCTCGCGCTCCTCGAGCACGCGCAACAGGCGTGCCTGAAGTTGAATGGGCATATCGCCGATTTCGTCTAGGAACAGCGTGCCGCCGTTCGCCTGGAAAATCTTTCCTCGCTGGCCTTCTCTGCTGGCCCCCGTGAAAGCTCCGGCTTTGTAACCGAATAATTCGGATTCGATCAGTGTTTCGGGTATCGATGCGCAATTGATTGCCACAAACGGTTTGTCCGCGCGGTTGCTCGAGTAATGCAGTGCTTTGGCGAACATTTCCTTGCCCGTGCCGGTTTCTCCGTAGATCAACACTGCGACCTCACGGCTTAGCACCCGCTTGGCTGCACTGATATTGCGCTGCATTAGTGGATCGCCAAACTCCAGCTCATCGAGCGGCGAAGTCCCCGTTAGCGGAAGCGCGCTTGCCGATTTCCGGTTTCCACGCGCCCCAACCATTACCGGTCTAACGCCTTCGGGTTGTTGCGCCACCGCGAAATAGCGTCCGCCGTGCCGCGCTTCAAATATGGGCATTGGACGGAATGAATTGCGCGAGGACAATTCGAGCAGCGCCTGCAGCGTTATATTAAATAGTTCGCCAACATCCTTTCCGCAAACATCGCGGGGTGAGGAATATCCAAGCTGAAAGAGTGCGCTGTGATTTGCCGCCATTACGCGGCCATCGCCACTAAGAGCAATCGCGCCCTCCCCCAGGGTTCCGACAAATTCCGGCCTGCTGTGGAATCGCACGATGGATTCCCTGTTGAAATACGACAGGAATACCCGGTTTTCTATCATTTGCGCCGACATGTTGACCAACACCAGAGTGTGCTGCTGTGCCAGCCGTGATTCGCCTGATGCATCCAATACCGCAAGCAGCTTGCCTTCGTGGTCGAAAATCGGCGCGGCGGAGCAGGTAAGCCCGATATTACGCGCCAAAAAATGTTCCCGGTGGTGAATGATCAGCGGTTTTTTTTCCAACAAGCAAGTGCCCATACCATTGGTGCCCTGGTATTGCTCGCTCCACACTGCTCCCAGCATCAAACCGGTTTTTGATGCGGTAACAGTGAATTCAGGGTCCCCGAAATAACTCAGAAGGACGCCGTCCACATCGGTGAGCATGATGGCGTAACGCGAACCGGCGAGCTGCTGATAGAGATTGGCCATTTCGATCTTGGCGATTGACAATACCTCGGAAATCCGTTCCTGGCGTTCCAGCAGTTCGTCACGGTCCACAACCACTGGATCCTGCGAATTTGCCGGGTCCAAGCGATAATCATCCAGGCAACGTTTCCAGGAACGGACGACGCGCGCGTCATCGAATTTCACCGCGCCCTTGAGCACTGAGTGAATGAACTTGGCGTGCGTAGTCAGGTCAGACATTTGCGGAAATAAATTATTTTCGATTTTATATTTTAAAATTGAAGACGCCGCCATTAGCTTGCAAAGCAGATTTTTAGAAACGAGGACTTAAGCCTAATGCAGCCGGTATGTGTATTATAGTGTTTAGCGCTAAAACTCGCTACGGCAGATAAGTTGCGCTTTTGCAAAGTTTTTTAGCTGTATATCACGAGGAGCGGATTCGATGAAAAAGCATTTAGTGTGGCTGACGCTGTCACTGCTGCCGGGAACAGTTTTTGCGTACGACTACCCGACATTCGACAGAGTGCAGTTCGTTTTGGAGTGTGCGCAGAAGTATCCTCCTTACAATTATTATGGTTCTCTTTACAAATGTTCCTGTGCGATTGACGAAATTGCCAAAAAAATAAAATACGACGATTACGTGGAATTTTCCACATCTCTTCGCGGACAGAAGACCGCGGGCGAGGGCGGCGGCATTTTCCGCGATCCCAAGGAAATCAAAGAACAGGCGAAGCGCTACGAAGAGATCAGGGCTCAGGCCGAAAAAGCGTGTCTACTAAAGTAAGGCTTACTGTGGGCGGTCCCTTGCTTTGCATATGCAGCATGGCCTGGGCGGGGCAATCGCTCCCGAGTATTGCGGTGCTGGACTTCAAGTTGATCGACGATACTCAGGACGCTAAATCAAAATCGAAATAAAAAGGGTGGATTCTGGTCGGACCTTGCTCAACAAGTCGATCGACATACGGGGCAACACCGACCAGTCGTGGTCGCGCGGCATAAGCTACATGGTGCGCGACATGGTGCAGAAAAAGCACGGCGGCGCCGGGATATTTTGACTTGCCGCGCGCGACGCATTGAACAAAGGTTCGCGGCTTAACTTCCCGCTCCGGCTACGCCGGGCTGCACGCGAATATAGCTGTTGAATTTCAGGTCGTTTGAGTCAACGACCTCTGCTTTCAGATCGCCGGGTTCGCGCGGGGTAAAATAAAAGCGGAAGCTGGGGTTTTCACTGATGGAGAAATCCACATCAGCCGAGAGAATCAGCTTGCCGTTGTAAGTCACGTCTATCTTTTTCACGAAACGCGCGGGAACGTAAAGGCGCGTCAATTGATCCATCTGCAGACCCGAATTATTGGGGTGGCTGATCATGAGCTGGGCGAGATTCGGATAATTGAGCTGCGCTTCATTTTCGAGGCGGAATTTCATTTTGCCGAGCCTGGCCAGTGCCGCCTCCTGATCTTTTCCAGCCGGTGCCGAACAACCGCCGGACGCTTTCACGTAGCGCATCGCCATGTACAGCTTTCCGTCGTTCGTTTCGGCGATGGCCCGGACGTAACTGTACTCTTCGATTCTCACCCGGGTGTCGATGTCGGCGCGCCCGCTGTCGGGCGTGAGGTGAAATTCCGCGGCGATGGGCGACGGGTTTCGGTCAATAATGAGATAGATCGTTTGCACATATCTTTGCGGGGTCTGCGGAATCTGCGCCTTGATCGAGATCGGAACGGTAGCTGCATCTTCGGCGCGCACTGGCGTTTCCAGCGCGATGACGCCGTTTGCCGAATCATCAATCATCCGGCCTTGGAACAGCGAATCCTTTACCTTGATCCACATCTCGGACTTGGACGGATCGGGAGGAGCATCGGCGGAATTCGCAAAGGCGGCATACAAAATTGCGCTTGACACAAGCGCAAGCCGGGTCGATACGATTAAGCTTTTCACGGCGCGTTCCATACAGGTGTCCGCAAACACAGACAGTATAGACCCGAACGCCTGCTTGGTCATTAATCTTCCCACTCGAGTTCGCTGTAGGCTGCGGTGACGTTACGCCGGTGGAAGGAATCGAACAACAGCCAGTGGTCGCGCTCGGACAATCCGACGGTATCCACCGCCTCCTGCATCGTCTGATGGTGCTTGATTGCCTCACGCACCTCGCGAACGAGGACATTCAAGTAAGCGGATTCCGCTTGCAGCGCCTGAGGCCAGGATGGATCAGGCTGACCATGTCCGGGAATAATGTGCCGAGCCTTTGCGCCTTGGAGTTCATCGAGCACGCTAAGCCAACCTTTGAGACTGCCATCGACGACCGGGATATGCCCGGTAAAAAGCAGGTCAGAGAGCCACAAGGTTTGGGTTTTCTCATCAAATACCGTCAGGTCATTATCGGTATGAGCGGTGCGCCAGGCCTTGAGCACCAGCTGGCGGTTTCCGAGATCCAGCGCCAGGACGTCCTTTACGGTCAGGGTGGGCAGTATGACCTCGCTGCCCTGGGTTGCGGGCCCCAGATCGCGTTGCAGCGCATGCAGATAATTGCTGCCGCGCGCCGCCATCGCTGCAGGCAGCTTGTAATGGCCGACGAACACCGGATGATCCGCCTTGAAGGCAGCGTTGCCAAAAATATGGTCGGGGTGAACATGAGTGTTGATAACGTAACAAATCGGCAGTCGTGTCGTATTCAGGACTGCCTGGCGTAGCTTCCTTCCTATGACGATGCTTCCGCCGGTGTCGATCACCGCCACGCATTTGTCGCCAACGATGAACCCAATGTTGGCGATATCGCCAAGATTTTCCGGCGAGCTTTCTTGCTGCGCGCCGGTGTGCACGTAGATTCCCGGCGCGATCTCCCTGATGGGAAACTCGTCCGCCAAAACTCCGCTTGCCGAAAATGCCAGAGCGAGGCAAGAAAGAATGCGCAAAGCTGGAAATGGCATTTCTGCTACTATTACACAATTTTTGCTTAATTGAATGATTTAATGAAGTCAGCAGCGGATTCAGACAGGTCTCTACACCGCATCGTAATCGTTGGTGGCGGCGCTGGCGGACTGGAGCTGGCCACGGAACTGGGCGACACGCTCGGCAGAAAAAACCTCGCGCAGATTATCTTGATCGATAAGACGCGGACGCATTTGTGGAAGCCTTTGCTTCACGAAGTAGCGGCTGGCAGTATGGATCTCGACACCAATAAGCTCGAGTACCTTGCACAGGCGCACTGGCATCATTTCTGGTTTCGTCTGGGGAGCATGGATGGCTTGAATCGCGCAGCACGAGAGGTTCTGGTTGGGCCGACTTTCGACCAGCAGGGTCACGAGCTTATTCCGCGGCAGTTTATAGCGTATGACACTCTGGTGATCGCCGTAGGCAGCACTACGAATGATTACGGCACACCCGGAGCGGCACAGTACGCGATTGCATTGGATACGCCGGAACAGGCAGAACGCTTCCGCCAGCAGCTTGTAAATGCCTGTATTCGCGCAAATGCGCAGACGACCCCGCTGCGCCCCGAGCAACTGAAGGTAGCGATTATCGGTGGCGGCGCCACAGGTGTAGAGCTCGCGGCACATTTGCACAACACTACTCGCGAGCTCATCGCCTACGGGCTCGACAAGATCGACCCCGAAAAGGACATCAAACTTTACCTAATCGAGGCTGCGCAGCGCATATTGCCGATGCTGCCCGAGCGTCTGTCGAAAGCTGCAGAACAGCAACTCAAGCCCCTTGGCGTGCATGTGTACACCGGCGAACGGGTGACCGAGGTCACGTCAAATGCAGTGCGAACGCAAAACGGCAGAACGATTCCCGCTGAACTTGTCGTCTGGGCAGCGGGCATCAAGGCGCCGGATTTCCTGAGGGAGCTCGACGGACTGGAAACCAATGGCATAAACCAGTTGCTGGTGCGAACCACATTGCAAACTACGCGCGACGATAATATTTTTGCTTTCGGTGATTGCGCATCGTGCCCGTGGCCGGCAAAAAATGCTACGGTACCGCCGCGCGCCCAGGCCGCGCATCAGCAGGCCTCGTTTCTGGTGAAAGCCATCAAGTGCCGATTGCGCGGGCGCAACCTGCCTAGCTACCACTACCGCGATTTTGGTTCGCTCGTGTCCCTGGGAAAATACAGCACCGTCGGAAGTTTGATGGGCGCCCTAACGCGCGGCAGTCTTTTTCTGGAGGGTTATTTTGCGCGGCTGATGTATCTTTCACTCTACAAGATGCATCTTTACGAGCTGCACGGCTTTTGGAAAGTTTTTTTGGATACCGTGGCAAGGCTAATTACGCGGCGCACCGAACCGCCGGTCAAACTGCATTAGTAGGTCGATGCAAAACTACTGCGGAGCCGGTCTACTTTGTTGCTTGTCGCTCGAAAGCTCGCCGTACTTAACACTGTACTGTCTTGCTTTCTCGCTCCTTGCGTCGCGTATCCCGCCTTCCTCGTGACGTTTTGCATCAACCTGCTAGTTGCCATAAGTCGAGAGTCGCTTTGTCGCGGTTGCGCACGTAACAGCAACTGGGTCGCTTGAACGTAATTTCCGACTACTCGTCGTACTTGATGTACTTAAAGCGCTGATCCTCATTCGGCGTGCCTTCCAAGGCGCCGCCTTCCTTTGCCGGCTGCCATTGGATCACGCTTTCGATTTTCTTGGCGAGCTCGAAATCCTTATCGGTAATTCCTTTGGCCGCATGATTCATCAGTTTTACGATGACGAAAGCGTAGGAAACCGTAAGATCGGGATGATGCCACGCCGCTTCCGCGAGATGTCCAACCGTATTCACGACCATCAGCGTGCCTTTCCAGCTTCCGGTGCGGTATTTCCTGCGGATCCACCCGTCCTCGTAATACCAGTGCGGCAACTCCTTTTCTAGCCGCGCCTTGATTTCCTGCTCCGTATAGACCTGTGATTGCTTCTCGGCTTGCATTTTGATTTCACCTTTTTTTAATTTAATCGATCAGGACGCCAACTGCCAGCTAATTTCGTTTGCGTAGCCCGATACTCCGCGGGCTAAATGGTCGTTTTCATTTCTGACACAAGGTGTTAATCAGCTAAGTTCAGCCGTTCGTTTATGATACAAAATAGGCCGGCGAGTGCTTTTAAATAACATGTTGTAAATTAACAACAAAATTGCAATGGATGTTGCTCTCAAATCACGATTTGATTCGGGCATATTCTGTGCTATAGTGCACGCAGGTAATGTAGCTCGTTACCTTCCCCTAATTCTCAATTTGCAATGAACAATTTTTTCCGTTCATTTTAGGGGCCGTGGTGAATAACACTGTTTCATTCCTAAAGCTTCTTTAAAAGGAGGAAGTTGTTATGACGAAACCGAAGCTGAAACACCTGCCATTTGTATTGGCAGCGCTGGCAGTATCAAGCATGGGGTTTGCTGCCGGGGACGATGACCTGCAACGGCTAATGAGCGATTCGAAAAACTGGGCTCATCCGAGCGGCGATTATTATCTCCACCGTTACAGCAAACTGACTCAAATCAATAAGAGCAACGTCGGCAACATGAAAGTGGCTTGGACCTTCTCGACCGGTGTATTGCGTGGACATGAAGGCGGGCCGCTGGTGATCGGCGATACGCTGTATATCCATTCTGCGTTTCCCAACAAAGTGTTCGCGATTAACCTGTCAGATCAAACGATCAGGTGGAAGTACGTGCCTACGCAGGATCCGAGCGTGATTCCCGTAATGTGCTGCGACACGGTGAATCGCGGTCTGGCCTATGCATCGGGCAAGATCTTCCTGCAACAAGCGGACACCACCTTGGTGGCGTTGGATGCGGGTAGCGGAACGGTAGTCTGGTCAGTCAAGAACGGCAATCCAAAAATCGGTGAAACCAACACCAATGCGCCGTTTCCAATGAAGAACTATGTTTTGACCGGCATTAGCGGTGGTGAGTTTGGAGTGTTGGGCCGAGTTACTGCATACGACATCGACACCGGCAAGAAGGTGTGGAGCTGCAACAGCTCAGGGCCGGACGATGGGATATGCATGGACCCGGACAAGACCATGACCTGGACCAATGGCAAGATGGCGCCGGTAGGCAAGGATTCTTCACTGAAGACCTGGCAAGGCGATCAGTGGAAAATCGGCGGCGGCACGACCTGGGGCTGGTTTGGTTATGACAAGGCGCTGAACCTGATGTATTACGGTTCGGGCAATCCCAGCACCTGGAATCCCCATCAACGTCCCGGAGACAACAAGTGGTCCATGACGATCTGGGCCCGCGATGTGGATACCGGGATGGCCAAGTGGGTCTACCAAATGACTCCGCATGACGAGTGGGATTTCGACGGAATCAATGAAATGATCCTGGCCGACATCCCGGTGCACGGCAAGCATACCAAGGCAGTAGTGCACTTTGACCGCAATGGTTTTGGCTATACCTTGGACCGCGTGACCGGCGCTCTGCTGGTGGCCGAGAAGTATGATCCGAAAGTCAACTGGGCAACCCACGTTGACATGAAGACCGGCCGTCCGCAAGTCGTTGCGAAGTACAGCACCGATCAGAATGGCCCTGATGTTGACACCAAGGGTGTATGTCCCGCCGCTCTGGGCACCAAAGACGAGCAACCGGCTTCTTTCGACGAGCAAACTGGCAAGTTCTATGTGCCCACGAACCATGTGTGCATGAACTACGAGCCGTTCAAAGTTGAATACACTGCCGGCCAACCGTATGTAGGCGCGACGCTGTCGATGTTCCCCGCGCCCGGCAGCCATGGCGGAATGGGCAATTTCATCGTTTGGGATGCTGGCACCGGCAAGATCGTTCAATCCAAACCCGAGAAGTTCTCGGTATGGAGCGGCGTTCTGACCACTGCTGGCGGAATTGCCTGCTACGGCACGCTTGAGGGCTATCTGAAGTGCGTGGATGCCAATAACATCAACAAAGAACTATACAAGTTCAAGACTCCGTCGGGCATCATCGGCAATGTCAATACCTGGATGTATGGCGGTAAGCAATACATCGGGGTGCTGTCCGGAATCGGTGGTTGGGCCGGTATCGGCCTGGCAGCCGGCTTGGAGAAAGACACTGACGGCCTTGGCGCCGTAGGTGGATACAAAGAGCTCTCCAAGTACACCGATCTCGGTGGCACACTGACTGTGTTCTCCCTGTAGAGAGCCAGCCAATTTGGCAATTTAGTTGAACCGAATAACTGGCATCTTGACTAAGGTTGAGATGCCAGTTTTTTTTGTCGCCGCAGGGCAGGTAACTAAAGGGTATTTCAAATGAAATTCAAAATCATATTTTTCGCAGGCGTCTTGCTTGCGAGCGGAGTGGTCTGGGGAGACGACAAACCGCCTTATACGGTGGTGGACGGCAACAAGGTCGATGCCAAGACTCTCGAGGGATGGAAAACGTGGCGCGCGATGGCATGCGAGCGCTGCCACGGTGCGCAGCAGCAAGGACTGGTCGGCCCGTCTTTAATCGAAGGACTTAAGAAACTTACCAAGGACCAGTTCAAGGAAACGGTTTTGAACGGCAGGCCCGGCACCGTGATGCCGCCGTTCAAGGAAGCGCACATGGT
>Ga0187775_10000331_pt1 | contig 11633 bp, 3 predicted proteins | sample 0216_BV02_MP12_1_FD_132441 | JGI IMG/M metagenome (GOLD analysis project Ga0187775, IMG submission 132441) | Tropical peat soil microbial communities from peatlands in Department of Meta, Colombia - 0216_BV02_MP12_10_MG | ecosystem: Environmental > Terrestrial > Soil > Wetlands > Peat | place... | reverse complement strand
GTATCTCCCATGATTAAGATTTAGGGTGCTGGGGTGGGACACACCTGCGTGAGCTTGCGGTCAAATCGGCGGTCGTAGCCGCTAGATTCCTCATCGACGCTGGCGGTGTGGGCGGGGGGATTCTTTCGATGTCTGTCTCTCGGCAAGGAAAGCAGATGCGGACATTGGCCCCTCCACCCCGGCTTCTCCACTGTTCCAGAAAAAAGCCGATACCACCACTCCAACCATACAAGCGGACATTCGGCCCAGCCCAGGAAAGCTAACGTATCGGCGGCATTAGCCCAACATCATGAATACGCGCTACAGGTATCTTTCTGAACTCAGGTTTTGACAATGAGGGGTATTCACGGGGGTATTAAACGCCAAACCACCGAATGGCAAAGCTATAAAATTAAGGAGATAAAGCAATTATGCTGCTGATAGAGTAGAAGCATCGTTAGGAGAGGTCAAAATCGAGTCCGGGTTTTCTGCCCGCCAGTGGCTGATCTTCCACAACGATTGGGTGAAGCTCCCCAATAATCTGGACCGTACTTGAGGTAAGTTTTGTGGCAAAATGGACTCCATAAGACCATAGACTTACACACTTGGCCGTCCAGAATTCCGGAGTCCATCACTCAGGTTGAAATTACAGCCTGATACAAAATGAGCCGGTCACGTCAGCTTCAAGGGGGTTTTTTAATTTCATGAAGAAAAGGGTTGCGGTTGTAGGTTTCTCTTTCCGACTGCCCGGTACAACTCGCGATCGTTACTGGTCCGACTTGCTTGAAGGAAAAGATCTAGTTAACAAAGTTGATCTAGGGAGATGGGCTCAGGAGGCATATCTCCACCCTCGGAAATCGGAGCCAGGTACCAGCTATACTTTCTCTGCCGGTTCGATTGGTGACATAGCGGAATTCGATGCCGGTTTTTTTGGTATCTCACCCCGCGAAGCCTCACAGATGGACCCACAGCAGCGCTTATTGCTGGAGTTAACATGGGAATCATTGGAAAATGCCGGTATCAAACCTTCCGCAATCCGTGGCAGTCAATGCGGCGTCTATCTCGGAATTGCCACCACTGATTATGCCTATTATTTCGCTGGAGACTTAGCCGCCATTGACTCCTCGGTTGCCACTGGCAACACCGCCAGTATCGCAGCCAACCGTATCTCGTATTTGTTCGATCTGCATGGGCCAAGCATGGCTTTGGACACAGCGTGCTCATCGTCCCTTGTCGCTTTCCACCAGGCTTGTCAGTCCATTCTCACCGGGGAGTGCACGGAGGCCATCACCGGTGGCGTCAGTCTGAACCTTCACCCTTACGGATTCATAGCATTTAGCAAAGCCTCCATGCTTTCAAGACGGGGAAAATGCAGTGTGTTTGATGTGTCCAGCGATGGCTATGTGCGTTCGGAGGGTGGCGGCATTTTCTTCCTCAAAGATTACGACCAAGCCTTGGCAGATGGAAATCAGATTCTTGCGATCGTTGCGAAAAGCGCCGTAAATACGGATGGGAAAAAACCGGGTTTGACCGTGCCAAGCAGCCAGTCCCAAGCCGACCTGCTCAGACATGCGTATACACAAGCTGGTATTAACCCTTCCTCAATCGACTACATCGAAGCTCACGGCACTGGTACTGCTGTCGGCGACCCCATTGAAGCCGGTGCACTTGGTGAAGCATTGGGTAAGCGGCGATCCAAGAAAAATCCGCTGCTGATTGGTTCCGTAAAGAGCAACATGGGTCATCTGGAGGCAGCCGCGGGAGTCGCAGGCATGGTGAAAGCGCTGTACTGCATCCAGCACAGAAGCGTGCCGGCGACCATCCACTTAAAGACCCCTAATCCAAAAATCCATTTTGATGACTGGAACCTTAAAGTTGTAACCGAGAACACACCGCTAAAAAAGTCCGGGAGACTTATCATCGGTATCAATTCTTTCGGCTTTGGCGGGGCAAACGCTCACGTCATCATCGAGAGTCCTGCGCGTCAAGTTGAAAACACTCCGGCAAAACCAAACACTGAACTGGTGCCGTTAATTCTTTCCGGAAAGAGCAGGGCCGCCCTGAAGGTTGCCGCCCAACAGTACTCGATCTTCCTTGGACATCAGAAAAAAAATGATTTGTACGATATTGCATATAGCGCCGCCTTTCACCGTGATTGGCATGAACATCGCGCGGTCATCTTTGGTTCATCTCCTAAATCTTTAGCAAAGGCACTGGGGCAGTTTGCAGATGGGCTGTCGCCTGAACTTCAAGTTGAGTCAGGCACCTCACTCCAAGCGCCCTCTCGTCCGGCATTTATATACGCTGGCAATGGTTCCCAATGGCAGGGTATGGGGCAATGCCTAATGGACAAAGACCCTACATTTAGAGTTGCGGTGCAGGAAGTTGATGAACTTTTCAAGCAGTACGCCAACTTTTCGATAGCAGACGAACTGGCGGGAAAAAATGGAGCAGGCCGCTTCGAGTTGACCGAAATCGCTCAACCCGCCCTATTTGCCATGCAAGTTGGCATTACTCGGATGCTTCGGCAACGAGGAATCGTACCCGCAGTAGTAGCTGGTCACAGCGTTGGCGAAATAGCAGCAGCGTGGGCCTCAGGGGCTTTGTCGCTCTCACAGGCTGTTAAGGTGCTCTACTACCGTAGCAAGCTGCAAGGTACAACCAAGGGTAAAGCACAAATGACTGCCGTTGGGCTGGGAGACGAAGCAGTCTTGCAATTATTAGATAGTCTGGGACTTACGTCCTCCTTGACACTTGCTGGAGTCAACAGCCCACGTGCGGTAACCATCGCCGGCGAAACTTCCCAACTAGCGCTGCTTGAAGCCACTTTGGCAAAACGCAAAGTGTTCTACAAACGGTTGGATCTCGATTACGCTTTTCATAGCCCGGCAATGGACCCGATCGCGGACAAAATCCAAGAAGAACTATCTGACTTGCAGCCGGAGAACGCCAGCATTTCTTTCTACTCTACCGTCACTGGCGGACTGCTGGCCGGCACGGACTTAGATGGTACTTATTGGTGGCGCAATATACGCCAACCTGTGCAGTTTGAACGAGCAATTAAGGCCATCCAATCTTCAGGAATCAATATTTTTGTCGAAGTTGGGCCTCATGCGGTATTACAAAGCTATATCAACGACTGCCTGAAGGATGAAGGTAAAGAAGGCCGCGTCATTTCCACTCTGGTGCGCGGTGATGGCCATCCCGATCGAGTTTGGAGCGCTGTCAGCCAAATCATGATCGCTGGTGTGCCATCAGAATGGGAGACCTTTTTTCCCAAGCGCGGAAAATTCGTGCAACTGCCTAACTATCCGTGGCAGCGGGAACGCTATTGGCATACCGTCACCTCCGAATCCTATGGGTTTCGCACACGAAACAAAGAACACCCTTACCTCGGCTACCGATTGCGTGAGAGTGAATGGACCTGGGAAAATCATATTGACACCCAGCTCTACCCCACACTGGGCGATCATGTAGTCGGCGAAGCTATCGTGTTCCCCGGAACTGGTTATGTCGAGATGGCGCTGGCTGCGGCTCAGCTATGGCACCCTGGGCAACTTGCCGAGGTAGAAGAGCTGGAAATACGTTCACCTTTATTGCTCAGCGATTCCCTCTCGAAAACGGTCCGCTTCAACCTGGACCCGACAGATGGCAGTTTCAGCATCTGCAGTCGAGCCCGGCTCAGCGATGATCCGTGGATTCTCAACGTCGTTGGCCGATTACTTCGGGAACCCCAAAGTGTTCTACTCGATCGACCCTGTCCCACACTGCCGGGGTGCCCACCCAGTTTTGACAGTACTAGTCATCTAGCTTTGACAACAGCAATTGGCCTGCGCTACGGCCCGGCGTTTCAAGCTATACGGGAAGGCTGGGTCAAGGGTCAAACGGTCATAGCCAACTTACAGATACCGGACGCCATTGTTTCCGAACTCGACAAATTTCACTTGCACCCCGCTTTGCTCGACTGCGCTTTCCAACTACTCTTTAATGTGTTGCGCCATGAACTGGATTTAGAGGGTAGAACAGCGTTTGTGCCCGTCAAGCTGGGGCGCCTCATTTTCCGTACTGGCAAAACCAAGCCAACCGTGGCTTGGGCTCATTTGATTCGGCGCGGCCCGCGCTCGCTGACTGCAGACTTCGTCTTGTTCGACGAGAATGGTCTAGCTGTGGCGTGGGTAAAAGAGGCCCGCTTTCGGAGCATTCGTTTGCACAAAGACCCTGCAGATCGCCTCCGTTACTTGGGGGAGTACTATATTCCCAAGCCCCATCCATTGTCCCCCAATCCCGGCGCTCCCCTGGCTCTTGAGGAGCTTTCGGGAACTCTTTGCAAGAGCTTGCATAAGGTACCGCTACAGAAGGCCCACCGGCTGTACACAGAAGAAATTGAGCCGCTGCTTGATGCACTTTGCAGCAGCTTCGCTGCCCAGGCGCTCAAGACCTTGTTTGGTGGCGAAACTGACATCACGCGCGAGTTCATTCAGGCGCAGATTGAAAAAGTGCCCGAAGTCGCCGCCTTATTGATGCGTCTGCTTGGCATGATGGAAGAAGATCAAGTCCTCCGCGCAACCGAAACCGGCTGGCGCTATCTGGCAAATGATAGCCGACCCTCACCACAACAGATCTGGAATAGCCTCGTCGCCGACTACCCCGACTATTTTTCAATGTTCCACGCGGTTGGCTGTGTTGGCTTGCACTTGGAAAGCATCTTAGCAGGGCGTCAGACGGCAAAGGCCGTTTACCCGCGCGAATGCACGCTGGCTGCCTTGTCCCACCACACGCTTGGTATTGACGGTATCCAGTCGATAGGCAACGGGATAATTGCAGTCACGCGCCAGTGGCTGGGGCAACTGCCGGAAAGCAGGCGACTGAGAATCATCGAACTGAGTCGAGGCCAGCCATCATATGCCGCACAGATACTGCCCGTTATCGAATCCAGTCGCTGCGACTACACTGTCGCCACGCCATCGCAGGACGCAATGGAACACTTTCGCCCACTACAGGAGCACTTCCCTTGTCTGGAAGTACAACAAATCGACTTGGATGCTGTCCAGATCACAAAAAACATTCCGAATGACGAGCGCTTCGATCTGGCGATTGTCACAAGCGAATTCGCCACCGACATCGCAACCTTGCAAGCTCTGGCTTACGTCAAACGCATGCTTTGCCATGGTGGCACTGTCATTCTCATTGAACAGCACCCCTCGCGTTGGACCGATTTCGTATTTGGCGCGCAAGCTTCCTGGTGGGTGGCGGCCGCGGCAGGAACCTGGGAATCGCGTCATGGCGGCGCAAAACGCTGGCAGCACGAACTCAAACAAATGGGATTTGGTGGAGTGACCCAGTTGGAGCTGTCTCCGGGTGTAAACGTCGGTCCCTATTTGTTATTGGCCCAAGTCGCAGCGACAGAGCAGACCTTGCTCCAGGCAGTCCCACCTCCTGCACGCAACTGGGTTATGCTGGCCGACGCGGACGGTTATTCCGAACAACTCTCCCGGCTTTTGTCTAAACAACTTGAGACAAATGGAGATCACATCATTTGCGTTTCTCCCGGCGGTGAGTTGCAGGCCCTAAACAAAAAGCACTACCGGCTCGACCCGCGCAACACTGCTCACATCGGAGCACTATTGCAGCAGGCAGGCGCCTCCTTCGGTCGAATCGATGGAATTCTGCATCTTTATGGGCTAAACAGATCGTTAGCGGATAAAGACCCTAATGCCATGCTCGCTCAGCAAGTCGATCGCTGCGCGGTTGCGGCCGCAATGATTCAGGCCTGTGAGTCCACTAACACAACCGCTACCTGCTGGTTACTGACAGCGCGCACATCGAAAGCCCTGCTCCCCGGCCATCAACAAAAGCCGCAAGTATTCTACATCGAAGACACAATTGATGCCCCGCTGCGAGGCTTTAGCCGCACTTTGATGACCGAAGTATCCAACTTTGCCATTCGTCTCATCGATCTGGTCGAGCCCGAAGGAATAGAGGACATGGTAAACGCGCTGGAAAGAGAATTGCGCTATCCGGATACCGAGATTGAGATTACGCTCACCGCTAATGGGGAACGCTTCGTCCCACGCCTGCGGGTCGAAGCTCAGGCGGATGGGCAGGTCATGCTTGCCAGCAATAAAACTTCGTCGAGCACCGTACGCCTGGGGTTTCAGTTACCGGGCCAGTTGCGCAATCTGCATTGGGAATCCCACCCGCGAGTTTCACCCGTTGAAGACGAGATCGAAATCGACGTACATGCCACCGGTCTAAATTTCCGGGATGTCATGTATGCCCTAGGCATGCTCTCCGACGAAGCGGTGGAAAACGGTTTTGCCGGTCCCACGCTGGGTCTGGAACTTTCCGGTGTCGTTGCTAGCGTTGGCGCCAGAGTGGAAGGTTTTGCGCCAGGAGATAAAGTAGTCGCATACGGGCCAGCCTGTTTTGGCAACCGGGTTATCACCAAAGCCACGGCGATGGTGCTCAAGCCGCCCGGCATCTCGTTTGAAGCGGCTGCCACTATTCCCTGCGCCTTCTTGACAGCCTACTATGCGCTGCACCATCTAGCCTGCCTGCAAGAGGGAGAGAAAATTCTGATACACGGTGCGGCCGGTGGTGTCGGCATCGCCGCCATTCAGATTGCGAAATGGCGGGGGGCGGAAATATTCGCTTCGGCAGGTTCCAAAGAAAAAAGAGATTTTCTCAAGCTGCTTGGGGCAGATCATATTCTCGACTCTCGCACTCTGGTCTTTGCAGACGAAATACTAGCGCTCACGGAAGGAAAGGGCGTCGATGTAGTGCTTAACTCCCTCGCAGGCGAGGCAATCAACCGGAACTTACAGATACTCAAGCCCTTCGGCCGCTTCCTTGAACTGGGTAAACGGGATTTCTACGAAAACACTAAAATCGGCGTGCGCCCCTTCAGAAACAACATCAGCTACTTCGGCATCGACACCGATCAATTAATGCAGGCGAGCCCCGACCTGACGCAAAAGCTCTTCCGCGAGATCATGGCGCTATTCAACGACGGAGTATTGCACCCGCTTCCTTATCACGCCTTCGATGCCGCAGAGATTGTCGATGCCTTCCGCTACATGCAGCAATCCCGCCACATCGGCAAGATCATCGTCACTTATCAAAAAGGCATAGTCGCTCAACAGTCTTCCCGCCAGACGAAACGCAAACTGGAACTGCCGGCCACCGCCACTTATCTTGTTACCGGCGGGCTAAGCGGATTTGGCCTGAAAACGGCTCAATGGTTGGCAGGCAGGGGAGCCCGTCATCTGGTGCTGATTAGCCGCAGAGGTCCCGTCGCACCCGAGGCACTAGTTGCTATAGCCGCGCTCCAGGCCCAGGGCGTTAAGGTCCACGCCGTTTCCTGCGATGTAACCGATAAAGAGGCACTCTCAGCCCTGCTGCAGGAAATTCAAGCAACCATGCCCCCTCTGCGTGGCGTAATTCATGCCGCCATGGTGATTGCGGACGGGCTGATCCGGAACATGAATCGCGACCAGATTCGTCAAGTATTAGCGCCCAAGATTTTGGGCGCACAATACCTACACCAACTCACCAGCGGTTTGGAATTGGACTTTTTTGTCTTGTTTTCATCCGCAACCACGCTGTTTGGCAATCCTGGGCAAGGAAACTACGTGGCTGCCAATACCTACCTTGAAGCACTCGCCCAATCCCGTCGCGCCGCCGGTTTACCGGCACTGTGCGTGCGCTGGGGCCCTATCGGCGACGTCGGGTTCCTAGCCCGCAACGAGCAGGTCAAGGAAGCGCTGCAGTCGCGGATGGGCGGTGCTGCGCTTATCTCAGACGTCGCTCTGGATGCGTTGGAATCCTTGCTGGTTGAAGACCGTTCCGGTCGGGCCGTGCTCGAACTGGACTGGAATACCCTCAGTCGTTCACTACCCACTGCCCATACACCCCGATTTGGCGAATTGTCCCGTAATGCAAAAAATTCGGACACTGAAGATGAGGACACCGAAAACATCCAGCGTCTTCTGGCCGAACTTGGCAAAGAGGAACTCGCTGCCGTCTTCATCGAAATGCTGAAAACGGAGGTTGGCGAAATTCTGCGGATTTCTCCGGAGAAAATCGACGAGAACAGATCGATTTACGATTTGGGCTTGGATTCCCTGATGGGCGTGGAACTAGTAACCGCCATCGATGCCCGCTATGGGGTCACGCTCCCGACATTTGTCTTGAGCGAGAGCCCGACCATTGCCAAACTGGCCGAAAAGATCATCGCTCAGTTGACAAGCGACGATGGTAATGTGGAAACAGACCGCGCTGCAGAAATGCGCTCCACGGTTCAACAAGTCGCCAGCCAGCATGCAGCAGACGTTACAAAAGAAACAGTCGATCAGGTTGCTCACGCAATACAGACCAGCGAATTGGCGAGAACATCAAAAATGATTCACTAACATGACGCGCAAAGGCATTCCCGAACTGACTGCCCAAGTAAAGGAGAAACTCATCCAGCATGCCCTGGAGCGTCGTCTGCGCCAAGCGGAGCAACCGGATACGCCATCCGGGTCCAGGCAAGAGACCGGCCCGCATGGAAATATCCCCGAACAATATTACCGCTTTCAATTGCATCCGGGCTATCAGCAGTTGCGCATCATGCATGAAGTAGCATCCAGGCTCGGTATCCCCAGTCCTTTTTTCAAAATGCATGACGGCATCGCCGGTGCCACGACGCGAATAAAAGACCGTGAGTACATTAACTACGCCAGTTATAACTATCTCGGCTTTTCTGGCGACCCTTACGTTACGGAGGCCGCCAAGGCCGCCGCAGATCGTTATGGAACCTCCGTCTCCGCTAGTCGTTCCGTATCAGGGGAGCGACCGGTCCATCGGAAACTGGAGCGCCTGCTGGCCGAAACATATGGCGTCGATGACTGCGTGGTGTTTGTCAGTGGGCATGCCACCAACGTCACAGCGATCGGCTACCTGTTTGGTCCGAAGGATCTCATCCTGCACGACGCGCTAATCCACAACAGCGCATTGCAGGGGATACAACTTTCCGGCGCCCACCGTCTTTCTTTTCCCCACAACGACTGGAAAACCCTTGACACCATCCTCTCCGACCAGCGCCGCAATTTTGAGCGCGCCCTGATCATTGTTGAGGGTATCTACAGCATGGAAGGGGACTACCCGGACTTGCCCAAGTTCGTCGAAATCAAGCGCAAACATTTTAGCTTCCTGATGGTGGATGACGCTCACTCTTTCGGTGTGATGGGAGAAACGGGGTTAGGCATCAGGCAGCATTTCCATTTGCAGGGTTCCAATGTCGACATCTGGATGGGCACGCTTAGCAAAGCCTTAGCTGGCTGCGGCGGATACATTGCCGGCGAAACGGCACTGATTGAACACCTGAAGTTTTTGGCCCCCGGCTTTCTCTACAGCGTAGGGATGTCGCCACTACTGGCCGCAGCCGCAGCAGCCGCACTGGAGCGCCTGTACCAGGAACCCGCACGGGTAACAACTTTGCAACAGCGAGGCAGGTTTTTCAGGGACAGGGCGCACGCCGCCGGCATCAACACGGGGTCGAGCATGGGTCTGGCCATCGTTCCCGCCATCACGGGCAGTTCCTTCAAGGCAGCGCGTCTTTCACAGGCGCTCTTTGAACGGGGCATCAACGTGCAGCCCATTCTCTATCCAGCCGTACCGGAGAAATCCGCCCGCCTGCGCTTTTTCATCAGTTGCCAGCACACCGAAGAACAGCTCGAACAAACCGTTCGTGTACTTGCCCAGGAATCCGCCAAGCTCTGATACCAACGATCGTGTTCACACGCCCAGGCTCGGGGACAATCATCCCCTAGCAAAACTCAGCAACTGGAGCGCTCTCGACGCTCAGCCAATTCCCGGCGACGCCATTAGTCCTGCTTTTTCTAGCAGCAAGCTTCCCAGGTCTTATACCCTCAGATCGGCCGGGAATGTCATCTCCGGGGTCTTCCCTATGCCCCAAATGAAATAGTCGGTCCGCCCATCCGAAAAGTCTCGTGCTTCATACACGTTCGACATGATGGGTACGTGATCTCCATACCAGCATAGCCAGTCCCCCGTCGGCAACTGTTCCAGGCGCTCCCGAAGTATTCTTTTCATTTGGTCGGCGCGGCAAGCTCTAGTGACTATAATGCTCAGGTTACTACCGAGTTGGATCGGCTCTTGAAGGGGGAGTCATGTCAATGCCTGCAGTCCCACCTGGACTTGTTCTCGTCACGGGCGGGTCTGGCTATATCGCCGAGTTCTGCATCGCAGAGCTGCTTCAGGAGGGGTGGCGCGTTCGCACCACGATACGAAGCCTTGATAAAGCGCAGCAGGTGCGAGCTAGCGTCGGCAAAATCGGCGCCGAGCCGACGGCGATAGAATTTGTCAAAGCCGACCTCAATTCCGACGAAGGCTGGGACCAAGCGGTCGCGGGTGCAGACTATGTCTTGCATGTTGCGTCGCCCGTGCCGCTCGTCGATCCCACGAGCGACGATGAACTGGTTCGGCCTGCACGCGACGGTACGTTGCGTGTGCTGAAGGCTGCACGCGATGCTGGCGTCACGCGTGTGGTCCTGACATCCTCCATTTCCGCTATTATTTACGGCCGAGGCACACACGCCGCGCCCTTTACCGAGTCCGATTGGACGGACGAAACAAATCATGCCGACAGTTCACCCTACGATCGGTCCAAGACGATTGCCGAGCGCGCAGCGTGGGCATGGTATGGCGCTGAAGGTGGGGCACTCGAACTTGTCGCAATCAATCCAGGCGACGTCATAGGGCCGGTCGTCAGCTCCGATTTTTCTGTTTCGCTAAACATTGTCAAGAAGCTTCTTGACGGCTCCGTCCCAGGGCTGCCCCGTTTTGGCTTTTCTCTGGTCGACGTCCGCGACATTGCGCGATTACACATCCTGGCCATGACGGCCTCTTCGGCCGCAGGTCAACGGTTCATCGGGTCTGGGGATTACTTGTGGATGAAAGATATTGCGAGCATCCTAAAACAAGGGCTTGGAGACAAAGCACGGAAAGTTCCTTCCCTGGTCCTACCAGACATGCTTGTGCGGGTGTTCGCTATTTTTGATGCAGTTGTGCGCGCGCGTCTGTATGAACTCGGTAAAGAGCGACGAGTTTCTTCTGACAAGGCGCGGCAAACGCTGGGTTGGACTACTCGCCCGGCTTCGGAAAGCGTTCTTGCGGCTGCCCGGAGTCTTGAAGGGGAACGGATCACGCCTTGACCCACACTCTGCCTTTTTCCTCCTTTTTCTTGCTGCCGCTGACCGGCTCCGTCTTTGTCGCCATTCATGCCTGAACCGGATAACTCCTAAGCCCCGAGCGACGCCGGCGGGCTGTGGGGCTGTTGTGAATGTCCGCTTGTATGGTTGGAGTGGTGGTATCGGCTTTTTTCTGGAACAGTGGAGAAGCCGGGGTGGAGGGGCTAATGTCCGCATCTGCTTTCCTTGCCGAGAGACAGACGCCAAAAGAATCCCCCCACCCACACCGCCCAGCGTCGATGAGGAATCTAGCGGCTACGACCGCCGATTTGACCGCAAGCTCACGCAGGTGTGTCCCACCCCAGCACCCTTAAGCTTAATCATGGGAGATACCTCATGCAAACCCCAAGCGAAGTACTCCATATCGGTGCCGATGTCGCCAAGGACGAGATCGTGGTGGCT
>Ga0187775_10000330_pt1 | contig 11682 bp, 12 predicted proteins | sample 0216_BV02_MP12_1_FD_132441 | JGI IMG/M metagenome (GOLD analysis project Ga0187775, IMG submission 132441) | Tropical peat soil microbial communities from peatlands in Department of Meta, Colombia - 0216_BV02_MP12_10_MG | ecosystem: Environmental > Terrestrial > Soil > Wetlands > Peat | place... | reverse complement strand
CTTTAATGAATACATTATAATTCCAAATGGATATACAAAGCAATCCCTGTCTCATCTTGCCCCCCCTTCATTTTCCAGAAATCGCTTAAATATCATGAACTTGGAGGCCTTGCCCGGCCCGGGTTCAAGGTCCAGCCTCTGGCGGGACAGGATCGGCGGGGGTCAGAGACCCGATGGAAGGTCGTTTTCCTTCCGCGGGGAGGGACGGGAAAGGCATAGCCATCTGCGCCTCACAGGCCCTTACCGCCCGTACCGATGAATGAAACCACGCCTCATCATGTCCCGCCAGAGGCTGGACCTTGAACCCGGGCCAAGAAAAAAGCGATCTTAAAAGTGAATGTGGGAAAGCTCCCAATCCATTTGACTCCCTTCCGGTCCCCGATTATAATTGGGCTTCCTGAATGCTGCTGTTTGCCAAAGATAGAAATGCCCGGGAAAGGGGAAATCAGACGCTGAACCCTTTGATTCAAAAGGGCCCGGCTAAGCGGCTATCGGTCGTGATTCCTGTATTCAACGAAGCCGGGACCATAGGAGAAGTCATCGACCGGGTTCAAGCGGCCGCCCTGCCTGAAGGGCTCGAACGAGAGATCATTGTAGTGGATGATTTTTCCACCGACGGCACGCGCGAGATTCTCCGCCAATATGGCTCGACGGATTCCTTTAGGCTATTCCTGCATGACCGTAACTTGGGGAAGGGGGCTGCCCTTCGAACGGGCTTTGCCCAAACTACCGGAGATATCGTTTTGGTCCAGGATGCGGACTTGGAGTATGACCCGCGGGAATATGGCAAATTGCTTGAACCCATCCTGGAAGGCAAAGCGGACGCGGTATATGGGTCCCGGTTCATGGGGGGAGATCCCAAACGCACTCTTCTCTTCTGGCATTATTTGGGTAACCGATTCCTCACCACCTTCTCTAATCTCTTCACCAACCTGAATTTATCCGACATGGAGACCTGCTTTAAAGTTTTTCGGGGGGACCTTATCCGCAAAATCAAAACCCATGAGAACCGGTTTGGGTTTGAACCGGAGGTCACCTCCAAGATCGCCAAATCGGGAGCCCGGGTATATGAAGTCGGGATCAGCTATTCGGGTCGCACCTATGAGGAGGGGAAAAAGATCACCTGGAAGGATGGGGTTCGAGCCATCTGGACAATCCTAAGATACCATTGAATATCTCCTCCCCCTCCGATCCTCAGCCCCCTTTCCTGGCCTCATCCGCAGCTTTTGCTTTGCTCGGCTGCTTCTCCCTCTTCCGGGTTCGGATGGAAACTGCCCCTGCTCAGGTCAAACCCAAAGGAAGGATTCCCTAAACCTCTTTTTTCTGATAAGTTTATTTATATGGCTAGAGTAAACGGGAACAAGGATTATTACAGAATTCTGGGGGTATCACGGGAGGCCGCGGCCGAGGAAATCAAGAAGGCTTACCGCCAGCTGGCCCTGAAATTCCACCCGGACCGAAATCCGGGGGACGGGCAAGCCGAAGAGCAGTTCAAGGAGATCAGCGAGGCCTACGGGGTTCTCATGGACCCGGATAAGCGGAAACAGTACGACCTCCTCTCCCGGTTCCCCTTCGAAGCCGGCAGGCGGCCCGATTTCTCCTACACTCAGGAAGAGATCTTTCGGGATATTTTCAACAACCCCCAGGCGAGCGACGTCTTTTCCGAACTGGGGCGGGAGTTCGCCCGCATGGGTTTCCGTTTCGACGAACGTTTCTTCGACCACCTCTTTTTCGGGGGGCAGGGGTTTTTCTTCATCCTCGGCGGCCCCGGAGGGTTCCGGTATTCATCCTCGGGAGGGTCGCAGGAAAAGACCCGGAACGCTGCGGAGGTCTTCTCCCCCATTCTGGAAAATGTTCTCGTCCCCCGAGGAGGTACCCTGACGGGAAGAATCGCTTCCTGGGTCTTTCGGAAAGGGATCGGGTTCTTCCTAAGCAGACTCATGCCCAATCCCTCCCCGTCCGGACCTAAGGGAGACAATTTCCTGGACCTCACCTATACCCTTCCGCTTTCCCGTACGGAGGTTTCCACGGCGACCACAAGGGAATTTTCTTTTCAGCGGAATGGAAAACAGGAAAAGCTGTTAGTCAAGATCCCCGCGGGAATCAGGGACGGCACCTTGCTTCGGTTGCGGGGGAGAGGGAAAAATCAGGGCGGGAAAGTCGGTGACCTCTACTTAAGAATCCGCCTTACCTAATTTTTTTTCTTGGTTGTCCTCCCTCGGGAAATGGATGGTCTTCATTCTCCACCATACCCTCCTTTCTCTTAAGAAATATTCAGAGAAGGGATGGGGCATCTATTCTCAATTATCTCCAATATCAAGAGCAGAATCTTTTCCATTGGCGCCTTTCTCCATTGTAAATTCGGATCATAGTTTCTTCCTGAAAACGCTAGGAACCCGCTTTTTGAAAAAAAGGTAGATTATAGGTGAAAATTCCCAGAAAGCTTTGGCTTGGCTTATTTCTTTAGGATTCCAGCGGCTTGCTGAAAAACTTCACGGGGATGTCATCGCGAGTGAAGCGAAGCAATTCCAATCACATAAAAGTCAAATACTTGGAGATTCCCGCGCCGCTAACGCTCCTTGCAATAACCGGCAGAATTGAGTCTTTTCGCAAACTGCTAGAAGTTCAATTTTAACTCCAAAAAGATTACGAGGGATTTGAAGATATCGTTCTCTTTAAACTTCTCTAATGTCCAGGATGGAGGGCTTTCTTCTTTAAATTGAGCCACAGACAACCTAGAGATGAAATCCAATGAAGGGTCAAGATTGTTTTTGGTTAGATGGATTTTCCCGAAATGATAGCCGGATTTTTCTTTCGATGGCTGGCTGTTCTCGGAATGGAACAGTTCTCTTTCTTGAATTTCAGTTGCAGCAGGATAGTGCATGGGATCTGTAATTTCCGGACCCAAGGGATGCTCTCGGTTTTTGATGGCCTTGCCTGGCTTAGCGCCATTTAGAGTACTTCCCAATCCTGCTTTTGGGGACGATGAAAAAGGATCCTGCCCTTTCCGCTGCAATAACCATTTTCCATAGATCAGCTCATTTAAAGAGTTCCTAGGGAATATCCCTTTTGCTTCTTCGTCAGCGAAGCTAAGGCTATAGAAGGACAGAACCATTGTGACCAGAATGAGGCTGATCATAAAAAATTTGCCCATCTCATGTCCTCCTTTTGGGAGAAAGCCTTATTTCGTATTGATGCGAATTGAATGCCAAACCTACGCAAATAATTATCCAATAATTTCAAAGGGTAATAGCTTGGAACCCTTTATCCTGGTGACATTTTTGAACACCGAATGGATTAATACAAGGCTGCAAAAGAGGTAAAGTAGGGGGGGTTAAAGCTGGATGAGGAGTACTTCCTCAACACATCGGGCGACAGAGTCTGGCAAGCGGTGTAGGTTTCAATCAATAATTGTTGAGAAAGGCATAATAAAAATCCCCTAACGAAATTTTGTGGGAAATGCGAAGATTGGCACTCTCTCCGCGACCCCCTCTCGTTATTGATTCTGGTTGGGAATTCTGATATCTTGGCATCGTCGTTGCCCTATCATCAGATGATTAACCTTTCAACCTGACTTTATACCTCCGGGGGATTCATGAAGTGGGTTTCCCAGAAAATGCCTATAGGATAGGCTCCAAGGGATTCAGAAATTCCCTTTGGGGCCTTTTTTATGCTCAAGACGTGTGTTCTTACATGGAATCCTAAAACCCCCGGCATGATGGAAAATGCAGGTGTCCAATTTCCGCCAGCCGTCCCTTCGAGGGACGTCGAATCGCCTGGAACAGCACTCAACGAAAAGTAACGAGAGGAGGTCGACGGTGAAAGCGAAAAAGTTCGTCTTGGGTGCGATCGCCACGATCGTAGTGGGATGGATAGCTTTTGGGGCTGACGTGTCGGTAGGCCAGGAGAAGAAAACCAGAGTCTACGAGCTACGGACGTACACGGTGCTACCAGGACGGCTGCCGGCCCTTCACAAGCGGTTCGCCGAGCACACGATGAAGCTGTTCGAGAAGCATGGCATACGGAACGAAATGTATTGGGTGCCCATCGATGACGCGCGCAAGGACAACACGCTTATCTATGTTGTGTCTCATGAAAGCATGGAAGCAGCGGACCGAAGCTGGAAGGCCTTCTATGCCGATCCTGAATGGATCAAGGTGCGCGACGCCAGCGAGGCTGACGGCAAGATCTTGGCGAAACCGCCCGAGCGTGTATTCATGAAGCTGACCGATTATTCTCCATCGCGTTAGGTGCTTTGAAGAGGTTGCACGGTATAAAGGCAGTTGATGTCGGTCCCCCACAATATAAAAGGCAGGGCCATTTCTGACCTTGCCTTTTTGTCTCCCAACCTACAAAGGTTCAGGCATTTAGGCGAAAAGTTCTACTCACTGCTTTCAGACCATCTAAGAAGTTTTCGAATATGATCTTCATACACTCAATTGGGAGATTTGATTTCTGCCCCTAACCATTGATCTCCAGATTTATTTTAAGGTGAAGGCGAGAATCGGATCGGGGCCTAATTTGAGGCTGTAAGCCCGACTAAATATTCGTCGGGAGATTTAATTGTTCAGGCTCATGAGCGGGGCGGGGATCCGGCCGCCGAAGCGGACAAAATTGCCCGAGCGGTTGATGTTCCTCACCTCGAGGATGTAGGCTTCTCCAAAAAGCCCTCCAAAGACCGCCTTATCTCCTACATCCTTCCCCGGAACCGGAATTAAACGGACCCCCGTAGTTTTATGATTGATCACTCCGATGGCCATTTCATCGGCCAGGAGTGCGGCAATCGTGTCCGCATCCACCTTTCCCGGAAGGGCGATCATGTCCAGGCCGACGGAGCAGACGGCGGTCATAGCCTCCAGTTTCTCCAGGGTGAGGTAACCCTGCTGGACGGCCCGGGAGATATTCAAGTCTTCGCTCACTGGGATGAAGGCCCCGGACAACCCGCCCACCGAGGAGGAGGCAAAGGCTCCTCCTTTTTTCACCGCATCATTCAACAGGGCAAGGGCTGCGGTTAAGCCAGGGACCCCGATGGATTCGAGGCCCAAGCATTGAAGGACCTCCCCCACGCTATCTCCCACCGTTGGAGTGGGAGCCAGCGATAGGTCTACGATGCCGAAGCTGACGTCCATCTCTCGGGCTACTTCCCGGGCGATGAGCTCTCCTACCCGGGTCACTCTAAAGCTGGTCTTCTTGATGATCTCCGACAGGTCCCCCAGGGTGAGCTTTTTGCCCGATTGAACCGCCCGTTCCAGTTCTCTCTTCACCACTCCCGGTCCACTAACCCCCACATTAATCACACACTCTGGCTCACCATACCCCAGGTAAGCCCCGGCCATGAAGGGGTTGTCCTCGGGCATATTGGCAAAGACCACTAGCTTGGCACAGCCGAACCCGTCGCGGTCGGCTGTGCGCTGGGAAGTTTCCTGGATCGCTTGTCCCATGAGGGATACGGCATCCATGTTTATCCCCGCACGGGTGGAGGCCACGTTCACCGAGGCGCACACCCTTTCCGTACTGGAGAGGACTTCGGGAATCGTATCCAGCAGGGTTCGGTCTCCCCTCGTAAAGCCTTTCTGCACCAACGCCGAATACCCGCCGATGAAATTGACCTCCACTTCTTGAGCGGCCTGATCCAGGGTCCGGGCGACCATCAAGAAATCCTCGCCCCTGAGGCTTTCAGCCACCGACGCGATGGGAGTGACCGCCAGCCGTTTGTTTACGATGGGAATCCCGTACTTGGTGGCGACCCGTTCACAGGTGGGAACTAAGTTCCGAGCATGTCTCTGGACCTTCTCCCGGACCCGACCGCAGACTTCGTCCGCGGAAGGGCTGGCGCAGTCTCTTAGGCTAATTCCCAGGGTAACTGTTCGGACATCCAGGTTTTCGTTCTTCAGCATCTCCACGGTGCGGATGATTTCTTCGGAACTGAGCATATAAACCTCTTGTTTCGGGTTTCAAGTTTCAGGTTTTGGGTTAAGTAGCCGTTTCAACTCGAAACCCGAAACCCCAAACTCGAAACTGATTTTTCAGATTTGATTGATGGCCCGAAAAATATCTTTGTGCTGCAAGTCCACGGAAACGCCCATCTCTTGCCCCCGCTGGTGGATCTTTTCCTGAAGAAGGCCGTAGTCTAAGTTTTTGGGAATATCTACTTCGAAGACCTGGATGTATTCGAGTTCCTGCCCCAGCCTGGCTACTTGAGCACCCAGGTTGGTAATGTTGATCCCCCGTTCAGCCAGCAACTCGGTGATGCCATAGACCAGACCTGGCCGATCCTTACCGCGTGCGGTTATGATGAAAGGTTCGGTCTCCCCGGATTGGTAGGGAATCAGGTCCTCCGGTTTGAGCCGCCGTAGGTCGATATCCAGGTCCAGGTCCCTGGACAGGTCACGGAGTTCGCCCTTTAGGGCCGGGACCGATGCTCCTTCTCCCAGAGAGGCGATCAGAATCATGGCGAACTGTCCCCGGATGACAGTTTGAGAGAGCTCTTCAATACTGGAGCGATGGCGGTAGAGGACTCCCGAAACGTTGGCCACGATCCCCGGCCGGTCCCGGCCGATGACCGTAATGGCCACCCATTCCATTCGAGGATCATCATTCATCCTTTCGCCCCCCCTTTCCTTTATCAGCTCCTCCCCAATTTTATTCCTATGCTCTCTCGACCATCCGAATCCGGAATTTATCCACAAGATGATCCGGGAAGTAGGACTCCTTCGCCTTGCGAAGTCCGGGTTCCCCCAAGTCCTGTTCTCGGTTGATCCAAAGAACACGGGACCAGGATTTTTCGCAGAACTGCTGGTTGATCATGGGATAGAGTCCGGGAATTTCTGGGTTTGCCTTTTCCAGGTGGATCACCGCTGTCTCCCGGTTCAGCAACTCAGCCAGGGAGAAGGCCTGCACTTTATCCTGGATCAGAAGAACTCCTCCTTGAATCCGTAATTTCGTGAAATGGGTAAGGGCTTCCCGTACCGCCTCCCACTCCCCCATCAGGTTCATATCCCCCTCACACCTGCGAACCTCGCACCAGAATCCCCCAAGTTCCAGGCATTCCGGCAAATGGCGTTCTTCCAGGGGAGAGTAGGTAAAGGCATAGGTCTGGAGGAATTTATTGATGTGGTTTCGTTTCCCGTGGTATTTACGCCCGGCCAGCTGGATGAGGTCTTGGCTTCGGTAGAGGTAGTCGAATTGTTCACGAGTGGGTTCGGCGACCAGGTCCGGGCTATCCTGAATCTCATCCACCAAACGGCTGTCGGCTCGTTCGATGCGGGGGTTCTTCTTCCCCTTCTCTTCCTTAAGCCATTTCAGAGATTCTTGGACCACCTCCAGGCGCGAAGGAGGGCCGATGGGGGGGAGAAAAAAGGCTCCTTGGCGACCAGCGGTACTCAGGACCAGCAGCCAATCCCGATACAGGGACCACTGGAACCCGTAATAGGACCGCCAGATGAAGAGGTTGGAAAAAGTCCACTCCGAGGTCTGGGGTTGATATCTCCAGATGATCTCCCCTATGACCTCGCGATCTTCCAGTTGAATGAGTCGGAACTGGGGAAATTCCGGGATCATCATGGTTTCTGCTTGCTCGTTCCCGGTTGCTAGTCGGCCCTTACTCGTTGCTGGTTACTGGTCCCTCGTCAATGGCTACTTAGGCTTGGGTGAGTCAGGGTGAATGAAAAGGGGTCGTAACTGGAAACAAGGAACGAGTAGCCGGCAACGATTCTCAACTATTTTCCAGCGCTGCACTGAGACGCTTCAGGTGATTCCTCTCTTGGTTGGACAGGGCCAGAAAAACTTCTTTGGCCTCTGTTTCCTCCACTCTGCGTTCCATCTTGATGTAGAGGTCGATGGCGTTGGCCTCGAGGGAGATGGAGAACTCCAGGATATCTTTCAGTTCTTTTCCCCGGGACCACTCCAGGACTTCCTTCAACCCCATTCCCCCCTCCAGATAATCGTCGCCGGTTTCTAGGGAAACCAGCGAACGGGGAAAACCCGGGTCTGAAGCTTTCCGGGAGATTCTCTGGTAGATTTTGAAGAGGGAAGACTTGTGTTTCTCTTCATCAACCGATAGTTCTTGGAAAAGGTCAACCGCCCCCGGAATCTTCTCCTTTGTGCCCATCTCTTTGTAAAACTTGCGGGACCCCTCTTCCAGCATCCAGGCCAAGGCGATCAACTCTTCCGGTTTTCTGGCCGGCTCAAAGTAGGCCATCCCGGCATCTGGAGCACCGGTTGCCCGCAGGCCTTTCCAGGCATGGATGCCCCCCTCCATGCTGTACACTTCTTCGAAGCCCTCCCGCGCGAGAACTGCGGCAGCGGCCCGGCTGCGCACCCCGGCTGCTCAGTAGGTAATCGTGGGTTTGTTCCGGTCCAGCTCCTTCCAACGGGTTTCCAATTCTGCCACGGGAATCAGGCGCGCCCCGGGGAGATGCTCCTGTTCGTACTCTTTAGGGGTCCGAACATCCACCAGGTTGTACTCCTGCGGGCTCTTCTCATCCAGAAACTGTCGGACCCGATCCGGCGGCCAAGTGGACACCGGTTTGAAAAAATCCAAAATTCCCATCTTTCACCTCCGTAACGAGAAACCAGGAACAATCAACCAGGAACGGTTTTTTTACTCCGTTTCATCCCTTTCCCCTGACACCTGAAATTTTTCCATGAACTTTCGATCGATGCAATCCTTCAGCAAAAAAGCCGTTCGCCCTTCCCACACAAAATTCTTCTTCCCCAGAATCCCCCGCCCGTTGCCCATAATTAATAACCGGTTTTACCGGGACGATATTTTCCCGGGAGGCGGAGACCAGAAATTTCAGGGGTACCTCACTCCCTGTATTGAAGGATGCGACCTCATAATCGATTTGTTTGCCCGATCGGAGATTCAGGGTTCTTCGGTTCGAATTGATCCTGATCATTCGGTCTTCGACAAAAATACCCCCACGGTCTTCCATCATTTTCTTTCCGTGGAAACGAACTTCCCGCGGCTGGTAGATTCCCGAGAGCATCCCCGGTCCCATACCGGAATAATTATAGTAGGGAGTAGGCCCGATCAGAGTGACTCGATGCCCGCGCTGGACGAAATGGGAGGTGTTAAAAAGAACCGTGAGGTGAGCATGCCCACCCCCAACTAATACAAGATGCTTGCCCATCTCTCCCTTGTTCGGCCTACACACCCGACTTATCTTCGGGTCTGCTGATTCTTGGGGGCAATGCCCAGGTCAAATTTTCATTTGTCTACCAGTCGAGATTTAACTGAAGGTTGACTCCCTGAGGACGGGAAAATTTTACCTCCTGCCCCATGAAGGACCTTTCCTCAGAAGGGTCTACGCCCACTTGCCGCGCAAGGACGGGAGAATGGAATTGTACTCGAATGTCCGATTGGATCCCAAACAACCAATAGAATACGCTGTTCAATGCCCCAAGGGGATCGGTCAGAATTAAACCTGCATGATCATACCATTTCAGCTCGGGTTTGGCCTTGATCACATCTCGGATGGGTTCGAAGACATATTTCCCCACAATGTAACCTCCCACGGGGGTGACAATCAGGTCATTCTTGGAGGGGGGTTCGAAAAAGGCCTCGATTCCGAATTCATAACACGCAGAAAGCAAAGCCGAGTACCAGAAGGAACCAAATTCTCCGAACCCACGTTCCCGAGCCCGCGTATAGTAGGTAGCCCCAAAATAGGGGTGGGCAATGTAGTTGATCCAAAATTTATCATGATCCCAGACCGGATTTTGAACGTTTACCTTCCATTTTGCAAAGGTTGCTTTTTTCTGATCTTCGGTCCAAGAAGTCACACTTTCCGGTAGAAACCAGAGAACTCCGGCGAAAACCACTTGGTAACCCAGAAAAAAAGCGGTATCGATTCCAATCCCTTTCCAATCTCGCTGAGGTTTGCTGGACTCTTTCTGGCTCGATTCGGATAAAGGTGCCCCCCCTTCATCTACCAAGGTATACCTGTGCTCGCTCTTTCCCAAAGAAGCTTGGGCGAAAAAGAGTGGTTGACTCGGGTCTTCGGCAGATCTCAGCCAACTGAAAATTTGCGCACCGAAGAAGGCGGGTTTATTCCACTCTAAATAGACATTCTGGAAGAAATCTGGCCCATAAGCCTCGCTTTCCGTTGGGTCTATTTCCCAGCGATGATCTTCAACTTCTTTCACCCTCCCCGGCCATGCATCGGAGCCCATGGCCACCCGAAAACCACCCATCTCCAGCAGCCCCCAAAGGAAGAAGAGGAGAAGAACATGAACTTTCAAAAGTTTTTCCTCCGGCTGGAAGCAGTCCAAAAACAAAAAAGATTTAAAATTCTAACATGGATTGCTTATGAAAAGGCAATTTCTTTCTAGGCCTTATTTTGCCGATCATTTCCCTGGACAAGACAAAAGCTAGTTGATAATATTTTCTCAGAAAATTTTAATAATTAGGATAAACCGATGCATAAGGGTGTTCCATTTTGTGTTGGTGTGGCAATAGGCTGGGGATTTCTCTTTCTTTCTCCCTATCTTCACGCGGTTGAAATGACCCCTTTCTACACTCAGAATCAGAGTCCTTTGGTTCAGATTTTCGGTTTGCCCTCCATCGGTGAGGCCTCCGTAGTCCCCAGCCAAAAGGCCGATCTTAGGTTGATCGTAGACTTAGCCAATAATTTTGTGAACGATAAGACCTCAAACGAAAGCATCGTCCTGGATGGACAAAGCACCCGGTTCAGCCTGGATGCCCGTTATGGAATCGCCAAGAATTTTGAAGTCGGGCTGGTGATTCCCTACATAATCGAGGGGGGCGGCTTTACGGATGGCTTTATTGACTGGTATCACAATACCTTCGGGTTTCCTGCGGGAGGCCGAGACCACGCCCCGAAGAATCGCTTGCTTTACCAGTACCAAAAAGACCAGCAGGTGCGTCTCAACGTCGATCAGTCCAGCAGTGGGATCGGAGATATCCAATTGACGGGAGCCTTCCAACTTTATCGAAATCCCGATAAACCCTCCCAGGCCATATCCCTCCGGACCTCCCTCAAGCTGCCTACCGGAGATAGCCAACAACTCCATGGAAGCGGGAGTACCGATCTTTCTCTATGGGCGACCGCCGGAGACGACTATAAAATATCCGTCGGCCATTTCACCCTTTACGGGGCGGCGGGGATCATGGGTATGACCAATGGGGATGTCCTGAAAGAGCAGCAACGGAATTGGGTGGGATTTGGATGCTTGGGGGGTGGGTGGAGTCCGGCCCGATGGATTGCCTTTAAGCTCCAGGCCAACGGGCATACCTCCTTTTATAAAGACAGTGAGCTCCGCGAACTTAACATGAATTCCATCCAATTGACGATCGGCGGGACCCTGGCTTTCTCCGAGAGAATCTCCTTGGATGTTGGGGTTACGGAAGACGTGGTCACCCTGACCTCTCCCGACGTGGTCTTTCATCTTGCCCTGCGTGGAACCTTTTGAAACAATGTGAATAGGGGCATTAATTAAGAACCACAGTCATCGCCGCAAGGAGAGCAAACAGCAAGTCGCTCAAGGTTAAGACGAGGAATCTTTGTCTTGGAAACGGATGAAGCAGAAGGGAATTCCGCCCGCAGCCTCTTTACCCTGTTCCCTTACCTTGCCCCTTGATTCAACCCTTCCCTCGGGCTTTTTTCACCTCGCCCAGGAACCTTTGGGCGTTTTCGGCGATCACCGAGAATTTTTTCT
>Ga0187775_10000328_pt1 | contig 11731 bp, 9 predicted proteins | sample 0216_BV02_MP12_1_FD_132441 | JGI IMG/M metagenome (GOLD analysis project Ga0187775, IMG submission 132441) | Tropical peat soil microbial communities from peatlands in Department of Meta, Colombia - 0216_BV02_MP12_10_MG | ecosystem: Environmental > Terrestrial > Soil > Wetlands > Peat | place... | reverse complement strand
TCAATACCCAGATCTACCACAATCTCGAGCGCTTTCTGTCCCGGCTCAAGATCCCGTTCGTTACGACGCTGCGCGAGAGCCAGAATTATCTCGTGGCTGACGCGCGCGGCTTGGGAATTTTCGACCTCACGCATACGCAGGCGGCACGCGATATCGAACAGTGGGAACCGTTGTTAAAGTGGCTGGAGAGCAAGCGCAGCATCCCCGAACCCGCGACGTAGTGCCCGCTCGTGCGACGCCCATCCACGCGCGGTTTTGCCGTAGTCAAACCGACGTGGCGGATCAGGTCTCCGAACCCATGCGCGACGGATTGTCCAGGTTGGTGGTGAAATCCTCGCCCGGATGTTCGGTCTGGATCTCCAGATAGGCCTTCTTGTTCTCCTCGTTTTCGAAATAAATCTTCAGTGCGCCTTCGCCCTCCCCTTCGATGACAAACGGATGGGAATCGGGATTTTTTACATCGGCGCCGGAAATGGGATCGGTCGTCGTTATGCGCATAGCACGCTCCTTGGTGTTGAAAAAAAACACGCCGGCATTTGGCTCGTCTTCGTATACCTACTACCAGCGCGCGGGACTGTCAATGACCGCCGGCAAGCCGGGCCGGAAACCGGTGAATGCATTTGTTTTTTCCAAGAAATTTTCCAAGCCGCCCCGACAGGGCCTATACTTTTTTTCATAACCACGACCTCCCGGAAACGGATTGAAGTCGGGCAAGGCACGGAGCCAGGTGAAACTTTCGCGTTTTACGAATCTTCGGTTGCGAACCCGCTTTCTCATCGCGATGGGGGTGATGTTCATCCCGCTGGTCGTGATCGCCCTCGGTACCGGCATTTTCCTGCAACACGCCGCCGACGCCCTCAACCAAATCGTCGAACGTCCGGTCTACAAGCTCCAGACGACGTCGCGCCTGCAGAATCAGATCCGCCACGCCCACGCTCTGCTCAGGGAGTATGCCTCGACCAAACGTTACGCCCTGCGCACCCAGTTCGATTCCGACGCCAGGACGGTGGAAGACAGCTTCGTCGAGATACTGAACAAGCCGTTTCTCACGCCCGAGGAATACCAGCGGCTCACCGAGGCGCGCCGGGAATGGCAGGACAGCGTCCGGGCCGCGGCGTTGTTTTTCTCCCCACATCCGTCCCGCGCAGTCTCCGATCAGCTCGACCAGCAGATCAACCGGATTCTGATTTCGCTCGACCGGATTCATGAGAGCTACTACGGCGATATCAGCGCCCAGCGCGCCCGGATCGATGAGGCCGAAAACCGCTTCCTGCTCATCATCGCCGTCACCCTCGGCCTGGGCCTGATCGGCGCCGTCGCCGGCGCCGTATGGCTGGCGCGCTCGGTGCTGATCCCGCTGCGCGAATTCGAAAAAGGCGTGTCGCACTTCGCGCGCGACAATCTCTCCTACCGGTTCACGCTCGACAAGGAGGATGAAATCGGGCGGCTGGCGCGCGAATTTAACAGCATGGCCGAGCGCCTGATCGAGCATCGCAGCAAACTGGAAGAGTTATCGGTGCGCGACGGTCTGACCGGACTTTACAACCGTCGCGAGTTCGACAAGCGACTGGAGGAGGAAATGCAGCGTTCGCGCCGCTACAACCATGCGTTCTGCCTGACTCTGATCGATCTCGACCACTTCAAGGACATCAACGACCGCTACGGGCATCAGGCGGGCGACGACGTGCTGATCGCCGTGGGCGATCTCGTCCGGCTCAACGTCCGGCCAGTGGACGTGGTTTGCCGATACGGCGGCGAGGAACTGGTGGTGATTCTTTCCGAAACCGATGAAAAGGGCGCGCTGATCGTGGCCGAGCGCATCCGCCGCACCGTCGCCGAATCCATGACCGCCACGCCCGAGGGCGACGCGATTCAAGTAACGGTCAGCATCGGCCTGGCCGCCTTTCCCCGCGACGGTGACAACCCGGCCCGGCTCATCAAGGCCGCCGACGAGGCGCTCTACGGCGCCAAGCAGGAAGGCCGCAATCTCGTGCGCAGCTATCAACGCTGGCGCCACTCCGAAAACCAAAAAACCCGCTGACGCGGGCCTCTGCTGCATGCCGGGTAAAATCAGCGCCGGTCTTCGGCGCGTGATTCGTCGTTATCCTAGTGCGCCAGCCGGTCCTGCGTATTGCCCGCACGAAGCTCGGCCGCCGCGTGCTCATCGCTGGTAAGCTCGGGCCGCAGCCGTGCCAGCGCCTTACGCGCCTGCGCGTTGTTGCCGACGGCGGCACGCCGGTACCAGGCATAGGCCTCGATCAGGTCGCGTGCGACCCCATTGCCCTGCTCGTACATCCGGCCCAGCGCGAACTGGGCGTCGTGATTGCCGCGGCGCGCGGCGCGCTCAATCCAGAAAAACATCTTGTGTTCGTTGCCGACTTCCTTGCGGCCTTCGAGAGACGTCAGCGGCGCGTTTTCGGCGGGCGCGGCCTCTTGCGAGATAGCCGCGTCATCCGGCTTCGGCGCATCCTGCGGTGGTACCGGTTCCTCGGCCCGCACGGGTGGCGGCGTTACACGGCTGGGCGGCAGCAATGGTGCCGCGACCGCCGGCGCCGCCGGCGAATCCGCGTGTTGCAATGCTCTATGCGACACGCCGATCGCCAGCACCGCGAGCGCCGCGACGGCCGCCGCTTTCGACCAGCGTCGCGCCGGACGCGGCGCCGAAATCTCCGGCGGCGCCAGCGCCCGTTGCAGTTCGGCGGCGCTGGCGAAACGCCGCGCCGGTTCCTTTTCGAGACAGCGCATCACGATCGCTTCGAAATGCGGCGGCGTGTCGGCCATGAGTTTGCGCGGTGGCAACGGTCGTTCCTTGAGCTGCTTGAGCGCGACCTCCACCGGCGTCGCGCCGGAAAACGCGCGCCGGCCCGTGAGGCACTCGTACAGGATGAGTCCCAGTCCATAGAGGTCGGCGCGCTGATCCACGGTCTTGCCCTGCGATTGTTCCGGAGCCATGTACTCGGGTGTCCCGGCAAGCGTGCGCGTGACGGCGGTGTCGGCTCCGAGCGCGCGGGCGATGCCGAAATCGAGAATCTTCACCAGGCCGTCGCGCCCGAGCATGACGTTCTCGGGCTTGAGATCGCGGTGCACCACGCCTTGCGCATGCGCCTCGCCGAGACCGGCGCACATCTGGCGCGCGAGATCGATCGTGCGCTCCGGCGTCAGACGCCCGACGCGCCGGAGATACAGGCGCAGGCTCTCACCGTCGACGTATTCCATCGTGAGGTACGCCAGGTCGCCGACGCGATTGAAGTCATGGATGCGGCAGACGTTCTTGTGCGTGATGCGGCGCGCCAGGCGCAACTCGTTCTTGAACCGCTCCATCATCGCCGGGTCGCGCGCGATTTCCGGGCGCAACACCTTGAGCGCCAGGACTTCGGTGGTTTCGCGGTCGCGCACGCGATAAACCATGCCCATGCCGCCCTCGCCGAGGGCATCCAGCACCTCGTAACGCGACGCGAGCGGCGCGGCGACGTCCGGGGCGACGGCGGTCGACGCCCCGGGGGTGTGCGAAAGTATCTGAGTCTTGATGTCGGACGATGGCATATCGGGCGGGGCGCGCGGGCGCCGGCAATTATCCCAGAGTATATGCAACGCACGGGCGGGTGTGGCGCCGACCGCCGCGAATCGGGTCGGACCGGCGCCGGAAAAGATTGCTGTCGTCGCGGCAACCGAACCATGGAAATACCGCCGGAGTGGGAATTTTGCCTGACGGGACAGGCGTTTACTGCCGCGTTCGCCCGGTGGCGATCGGCGCATACGGTCGGCGCGAGTCGCGGCCGCGAGCGGCGAAGAACCGGGGATCGGGCGCGGGTGCTCGCCTGTGGTGTCGTGTGCGATTTCGGCCCGACAGCGAACTGCCGTTGGCCGGTCGGCGAGTCACGCCTCTCTGCGCCTGGAGACGTAGATGTCCTCCTCGTCCCGGTGAAGGAAAAGCTCGTCATGGCGCGCGACGCGCGCGGGCTTTGTATTGTCACTCTGACGGACGGCCCGGGAAATTACGCGGTACGCGCAAAAACGCGAAGAACGCGGAAAATCACCGAGGATCAACAAAGGTTTCGCCGCGCTCTCTGCGCTTCAGCGTCCGCGACGTTCCGTACCGGAGCACGGGTGAATGCCGGTTCGACGTTTCCTCAGCGCGTCAACGACGTCCGAATGTGACCGCGCTCGCATTCGGCGCCGCGGTCGTGCCGCGCACAACCAGCCGCACCGGCAACTCCTCACGCGGCGGCAACGAACCGCCGGCGATCGCCTGCAGCAGATGGCGCGCCGCGAGCTCGCCCATCTCGCTCGCCGGAAAGTGCATGGTCGTGAGGCCCGGCTGCAGCATGGCGGCGATCTCCATGTCGTCGAAGCCGGTGATCGACACCTCCTCGGGGACCCGCAGCCCGATCGCGGCACACTCCGCGATCGCGCCGATCGCGAGCACGTCATTGCCGCAGATCACCGCCGTCGGCCGCGGCGCGTGCCTCAGCACCTCGACCAGGCCGTCGCGTCCGCTCTGCAGGGTATAGGGCTTTTCCACGTAGCGTCCCGGAGGCAGCTCAATTCCGCGGCGTTCCAGCGCCGCGCGCACGCCGGCGGCGCGCCCGTGCGCACGCTCGTTATTGGCGGTGGTCCCGGAGATCATGGCGAACTCGGTATGCCCGAGTTGCAGCAGGTGCTCAGTCAGACTGATCGCGGCCAGACGGTTGTCGAACCCGATACACGGGTGACGGCCGTTGTCTTCGAGTGCCCAGCTGAGGACGCAAGGAATGTGGTGCCGGTCGATCAGCCGGTACAGCTCGGGGTCGTGCTGAACGCCCAGTAGCATCAGGCCGTCGACGCCGCGCTCGATCAACGCGCGCGCCAGCCGCCGCTCCGCCAGCGGATCGGATTCGTGGCAGGCGACGAACAAGGTGTAGCCGGCCGCGCCGAGCGTGCGCTGCAGCGCGTGCACCGTGTTCGCGAAACTCGGGTTGTCGAGGGTCGGGATGAGGGCGCCGATTGTGTGCGAGCGGCGCGAGGCAAGCGCCCGGGCGCTACCGTTGGCCACGTAGCCCAGGCGCTCGATGGCCCCCTCGACGCGCGCGAGCGTGACGGGTCTGACCTTCTGCGGCAGGGACAGCGCGCGCGAAACGGTCGCGATCGAGACCCGCGCCGCGCGTGCGACGTCGGTCAGCGTGACAGTGCGCCGGCCCGCCGTCACCCGCCGCCCGCCTCGACGGCGGTCGCGCGCCGGGCGCGGTGGTTGGCGCGCAAACGGGACACGCACGGCACCGCCAGCGCCAGCACGATCAGGACCATGACGGTCCCGCTGATCGGACGGGTGAAGAAAATCGTCCAGTCGTTCTGGTAGGCGATCATGCTGGTCATGAACGACGTCTCGGCCACCGGACCAAGGATGCAACCGAGCACCATCGGCGCGATCGGGAAGCGGTATTTCTCGAACAAATAGCCGACGACGCCGAAGATCACGATCATCCACAGGTCAGTGATGCTGTTGCGCGCGCTGTAGGCGCCGACGAAGCAGAACAGCGCGACGAACGCCGAGGTGACCGCCTCGGGAAGGTGCAGCACCTTGACCAGCGGCTTGATCGCGAAATAGCCGAGCAGGCACATCCCGATGACCGCGGCGAACATCGAGGCGAAGATCGTGTAGACCATGCCGGCTTCGTTCTGGAAAATCTGCGGCCCCGGCTGTACCCCGTGCAGCAGGAACGCGCCGAGGATGACGGCGGTCGCGCCGCTTCCCGGAATTCCGAGCGCGAGCAGCGGGACCATGTGGCCGCCCACCGTGGCGGTCGACGCGATCTGCGGCGCGATGATTCCTTCCGGGATGCCGCTCCCCATCTGCGCGCGACGCTTGCCGTGTTGCACTTCGACGCCGTACGCGATGAACGAACCGACCGTGGCGCCGGCGCCGGGCACGATTCCGCACAGCACGCCGATCACCGAGCTGCGCGCCACGGTGGCCCTGAGGCGCCAGGTCTCGCGCCAGCGCGGCAGGCTGGTCTCGATCTTTCCGCCGCCGTCGACCGGCGCGGTGACGAAACCCTGCCCCATGCGCGCCAGCACCTCGCCGAGGCCATACGCGCCAACCATGACAGTCAGGTATTCGATGCCGTCCGTGAGGATCGGCACGCCGAAGCTGAACCGGTCCGCGCCATACGTGGGGTCCACGCCCACCGTCGCCAGCAGCAGCCCGATGCACAGGCTGACCAGGGCATTGGTGACCGAGCCGCTACCGAGCGCCACCGCCCCGGTCAGCCCGAACAGAACGATCGCGAAGTATTCGGGCGCGTCGAAGCGCAGCGCGAACTTGGCGAACGGCACCGCCAGCGCCACCGCCGAGACCGCGGTAATGAGGCCGCCCCAGAGCGCAGCCAGCAGCGTCCAGCCGAGCGCCTGCGCCGGGCGTCCGTTGCGCGCCATCGTGTAGCCGTCCCACAGCAGCGGGACGTCGAGCGGCTCGCCCGGGATGCGGAACAGGATCGAGGTGAACGCGCCGCCGTACGTCCCCGACAGGTACATGGCGGTCAACAGCACGATCGAAGGCGTGATGCCCATGCCGTAAGTAAAAGGCAGCGCCAGCACCACGCCCATCACCAGCGTGAGCCCGGGGAGCACCGCCACCAACATGCCCACGATCAGGCCGACGATCAGCGCGGCGGCATTATCGACCGACAGCAGATGATGGAAGCCGAGTGCCAGTTGATGCACGACGTCAAACATGGCGCGCCCTCAGTGTATGCCCAGAAGACTCAGGATCCAGAGCGACACCGCCTGGAAAGGTCCGGTTCCCAGCGGCAGCGAAACGTAGACGACCTTCATGAACACGAACACGAACGCGAGACTGCCCACGACGCTGGTGGCGACGATGACACCGGCGCGGCGGTAGCGCCCCACGACCATGAACAGCGCGAGGTAGAGCGCGGTCGCGAGAAAAAATCCCAGGACGTCGAGCGCCAGCACGTACAGCACGGTCAGGGCGATGCCGGCGAGGAGCCGATACGGGTGGCGCGCCGCGTCGCCCGCGGACGGCGGCGCGGCGACGGGTTCGGCGGCGTCCGCCGCCAGGGTTTCGGTCGCCGCGACGCATTTGGGCGCGCGCCGGACGAACAACATCCGGCGCCCGATCTCGTAGGCACACACCGCGATCAGCAGCAGCAGAATCGCCTTGGGCCAGACGTCCGGACCAAGCTCCCCGGGCTTCGCGGCATACGCGAAGCGCCCGGCCTCATGGTACAGAAACGCCGCGCCCGCCAGCAGGGCGGCGTACGGAACAATGGCTTTCAGCCTGTCAGTGACCATGGACTGTCCCGGCGCGCGGAGCGCTTCTACTTCTGCGCCATCGCGGCCTTCATGTCCTCGAGCTGTTGTTTGAGGAAGGCGCCGGCCTTGTCCACCCCCACGAAGCTGTCCGGAATCGCGTACTGGTCGGCGAGGAACTGCTTGTATTCCGGAGTGCCTGCCACCTTGGCCAAGGCGTCGGCCAGCACCTTGACGTGGTCAGCCGGCGTTCCCGCCTTGATGACCAGGGAACGGAACTGCGGCAGCGAGATGTGATAGCCCAGCTCGTAGGAGCACGGCACGTTCGGGAACGCCGCATAGCGTTCCTTGCCGAACACGATGATCGGACGTATCTGTTTGCTGGTGATGAACTGGCGCGTGTCGCCGGCCTGCTCGTACAGCGCATCGACGTGCCCGCCGATCACCGAAACGTAACGCTCGCTCGGTTTCGAGTACGGCACCTGGATGACCTTGATGCCCTTGGACGCGAGAAAGGTGAGCGTCATGTCGTCCACGCTTCCGAAGCCGAGCGTCGCGACCTTTAGCGTGTTCGGTTTATCCTTCGCGGCTTTGGCGAAATCCGCCCAGTTCTTGAACGGGCTGTTCTCGGCCACGAAGAGGAACGACGGCGCCTGGATCATGACTGCGAGCGGCTCGATGTCCTTGAGCGACCAGCGCGGCGCCGGCCCGGCGAGCAGCGCGTTCGAGTCGGCGATGTACACCGCCATGGAGTAGCCGTCAGCCGGCCCGGCGAGGAGTTTGGCCATGCCTGTTCCGCCGGTGGCGCCCGGCACGTTGACCACCGGGACCGAGGTCTTGAGCATCGGCTCGATGATCTTCGCGGTCATGCGGGCGAGCTGATCGGCGCCGCCGCCGGGGCCCCATGGCACGATGGTTTCGATCGGACGGCTCGGATACTTGTCCTGGGCCAACGCGGCCGACCCGACGAACAGGGTCACCAGGGCACAGGCCAGTGGCATCCAACAGCGACTGCGCTTGGTATTGCTCTTCATGACGCACCTCCGTTGTGGTTAGACGTAGGACTTGTACTTGTCGAGATGCCGCACCGGTTTCTTCAGCGCGTCCCGACGGAACGGTTCTCCCAGCTCGCGCGTGAGATGCACGTCGAGCACGGTGGGCCGGTTGGACTTTACCGCCGCGGCGAGCGCGTCGGCGATCTGATCGACGTGCGTGACCTCGATGCCCTCGGCCCCCATCGCCTTCGCGATCTGCGCGAAGCTCGGGTTGACGAGGTTGGTGCCGACGAAGCGGTTGCCGTAGTAATCGATCTGGTTCTTCTTCTCCGCGCCCCATTGCAGGTTATTGAACACCACCGCGATCGCTGGGATGTTCTCGCGCACGCAGGTCATCACCTCGGCCAGGCTCATGCCCCAGGCGCCGTCGCCAACGTAGGCGATCGCCGGGCGGTCGGGCCGCGCCACCTTCGCGCCCATGACGGTCGGAAACGCGTAGCCGCAATTGCCGAAACTCATGGCGGCGAAGAAACTTTTCGGCTGCTCGAAGTGCAGGTAGCTGTTGGCGACCGAGCAGACGTTGCCGATGTCGGTGGAGACCATCGCGTTGCGCGGCAGCGCCCGGGCGAGCGCGGCGAGCGCCCGGCGCGGGCCGATGCGTCCGGATTCGGAGGGCGAAGGCCAGTCGGCGAGTTCCCGGGCCCATTCCTCCCGCACCTGACGGATCTCGCCGATGCGCGCCTCGTTGCGCTTGGCCGGCCCCCTCAGCGCCTGCAGCCGCTCAAGCAGGGTGGCGGCCGCCTGTCGGGCGTCGCCGCAGATCCCGACCGCGATTTTTTTGACCAGCCCGAGCATGCGCGAGTCGGCGTCGACCTGGATGATCTTCGCGTCCTTCGGCCAGTAATCCAGGCCGTGCTGCGGGAGCGTGCCGAACGGCCCGAGGCGCGAACCGAGCGCCAGCACCACGTCGGCCTTCGCGATCAGCCGCATCGCCGCTTTCGAGCCCTGGTATCCGAGCGGGCCGGTCGCGAGCTCGTGCGAAGCCGGGAACGCGTCGTTGTGCAGGTAACTGGTCACGACCGGCGCGCTCAGGTACTCGGCCAGCCGCTGGGCCTCGGCCACGCCGTCGGACATGATCACCCCGCCGCCGGCCAGGATGACCGGGAACCTGGCCGCGCCCAGCAGCCGCGCCGCCTCGTCGAGCGATTCGGGACCACCCGGCCCGCGCTCGATGTACTGCACCGGGGGGATCTCGGCCTCGATCTCGGCGTAGAAGTAGTCGCGCGGGATGTTGATCTGCACCGGCCCGCGCTCGTTGATCGCGATTGTGAGCGCGCGGTTCGTGAGCTCGGCGATGCGCGCCGGGTGATTCACGTGCACCTGGTACTTTGTGATTGCGGAAAAGATCGGCATCTGGTCGGCTTCCTGGAAGCCGCCGAGCCCGACCGTGAGGGTGCCGGTTTCCGGCGTGATCACCGCCACCGGCGAATGCGCCCAGTACGCCGCCGCCACGCCGGTGACGAAGTTGGTGATGCCCGGGCCGTTCTGCGCGATGCACACGCCGTGGCGGTTGGTGACGCGCGCGTAGCCGTCGGCCATGTGCGCGGCGTTCTGCTCGTGCGCGACCGAGATGAAGCGGATCCCGGCCGCCGGAAAGATATCGAGGGCGTCCATGTAGGCGGAACCGACGATGCCGAACACGGTGTCGACGCCGTGCGCCACCAGCGTCTCGACCAGCGCTTCGCTCGGCGTCATGCGCACGCGCCCGCCCGGAAGCGGCGTGGCGATGGGAGGATTTTCTTTCGGTTGTCTGCTCATGGGGAATCTCCTGCGGGTTGAGTCTCGATCAGTTTGAGCCGCTGGACTTTGCCGGACGGCCCCTTGGGAATCGACGTGACGAAGCGGATGATCTTGGGCGTCTTGTACCGCCCCAGCTCCTTGTGGCAGAAAGTGCGCAGCTCGTTTTCGGAGCACGGCTGCCCGGGCTTGAGCACCACGCAGGCCATGATCTCCTGGCCGTAAGCGGGATCGGGAATACCCACCGCGGCGGCCTCGAGCACCGCGGGGTGCCGGTACAGCGCCTCGTCGATCTCGCGCGGAGCGATGTTCTCGCCGCCCTTGATGATGAGCTCCTTCAGGCGCCCGGTGACGAAAAAAAAGCCGTCGGCGTCGCGGTAGCCGAGGTCACCGGTGTGCAACCAGCCGTCCGGCTCGAGCGTCTCGCCCGTGGTCTTCGGGTCCTTGTAGTAGCTCTTCATCACGTTGTCGCCGCGCACCAGGATCTCGCCGACCGCGCCGCGCGCGAGCTCGCGCCCGGCGCGGTCCACGACCTTGGCCTCGACCCCGAAAGCCACGCCGGGCGAGCCGTACTTGCGTTTCGAGGGATCGAGCGGATTCGCGAACACCGGTGCGGCAGTCTCGGTCAGCCCCATGGTTTCGATGATGCCGAAGCCGAACTGGCGCTCGAACGCCTGGTGCAGGCTGGGCGGCAGCGGCGCGGAGGCCGAGCGCCCGAAGCGCAGTCGCTCGAGCGCGAGCTCGCGGCGCGCGACGCGTGGGTCGGGTTCGTGGAGCAGGTACGAGACGATTGTCGGCACCACGTTAAACCAGGTGCAGCGATGACGCGCGAGCAGCTCCCAGAAGTTCGAGACGCTGAAGCGGTGCGGCATCACCACGCTGCCGCCGTGCACCAGCGGCGCGACCGCGGTCACGATCTGCCCGTTGATGTGGTACAACGGCAGCGAACACAACACGCGGTCATCGGGCCCGAGCGCATGCGCTTCGCTCGTGAAACGACCGCCGGCGACGACGTTGCCATGGGTGAGCAGCGCCCCCTTCGGGCGCCCGGTGGTCCCGGAGGTGTACATGAGCAGCGCCTCGTCGTCGTCCGCGATCTCCGGCAAGTCCTGCGCCGGGGCCGCCGCCGGAAAGATCTCCTCGGCGTCGATGTCGATTACATGCACCGCGAGCGGACGCGCGAGACCGGCCGCCGCGGCCGTCAGCCGCTCGCGGTACTCCGGCGCGACGAACACGGCGCGCGCGTCGGAATGTTCGAGCACGTACGCGAGCTGCAGCGGCTGTGCCAGCAGGTTGAAGGGCGCGACCACGAATCCCGCGTACATCACGCCGAGGAACAGGTCGGCCGTTTGGTAGCCGTTGTGCAGCATCAGCGCGACCTTGTCGCCCTTTTGCAGCCCCTGCGCGCGCAGGACGCCGCCGAGCACGCGCGCATCGTGCTGCAGTCGGCCGTAGGTCAGCACCCGCCCGGTTTCGGGGGCGATGAGATACTCCTTTTCCGGCCGTTCCCGGGCGCGCCGGTCGATGTAATCTCGTATGGTCTGCGGCATCGCCCCGGCTCCGTTTCCTAGATCCCGTGTTTCGACCGGTAATTGCGGAACAGTTCGGCCTCGGACGGCTCGACCGGCGGGATCGTGCGCGCGATGCGCGTGATGTTCAGAAAGTGGCGGTAATTGAGATTGTCCGAGATG
>Ga0187775_10000326_pt1 | contig 11769 bp, 11 predicted proteins | sample 0216_BV02_MP12_1_FD_132441 | JGI IMG/M metagenome (GOLD analysis project Ga0187775, IMG submission 132441) | Tropical peat soil microbial communities from peatlands in Department of Meta, Colombia - 0216_BV02_MP12_10_MG | ecosystem: Environmental > Terrestrial > Soil > Wetlands > Peat | place... | reverse complement strand
GCTCGCGCCCGCCTCCACCAGCACTTCCATCGTCACCGGTCGGCGGCCGTGTACCCACAGCGCGTGCCCGGCGCGGCGCAGATTGAGCGCCATCGGCCGGCCCATGATCCCGAGTCCGACAAAACCAATTTTCATTGCCATGGCCGCGTTCTTCGTCGAAAAGTTTGCAGTCACCACAAATTAAAAGGTCAACGCCGTCCCGTAAAGGACGATAACGCTGTTTTTGTCGTCTTACGGCCCCGCCGGCTGTTGCCGAAAGCCGATTTGCTGCGCGCACCACTGCGCCACCTGCAACAGCCGCGCGTCCTGCAAGTAACCGCCCACGATTTGCAGGCCCAACGGCAGACCGTGCGCCCCGAGGCCGGACGGCAGGGTCAACGCCGGCGCCCCGCACAGCGTCCAGATCGTGCAGAACGCCGGGTCGCCGGTGCTCTCGAGCGTGACCGGCGCCTCGCCGCGCGCCGGCGGCGTGAGTATGGCGTCGTAACGATGCATCAATTCATTGAGCTCGCCCTGCAAGCGCGTGCGATTTTCGAGGGCGGCGTGGTACGCCGTTTCGTTGATGCGCAGGCCATCATCGATCAGCCGGTTGATCGCCACGCTCAGGCGTTCACGGCTCTGCGCCTGTAGCGCGGCCAGCGCACGCGCGCCTTCGTACTGCATGATGGTGCGCAGCGTGTCGTGCGCGCGTTCAAACGAATCGGGCAGCGTCACGGTCTCCACCGCCGCGCCAGCCTTGCGCAGCACCGCGATGCTGTGCGTGAAATTCTCCTGTTGACCGGCGTCGGCCAGATCCCAAACCGGCGTGCGCACGGCCGCGAGCTTTGGCGGCTGAAACAGCGGCGCGGGATCGAGATTTTTCGGCACCAGGGAGAAATCCGACAAAGTGTCGGTGTCGTCCGGCGAGTGACCGATCAGCGCGCTCGTCACCACCGCCGCATCGGCGATCTCGCGCGCAAACACGCCGACCTGGTCCAGCGTGTGGCTGAATTTCAATATGCCCGCGCGCGAAACGAGTCCGGCGCTCGGCTTGTAACCGACCACGCCGCAAAAAGCCGCGGGCCGGATCACGGAACCGTTCGTCTGGGTGCCGATGGCGGCCGGCACGCAACGCGCGGCCACGGCCGCGGCCGAACCACTCGAGGAACCGCCCGGCGTATGCGCCGGGTTCCACGGATTGCGTGTCGGGCCGGACGCGAGGTAAGCGAGTTCAGTCGTGACGGTTTTGCCCAGGATCACGGCGCCGGCTTCCTCGAGCCGGCGCACCACGCGCGCGGATTTGTCGGGCACGTAATCTTCGAAAGCCGATGAGCCCATGCGTGTTGGCACGTCGCGCACGTCGATGATGTCCTTGATGCCGAACGGAATGCCGAGCAGCACGCCGGACTTGCCCGCGCTTCGGTGATGGTCGGCCTGGCGGGCATTCGCCAGCGCCACTTCGGAATTCAGCCAAGCCCAGGCTTCGATGCGCGGTTCGAGACTCTCAATGCGAGCCAGACAATCGCGCACCAACGCTTCGCTGGTGAAGCGCCCGGCTTGCAGTCCTTCCAGGGCCTGTTTCACGCCCAAGCGATGCAAAGCTTCCGCCATTCAGGGGCGAGGGTTCAGCAGGTTGGGCGGATGGCCCGTGGTCAGCGCCGCCACCAGATTCTCCGCCGCCATCATGGCCATGCGCCGCCGCGTGGTTTCGGTGCTGCTCGCGAAATGCGGCGTCAACACCACGTTATCGAGCCTCAGAAACTCCGGATTGAGAGCGGGTTCGTTCTCGAACACGTCCAGCCCCGCGGCCGCGATAGTTCTGCGTTTGAGTGCCTCGACGAGGGCTGCATCGTCCACCACGCCACCGCGCGAGGCGTGTATGAGGATCGAAGCCGGTTTCATCTTCGCCAGCTCGTTTGCACCAATAACATGATGCGTCGCCGGCGAGTACGGCACGTGCAGCGTAAGGATATCGGAGCGCGCCAGCAGTTCATCCTTGCTTACATACGCCGCGTGGCAGCTTTTCTCAACTTCGGCCGACAGGCGGCGGGTATTGTGGTACAGCACGGTCATGTCGAATCCGCGGGCACGTCGCGCCACCGCCTGGCCGATCCGGCCCATGCCGAGAATACCGAGAGTCGCGTGGTGCACGTCCACGCCGAGATACTGTTTGAGCTTCCACCCCGTCCACCGGCCCGCGCGCAGATCGCGCTCCGCCTCGGTAACTCGCCGCGCGGTCGCCAGGATCAGCGCCCACGTGAAATCCGCGGTGGAATCGTCGAGCACGCCGGGCGTGTTGGTCGCCATCACGCCGCGGTCACCGCAGGCCTTGAGATCGATGTTGTTGAAGCCCACGGCGATGTTGCACACCGCTTTGAGTTTCGGGCAATGCGCGAGCAGCCCAGCGTCGATCCGTTCGGTGAGCGTAATGAGCGCGCCGTCCATTTCGCCCAGTCGCGCGGCCAGCTGCGTCGGCGTAAGCGGCGTGTCCGCCTGGTTGGAATCGATCTCGAAATGCGGTGCAAGATAATCCAGAGTTTCCTGGAACACCTCGCGGGCGATGAACACCTTCGAGCGAGTCATGGGCGCCTAGTTGTACATCTCCTCGGGCCGCCGCGGCAACGTGCGGCTCGGATCTGCGGCCGTACCGGACCCACCATGAAAGGGGTCATGCCTCGATCGGGCTGACTGAATGTCGCATGCGGCGGGGTCATTTTCTTGACAAAACGCGCCGCCGGTCGCGGTGCGCATGGTTTCCCCTTCCGTGGCGAACACGGCGTGCCCCATCGAACCGGGCCGCCGCCAAAGTGCTTCTCCGGCGGAAACAGTATCAGCGCGCAGGTCACGATAATCCCGTTTGCTCGCGCGGCCTAACCGCCGTAGAGATAATTCGGCAGCCACAACGTCATGCCGGGCCACAAGTACATGATGATCATGCACAGAATCACGACCAACATGTACGGCATCATGCCGGCGAAGATCTGGTTCAACGTGACGTGCTTCGGTGCCACGCCTTTCAGATAAAACGCCGACATCGCCACCGGCGGTGACAGGAACGCCGCCTGCAGGTTGACGAACACCAACGTGCCCCACAAGATCGGATCGATGTTGAAGTGATGCAGCAGCGGCAGGAAGATCGGCACGAAGATGACGATGATTTCGGTCCATTCGAGCGGCCAGCCGAGGACGAAGATAATGGCCTGCGACAGAATCATGAACTGCACCGGCGTCAGGTGGAACCCCAATACCCACTGCTCGACCAGCTGCTGCCCGCCGAGGAGCGCGAACACCGCGGAGAACAGCGCGGAACCGACGAACAGCCAGCACACCATCGCGGTGGTCTTGGCGGTGAGGAACACCGATTCCTTGACCCGTTGCCAGTTGAGCGTTTTCGCCTGAATCGCGAGCAGAAACGCCCCGGCCGCGCCGACGGCGGCGGACTCGGTGGCGGTGGTAATGCCGAACAGGATGACCGCCAGCACCACGATGGTGAGGATGCCGAGTGGCATGGTTGAACTGCTGAGCAGTTTGAGAACTTCGAATTGTTCGGCCTCGAGCTTCCAATAATAATACGCGAGCAAGAGGGCGGTGACTGCGGCGCTGATCCAGAACCAGATGTAGAACTCAGGCGCTGGGCCCGCTTCCGCAGGCGCCGCCGGGCCTTCTTTGAGGAGTTCCGGAGTACCCAGTTCCTCGAGACCTTCCGATTTTGTCGATGAGGTACTCGGCGTCGTCTCGCCGATCCCCAGCTCCCGCGGTTTTTCGTCGACGCGGGCCTGCGGCTTTGACGCCGCTGCTGGTGCGGCGGGCGACTTGTGGACCACCGCGGCGACCGGTGTGTCGTGATCGACACTCGCCTGCGGGTGAATTACTACGTACCACCAGATGCCCCAGAACGTTACGGCCGTCAGCGCCAGCGGAAACAGCGCCGCGGTCAGGTTCTTCAGTAGCATCCCGTAACCGATGCGAATGCCGCCGGCCTCGATTTTCAACGCCTTGGCCGGCGCCGCCACCGCGGCAAACAGCGAATACAACATGTTGCGCGAGTAGGCTTGCTGGAACTTGGGCACCCACTCGGGCACGGGCACCGTGGTTGCGCTCTCCGGCAGCGGCGGCGCGATCTTGGGATTGATCAGGGCCCAGCCGATAATGTAAATGAGGTAAAGGAACGAAAGGAAAAATCCGGGAAACATCGCCGATGCGTACAGCTTCACCACCGACTGGCCGGCCACGGCGGCGTACACGATGATCATCACCGAGGGGGGAATGAGAATCCCGAGCGTGCCGCCGGCGGTAATCACGCCGGACGCGAGCCGTACGTCGTAACCGGCCTTCAGCATCGGGTTGAAAGCGATCACGCCCATCAGCACCACCACGGCGCCGACCAGCCCGCTGGCGATGCCCCAGAACGTGCAGATGATCAGCGTCGCGACCGCGAGCGAGGCGGGGACGCGGCGAAACGCGAGCTGCACGCTGTAGAACATTTTGTCCACCAGCGCCCCGCGCTCCATGACGTAACCCATCAGCACGAACAGCGGAATCGAAATCAACGTGTCGTTGGTCATGGCGCCGTAGGTGCGCTGGACCATCAGATCGAAGATGTGGTTCTGGGTCCACGGCTGCGACGGATCATAGAGCGCGAAGAAGCCGAAGAACATGCCGAGTCCCATCAACGTGAATGCCGTCGGGAAGCCCATCATGATGACAACCACGATGAGCGCGAGCATGGTGAGTCCCAGTGCCGGCTCGCTCATTTGCGGTCTCCCTTCGGTTCCCCGCGCGCCGTCGCCGCTTCGGCGCGATCACCGAGACCCCGCTGGCGTGCCGCCTCGTCGATCGAATGCGCTTGCTCGATGGCGCGCTGCCGCGACTCTTCATCCACGTACTCGCTGTGCGCCAGTTGTTCTTCGACCACGTCGATCTCCTCCGCGTCTTTCAGACGCTCGGGCCACTCTCCCGTCTTGAGGCAAATGACGCAGCGGATGATTTCCGCGAGTCCTTGCAGCAGGACGAAGGTGCCGGCAATGGGAATAATCGCCTTGAAATGGTAGAGCGGCGGCCCATCGGCGGTGTCGTTGACGTGCTCGCGAATCACCCAGGACGCGTGCGCAAAGTCCCAGCCCGCGTAACTCAGCGCCGTAATCCCCGGAAGAAAAAAGATGAGATAGAGAACAAGGTCAAGCGCCGCCTGCGTGCGCGGTCGCATCGAACTGTACAGGAAATCGCCGCGGACATGACCGTCCTGCGCCAGCGTATAAGCCCCGCACATCATGAACAGCACGCCGTAGGTCATATAGTCGGCGTCGAAACTCCATGCCGTGGGCGCGTTGAGAATGTAGCGCTTGAACACTTCGACGCATACCCCCACCGTCAGCAGGATGATCAGCCAAGAAAATGCCTTGCCGCACCATGTACTGATGCTGTCCACCACCAGAAGAAACCGCTGAACCCGCATGTTTCACCCCCGCCAATTACCCGCCGCACGTTCACGCGGCGCCCAAGAAAGCCATCCCGCGGATGAACCGCGGGACGGCGTGCTTAGGTGGCTCGGCCGGTTAGGCCTTCTTGCCCCCGAAATAGTGGTTGGCGGCCATCTTGAAATCCACCTGCTGGTCGTTCTGCCACTTCGTGGTCCTCTCGGCAAACGCCTTCTGCGAGTCGAGCACCTTCTTGAACCACGGGTTTTCGGCGGACTTCTTCGCGATGACCTTGTCCCAGATAGCCAGCTGGTCCTGCAGTACGCTGTTGGGCGTCTTATAGACACGAACCTTGTCCTTCAACTGGATCTCGATGTAATCCTTGGAGTAGCGGTCGATCGCCTTCCACGACATGTCCGCCGAGGCCGCTTCGACCGCATTCGCGATGAGTGCCCTCAACCTCTCCGGCAACGCGTCGTACTTCTTTTTGTTGAACAGGATCTCAAGCGTTTCCGCCGACTGATGGAAGCTCTGCATCATGTACACTTTAGAGACGTCGGGGAATCCGAGCGCTTTGTCGGACGATGGATTGTTGAATTCCGCCGCTTCGATCAGGCCGCGGTCCATAGCCGGCACGATGTCCGGACCGGCGAGCGCGTTGACCGCCGCGCCCATCGCCTGGAACATTTCGATACCGAGACCCACCGTGCGGAACTTGAGGCCCTTGTAGTCGGAAACCTTGGTGATCGGCTTCTTGTACCAGCCGAGCGGCTCGGTGGGCATCGGCCCGTACGGGAACGACACGACGTCCATGTTCAGGCTATGGTAGATTTCGGCAAGGAGCTCCTTGCCCCCACCGTACTTATGCCAGGCGAGCAGCATGTTGGCGTCCATACCGTAAGCCGGACCCGAACCCCAGAGCGCGAGAGCCGGATTCTTGCCATACCAGTACACGAGCACGCCGTGGCCGCCGTCGAGCGTCCCCTTGCTCACTGCGTCCAGAAGATCGAACGCCTTGACCACGGCGCCAGCGGGCAACACCTCGATCTTGAGTTCGCCGCCGGCCATTTCGTTCACTTTCTTGGCGAAGTCGAGTGCGTACTCGTGAAAGATGTCCTTCGTTGGCCACGTGCTCTGAAACCGAAATGTGTAGGTTTCAGCCCCCCGGGATATCATCGGGAACCCGATAGCGGCGGCACCACCCACCGAAGCCGCCGTGGCCGTCAGAAATTTCCGGCGGGACATCGCTTGGCGGGAATTTTTCGGACGTGCAGATTTCGATTTACTTGTAGTTTTCTTGTTCATCGCTTCCTCCTTGTCGCAGTTTGTAAGAACAAAAATTTCGTGTGTTAAAACACAGCGGCACTAGTCTACTCTCGAATATCAGGCGATATCCAGCGATGGAATGAACATTCCGGGCGACCTGTATTCTTATCTAGCAGCTATATTTCAGTAATCAACCCGGCGGCAAGTTAGCGTGCCATGGATAGTTCGTTTCTGGATTTAGGTCAGATTAATTTCACAATGCGCAATTGCGACGCAGGTCGAACGAATCTTGGCTGGAATCAATCCAGGGAAACCTTCCCCGGCGCGCCCGGAACCTCACGCACCAGCCGCGGCACCAGATAACCCGGCAGGCGTCGCTGCAGCTGCACCATCAATTGCCGCGCCGCCGCTTCCTGCACTTCGAAGTGCGCCGCCCCCTGCACCGCGTCGAGCTGATGCAGGTAATACGGCAGCACGCCCGCCTCGATCAGCGCCTCGCTCAACCGCACCAGCGTCTCGACGCTGTCATTAACGCCGCGCAATAACACCGACTGGTTGAGCAGCTCCACGCCCGCCCGTTTCAGGCGCGTGAGCGCGTCGCAAACGGAGAAATCGATTTCATTCGCGTGGTTCGCGTGCACGACGATCACCGTCTTGAGTCCGGCAACGCCGAGCCAGTCCAGCAACTGGTCGTCGACGCGCTCCGGCACCACGATCGGCAGGCGCGTATGCAGACGCAGCCGACGCAAGTGTGGTATCGCTGCCAGTTGCCGCGCCAATCCGGCGAGACGCACGTCGGACAAGGTAAGCGGGTCACCGCCGCTCAGTATCACCTCGCTGATCGAAAGATCCGCGGCGATGTATTCGAGCGCACCGCGCCATTGATCCGCGGCCGGATTAGCCTCCGAGTAGGGAAAATGACGGCGGAAGCAATAGCGGCAATGCACGGCGCAGGCGCCGGTGAGCGTCAGGAGCACCCGCCCTTCGTATTTGTGCAACACGCCCGGCACCACCATCGCCGCGTGATCCCCGACCGGATCGTCGCTGAAACCCTCGACCGCGAGACATTCCTCGGCCAGCGGCAGCACCTGGCGCAACAGGGGATCGTGCGGGTCACGCGGGCGCATGCGTGTCACGAACCCGCGCGGCACCCGCAGCGGAAACAGCCGCGCGGCCGCCTGCGCGGCCGGCAACCATTCCCGACCCAATCCCACGGCCGCGAGCAGTTCAGCGGGGTCACGGATGGCGTGGGTCAGGGCCGATTGCCAGGCGGGGATCTGCCGTAAAGCTGGACTTCCGGGTATCATAGCGCGCCCGATTTTACCCAAGTCACGCGCCGCGCGCCTCCGGCGCCCCTTGCGGGAGGTGAGGCGGGGTATTCACGGACACGCTTAACGTGCGTGAGTGCTGCTGAACGGGTGCGCCGAAGTTTGGTGCGCCCCGGCGGAAATACAAGGGGCGGGGGCAAATGCGAGACGTGAACGGTTATTTAAGCGAAGTGTGCAAAACTTAATATAGGTGTCTGATGGCAACTTACAGTACCAATGAATTTAAGGCCGGCCTCAAGGTGATGCTCGACGGCGACCCGGCGTCAATCGTCGAGAACGAGTTCGTCAAACCGGGCAAGGGCCAGGCCTTCAACCGCGTGCGGATCCGCAACCTGAAAACCGGACGCACCATCGAGCGCACGTTCAAGTCCGGCGAGACCATCGAAGCCGCCGACGTCGTGGACATGGAGATGCAATATCTCTACAACGACGGCCAGTTCTGGCACTTCATGAATCCGGAATCCTACGAGCAGCTCGCCGCCGACAAGAACGCCGTGGGCGACAACGCCAAGTGGATGAAAGAGCAGGACGTGTGCATCATCACCCTGTGGAACGGCGTGCCGCTCGTGGTTGAGCCGCCGAACACCGTGACCCTCAAAATTGTCGAAACCGACCCGGGCCTGCGCGGCGATACCAGCGGCGGCGGCGGCAAGCCGGCCACGCTGGAAACCGGCGCGGTCGTGCGCGTGCCGCTGTTCATCCAGAACGGCGAGACGATCAAGGTCAACACCCGCACCGGCGAGTACATCTCGCGCGCCTGAGCCGATGCTGTCCGACGGTTCCGGTGACTGGCAACCCACCGCCGCGCTGGATATCCTGAAACTCCGCGCCCGGATACTCGAACGCATTCGCGCGTTTTTTTTCGAACGTGGCGTGCTCGAAGTCGAAACGCCAATACTGTCGAGCGCCGCCACGACCGATCCCGCCCTCGCCAGTCTGAGCACGCGCTATACCGGCCCGCTGTTTCCCCATGGGCAGACACTCTACCTGCACACCTCACCCGAATTCCCCATGAAGCGCCTGCTTGCGGCGGGTGCCGGTTCGATTTACCAGATTTGCAAGGTTTTTCGCGACGGCGAGTCCGGACGGCTGCACAATCCGGAATTCACCATGCTCGAGTGGTATCGCGTCGGCTTCGACCACCATCGGCTGATGGACGAAACCGGCGAGCTTGTGATGCAGTTGCTCGCATCATCGCTGTCACTTCAAGCGCCCGAGAAGCTGACGTACCGGGAGGCATTCATACGTCATGCCGGCCTCGATCCGCACCGGGCCACCGCGGAGGAATTCGCGCGCGCCGCCAGAGACCATCACATTGACGTGCCGCGGCGTCTGCGCGGGCACGACGATCTCGCCGCGTGGCGCGACCTGCTGCTCACGCACCTCGTCGAGCCCGGGCTGGGCCAGGGCCGGCTCACGTTCATCCACGATTATCCTGCGGCGCAGGCATCGCTCGCGCGCGTGCAACCGGGAGATCCGCCGCTGGCGGCGCGCTTCGAGCTTTATTTGAACGGCGTGGAGCTTGCCAATGGTTTTCATGAACTGGCGGATGCGAATGAACAACGCACTCGCTTTGAACGTCAGCTGCACGCTCGCACCGTCGCCGGTCTGTCCGCGGTGCCGATGGATGCGCACCTGCTGGCCGCGCTGACGCACGGAATGCCCGATTGCGCCGGTGTCGCGCTCGGTATCGATCGCCTGGTGATGCTCGCCGCCGGGGCACGATCAATCGCCGAGGTAATTCCTTTCCCGATTGATCGCGCCTGATTTCTCGCGCCGGGGTTCCTACGTTTCCAGCCAGAACGTCACCGGGCCGTCGTTGGTAAGCGTCACTTGCATGTCGGCGCCGAAGACACCGGTCTGCACCGGCGCATGGTGCGCCCGTGCCTGGTCCGCCAAATACTCGAACAAGCGCTCACCATCATCCGGCGCAGCTGCTGGCATAAAGCTCGGGCGCATCCCCTTTTTGGTATCCGCTGCGAGAGTGAACTGCGGCACCAGCAGGAGGCCGCCACCGATGTCGCGCACGTTCAGGTTCATTTTGCCGTCGGCATCCGGAAACACGCGATATCCAAGCAGGCGTTGCAGCAGGCGATCGGCCCGGGCTTCACTGTCGTCTTGTTCCACACCAACAAGGACCAGCAACCCGCGTTCGATTGCGCCGACGAGGTGGCCGTCCACTTCCACGCGAGCGGCGCGTACACGTTGCAAGAGCCCGATCATGCGCTGCCTTGTCCAGATGATTTTTTGTCACGCGCAAGCGTAGTATATTGACGGGAACGGAGATACCGATAATTCTTGTGGCCAGCCTTCCGGAAAAATCGCAGCAGATTCTCAGCACCCACGCCGGGCTGGTGCACGCGGTGGTGCGCACCTGCCAGAATCGCGAGCTCATGCCGCAACTGGAGCTGGTGTTGCGGCAATCCGAAGAAAACGGCTGGGTCCAGCTGGTGGCGGCAATCCGGCGCGTCCTTCGCGGGACCCGCGACAGCAGCGTGCTGGCCGGTCTCGATGAAGAAGATCGCGTCATTATCGAGGCGATCTTGCACGGGCTGCAAAACCCCGACACCCTGCCCGACCTGAATGCCGCACCCGACCCCACCCACGCCGCGCCCGGGTTGGCCTCGATGGTCGCCGCCGCCAGGCACGGCAACGTGGAAGCGCTCCAGGCGCTCGCGGAGATGGCGACCCAGATGCGGCATGCTGGCGGCGATATGGCGCGTCTGGCCTCGGCGCTGTCGCAAATGGAACAGGGAGAGGATGACGCCGAAAAACTGATGCGCGGGATGAGCCCGGCGGGACAGAAACTGGTGGAGACGATTCTCGAGGAACTGAAAAAGCGGTTGTAGTATCCGGATCAGGCCGCCGCGCCGGCTAACGACAGCGTACCGGTCGCCACGCGCTGTTCTTCGAAGCGCGGAAGCGCCATGGGCAAGGTCACGTCCATGACCACCGGCAGATGATCGGAGAATGGATAATTCAATACCTCGATCCGTTTGACCGTCACTGACGGCGAAACCAGAATTTGATCCAGATTGCGCGATGGGCGCCAGCTCGGAAACGTCGGCAAGTCGTGCACCGGCTCTCGCAAATCGCTGTGCTGGATCAGCCAACCGATCTCGCGGCTTTCCGAACAACAGTTCATGTCGCCCATGACGATGGCGTGGCGGTAGTTGCCGATGATGTCGGCAATACACTCGAGCTGACGAAAGCGCGCGCGGCGTCCGAGCGCGAGATGCGCGATGACCAAGACCAGCGCATCGTTACCGTGTCCGTAGCGCACCGTGAGCGCGCCCCGCCCCGGAATCATTCCGGGCAACTTCACTTCCATCACTTCGGCGGGTCGCAACCGGCTCAGCAAGCCGGTGCTGTGCTGGGCGAATTTCCCGAGGTTGCGATTGGTCTGGTCGTACCAATAGGGAAAATGTGCCGCGAGCGCCAGATATTCCGTCTGATTGATGAATCCGCTGCGCAGGCTGCCGCCATCGACTTCCTGCAGACCGACGATGTCGACGTCTTGGACAAGCCGCGCGATGCGATCGAGATTGTCGAGACGCTTGGGGCAAGGCAGGACATGCTTCCAGCTGTGCGTCAGATAGTGCCGGTAACCGTTCGTGGCGATGCCGGTTTGTATGTTGTAACTGAGAAGCCTCAGACGCCGCGCGTCACCGTGGGACGCTTCAGCGTTATCGTGCGGACTGGTGGAGCCAAAACCCCGAGCGGGAACATTCATTGTTAATGCATTATCTCACAATATCGGATCTACGAGACGCGTTTTT
>Ga0187775_10000320_pt1 | contig 11811 bp, 9 predicted proteins | sample 0216_BV02_MP12_1_FD_132441 | JGI IMG/M metagenome (GOLD analysis project Ga0187775, IMG submission 132441) | Tropical peat soil microbial communities from peatlands in Department of Meta, Colombia - 0216_BV02_MP12_10_MG | ecosystem: Environmental > Terrestrial > Soil > Wetlands > Peat | place... | reverse complement strand
CCATCGTCAAGTCCGCCCGCACCGGCAAGATCGGCGACGGCAAGATCTTCGTCACCGCGGTCGAGCACGTGGTGCGCATCCGCACCGGCGAGACGAACGAAGCGGCGGTTTAGCGCCCGCTTTTCAGCAGGACCAACACTGCGCCGCCGCCCCCATGGGCAGCGGGTGCCTGGCAAAACGCCAGGACTTCGTCCCGCATCATCAGCCACCTGCGCAGCTTCCCCTTGAGCACCGGCTCGCGGTTGCGCGAGCCGTGGCCCTTGCCGTGGACGATGCGCACGCAGCGCAGCCTGCGCATCACGCAGCGGCGCAGGAATTCGGCAACGCCGTGCGCCGCCTCGACGCGGTTCATGCCGTGCAAGTCGAGTCCGTCCTGGACCACCCAGTGCCCGCGCCTGAGCTTCCGCAGCACGTCGCGCCCGAGGCCGGGGCGAAGGTAGGACGGTTCCTCCCCGGTTTCGGTGGAGTGCTCGCCCGAAACGGGGCCGCTGAGGCTTTCGGCGACCGTTTAGTGGCCGTCGAGGAGGGACTGGACCGGCACCGGCGGCGGCACCTTGACCCCGCGGTGAACGCGTGCCGCGGGCCTGAGCGGCGTGGTGTCGCGCACCGCCTCGCGAAACAGGGCGGCTTCCGCTTCGGGGATTTCGCGTGGCGGAGGCTTGCGCATGAGCGCGGCGCGGCGGTCCGCCTGGCCGGCGGTCCTAGTGCATCCCGTCCAGAAACTTTTCCGCGTCCAGGGCCGCGATGCAGCCGCTCCCGGCGCTCGTGACCGCCTGACGGTAGACGTGATCCTGCACGTCCCCGGCGGCGAAAACCCCGGGCACGCTGGTCGCGCTGGCATTGCCCTCGCTGCCTCCGCGGGTGAGGATGTAGCCGCCCTTCATGTCGAGCTGGCCCACAAAGATGCCCGTGTTCGGCGTGTGGCCGACAGCGACGAACAGCCCATGCACGTCGAGCTTCTGCCGCGCGCCGGTGATCACGTCCTTGACCTGGATTCCGGTAACGCCCTTGCCGTCTCCCAGGACCTCCTCGAGCACCTGGTTCCACCGGACGGAGACATTGGTCTTCTCGAGCAGCTTCTTCTGGAGGATCTTCTCGGCCCGGAACTTGTCTCGGCGGTGGATGACCGTCACGTGGCGCGCGATGTTGGCCAGGTAGAGGGCCTCCTCGACTGCGGTGTTCCCGCCGCCGACCACCGCCACGTCCTGGCCTTTGTAGAAGAATCCGTCGCAGGTCGCGCACGCCGACACGCCCTTGCCCATGAAAGCCTTCTCCGATTCCAGCCCGAGGTAGCGCGCCGACGCCCCGGTGGCGATGATCAGCGCGTCGCAGGTGTACTCGCTGGCGTCGCCCTCGAGGCGGATGGGGCGCTCGGCTAGGTGGGCGCTGTGAATGTGATCGAACACGATCTCGGTCTCGAAGCGCTCCGCGTGCTTCTGGAAGCGCTCCATCAGCTCGGGTCCCTGAACGCCCATGCTGTCGGCAGGCCAGTTGTCGACGTCGGTCGTGGTCATGAGCTGGCCGCCGGGCTCCAGGCCCGCGATGACGACGGGCTTGAGGTTTGCGCGGGCCGCATAAACCGCGGCTGTATACCCCGCCGGACCGGATCCGAGGATGAGGAGGCGCGAATGTCTGGTTTTCTTGGACATGAGTGCCAGGGTGGGGACAGAACCGCCGGAATTCAATCGCTCTCGCGCCGGCGATTATAACCCGGGATATTCGCGAGATTTCTCGCGCTTTCCCGCTGCGACGGGCCGCGACGGTCTGGTGATAAGATATGACGCCAGGATGTCTCCTGGGAGGATGGTGAGATGACGGCCCCGGCCAGTGTGTCGATGCTGCTGTTGCGCAACGTGCCCCTGTTCTCGGTTCTGCCCGAGAACCAGCTGGCTTTGCTGACGAGCGCGGTCAGCAGAAAGAGCTTCCCGCGCGGCACGACCATCATCGCGGCGGGGGACGTGACCGAATCACTCTACGTGATCATCTCCGGCCGCCTCAAGGTCATGATCAGCGACGACGAGGGCCGCGAGGTCATCCTGGCGATCCTAGGGCCGAACGAGTTCTTCGGGGAGATGGGACTGATCGACGACGCACCCCGCTCGGCCAGCGTAGCCGCCCTCGAAGCGTGCGAGCTGCTGAGCCTCTCGAAGCGGGACTTCAAGCGCTGCCTGGCCGAGAATTTCGAGATGGCGATGACGGTCATGCGAGGGCTGGTGAAGCGGCTTCGGGAGGCCGACCAGAAGATCGGCAGCCTCGCCTTGATGGACGTCTATGGCCGGGTGGCCCACCTGCTCCTGGAGATGGCCGAGACGATTGACGGGCAGAAGGTGGTCACCAGGAAACTCGCCAAGCAGGACATTGCCAAAATGATCGGAGCGTCGCGCGAGATGGTGAGCCGGGTCATGAAGGACCTCCAGTCGGGGGGGTACATTGACGTGCGCCCGGGTTCGATCCACCTGCACGAATCCATCCTTACGATCGATTGAGGGGGCGATCGGAGTACCCGGCAACTGAGGCAATTTGAAACGGACCCAGGCACCACTTCCCAGCAAGGTCGCCGCGCTGCTACGCGAATCGCGGCTGTTCGTCCTCGTCGCGGCGGCGCTTTATCTTTCGCTCATCCTCGGCACGTTCAACCGCGCTGACCCGGGGTGGTCGCACAGCGTTGCGGTCGGGGAAATCCGGAACCTCGGCGGCAAGGTTGGGGCCTGGATCGCCGACGGCCTGCTGTACCTCTTCGGCCTGTCGGCCTGGTGGTGGGTGATACTCCTCGTTCTCGCCGCGCTGTGGACGCTGCGGCGCCTCGACGGCGGGTCACCCGGTGATCGTCGCTCGGTGGCCATCGCCGTCGCCGGCTTCGTCGCGCTCCTGATCGCGTCCAGCGGGGTCGAAGCGCTGCGGCTTCATTCGCTCAAGGTTACGCTGCCGCTGGCGCCCGGGGGCATGCTCGGCGACATCGTCGCAAGGGTGCTCCAGTCCGGCTTCGGTTTCACCGGTGCGACGCTGATCCTGGTCGCGATCTTTGCGACGACGCTTTCGCTGTTTACGGGCGTTTCCTGGCTCACGGTCATGGAGAAGCTGGGGGCAGGGCTCGAGCACGCCTGCGTCTGGACCTTCGAAAAGTGGCAGAGCTGGCAGGACCGCAAGGCCGGAGCGATCGCCGCCGAGCGGCGCGAAGCCGTTGTCGAGGAGAAGCGCGAACTGCTGATCGAGGAGCACGCGCCGATCCGGATTGAGGCTCCCGTCGTGGACATCCCGAAGTCCTCCAGGGTGCAGAAGGAGAGGCAGGAGCCGCTGTTCCGCGATCTGCCCGACACGCCTCTCCCCCCGCTGAAGCTGCTCGACGACGCGAGCAGCGACATCGAGGTCCTCTCCGCCGAGACGCTGGAGTACACCTCCCGGCTGATCGAAAAGAAGCTCGGCGACTTCGGCGTCCAGGTCAAGGTGCTCGCGGCGTACCCCGGGCCGGTCATCACGCGCTACGAGGTCGAGCCGGCCGTGGGCGTGAAAGGCAGCCAGATCGTCAATCTGGTAAAGGACCTCGCGCGCGCTCTCTCCGTCTACAGCATCCGGGTCGTCGAGACGATTCCGGGCAAGTCCTGCATGGGGCTGGAGATCCCCAACCCTCACCGCCAGATCGTACGGCTGTCCGAGATCGTGAGCTCGCGTGCCTACCACGACATGCACTCGCCTCTGACGCTCGCGCTCGGCAAGGACATCGCCGGAAACCCGGTGGTCGCCGACCTCGCGAGGATGCCGCACCTGCTGGTCGCGGGGACAACGGGGTCGGGCAAGTCGGTCGCCCTCAACGCGATGATCCTGTCGATTCTGTACAAGACCGAGCCGCGCGAAGTAAGACTGGTCATGGTCGATCCGAAGATGCTCGAGCTGTCCGCCTACCAGGGGATTCCGCATCTGCTGGCTCCCGTCGTGACCGACATGCGCCATGCGGCGAACGCGCTCAACTGGTGCATGGGGGAGGTCGAGCGGCGCTACCGGCTGATGACCTGGGTTTCAGTGCGCAACCTGTCCGGCTACAACCACAAGGTCGCCGATGCCGAGAAATCGGGCAGCCCCCTCAAGGATCCCGAAACGCTCGACCTGCCCGAGCCGCGCAACCTGGAGCGGCTGCCCCACATCGTCGTGATCATCGACGAGCTCGCGGACCTGATGATGGTGTCGGGCAAGAAGGTCGAGGAGCTGATCGCGCGCCTGGCGCAGAAGGCGCGCGCAGCCGGGATACACCTCATTCTCGCCACCCAGCGGCCGTCCGTGGACGTCATCACGGGGCTGATCAAGGCCAACGTGCCGACGCGCATTGCCTTCCAGGTGTCGAGCAAGGTGGATTCGCGCACCATACTCGATCAGCAAGGGGCCGAGTCGCTGATTGGGCAGGGTGACATGCTCTACCTCCCGCCCGGCTCCGGGATGTCGCAGCGGGTCCACGGTGCCTACGTCGCCGACCACGAGGTGCAGAAGGTGGTGGAATACCTGAAGTCCCTCGGGCACCCGGAGTACGTGGACGGAGTCCTGGAGGAGGACGAGGTCGACGCGGCAGGCGAGCTCATCGCGGGACAGGACGCGGAGTCGGACCCGCTCTACGATCAGGCGGTCGAGATGGTTCTGCGCACGAGGCGAGCGTCGATTTCACTCGTGCAGCGCCATTTGCGCATCGGTTACAACCGCGCGGCGCGCCTCATCGAGCAGATGGAGCAGGCCGGCCTGGTATCCGCGATGCAGACGAACGGCAATCGCGAGGTTCTCGTGCCCGCGAAAGTAGAGTAGCGCATGAGGCAGCTCCGCGCCGCGGTGGCGGGATTGGCGCTGGCTCTCGCGCCCCTTTGCGCCTCAGCCTCCAGCCTGGAGCGCTTCTCCGAATTCATCGCGGGCACCCGCACGGCGCGTGGGGAGTTCGAGCAGAAGATATTCGACAGCAACAGCAAGCTGCTGCAGGCGTCGCGCGGCGTTCTCGCCTTCTCGCGTCCCGGCAGGTTCCGCTGGACCTACGTGAAACCCTACGCGCAGCTCATCGTCGGCGACGGCAGCAAGGTCTGGATCTACGACGAGGACCTCAAGCAGGTCACGGTCAAGAAGCTTGATCAGGCGCTGGGCTCCACACCTGCGGCGCTGCTCGCTGGCAACAACGAGGCGATGCAGGCGTTCAACCTGTCGGACACAGGAACGAAGGGCGGCATCGAGTGGCTCGAGGCGCTCCCGCGGGACAAGGATGGGGGCTTCACGAGGATTCGCATGGGCTTTGACGCGTCCGGGTTGCGGGCCATGGAGCTCGTCGACACGTTCGGACAGACCACGGTACTGCGGTTCAGGGCGCTCGAGCGCAATCCCGATCTCCCCCCCGGCCTGTTCCGATTCTCGCCTCCCAAAGGCGCGGACGTCATCGGCGACGTGGACTAGCCTGCGAGAGTAGGCGAATGACCGACTTGTTTCCCGCGCGCACTCCCGCGCCGCCGCTTGCCGAGGCGATGCGGCCGAAGGCGCTCGCCGATATGGTGGGACAGAAGCATCTGCTCGGTCAGGGCAAACCCCTGCGCGTCGCCTTCGAGTCGGGCAATCCGCATTCGATGATCCTGTGGGGGCCGCCCGGCGTGGGCAAGACGACGCTCGCTCGGCTGATGGCCGACGCCTTCGACGCGGAGTTCATCTCGCTCTCGGCCGTCTTCGCCGGAGTGAAGGACATCAAGGAAGCGGTGCAAAGGGCGCAGGAGACGCTCGCCACCTCCGGGCGGCGCACGATACTTTTCGTCGACGAGGTGCATCGGTTCAACAAGGCGCAGCAGGACGCTTTTCTGCCTTTCGTCGAGCAGGGTCTGCTGACCTTCATTGGCGCGACGACCGAGAACCCCTCATTCGAGGTGATCGGCGCGCTACTGTCGCGCGCCGCGGTCTACGTGCTGAATAGCCTTTCTGAGTCGGAGCTCGGAGAACTGTTCAACCGGGCGGTAAAGGGCCCACTCGGGTCGCTTTCGTTCGACTCGAGTGCTCGAGAGCGCGTGATCGGGCTGGCGGACGGAGACGCGCGGCGCCTGCTCAATGTGCTCGAGATACTTCAAACCGCAGCCGCCAGCGCGGGCGTCTCGGAAGTGGACGGCGAGTTCGTCCAGAACGCGGTCGCGCGCAACCTGCGCCGCTTCGACAAGGGCGGAGACGTCTTCTATGACCAGATTTCGGCATTGCACAAGTCGGTCCGCGGCTCGAACCCCGACGCGTCACTGTATTGGCTTGTCCGCATGCTCGACGGCGGCGCCGATCCGCTCTATGTTGCGCGGCGCCTGGTGAGAATGGCTGTCGAGGACGTCGGGCTGGCCGATCCCCGGGCACTGCGTCTCGCCCTGGACGCTAGCGAGACGTACGAGAGGCTCGGGAGCCCCGAGGGCGAGCTCGCCCTCGCCGAGGCCGCGATCTACCTCGCGTGCGCCGCGAAGTCGAATGCCGTGTACGCCGCGTATAATCGGGCACGCGATTTCGTCTCCGGAGACGATTCACGTCCGGTTCCCCCGCACTTGCGCAACGCCCCGACCAAGCTGATGAAGAAGCTCGGCTTCGGCAAGGACTACCGGTATGCCCATGACGAGCCGGGCGCGTATGCCGCCGGCGAGAACTACTTCCCCGAGGGAATGCCTGCCCTGAAGTGGTACGATCCGAGCGATCGCGGTCTCGAGGAAAAGATCAAGGAGAAGCTCGCGCACTTGCGTGGGCTCGACAGGGAAGCGAAGAAGCCATAACTCATGCTCGATATCCAGCTGCTTCGGTCAGACATCGACCGAGTTAGGAAACGCCTCGAGGATCGCGGAATCCAATTCCAGGCTGACAGATTTCTCGAGCTGGAGGGAAAGAGGAAGAAGATACAGATCCGCACCCAGGAGCTCCAGGCAAGGCGAAACACCACTTCCACAGAAGTCGGTCGCTTTATGGCTTCGGGTGATCAAGCCAAGGCCGAAGAGGCGAAACGGCGGGCCATTGCTGACTCAGGCGAGCTGAAGGTTCTTGAGAAGGAACTTGTCGACATTCAGGTACGGCTCGACGAGTTTCTACTTGATATTGCCAATATTCCCCACGAATCGGTGCCAATAGGCAGGTCCGCCGCGGACAATCGCGAAGAGCGCAGTCGGGGTACGCCGCGAACTTTCGGGTTCGCTCCGAAAGACCACGTTGACCTCGGAGCGGGACTGAAGCAGCTCGACTTTGATGTTGCCACCAAGATCTCCGGGGCGCGTTTCGCCCTTATGAGGGGGCCATTGGCGAGGTTGCATCGCGCGATCGCGCAGCTGATGCTGGACGTGCACACCCAGGAGCACGGATATACGGAAATCTACGCACCCTACCTGGTGAACGCCAAGAGCATGACGGGAACGGGGCAGCTCCCGAAGTTCGAGGCGGATCTTTTCGCGGTGCCGCGTGGCGACGAAGGGAAGTTCTACCTGATTCCTACTGCCGAGGTGCCCGTCACTAACATGGTCCGCGACGAGATCGTGCCGCTCGAGTCGCTGCCGCTGAGGTTCGTGTGCCATTCCCCGTGCTTTCGCAGCGAGGCGGGGTCTTACGGGAAGGATACGCGCGGAATGATCCGCAACCATCAGTTTGACAAGGTCGAGCTGGTGCAGATCTCCCACCCCGCGAAATCCTACGAGCAACTCGAGGAGCTCACGCGCCACGCCGAGGAAATCCTCAAGCGGCTAGAGCTGCCGTATCGTGTGATGACCCTGTGCACGGGCGACATGGGTTTCGCCGCAGCCAAGACCTACGACCTCGAGGTGTGGCTTCCCGGGCAGAACGCTTATCGGGAGATCTCTTCGTGCAGCAATTTCGAAGGCTTCCAGGCGCGGCGCATGCAGGCGCGTTTCCGGAACGAAAAGGGCAGGCCGGAACTCGTCCACACGCTCAACGGTTCGGGTCTCGCCGTCGGGCGCACGCTGGTGGCAGTCATGGAGAACTATCAGCGCAAGGACGGCGGCATAGACATTCCCGCTTCGCTGCAGCCCTACATGGGGAATCGCAAGGCGATTGAGCTGTCGGGCTAAGCGCGCTGGTAAAATGCGCGCACCGGAGAGGTGACGGAGCGGTTGAACGTGCCGGTCTCGAAAACCGGAATACGCGCAAGCGTATCGTGGGTTCGAATCCCACCCTCTCCGCCAAAGACGGGCAATCTCCGGCCGACTCAGGCGCGGATGCCGGCGGTGCTTGTTGCGACTGTTACCCGCTGCTGCGAATTACTGCTCGCGATCGAGCCCGAAATCTCGCGCAGCACTTCCTTGAGCGGCGAACGCGATGGTCTCCCTACCACTGTGCGGCTGCCGCCACGCAGGACGAATTTTTCCGAAGCGACCACGAAGATCACCTCTGCGTCATTTGACGTTTCAACGATGTCGCCGGGGACGATCTGCGTCGCGAGCGTAGCCGGGCGCCCATTCACCAGCACGAGTCCTGAGAGGTGCTGTATCTGCCCCGAAGAAAACTCGCTGAACGGCGCGTCGGGCATGCTACGCGCGGCCGCTTCTCCAGCTGCAGAGAACATACCCAGCGCGAGCGTGCGGAACCACACGCGGCGCCGCGGACATTCGGGCACACCTAACGGCTTCACGGCCGCTAACCCCTCCAGGGCCCTTACTGCCAGCAAAAGGTGCATCAGCAACAACTGCCCGCACTATGCGCCGCCTTTAGCTACGGCTTATGCGCCCCTACTCAGTTCGAGCAATTGTGTATTAGTACCGGATACGCTCGTGCATTAATACCGAGTACGTACATACTAAGCTTGACATCGGCCCGAAGAAATAGCAATCCGAAGTCACCTTCATCCCCTGCGCGACCCTGCCGAGTGGTCGCGAGGCCGCATCTATGGGCATTGATTCCATTGAAATATTTGCGCACCGCTGCCCCTGTGGCCTGACTCGCCGGGGTTCGCGCTTCCCGCCTGCGTATCCGACTGGTGGCTCTTAACCGCCAAACGGGGAAATTCGAGCATCTCGCGTCACCGGGCACCAATAAGGCACCTGGGTACGATAGTTGCTTTGAAGCTAGCGCTGCCTCGCTCCATAGCATTTGGAATTAGTGCTTATAATATAAAGAGATACCCTGGGAGGGGTTTCCGAAGGAAGATGCGGCGGACACGGTATTTGGCGTGGTCCAGGCTGCTGGGAGCATTTGCGGGCACGGTGATAGCTGGTTTTTCGCCGGGTCCGCTGTTCGCGCTTCCGGAGGGGGGCCATGTCGTAGCGGGAAGCGCGAGCATACAGAGCGCGGGGACCGGCTTGACCGTCACCCAGGCGACAGACCGCGCAGCCATCAACTGGCAGACCTTTGGAATCGCCGCGAACGAGGCGGTGCGATTCAACCAGCCCACGGCTTCTTCGGTCGTACTCAACCGGGTACTCGGTCAGGACCCTTCGCAGATCTTCGGCAGTCTGTCAGCCAACGGCCAAGTCTTCATTCTGAACCCCAATGGGGTGCTGTTCGGGCAGGGCGCACAGGTCAACGTCGGCGGACTGGTCGCCTCCACCTTGAACCTGTCCGACGCGGATTTTCTGGCAGGCCGCTATACCTTCAGCAAGGCCCCGGGTGCCGGAGCGGTGCTCAACCAGGGCACGATCACCGCGGCGAGCGGCGGCTATGTCGCGCTGATCGCGCCGCAGGTCGCGAACGACGGCGTCATCAATGCCCAGCTCGGCACGGTAACGCTCGCTGCGGGAGAGCAGGTCACGCTCAACTTGAGCGGCAGGAGCCTGGTCAGCATCGCCGTTGACCGAGGCGCGCTGGATGCACTCGCGAGCAACCGCCAGCTAATCAGCGCCGATGGCGGACAGGTTTTTCTGAGCGCCAGGTCGGCCGATGCGCTTGCGCGTTCGGTGGTCAACAATACCGGGATCATCCAGGCCAACACCATCACCTCGACCAACGGCGTGATCCGCCTTGAAGGCAGCACGGTCACGAACAGCGGCACCGTTTCCGCGACGGGCGGCGGGCGAATCGCACTTCTGGCCGAGAGCGATGTCACTCTGGCCCCATCTTCCGTGATCGCGGCGAGCGGCGCGAACGGCGGCGAGGTGAGCGTACAAGCGAAAGCGGGGACGCTCCTCGCTGACGGGCGCATCGAAGCGATCGGCTCGGAATCCTCGGGCGGATCGATCAGGCTCCTCGGTACGAGCGTGGGTCTTCTCGGGCAGACGGCAATCGACGCTTCGGGCAGGACGGGCGGCGGAACAGTGCTCGTCGGTGGCGACTTCCAAGGGAAAAATCCCGTTGTTCAGAACTCGCAGCGCACCTACGTCGGACCTGGCGCGAGCATCAAGGCCGACGCTAGCGGCGACGGGAGCGGCGGAAAAGTGGTGGTATGGGCCGATGGCGACACGCGCTACTACGGCGGCATCTCCGCGACGGGTGGTGCGAGCGGTGGCGGTGGCGGCTTTGTCGAAATCTCCGGGAAGGAGCACCTGGTATTCAAGGGCGCTGTGGACACGCGCGCGAGGGATGGAAGCGCAGGCACGCTTCTCCTCGACCCCGCGAACATCACGATTCAGAATGGCACGGGCGATGGCAACGACGCTGACGCGGCGACCAATTCGTTTGCAGGCACTCCCTCCGGCGCAGTTGGAACGGTCCTCGCGGGCGATGCCACGCCGACGACGCTTTTCCAGTCCGAGCTCGAAGGCATCGCCGCCACGACCAACATTTCGCTCGCGGCCTCGAACAGCATCACCATCAACAATCTCACCAGCAACGTCCTGAATCTCGCGCAAACGGCGGGGCGCTCGGTCACTTTTTCCTCGGGCGCCGGCGGCTTTTCCATGAACACCGGCGACACCATCCAGACGGCGGGCGGTGTGCTGACGATCACCACCACCGGCGGAGCAACGCTGGGCGGTCTGGCGACCGCGGGCGGCGCAATCACGCTCAGCGTCGGGAGCGCATCCACCGCTTCGGGCGTCATCAGCGGCGCCGGGACGACGCTGACCAAGCAAGGCACCGGCACGCTCACGCTCTCGGGTGCGAACACCTACACGGGTGCGACGACGGTGAGCGCGGGAGTCCTGGACATTCAGAACAGCTCGGCCCTGGGCAGCACCGGCGCAGGCACGACGGTGGCTTCGGGTGCGGCGCTGCAAATCGACGGCAGCGGTTTGACGATCGCCGAGCCACTCACCCTCAACGGCACCGGTGTCGGCGCCGGCGGTGCGTTGCGCAACCTCGCCAACAGCAATACGGTGAGCGGCGCGATCACGCTTGCGAGCGCCTCGCGGATCAATTCCGATGCGGGAACGCTGACTATCTCGGGCGGTGGGATCTCGGGTGCAGGACAGGCGCTCTCTGTGGGCGGTGCAGGCAATACCACACTCAACACGGACATCGGCATCACCACCGGCACGCTGACCAAGGACGGGGCGGGCACGCTCACGCTGAACGCCGCCACCAGCTACACCGGCTTGACGACGGTGAGCGCGGGCACGCTGTCCTACGGCGTATCCAACGCATTGAACACCGGAGCGGTGGCGGTATCGGGCGGCACCTGGAATATCGGCGCGTTCTCCGACACGGTGGGTGCAGTCACGCTCACCGGCGGCAGCATTACCGGCACGACCGGCGTGCTCACGGGTGCTTCGTATGCGGTGCAAAACGGCGCGATCAGCGCGATCCTCGCGGGAGCCGGAGCGCTGACCAAGACCACCGCGGGCACCGTGACCCTCGCCGGTGCGAACACCTACGGGGGTGCGACCAACATCAACGGGGGCACGCTGAGCATCTCGGCCGACAACAACCTGGGCACCGCTCCGGCAGTGGCCACGGCCAACCAGCTGGGCT
>Ga0187775_10000314_pt1 | contig 11902 bp, 13 predicted proteins | sample 0216_BV02_MP12_1_FD_132441 | JGI IMG/M metagenome (GOLD analysis project Ga0187775, IMG submission 132441) | Tropical peat soil microbial communities from peatlands in Department of Meta, Colombia - 0216_BV02_MP12_10_MG | ecosystem: Environmental > Terrestrial > Soil > Wetlands > Peat | place... | reverse complement strand
TGACCTCAGAGAGGAAGGAGATATGGTAGCATCAACATCTGGTGTTGCCTCAGGTCCTGTGTCATTCATGAATATTATAAACACAGTGACTGAGGTTGTCAAACAAGGCGGAAAACGACGAGGTGCAAACATGGGTATTATTGAAGCATGGCATCCTGATATTGAAAAATTCGTTACTACAAAAACAAAACCTGGAGTTTTGGAAAACTTTAACGTAAGTGTTGGAGTTTGGGAAGATTTCTGGGATGCACTTGTAAACTCAAAAGATGGAAAGTATGTTCTTCGAAGTCCACGCGATAAATCATCTGTACGAGAAATAAATGCACACCAACTGATTGATCTAATTGCACTTTCAGCTTGGAAGAGTGCTGAACCTGGACTGATCTTCTTTGATCTTATTAACAAATACAATGTATTTGCAAAAGCTCGTGGTGGACCATTACGAGCTACTAATCCTTGTGGAGAACAAAGTTTGTATCCATACGAATCATGCAATCTAGGATCTATCAATCTGTCAAACTATGTTAAACGAAAAGCTGATGGACAGTATGAATTTGATTGGCAAAGATATGAAGAGACAATTCGAAAGACAACAAGATTCTTGGATAATGTTATCGATGTAAACAATTATCCAATTCCTGAAATCGATAAGGCATCAAAGGACTCACGTAGAATTGGACTTGGTGTCATGGGAGTTGCGGATCTACTCTTTAAGTTACGAATTCCATACAATTCACAAGAAGGTTACGAATTCCAAGAAAAACTTGCTGAAGCATTAACTTACTACTCCATGGAAGAAAGTATTGCATTAGCAAAAACACGAGGTGCATTTCCATTATGTACAAAAACAGAATATCCTGAAGGAAAAATTCCAGTAGCTGGATATTACGAAAAACCGAAGGGTGCTCGCTGTTATGATTGGGATGCATTGATTGGTAAGATCCAAAAACATGGTATTAGAAACGTACTGACAACTACTGTAGCTCCTACAGGGACTCTCTCTATGATTGCTGATTGCTCAAACGGAATGGAACCAATGTTTGCTTTGGCATTTGAAAAACGTGTTACTGTTGGAAGATTCTTCTATACAAACAAAATCTTTGAAGAGGTTCTCAAAGAACATGGATTATACAACGATCAAATTCTAGAAAAGATTGCAAATAACTATGGTTCTCTAAAAGGAATTCCAGAAATTCCAGAATGGATGCAGAAAATCTTTGTCACAGCAATGGACATACACTGGGCTGATCATCTGATGGCTCAAGCAGTATGGCAAAAGTGGATTGGAAATGCAATAGCAAAGACAATCAATATGCCACATGATGTGACAGCTGAAGATATCAAAGCAGCATATCTGATAGCACATGAGCTTGGACTAAAAGGAATTACAATATTTAGAGATGGTTCAAGGCATGAGCAAGTCTTACACATGACAGGTGACAATGTGAAAAAAACATTCCAGGTTACTCCAAGTGTATATGTAACAGATTACATTGCAAAAAATATAACAAATGAATACCTGAAATCACAAACTGAAAAGGCATTGCAGATAAAGATTCCAGATATATCGGTACAAGCTCCTCAAGTTCCACTTACCCAAGAAGAGATGGAAGAAAGATTATGTCCAACGTGCAAGAACAACCTGGTTTTTGCAGAAGGATGCAACGTCTGCATAGAATGTGGATATAGCGGTTGCACATCAGGATAGGTACAATAACTGACTTATCCATAATATTACTGTAAATCTTTTTACTACTGATACTGTGTAAGATTGCAGGTGAACAAAAAAATTCTAAGTGGTGCAATAGCTGGAGGAGTTGCAGCTATAGTTATAGCAATAGTTTTAGTTTCGATAGTACCACAATCACAACCGCCTACACAAATTCCACCAATCATATCTCATAACACCAAACTTGGTCTTGTTATAATGCCTCCAACACAAACTCCTACTATAGCAGAAATAAAAAGCACATATCAAGACGCAGCATCAACTGGAATTGGAAGAAGTAATGTCTATATTTCTTGGCCATCAATAGAACCACAAGAAGGACAATACAACTGGAAAAATTCAGACATACTAATGAGTTTAAACAAACAACAAAATCTCAATGTTACACTTTACTTTTCTGTAATAAATGATAGAATCTTAGGCCCTTTTCCAGATTGGATGGGTAACCCACAGTTTGATCAAAAACTTCAAGACCAGACTGTACAAACTCTTGATGCAGTTATATCAAGATACTACATTGTTGATCATGTTATCATTGGTGGTGATATTGATGGATATTTTAGAGATCACCCTAACGACATTCCAAATTATGTCAAGTTCTTTAACGGAGTGTATTCTAAGCTTAAAGAAAAACATCCAGATGTCAAATTTGGGAATTGGTTTTCACTTAATTCAATATTAAATCAATATCAAGAAGATTTGGTTGGTAAACTTAACCAAGGAGATTTTGTTGCCTATTCATATTACCCAATAGATTCAACGGGATTCGAGGCACAAAGCCCTGAAGAAGAAAGTAAGAACTTGCAAAAAATGATAGATCTTTCAGGTGGTAAAAAAATAGCTCTAATTGAGATTGGTTGGAGCACAGCAAAATCCATTAACGGTACAAAAGATGATCAGGTGAAATTCATGAAATTAGTATTTGATTTTTACAAGAAAAATGATTCCAAATTTGAGTTTCTAACATGGTATAGACAATACGATAGACCTGTAGATACATGTGCAAACTCATTAAACAGATCCCCTGTTGGATTTGGCAATGACATAGTGTTAAACAATACTGCATCATTACTTTGCAATATGGGACTATTTGATTTGGATAAAAATCCAAAACCAGCTTGGGATGAATTAAAAAATCAAATTAGACTTGTGACCCATTAAAATTACAATGCGGTCGCCGGGATTTGAACCCGGGTAACGGGCTTGGAAGGCCAGTGTACTAACCAAACTATACTACGACCGCTTAACACTGCCAATCTTCTAGCTACATAATAATTCTTTTTCATATTCATATAATACACGAGAAATGATTACATGAGCTTCAAGAGGATTTTTATCGACTGAAACAAGATTATTTATCCTTTTTAGTATCTGGTTCGAAAAATGACCTTTGGAAAATCCTCCAACAACAATACATGAATCTTTATCAATTACTTTTGCAAGTTTTTCGTAGGAACTTGTGGCACCTTTCGTGGAAAGACCAATTATTTCTTTTGGATTAATATTCTCAATTAGCTCCCCAAAATCCATATTTTTTATTTCTAAAAGTTTCTTTTTGTCTTCTTCTATTATTCCAGTAGCGTAGAGCTTTTCAATCAACCCAATGAATCTATGATAAGATTTTGGCAGACGCACATTATTTCCAACAAAAATTACTTTATCATCTATCGTATGAATATAAACTCGAAGTTTATTTTCAAAATACAATGGAATACTACAAGCCTCAAGCATACAAAAATGAACCAAATCTGGTCTACCGCGCTTTATCTCATTTTTGATCCCTTTCATTGCTGCAAAATGCCAAGATATATCTAAAATTAATTCAGATGGTTTTTTGTTAACCCTTTTACTATGTGCTAGTATGGAATTATGATTTTGGAGTTCTTTTGGAACAAGTTCCAAAGCAGACTCTGCAAGTATAAGCGAAAGCAAGATGTATTTTAAGAGACTGATATTTATTTAACTAACGTGAAACCCGCACTACAACAAATAGCATTAGAAAGGATGCAAATTCTTATTAGAAATGCTATATCAAACGCCCGAACAAATCCTAGCTTAGCACAAAGACAGGCTAGTCTTGCTAAAAAACTAAGTACAAAATACCGAATTAGAATGCCTTATGATATACGAATAAATTTTTGTAAAAAATGCAAAAAATTTATTGCTCCTGGAGTAAATGCAAGGATTAGGATAGGAAGATCATCTGTAAAATCAATTCGTATTACTTGCGGATTTTGTAATCACACATACAGAAAGATCATTCCAAAATCAATTCCAAAAGGTCAATGATTTATAAGACGAACTGAAAATTTTTAACTTTATGGCAAAAGCATACGATGTACCAGCAGACATACTGATTGACAAATTATCTGAGATTCTGAAAGGAGAAGATATTGCTGCACCTAGCTGGGTACCATTTGTAAAAACTGGGGCACATGCAGAAAAACCTCCACAAAAAAATGATTGGTGGTATACTAGATGTGCATCACTTCTTAGGAAAATTTATCTTCACGGTCCAGTAGGTGTAAAGGATTTGCGAGGAATGTATGGTGGAGCAAAAGCAGTAGGATATGGAGGAGCTCATCACAGAGACTCTGGTGGGGCAATAATTCGAACAGCTATTCATAATTTAGAAAAATTGGGTTACCTTGACAAAGTGGAAGGAAAAGGAAGAACAGTTTCACATGAAGGAATGAAAAAAATTGATCGAGCATCAACAGAAATTCTAAACGATCTAATTACAAAGAATCCAAACTTAAAGAAATATTCCTAGTGGTCTTATGAGCGTGCCAAATTCAAATGATGATAAAAGGCCTACTGATGCAGAAGTCGCATCAATGAAGGAGCAAGCACTTAGAACCCTGCTCTCACCGCAAGCAAGATTACGTTTAACCAATGTAAGAATGGTAAAACCAGAACTTGCATCTATGGTTGAAAACTATCTTATCGGCATGGCATCTCAGGGTAAATTAAATACACAAATTTCAGACGAGCAATTAAAACAAATCTTACAATCTATACAGCAACCAAAACGTGATTTCAAAATAAATCGCTTATAGATCTAGCGAAAATATATTAGGGGTAAATTAGGCGAAACCATCTATGAAAGCAGTAGTTTATGAAAAATATGCTCCAAACGATGATTTCAAATCAATTTTAAAAGTTAAAGATGTAGATGACCCAAAACCAAAATCAAATGAAGTTGTTTTCAAAGTAAAATCTGCGGCATTAAATTATAATGATATATGGGGAATGAGGGGCCAACCGGTTCCAGTTCCATTACCTCATATTTCTGGCTCTGATGCTGCTGGCGAAGTAATTGCAGTTGGAGAAGATGTAAAGAATTTCAAAGTTGGGGATAGAGTTGTTTCACACTCTAACATGTCGTGTAGAGTTTGTGAAGCATGTACTGATGGGAGAGAATTCGATTGTGTTCAAAGAACAATCTGGGGATTTCAAACAGGTCCGCTATGGGGAGCTTTTTCAGAAATAACTCACCTTCCAGAAGTAAATGTTGCAAAAATTCCTGATGGCGTAAGCTTTGATGAAGCAGCAGCTGCGTCGATGACGTTACTTACAGCATGGCACATGCTAGTTGGAAGGGCTAAGATACGACCAGGACAAAATGTTCTAATCATGGGTGGTGGATCCGGTGTTGGTAGTTTTGGAATACAAATTGCAAAACTTTACAATTGTACAGTGATTTCTACAGCATCTGGAGATAAATTAGAGAAATTAAAACAGATTGGTGCAGATTATGCAGTAGATCACAGAAAAGAGGATTGGAGCAAAGAAGTCAGACAAATTGCAAAACCATTAGGTGGTATTGATGTAACATTTGATCACATTGGTCAAACACATTGGAATGCACAGCTTACCTTACTAAAATATGGTGGAACACTGGTAACATGTGGTGCAACTACTGGTTATGATGCAAAGACAGATTTACGACACATCTTCTTTAAGGGAACTAATATTCTTGGTTCTACACAGGGAACCAAAGCAGAATTAGAACAGGGTCTATTCTGGATGGGTAAAAAGAAAATTAAATCTACTATAGATTCTGAGTATAGCTTTGAAAATGCTGCTGATGCTCATACAAAAATGCTAACAGGTAAGGGTCTTGTTGGCAAAATCTTAATGAAACCATAAACCTAACCTCTGTATGGCAAGACTCTTACGCAGTCTTATCTTTGTCCCCGGAAATAATTCGAGATTTTTAGAAAAGGCACAAACTCTTTCAGCAGATATAGTGTGTTTTGATTTAGAAGACTCTGTTCCTATAGAGGAAAAGGAATCTGCTAGAAAATTAATCAGAGAAGCTCTGATCAATCATGAGAAATACAAAGCTGAAGTCTATGTAAGGACAAACTCACCTGCTTCTGGAATGATCACTGAAGATTTATCAAAAATAGTTCAAAAAGGAATTGATGGTATAGTTATTCCCAAAGTAAATAATATAACCGAATTAAAAAAAATCATAAAAACACTTGCAAGTCTAGAAAAAAAACGCAAACTTGCACCAATCGAAATCATACCATCAATAGAGTCTGCTGAAGGTGTGGTAAATACATATGCTATAGCATCATCAAGTAATAGAATATCGACTCTTGTTTTTGGAGTCTTTGATCTGCTAAATGATTTGGGTATTGAATACACAAAACAGGCCGAAGGCGCAAAATATGCAAGAGCAAAAATACCATTGGATGCAAGAGCTGCAGGAAAATATGTTATAGATGCAATCTGGCAAGATCTTAATGATGATGCTGGACTAGAAGAAGACTGTAGAATTGGGCGAAGTCTTGGATATGCAGGAAAAAGCGTTATTCACCCTAATCAGATTCCAATAGTGCACAAAACATTCTATCCAACTCAAGCCGAAATAGAATGGGCAAAAAAAGTGTGTCAGGTATATGTAGAATCTACAAAGAAAAACAAAGGCGCAACTAAGGTGGAAGGAAAAATGATTGATGAAGTTCACTTTAAGAGAGCAAAGGCATTGCTTGATTCCATAAACATCTCAATCTAAACTGAATTAGTTATTGTGAAAATTAATCATACTAAAAAAGATTGGGTATAATTTGTATGATTTTCAAGATTTAGTTAACTAGGTTTCACTTGACTTGTCAAAAGAATGTCACAATAATGAAAAAATACAATCAGAATAGAGGAATTTTGTCAAATGAAATCAGGATCGATTTACAGCAGTGTGATAATTTCGGCATTATTGTTAGCTATATCTGGTATAAGCCTGGTATATGCTCAACAAACAACTAATACATTCATTGAACCAGAAACCGCAGCACTGACAACTTTTGCAAATTCAGTAGCAGCAGCTGCTCCAAAAATACTTGCTGCTGCAGTTTTATTGGCGATTGGACTTGTAGCGGGAAAAGTTGCGGCCAGAGTAGTTGAAAAAGCAGCAAAGAAAATTATGCAAAAGGCCAACTTGCAGAATGCAGCTAAATCTCATTTGATTGAGGAGACAGTAGGAAAATTTGATTCAGCTCATCTTATAGCTTCAACCGTAAAATGGTTTGTATATCTCTTTTTCATTGTAGCAGCAATAAATGCACTACAGCTAACGCAGCTAACAAGCGCACTTACCTCACTTTGGCTTTGGATACCAAATGTATTGGCTTTTGTTTTAATTGTAATCATTGGTTCTGTTATTGCCAACTACATTATAAAATGGGTAAATCATGAACTTGTGGTACACCATTACGGTGGTACTAGATACATTGGCGTAGGTGTAAAGGCAGTAATTTACAGTATTGTTTTTGCGGTAGGTCTTACTCAAATCGGAATAGGACAATCAGTCATACCAACACTAGTGGCCGCATATTCATGGAGCATTGCAGTTGCCTTAGGGGCTGCAATTGCAGTTGGACTAGGATTTACGCTCAAAGACGTCTTACCTGCTGCAATAGCAGGTGCATCTAACCAGCGTTCTCTGTTCAAGGTTGGCCAAACAGTCAGAATTGGGGATGTCACTGGTGTAATTACAGCATCAGAAGTATTTCACATCATAGTAACAAACGAGAAAAATGAAAGTATCATTATTCCAACAAAAGAACTGATGCACAAACAGGTAACTATCCTACATTCGAAATCAAAAGACAAACACGTCATAACTGTATAAGTTTACAACAAACCAGATCCTACAATAAACATTCTACTACATTTTGTTTCTACATAGATAGGATTATACTAAATAGTAGTTCAAAATCATTTTATATCTAATAAACACAATTGATCAAGTGTTTACTGGTATAATTGAAGGACAAGGAAGAATTAAGAAATTTGATATTAAAACAAAAAATCGTAGTGCTGCAAAAATGGAAATAGATTTAGGAAATCTTGCAAAAGGACTCCACATAGGTGACAGTGTTGCAATAAATGGAGTGTGTCTTACTGCTACAAATATCTCAAAAAATAACGCTGAATTTGAAATGATTGGTGAAACCTTAAAAAAAACAAATCTAGGAATGATAAAACCAGGTGACAAAGTAAACATTGAACGTAGCTTAAAAGTTGGTGAGCGAATGGAAGGCCATTTCGTACTTGGACATATTGATGGAACTGGCAAAATTGTAAAGATAGAAAAATTACCAAAAGAGATCAAATTCTGGATTGAACTTCCTAAAGATTTAGCTGGATTTGTAGTAAAAAAAGGATCTATCACTGTTGATGGAATAAGTTTAACACTTGTTGATGTTATAAAAAATAAAATTTCCATTTCTATAATTCCACATACAATGAAAGTTACAAATCTTAGTTCAAAAAAAATTGGAGATAAAGTTAATATTGAAACAGACATACTTGGCAAATACGCGATTTCTAAAGATTAATCACTTACCACTTTTGTAGTAATAACCACTTTTATGGTAAGATTTATAATCATTACAACAAGCTTCTTAATTATGTCCTTAGAAGAGGTAATTTCCTCCCTACGTAAAGGTGAATTCATCTTACTTCATGACGCAAACAAGCGTGAAAATGAGGTGGATATGGTAGTTGCTGCAGAATTTGTGACTCCTGCACATATTGCAAAGATGCGTCAAGATGCCGGTGGCCTGATCTGTTTATCAATAAATCACTCTTTTGCCAAAAGCTTAGGGTTAAACTTTATGCATGATATACTTTCTAATGCGCAGACCATTGATAACCAATCAAAAAAAATGATTATGGGAACAGCACCTTATGGTGACAAACCATCTTTTTCCATTTCTATAAATCATGCACAAACTTATACTGGCATTACAGATCGTGATAGGGCGCTAACAATAAACGAAATGGCAAGTCTTTACAAAAATACAAACGGAAACAAGAAAGAAATTTTTATTTCTTCATTTAAGACACCAGGACACGTACCTCTTTTGATTGCATCAGAAGGATTGCTATCGGATAGATTAGGTCATACTGAAATGTCAATATATCTAACTGGACTTGCTGGCTTATGTCCAACAGCAGCAATCTGCGAGATGCTTGATTCTGAAACGTATGCAGCTCTTTCAATTGAAAAGGCTAAAAAATATGCAAAAGAAAATGCCATTTCTTATTTTGATGGCAACGAGCTGGTGAAATTCGCTAAGGAGCATTAACTTTGAATATCGCAATTGTAGTTTCGGAATTTAATGATGAAATCACATCAAAAATGCTTCAAGTTGCACTTGAAAAAGCAAAAAATCTTAAACTAATCATAAAATATACTTGTAAAGTTCCTGGAGTGTTTGACATGCCAATTGTAATTGATTCCTTATTGAAAAAAAAGGAAATTGATGCAGTAGTTACGCTTGGGGCAGTAATAAAAGGACAAACAAAGCATGATGAACTTATTACGAATACAACAGTTCGTGCTATAATTGATCTTTCTATAAAATACCAAAAACCAGTAACATTAGGTATAACAGGTCCTGGCATGTCAGAAAGACAGGCACATGCAAGAATAAGGCCTGTAGCAGAGAGAGCAGTAGAAGCTGTAGAAAAGATAGTTGACCAGTTAAGGAAGATATGATATGATCCAACTTACCATAATCAAAATCACTGGGTATGGACCTTGGACACAAACTTTGGGAAGTGATAGGGAACACAAATTACAGATGCTTCAATCTGCACTTTATAAAGAAATACAAAATCTTTTTTCAGAAAAAAATTGTCTAGTATTTTCTAATAGATTTGATGAACTGTTTGCAATCACAAACGGTCTTTCTCTAAATGATCATGTAGAAATTCAAAAAAAATTGGCGGAATCATTTGATCTACAACTTTCCATGACAATTGGATGTGGTGATTCACCATTTGAAGCAAATCTTAAAGCAGACAAAGCAAGGAAATCTAAAATAATTTTAGAAAAAAAGTATAATATTTTTGGTTATGTTGATGGCAAAGCGGATCAATTAGTTCAGATAATACATATGGATGTGGACGGCTCTACATCAATATCGGCAAAAAAATCTCCCTATGAGATTTCATCACTCATGTTCAAATTGTATTCAGAAATGTCAGAATTTTTCTTAAAAGAAAATTGCCTCACTTTTTTTATGGGAGGAGACAACTTTATGATAGTCACGTCAGGAAATGGAAGAGAATATTCAACAAAATTCTTGAACTTGATGAAAAAACAACATGGCATAGCATTAAACTGTGGAATTGGAACTGCAAAAACTGCGCGAGAGGCTGCTAAACTTGCAACAAAATCTCTTGATACTATTAGAGAGCTCAGAGATTCTGGCAAAAATCAACAGCGAATCCTTGAGCTAACATGCTGATAAAAAACACCAGTATCCTTTACGGAAATGATCTAGATTACATTAATAGTACAAATGTTCGTATTTCTGGTCAATTTGTCAAAGAAATAGGCACGAATCTAAAACCAAACCAAAAAGAAGACGTTCTTGATTGCGAAGGACTGCTCATGATTCCAGGTTTTATTAATGCTCATACTCATATTGGTGATTCTATAGGAAAAGATATCGGTATAGATTACGAAGTAGAAAAAAAAATTCATCCAATTATAGGCTTCAAACAAAAGATTCTTAGAAATTCTCAAAGATCACATCTAACAAGTTTTATTAGAAATTCATGTCTTTCAATGATAAAAAAAGGAATCACAACTTTTATTGATTTTAGAGAGGGCGGATTAGATGGAATTGAACTCTTACGGAATGCAATAAAAGGACTCCCAATTAGACCTATAATTCTAGGTAGAATTGATTATTATCAAGATTTAAAATCAATTAAAAAAAATACTCCGTTACCTGAATCAAAAAAGAAGGAGCTTAAGGATATTTTAAGGAAATGTGATGGGATAGGGGTAAGTGGTACCAATGAATTCAGTGATTCTGTATTGAATTTTTTTTCCAAAACATCAAAAATGAAAGCAATTCATTCAGCTGAAACATTAGAGAGCGATAAGATTTCTAAAAAGATAACAGCAAAAACAGAAACTCAACGTGCTTTATTACTAAAACCAAATTTTCTGGTTCATATGACATATGCATCAAAAAGAGATCTGATGTTTGTATCAAAAAACAAGATTAGTATCGTTGTATGTCCACGTGCAAACGCAGCACTAGCAGAGGGAATTCCTAATGTGAATCTTATGATAGAAAATGGATGTAATTTAACAATTGGAACAGATAATGTAATGATAAATTCACCTGATATGTTCAGAGAAATGGATTATCTGTGGAAAGTCTCTATGGGATTACAACAAACCAGATTGCCTCCAAAATCCATACTTAAGATGGCTACGGTAAATGCATCAAAAATGCTTCATAACAAGAATATAGGCACAATTCAATCTAATAGCTTAGCTGATTGTAGTTTTATTAATAAACACGCTATTGATTTAGAACCAATGCATAATCCACATGCTTCTATTGTACATCGAGCTTCTGAAACGGCAATAAAAGCAGTTATGATCGGAGGCAAAATAGTTCATGGTAAAATCTAGACCACATGTAATACTTAGCGCAGCTATGAGTATAGATGGTAAAATAGCAACACGAACTGGTAACTCTGAACTTTCATCAAGAAAAGACCTAGTGCGAGTACATAAACTCAGAGCAAGTGTAGATGCGATACTTGTTGGAAAACATACTCTAATGATTGATGATCCTTCGTTGACAGTCAAATATGTGAAAGGAAAGAATCCCATACGTATAATTT
>Ga0187775_10000311_pt1 | contig 11956 bp, 10 predicted proteins | sample 0216_BV02_MP12_1_FD_132441 | JGI IMG/M metagenome (GOLD analysis project Ga0187775, IMG submission 132441) | Tropical peat soil microbial communities from peatlands in Department of Meta, Colombia - 0216_BV02_MP12_10_MG | ecosystem: Environmental > Terrestrial > Soil > Wetlands > Peat | place... | reverse complement strand
GGTGAGGATCTCGGACGCGCGCATGAGCGGCACCGCCTACGGCACCGTGGTGCTGCACGCGGCGCCCGAGGCCGCCGCGGGCGGAACCCTGGCGCTGGTCGAGAACGGCGACGAGATCGAGCTCGACGTGGAGAAGCGGAAGCTCGAGCTGCAGGTCCCGGAGAACGAGCTCGCGGCCCGCCGCAGGCGGTGGAAGGCGCCGAAGCCTCCGCTCGACCGTGGATACTGGAAGCTCTACTTCGATCACGTCCTGCAGGCGAACGAGGGGGCGGACCTGGATTTTCTCGCGGGCAAGAGCGGCGCCTTCGTGCCGCGTGACAATCACTAGGCTTCCGGCTCGCCCGGGGCTATTCTTGCTCGTCGAGTTCACCAAGACCAGGGGAGCCTCATGAGGAACGCCGTGCCGAAGTTGCTCGCCGCAGTGCTGCTCGCCGCGCTGTCCGCCGCCCCGGCGCTCGCGCAGCAGAAGCTGAAGTTCGCCCACGTTTACGAGACCTCCGAGCCCTACCACACCTGGGCGCTGTGGGCGGCGGGCGAGATCGCCAAGCGCACCAACAACGCCTACACCATGGACGTGTTCCCGGCGTCGTCGCTCGGCAACGAGACACAGATCAACCAGTCGCTGTCGCTGGGCACGGTCGACATCATCTACACCGGCCAGGCCTTCGCCGCGCGCGCCTACCCGCCCCTGGGGATCGGCGGCGCGCCCTACATGTTCCGCGACTTCAACCACTGGAAGAAATACGCCGAGAGCCAGGTGCTGCAGGACCTCGCCGAGGAGTACTACAAGAAGAGCGGCAACAAGCCGATCGCCTTCGTTTACTATGGCGTGCGGCACACCACCGCGAACAAGCCCATCGTGAAGCCGGCCGACATGAAGGGCCTGAAGCTGCGCGTTCCCGACGCGCCGCTCTACATCATGTACCCGAAGGTCGTCGGCGCGAACGCCACGCCGATCGCCTTCGCGGAGGTCTACCTCGCGCTGCAGAACGGCACCGTGGACGCGCAGGAGAACCCGCTTCCGACGATCCTCGCGAAGAAGTTCTACGAGGTGCAGTCGCACATCAACCTCACCGGCCACATCACCGAGATGCTGATGGTCATCGTGAGCGGCTCGCTGTGGAGCCGGCTGTCGGTGGGCGAGCGCGAGATCTTCGAGGACGTGTTCCGCGAGGCCTGCGCCAGGGCCACGGTGGAGGTCGCGGCCTCCGAAACCCGGCTCGTCGACGAATTCGCGAAGAAGTACGGCAAGACGGTGGTGAAATCCGACCGCGCCGCGTTCAAGCAGGCGTTCGCCAAGTTCCTCGTCGGCCCGGACGTGGGCTGGGACAAGGCGCTGTACGACAAGGTCCAGGCGCTGAAGTGACCGCGCGAATGCGCGGTCACCCGAGGCCGCAGGCCGAGGGATCTCCTCGCGCACGACGCTCAGCTAGAGATCCCTCGCTTCGCTCGGGATGACAATGACTGAGGTCCCTCGCTCCTCCCTCGCTCCGCTCGGGACGGCGGCTCGGGACGACAGGGGGAGCGACCATGTCCTCGGCGAGGACGGCCGCTTCCACGCCGTCGACGAGGAGGTCCGCCTCGGCGTCTACGCCTGGGAGGACTGGATCACGTTGGCGACGTTCTGGATTCTCGCCGTCGTCGTCTTCTACCAGGTGTTCACGCGGTACGTCCTCAACGACGCGGCGGGCTGGACCGAGGAGATCGCCCGCTACCTGCTCATCGCGGTGACCTTCCTCGGCTGCTCGATGGCAGTGAGGAAGAACTCCCACATCCAGGTGGATTTCGTCTACCGCTTCCTTCCGCGCGGAGCCGGGCGCGCCGCCTCGACCTTCGTCGACGCCGTCCGCATCGCCTTCTTCGCCTACGCCGTCTGGCTGACCTGGCTGCTGCTGCAGAGGATCGGCAGCCAGCGCATGGCCGTGGTCGAGCTGCCGATCGGCCTTGTGTTCGGCGCGATGCTCGCCGGGTTCGCGCTCATGCTCGGGCGCTCGCTGCAGGTGGCCCGGACGCACTGGCGGCAAGGGCACAGCGTCCTAGAGCGGCCCGACGCACGGGATGACGCGCCGTGACCGCGGTACTGCTCGCCGGCTTCGTCGCGCTCATGCTCCTCGGCCTGCCGGTGGCGCTGGCGATGGTGGTCGCCTCGCTCGCCTACGTGATGATCTCGGGAACGATCCCGGACTTCGTCGTGATCCATCGCATGTACGGCGGCATCGATTCCTTTCCTCTGCTCGCCGTGCCCTTCTTCATTCTCGCCGGCAACCTCATGAACTCGGCCGGCATCACGAACCGCATCTACAACTTCGCGCTGGCGCTGGTCGGCTGGCTGCGCGGCGGGCTCGGGCACGTGAACATCGTGGGGTCGATGATCTTCGCCGGCATGTCGGGCACCGCGATCGCCGACGCAGCCGGCCTGGGGACCATAGAGATCAAGGCGATGAAGGACCACGGCTACCCGATCGATTTCTCGGTCGGCGTCACGGCCGCCTCCGCGACCCTCGGCCCCATCATCCCGCCGTCGCTGCCCTTCGTCATCTACGGCATGATGGCGGGCGTCTCGATCGGACAGCTGTTCCTCGCGGGCGTGATCCCGGGCATCGTGATGGGGATCTTCATGATGGCGACCGTGACCTGGTACGCGCACCGGCGCGGCTACGGGAGCGATGCGACGTTCTCCTGGCCGGCGCTCATGCGCACGGGAGCGGACGCCTTCCTGGCGCTCATGACCCCGGTGATCCTGCTCGGCGGCATGACGTTCGGCGTGTTCACCCCGACCGAGGGCGCGATCATCGCCTCGGCGTACGCGCTCGTCCTGGGGTTCGGGTGGTACCGCACGCTCAACCTGCGCATGCTCGCCAGGATCTCGATGGACACCATAGAGACCACCGCAACCGTGCTCCTCATCGTCGCCGCGGCGTCGATCTTCGGCTGGCTGCTGACCGTCACGCGCGTGACCGACGCCGTCGCCGCGTGGGTGCTGTCCTTCACCCACGCCCCGTGGGTGTTCCTGCTCCTCGCCAACGTCCTCATGCTTTTCATCGGCTGCTTTCTCGAGCCGGTGGCGGCGATCACGCTGCTCGTCCCCATTCTCGTCCCGATCTGCCAGAAGCTGGGCATCGACCTCGTGCACTTCGGCCTAGTGATGGTGCTCAACCTGATGATCGGGCTGCTGCACCCCCCGCTCGGGACGGTGCTGTTCGTGCTGTCGCGCACGGCGAAGATGTCGGTCGAGCGCACCACAATGGCCATACTCCCGTGGCTGGTGCCGCTCTTCGCCGCGCTCATCGTGTGCACCTACGTTCCCGGGATCGTGCTGTGGCTGCCGGAGCACTCGGCCGCGATGAGCCAGGCGGTCGGCGGTTTCTTCAAGTAGCTATGAAGCCCTCGCTCTCGGCGTGCGGGCTCCTCGTCGCTGCGCTCGGGGGGCCGACAAGCGCCCCGGCGGCGTTTTCCCCTCCTTCGCACATCGTCGTGGTGAGCGACGACAGCTACCCGCCTTACCTGTTCCGCAGCGACTCGACCCATCTCGAGGGAATCCTCGTCGACAAGTGGGCGCTCTGGTCACGGAAAACGGGAGTGCCGGTGAGCGTGGTGGGCATGGAATGGGCCAAGGCCCAGGAGAGCGTCCGGAACGGCTCGGCGGACGTGATCGACGCGCTCGCGTACACCGAGGCGCGGGCGCCGCTGTACGAATTCTCGCCCGGCTACGCGGACGTGGACGCGCGCGTCTACTTCCGCAAGACGATCGGCGGCATCAAGGACGTGGCGAGCATGCGCGGCTTCACGATCGGCGCCAAGGACGGCAGCGCCTGCGCGGCCTGGCTCGAGGAGAGGGGCATCACGACGCTGCGCAGATTTCCGACGTCCGACGCGGTCGTGGACGCGGCGCGCGCTCAGCAGGTGCCCCTATTCTGCATGGACGTGCCGGCGGCGGAGTACTTCATCTTCAAGAACAACCTTTCGGGCGAATTCCGGCAGACCGAGCCGCTCTACGTCGCGCGGTTCCACTGGGCGGTCGCCAAGGGACGCACCCCGCTGCGCGACTTCATCCAGGCGGGCTTCGACCGGATCGGCCCCGATGAGCTGAAGGACATCGACTCGCGCTGGACCGGGAGCCCCGTGCCGACGCCTTTCGATTCGAGCTACCTCTATGCCGCCGCGGCTGCCGCGAGCCTCATAGCGGGAGCGATCCTGCTGATCGCGTGGCATCGCACTCTGGCCATCCAAGCCTATCCCGATGACGCGAAGCAGCATGCGCTGTCGCGCATTTTCTACATCATCGCGGTCGCGATCGCCATCGCGCTCGGCGTCGCCATCCTGAACAACGCTCTCTTCAGCCGCTCTGGCGTGCCGATTGTCCTGCCGATCGCGGCTCTGGCTGTGGTGGCGCTGATCGCTGCAGCGCGCCGGGGGTACATGCGCTTCGCCAGAGCTGCGCTGCCGCCCCTGGTGATCGCGGCGTCTTCGTACTTCGTCCTCACCCGGGACGGCGTGCATGACGCCGCCGTCTTTGGCCTAGCCGGGTCGCTCGTCATAGGTGGCGTTCTGCTGACGCGGCGCGCGATGGTGCTCGTCACGATCGCGGCTCTGGCGGTGCTTCTCGGAGCGGGCGGCGCCGAGATCGGGGGCTCCCTGCAGACCCGACTGAGCGAGTTCACCGATCTTCAATACCTGGTCGGGGTTACCCTCTCGTTGCTTGTTCTCGCCATCGCCAGCGTCGTCGTGGCCGAGAGCCTGTTCGCGGGTCTGCGCCAGGCCGAGGAAAAGAGCGCGGCGCTCAGCGCGAGCGAGCAGCGTTTCGGCCAGGTGTTCCGCCTGTCGCCGGACGGGATCGCGGTCACCTCGGTCGCCGAGGGGCGCATCATCGAGGCGAACGACGCCTTCCTGCGCATCCTGGGGCGTGCAAGAGCGGAGGTCGTCGGCCGCACCGAGATCGAGCTCGGGATCTGGCGCGACGCGCACGAGCGCATGGCGATGCTGGCGCTGCCGGCCATGACACCGGGCGGAGGCGTGCGCCAGTACGAGCACTCGATCCGCACGCCCGCGGGCGACAAGCGGGACGTCCTGGCGCGCGCCACGGTCATCGACCTCGAGGGAGAGACGGTGCTGCTGTCGATCATCAGGGACATCACCGAGCGCCGCCGCGCCCAGCTCCTTCTCGAGGAATCGGAGCAGCGCCTGGCCCGGATGATCGACGGCAGTCCCGAGGCCATCACCATCGCGAGCGTCGAGGACGGGACCTTCGTACTGGTCAACCCGGCCGGCCAGCGGCTGAGCGGATACACCCGCGAGGAGATGATCGGCCACAGCTCGGTCGCGCTCGGGTTCTGGCCCGATCCCGAGGAGCGGCGGCGCCTGGTCGAGGACCTGCTGCGGGACGAGACGGTCCACGCCCGCGAGATCCGCCTGCGGCGCAAGGACGGGCAAGTAAGGGACGCCCTCTGCTCGGCCGCGCTGATCGATTTTAGGGGCAGCAAGTTCATCCTGTTCCAGGCCATCGACATCACCGAGAGGAAGGACGCGGAGAAAGGGCTGCAGGAGCACCAGGAGCTGCTGCGCGAGCTGTCCGCGCACCACGAGTCGGTACGCGAGGAAGAGCGGGCCCACATCGCGCGCGAGATCCACGACGAGATGGGGCAGGCGCTGACCGCGCTCAAGATGGACCTGTCGGTGCTCAGCCTGGAGTCCTCGAAGAGCGCGCCCAAAACCGCGAAGGAGATCCAGGACCTCAAGGGGCGGGTCGACGACATCATCCAGCTGGTGAGGGACGTGGCGACCGCGCTGCGCCCCTCCGCGCTCGACCTCGGCATCCTCCCCGGGGTCGAATGGCTCGTCGACGAGTTCCAGAAGCGCAGCGGCATCCGCTGCGAGGTCAAGGTCGAGGACGGCGAGATCGACCTCGCCGAGGACCGCGCGATCGTCCTGTTCCGCATCCTCCAGGAATCCCTGACGAATATCTCCCGCCACGCGGACGCGCGCAACGTCGAGATCCACCTGCGGAGCAACAGCACGCACATCCGGCTTGACGTCAAGGACGACGGCCGGGGCTTCGACGTCGAGGCGACACGCAAGAAGAAAACCTTCGGCTTGCTCGGCATCCGCGAGCGCGTCATCATGCTCCACGGGACTGTAAGCATCACGAGCGTGCCCAAGGAGGGAACACAGGTGTCGGTGTCTATTCCGCTCTGATGAAGCCGATCCGGATACTCGTCGCCGACGACCACGCCGTGGTGCGGCAGGGCCTGCGCCACATCTTCGCCATGTCGCCGGACATCGCGATCGCCGCGGAAGCGGTCGACGGCCGCGAGGTGCTCGAGAAGCTCTCGGGCACCGCGGTCGACGTGCTGCTGATGGACGTCAGCATGCCCGCCACCGACGCCGTCGAGCTCGTCAGGCGCGTGAAGACGGAGCATCCCGGCGTGGCGGTGCTCGTGCACAGCATGCACGCAGAGGCGCCGATTGCGTCGCGGATGCTCAAGGCCGGCGCCGCCGGCTACATCACGAAGGACAGCGAGCCCGAGCAACTCATTGGAGCGCTGCGCAAGGTCGCGGGCGGCGGCAGGTACATCGGGGCCGAGCTGGCCGAGCGGCTGGCGTTCGGCGACGGTGGGGGCAGGCCCCTGCACGAGCTGCTGTCGGAGCGCGAAAGCCAGGTGTTCGTGCTGCTCGCCTCCGGAAAGCCGCTCAAGGCGATCGCGCGGGACCTGCGACTCAGCCCCAAGACCGCGAGCACCTACAAGACCCGAGTCATGCAGAAGCTCAGGGTGGGCAGCGACGCCGAGCTCGTCCGCTACGCGGTGACTCACCAGCTGGTCAAGTAGCTTCCCGCCCCTCCCTGTTGTAGGAAAAGCCCTACACGGGGATCGGCGACATCCCACGCGCGGGTAGGCGCGCACTGATTCTTCTCCCCGCCTAGCCCCGCGACAATGCGGCATCGGCATTCGTTCAGGAGACGAGCCATGCGGATCACGGTTTTCATCGCGGACGATCACACCCTGGTACGCGAAGGGCTGCGCTCGCTCCTCGCCGCGCACGCCGGCATCGATATCGTGGGAACCGCGGCCAACGGCCGCGAGGCTGTCCGCGAGGTCCAGCGCCTCCGGCCCAACGTCGTGCTGATGGACATCTCGATGCCCGTGCTGGGCGGCATCGAGGCCACGCGCCAGCTCGCCGAGCGCTGCCCGGCGACCAAGGTGGTCATGCTTTCGATGCACGCGACAATCGAGCACTGCCACCAGGCGGTCCGCGCCGGGGCCGTGGGCTACGTGCTCAAGGATTCGGCGGCGGACGAAGTCGTGGCCGCGATCCAGGCCGTTCACGTGGGCAGGCGCTTCGTCAGCCCGAAGATCGGCGAGCGCTTCCCGGTGAGGTTCGACTCCGACTCGCCCATCGAGAGCCTGTCGCGCCGCGACCGGGAAATCCTCCAGCTCGTCGCCGAAGGCCACCGCAGCGCCAAGATCGCCTCCGTCATCAGCAACTCCAGGAAGTCGGTCGACACCTACCGCTCCCGGCTGATGCAGAAGCTCGGCATGCGCGGCCTGTGCGACATGGTGAAGCTCGCCATCCGCATCGGGCTGACTTCCGTCGAATGAACCCGGCCGCGCTCCACCACCCCATGCACACCCCGAACGGAACACTCCCCGAGCAGGCCAGGCCCTGCTCGATCCTGGTCGTCGACGACCACGAACCCTTGCGGCGAAGCGTCGTCACCTGGCTCGAATCCCGGTTTCCCGGATGCCGGGTCTGCGGCGTCGAGACCGCCGAGGAGGCGCTCGCGCTGCCGGAGCGTCCGGACATCGTGCTCATGGACATCAACCTCCGCGGCGTGGACGGGCTCGAGGCCGCCACGCGCCTGAAGGCGCTCCGACCCGACATCCAGATCGTCATGCTGACGATGCACGACACGCCGCACCACCGCCGCGCGGCGGCGGATGCCGGCGCAACCGGATTCATCTCCAAGCGCGACCTGGAAACCCAGCTCGAGCCGGCGGTAGCGAGCCTGCTCAAGGAGCGAGCGCGGAGGCTGTCATGACGCAGGCCGTGCTGCCCAAGACGCACGCGCGGCGCCGCCCGTCGCTGCTGCGCGGCCTGTCGCGGTTAGCGCGAAGTATCGCCGCCCTGTGGCAGCCCGGCGCCGCGGAGAGCGAGCAGCTCGAGCTGCTGCGCCGCGCCTCCCTCGAAGGGCAGTGGGACTGGGATCTCGTCAGCGACCAGATCAACTACTTTCCCCGGTTTCGCGAGCTGCTCGGGTATGCCGCCGACGATTCGTTCAGCCGGCTGCATCTCGTCGTCCATCCGCAGGACGCCGCGCGCATGAGAAAGGCGGTCCGCCGCCTGTTCGAGGAGCGGGTCTCGGTCGAGGAGGAGCTCCGGCTGCGGTGCAAGAACGGCGAGTACCGCTGGTTCCGCGGGCGCGGGCACGGCATCTGGGACCGGCGCGGCAACCCCATGCGCGTCGCCGGATCGATCACCGACATCAGCGGCTACAAGGAGAACGAGCTCCGCCTGCTTCATCTGGCCGATCACGACGCCCTGACCGGATTGCCGAACCGGCGCCTCTTCCTCCACCGCCTCTCGCGCTGCATCGAGAGCGTGGCCGGCTCCGAGGGCACGATCGCGGTGCTGTTCGTCGATCTGGACCGCTTCAAGAGGATCAACGACGTCTTCGGCCACGACGCCGGCAATCTCGTGCTGCGTGAGGCCGCCAGGCGCATCGGCGCCGGCGTCCGCGAGGGCGACACCGTCTCGCGCCTGGGCGGCGACGAGTTTACCGTGCTGCTGGAAGGCGTCGAGACGACACCGGGCATCTGCGCGGTGTCGGACAGGATCCGCGCCGAGTTGAGGCGTCCGTTCCCGGTCGCCGAGAGCGAGGTGTACGTGTCGGCGAGCGTCGGCATCGCCGTCTTCCCGCGCGACGGGACGTCGGCCGAGGAGCTGCTCAAGCGGGCGGACGTCGCCATGTACCAGGCTAAGAACAACGGGCGCGACAACCACCAGTTCTATTCGCCGGAATCCGAATCCCGCATCTCGCGCAGGCTCGACATGGAGGTCCGGCTGCGCCGGGCCCTCGAGAACGGCGAGCTCGAGGTGCATTACCAGCCTCAGGTGAGCTTTACCGACGGCGAGATCCGGTCGGTCGAGGCTCTCGTCCGCTGGAACAACCCCGATCTCGGCTGGGTGCCGCCGACGCAGTTCATCCCGCTCGCCGAGGAGACCGGGCTCATCCACGCGATCGGAGCGTGGGTGCTCGAGACCGCCGCCGCGCAGGCGAAGGCCTGGCAGGCCGCGGGCACGGACCCGATGAGAATGTGCATCAACGTGTCCGCGCGGCAGCTCGACGACAAGCTGGTCGGGACGGTTTCGCGGATCCTGGCCCGGACGGGGATTTCTCCCTCCTGCCTCGAGCTCGAGATCACCGAGAGCGTGATGGTCAGCAAGGACCCGGGCACCGAAGCGGCGCTGCAGGCGCTGCGGACGCTGGGCATCGGCTTCGCGATCGACGATTTCGGGACGGGCTACGCCACCTTCGACTACCTGAAGCGCCTTCCGGTGCGCACGCTCAAGGTCGACGGCTCGTTCATCCGCAACGTCTGCGACAGCCCGGACGACGCCGCCATCGTCGCCGCGAGCGTGTCGCTTGCGCGCAGCCTGTCGCTGAGGGTCGTCGCCGAAGGCGTCGAGACCGCGGAGCAGCACGCGCTGCTCTGCAAGCTCGGCTGCGACGACTGCCAGGGATACCACGCTTCCCGGCCGCTGCCGCCCGCGGCGCTGGAGAACCTGCTCAGGCACCGGAATCCCGCGGCCGACCGGCCGCGGCCCGCGATTGCGAAATAGATCCAACCCCAACCCGTAGAGGAGCATCATGCCCGTACAGAAAATCCTGATCGTCGACGACTCGCCCTCGGACCGCCAGTACCTGCTGGAGAAGCTCTCGCCGCACGGCTACGAGTGCGTCACCGCCGTCGACGGCGCCGACGCCATCGCCAAGGCGAAAGCCGAGCTGCCCGATCTCATCCTGATGGACGTCATCATGCCCGGCACGAACGGATACGAGGCGACGCGCGCGATCACGCGCGACGAGAGGACGAAGAACATCCCCGTGTTCCTCTGCACCGGCAAGGACGGCGAGACCGACCGCCTGTGGGGCCTGCGCCAGGGCGCGAAGGACTACGTCACGAAGCCGATCGACCACCACGCGCTCATCGAGAAGATCGCCGCGTTGTCATAGAATCGGCCCCATGAGGGTCGTCATCACCGGAGGCGGCGGGTTCATCGGCGCGAAGCTCGCGCGCGCGCTGCTTGCGCGCGGCACGCTCGACGGCGGCAGGATCACGCGCTTGGTGCTCGCCGACCAGGCGTTTCCCGATCTTCCGAAGGACGCGCGCCTGGAGACCCTCGCCGGCGACATTGCCGATCCCGCGTTCGCCGCGCGCGCGATCACGCCCGACACCGCGGCGATCTTCCACCTCGCGGCGGTCGTCTCTGGCGCGGCCGAGGCCGACTTCGACCTCGGCATGCGCGTCAACCTCGGCGGCGTGCGCACGGTCCTGGACGAAGCGCGCAAATGCACGCGCCCGCCCCGATTCGTGTTCGCGAGCTCGGTCGCCGCCTTCGGCGGCGATCTTCCCGCCGTGCTCGACGACTCGACCACGGCGGTTCCGCAGACCTCCTACGGCGCGCAGAAGGTGGTGAGCGAGTACCTGATCGCCGATTTCTCGCGCAAGGGCTACATCGACGGTCGGTCGCTGCGCCTGCCGACGATCGTCGTGCGCCCGGGTAAGGCGAACGCCGCGGCGTCCTCCTTCGCGAGCGCGGTGGTGCGCGAGCCGCTGAACGGCGTAGCCTACGAATGCCCGCTGCCGCCCGATACCCTGGTGTGGCTGCTGTCGCCGCGGCGCGTCGTCGACGCCTTCATCCACGCGCACGAGCTTGCGCCCTCGGCCTGGGGCATGAACCGCACGCTCAACCTTCCGGGCATCACCGTCACCGTCGCGGAGATGATAGCGGCGATGGGAGAGGTCGCCCCCGGGGCACCGAAGCGCGTAACCTTCAAGGTCGATCCCCGCATCGAGAAAATCGTGATGGGCTGGCCGGTGCGCTTCGAAACTCCGCGCGCGCTCGCGATGGGCTTCAAGGCGGACCCCGGGATCGAGGCCGTGATCCGCGACTACGTCGCGGTCGAGAACATCAAGATCGCCTAAAAGAAGGCGAGCGTCCGCGCCTCTATGCTCTGGCGCGGCGGAGCGCCCGCGGGCGTGGTCGGATCCACGAAGGAGCTGTGCGCGGTGAAGCGCGCGCGCCCGTCCCTCGCCGAGTCGAACACCTTGAACACGAGCGCCTCGTCGCGCCGCATCAGCGGGAAGTAGAACCAGCGGTGCGCCGGGTTGTAGCCGACGCGGTAGGTCTCGCCGACGCGGTTCGGGTAGCGGCGCTCGGCGCGGATCAGGTCGCCTGGCGCGAGGCTCCTCGCGTCGGCGATCGCGAGCGGGTTCGACTGGATCGGCTTGTTTGTGGCCCGCCACACCTGGATGATCGCGAAGCGGCGCTCGAGCAGCTTTCCGGCCTCCCCCGGCAGCAGGTCGCGCACGCGCTGCGGCCCGGACCACTCGGTGTAGTCGTTGTGCACGTTGAGCACGGGCTCCCTCACGAACTTCGCCTCGCGCTCGGTCTCGTCGCCCGAGCGCAGCGTGTGGTCGAACACCACCACGCGCGACGCGCCCGACACCTGCTTCACGAGCGCCTCGACCTCGGGGTAGTAGACGCGCTTGAGCTCGTCGGCGTCGAAGAAGTCGCGGACTTTCGTCCTGTGCTCGACGAGCTCGAAGCCGTTGACGTCGAGGTCGAGCTCGCCCGCGAGCACCCGGCCGTCGCGGATCGTCATCTGCCTGACGTCGTGCTCCCCGCTCTCGCGGCGGCGGATGTTGTTCGGGCCGAAGGTCTCGTTCACCGGCTT
>Ga0187775_10000309_pt1 | contig 12004 bp, 14 predicted proteins | sample 0216_BV02_MP12_1_FD_132441 | JGI IMG/M metagenome (GOLD analysis project Ga0187775, IMG submission 132441) | Tropical peat soil microbial communities from peatlands in Department of Meta, Colombia - 0216_BV02_MP12_10_MG | ecosystem: Environmental > Terrestrial > Soil > Wetlands > Peat | place... | reverse complement strand
CGTGAAGTGGTACAGACTCTGGAATGCCCGGCCTTTCAAGCCCAGCACCTCGTGCATGGTATCGTCGAAGTAACAGCCGATGCCGGTGCCGCGTACCCCGGCCGCTTCGGCCTCCAGATACAGCACCTGTCCGACGATGCCGGTCTCCCAGAAGAGTTGGCGATAAACCCACGGCCCGCGCGCGAGGCTGGTGTCGTATTCGGCCAGCATCCCGAGGCTGAAGGCGCCGTCGGCGGCGATGTCCTGATGACAGGACAGGGCGCACGCCGCAGCGCGCGCGTCGCCCGCGGCCAGCTGGAACAGTCGCAGATGCGCGGGGCAGTGTTGTACACGCTGCCATTCGAATTCGGCAGACAGTTCCGGGCGCAACGTGGTTTCGACGTGGTCGTTGCGCAGAAACAGATACAGCCCCGGCGCCAGGCTCTCGACGCGATGCACGAACAGCGCCAGATGCACGCGCGGTTCCCCGCTGATCGCGTCCCAGGGCGGCGTGGCCGGGCGCGGCAGCGTCATGTCGAGCATGCGAAAGAAGTCGTGCGTGGTGAGGCTCGTGACGCCATCGAAGGCCTGGGCACTGCGGCGCTGCTTGATGATTTCAATCGCACTGCGTTCGCAGTCGCTGACTGGCGGTTCTGGCAGCGTTGGCGCTTGCCAGGAATCCTCTTGCGTCGGCGGCTTGGCGCAGGCTTGCGCCACCTCGTCGATCACCGGCCAGTCGTTACCGTGTTTCGGTGAAAGCGCATCGGCACGGCCTTGCCACTGGCAGCGTCGCGCCGCGCGCACGCAGGCATCCGCGGCGAAATCGTCACCCGTACGACCGCGTCCGCGGGCCGTGACCAGAATCAGCGCGTCCGGGTGTTCGCGCTCGGCCGCGCCGAAGTCGGCGTCGCGGTCGAGCCCGAGAAGCGCACCAAGGCCCGCGTCGCCGCATGACGTGAGCAGCCGCGCCTGCCAGCCGAGCGTCGCCGCTGCGTAGCGCACGGTGGCGATTGCATGGCCGGCATCGTGCTGGCAATAACGGTAGGCGCGCTCCCCGTATTTCCAGGCTTCGCGCCAGTGGATCGACGTGATACCGACGAGAAAGGAATCCGGCGGCAAGAGGCGCTCTCCGGGCGCACGGTCGAAACGACAACGCTGCTCAAGCGAGTGATCACGGCTCAAATAGTGATGCACGCCGTCCTCGATGTCCGCGATACCCGCGACCACCACGTACGCCTCGGTGGGGTGCAGATTGCCGCTGGAAGGATTGCAGCGCAGTGCCCAGCGCGAGTGCCCATATTGTTTCCAGGCGGACAGACCGAAGGCGAGCTCCAGCAGGGCGGCGAGAGTGGTCAGCGTCAACGCCCGCGGCGCGATCGCCCGCGGCCGGTAAAGATCGACATAGCGCGGCTGCGCGCCATCGGCCAGCAACGGCAGCTCGAGCTGCGGGCTGCCGGCAAACTGGCGGAAAGGTTCGGGCTGGTTCTTCCAGTCCAGCCCGCCGGGGCCAGCGGCGTAACGATGCAGATGGTGTTTGGTGCGCTGGTGATAGGCGAGGACGACGTCGAGCGAGTCGGTCATGCCGCCGTTATACCATTTAAACCAGCCAGGGGAATTGTTTCGTAGGCGGTCACGCTTTAGTAAGCTAGCTGCACCTTACAATTCTGACCGGACAATGTCATGACCCAACACCTCTTCTTCCGCGGCGGTTGCCTATGCGGTTCCGTGCAATACGAAATCAGCGGCGAGCCGAAGCGGTTTTATCACTGCCACTGCAGTCGCTGCCGCAAGGCCTCGGGCACCGGGCATGCCTCGAACCTGCTCATCAAACCCGGCGCCATCAAATGGATCAAGGGCGAAGAACTAGTCCGGGTTTACAAAGTCCCCGAAGCGAAGCGCTTCAGCAGACATTTCTGCGCGATGTGCGGCAGCTCGTTGCCGCGTTACGTGAAGGAGACGGATTCCATTGTCATCCCGGCCGGATCGCTGGACAGCGAGCCAACGATTCAACCGCAGGCGCGCATCTTCTGGGACTCAAGAGCCAGTTGGTCCTGCGGCGCCGCCGGCCTGCCGGTGTATTCGGAATACCCGCCCGGGACTTAAAGGCGTTTGCGTAATATTTCGAATACCCGCCAGGCAACTTGAGGCGGTCACCATTTTTTCCGATAACAGAAGGTGAATTCATGCATCTCGGTTTTATCGGCCTCGGCAACATGGGCAGCGAGATGGCGCGGCATCTGCTCGCCGCCGGCCACACGATTACCACGTTCACGCGCGGCGAACGCTCGCGCGCCCACGCCAGCCGCCTGGGGCTGAGCCTGGCGGCCTCGCCCGCCGAGGTCGCGCGCGCGAGCGAGGTGGTGTTTACCATGGTCACCGCCGGGAGCGACGTCGAGTCGGTCGCATTGGGTCCTGACGGAATTGTTCAGGGCGCATCGCCCGGATTGATCCTCGTCGAGATGAGCACGATTTCGCCTGCGATCGCGCGTGACGTTGCTGGGCGCCTGAGCGAGCGCGGCATCGCGATGCTGGATGCGCCGGTTTCGGGTGGCGTGGCGGGCGCCAAGGCGGCGTCGCTTACTTTCTTTGTCGGCGGAGAAAAGACCGTCTTCGAGCGTGCGAAGCCGCTGCTAGAATGCCTGGGCAAAACGATCTTCCACATGGGTCCGCAGGGAACGGGGCAGGTGACCAAGCTCGCCAACCAGATCTGCCAGCTCGCCTGCCTGCAGGGCGCGGCCGAGGCCTTGCTATTCGCGCGCGAGCAGGGCGCGGACGCGGGCCTGGTGCGCGAGGCGGTCATGACCGGTCTCGGCGCCAGCCGCATGCTCGATGTGCTGGGCAAGAAAATGGTTGAGCGCGATTTCGCCGCCGGCATCGTCGCCGCGCTGCATCACAAGGACATCGGTGTCGCGCTCGAAATCGCGCACGAAGCCGGCTTGCCGTTGCCGGTGACCGCGCAGGTAATGCAGCAGTTGAACGCGCTCATGGGCAGCGGCCTCGGCGACCAGGACACGAGCTCGCTGCTGCTCGTACTCGAGCAGATGATGGGGCGGAAAGTCAGTTAATGGGATTCGCCGGCCGGCTTCAGTCGGTGCCCAGCAGGCTTTGTTTGAGGTCCGGATCGGCCGGATGCTGGCCCAGCCAGATGCGCAGCCACGCGTGCATGAAATCCTCGCCTTCGATCACGCCGCGTTTTTCGTTGTCTATCGACACCGTAGTGCCGGCGCCGGGCAGGTAGTCGAGCCGCATGACGTCGCCTTTGTGCATGGTATAAAACAGCGCGTTGAAGCGCTCAATGCGTGGTCCGAGCCGGGCGCGCTCGGCGGCGTCGAGGTTGGCGTCGAATCCCTCGTTCCAGGCGTCCACGAGTTTTTCCTTCGAGACCTCGCTGTGCAGGAAAAACATGTGCATCGCCACCGGCCCGTTGCTGCGCAATATTGCTTCGGTGTCGCGTGTGCGGGCCGGCAAGTACAGCGCGCCGACGTATACCTTGGCAAAGAATTTGGTGCGAATCCCGGCCCCGTTCAGCATGAGGGGCTTGGCGCCCAGCGTGACAGTCTCCGGCAGCGTCACGCCAGCCACTTCTTTTCCGAATGCGATGGTCGACGTCAACATCAAGCTCAGCGCAACGACGATACGTGAGTACATGAACCACCTCCAGGGCAGGCGTCCATCGTAGCGAATATTTCGCGCCCGCCATAGTGACTGACGGCTGGCCGCGCCCGCCGTTATGACGATCGGTTTTGTCGGGTTGAATCGATGCTGATAAGCTGTGTCGCGGCTTACGCGCGGAAACCAGCGCCATGAATCCATCGAAAACTTTTCTTGTTGAGATTCTGTTCCTCGGACTCCTGCTCAGCGCCGGCGCGCGCGCGGAGGAGGTCACGCTTAACTATCAGGGTCTGACCCTGAACGCCAACCTGGAACGGGCCCCCGGCAAGACTCTGGCGGATAACGCATTTCTCATCGTCCACGGTACGCAAGCGCACAACGGGATGGAGCTGATCAAGTACCTGCAATCTTTGCTCAAGGAAAAAGGCTACAACTCCCTCGCCATCAATCTGAGCCTCGGTCTCGACAACCGCCACGGTTTCTACGACTGCAACAAGCCGAGCACGCACAGAGACACCGATGCGGTCGGCGAGATCGGCGCCTGGATGAAATGGCTCGGCGATCGCGGCGCCAAGGGCGTCGTGCTGTTGGGGCATTCACGCGGCGGCAACCAGGTCGCGATATACGCGGCCGAGCACGACGACCCGCTGCTCCAGTCGCTGGTGATGATGGCGCCGGGATCGTCCACGCAGGACGAGGACGCGCAGGAATTTCAGGATCACTACGGCAAGCCGCTGGCGCCGCTGCTGGCACGCGCCGAGTCGCTGGTGAAAGCCGGCAAGGGCAGGACACCGCTCGAGCACGTGCCGTTCCTGGCGTTGTGTCGTGACACCACGGTCACGGCGGAATCGTTTGTGTCGTACTACGGCCCGGATTCCCGGCGCTACACACCGTCGCTGATGTCGAAAATCCGGAAGCCGACGCTGCTCCTGGTCGCCGGCAACGACGAGGTCGTGAAAAACCTGGACAAGAAATGCGGGCCCATGGTCGACGGCAAGCGCGTGCAGATGAGAATCATCGAAGGCTCGGACCATTTCTTCAAGGACCTGTACGCCGACGACGCCGTCGACGATGTCGTCGCGTTTCTGGGATCGAAATAGCGTCGAGTTCGACGGAGCGCGATTGGCCCGGAAAGATTTCACGATCCCGCCCGTGAACCAGCGGATTTCGGACAGGAAGCGCTCATGCAGAAGAGGAACGGAAGATAGTTACGGCGGTCGGGGTCGTTCGTTGAAAAGGGCTCCCACCCATTGCGGTCGTTTACGGCGAGGAAGGGTCCGATGAGCAAAACCGTCCAGCAGAAGATGCAGGAGCAGCACCGGCGGTGGCAGTCCGACGGCGAAACCTGGCGCGCTGACATCGAGGAGTGAAACCAGGAACTGCGCGCGGCCCGCAAGGGCATGTAGCCCCCCGAAAGGCGGGTTAGCTCACCCGGGCCTGTTTTGCGGAACGGAAGGCCGGGGCGTTTAAAAAGACCGGCACAAAGATTTTCTGCGAGGCGTAACATAGCGGTCCATGTAAACCGAACGAGGCGCAACATTGGCAAAACCTAACTATCAGTTTCAGAAGCGCCAGAAGGAACTGAAAAAGAAAAAAACGCAGGAAAAAAAACGGCTGCGCAAGCGTGAGAAAGGCGGCAATCCACTCGCCGATCATCCCGAACTGCCCGCGGAACAAGGCGAGACCACCGATAAGGACGGCTAACCCGCGATGAGTCAGGCGACGCCCGATGTGGTGGATGTGTTGACGATGCCGGCTGAACCACGCCGCTCCCATCGGCATGCAACCGGCGCCGTTTCACGACCTGCATTCTTGACTTCGATCCATCCGGGCGCATCATAGGCGCGTCCCCTTTTCTCCTTCTCCACGGACGGCCCTGATGAAATACAAAGACTATTACGCCATTCTGGGCGTTGCGAAAAACGCCGGCACCGACGACATCAAGAAGGCGTATCGCAAGCTCGCGCACAAGTATCACCCGGACGTGTCCAAGGAAGCGGGCGCGGAGGAAAAATTCAAGGAAGTCGCGGAAGCCTACGAGACCCTGAAGAACCCGGAAAAGCGCGCCGCCTACGATCAGCTCGGCAGCCATCAACCCGGACAGGATTTCCGCCCGCCGCCGGACTGGCAGAAACAGTACGGCGAGACGCCATTCTCGTTCGAGGACATCGACTTGTCGGACCTGTTCGCCGGCCTGCGCGGCGGCCGTTTTCACGCACGGGCGGAGCGCGGCAGAATCCCGATCCCCGGCGAAGACTACGAAGTCGCGGTGCACATCACGCTGGAAGAAGCGTATCGCGGCACCGAGGTGGAGCTCGACCTGAGCATGCCGGAGTTCGACGCGAACGGTTTGATGCATCGCGTGCCGCACGTGGTCAAGGCGCGCATTCCCAGGGGCGCCACCGACGGCCAACGCCTGCGCCTGGCGGGCAAGGGCGGCAAGGGCATGAACGGCGGGCGCAACGGCGATTTGTATTTGAACATCGTGCTGCATCCGCATCCGCTGTTCCGCGTCAGCGGTCACGATCTGTATCTCGACCTGCCGCTGGCCCCGTGGGAAGCGGTGCTTGGCACCGCCGTGGATCTGCCGACACCGGGTGGTCCGGTGCGGTTGAAAGTGCCCCCGGGCACGCATGCGGGACAGAAACTGCGGCTCGCCAAGCGCGGCTTGCCGAAGCCGCGCGACGGCGAGGGCGACCTTTACGCGGTGGTGCAGATCGTCGTCCCGGGCGCGGTCAGCGATCGCGAGCGCGCGCTGTACCAGCAACTCGCGCAAGGCTCGACCTTCAACCCGCGCGGGCATTTCGCACAGGAGTGGAGACATGAAAGTCGAACTCACTGAAGTGCTGTGGCTCGATGAGCCCCAGGAGTTGTCGCTCACGGATCTGGCCGGGCTGTCGGGCCTGTCGGAAGCGGATCTGCGCGAGCTGGCCGACTACGGCGTCATCGCGCCGGTCGATCCGCAGGCGGAGCCGCCGGCGTTTCGCGCGGACTGCATCGTAACCGCGCGCACCGCCTGTCGCCTGCGCACCGACTTCGAGCTGGACGTGCCGGGACTGGCGCTGGCGCTGACGCTGCTCGGCCGCATTCACGATCTCGAAGCGCAACTGCGCGATCTCAGCGCGCAGTATCCTTACCGACCGCGAAGAAAATCGTAAGGAGATCGATAATGGAGTTCCACTCCCTCAATATCGGCCGCGCCGCGGATGCCTCCGGTGTCTCGGCCAAGATGATCCGGCACTACGAGGACATCGGCTTGATCCCCAGAGCCAGGCGCACCGAGGCCGGTTACCGGACCTATTCCGGCAACGAGATTCACGAACTGCGCTTCATCAAACAGGCGCGCAACCTCGGCTTCTCCACCAAACAGATCGCGCAACTGCTCAAGCTCTGGCGCGACCGCCGGCGCCCGAGCGGCAAGGTCAAGCAGCTGACGCTGGAACATATCCGCGAGCTGGACGAGAAGATCGGCGAGATGCAGGCGATGAAAGCGACGCTGGAACACCTGGCGCAGCACTGTCATGGCGACGACCGTCCGGATTGCCCGATACTGGAAGAGCTGGCGTCGCCCAGACTGATCGCCCGCGCGCCGTATTGCCACGACGACGGCGCCGAGGCCAGGAGGCCATCGGTGGCGCGTCGCAAGCAACGCTGACGTCGGGCGCGGGGCCGCGACGTTACGCCCCGAACCGCACGGCGTAAATCGGCGGCAGGTGCGCCCCCAGGCTCTGCCAGGAATCGCCCTCGTTTTCTGAAAGCCACAGATTGCCCGTGGTCGAGCCCATCGCCAGCCGGTTGCCCGAAGCGTCCACGTCCAGTCCGTGGCGGTAAACCAGATCGTAGGCGTGATCCTGCGGAAGGCCGAGATACAGCACCTCGAAGCTCTTGCCGCCGTCGCGTGTGCGCGTCACCACCAGTTTTTCATCCACCGGTACGCGGCATTCGTCCTTGACCGCCGGGACGAACCACGCGGTGTCGGGATCGCGCGGGTGGACCGCGACGGCAAAACCGAACGCCGACGGTTTGACGTGCGTCATCTCGTGCCAGCTCGCGGCGCCGTCGGTGGAACGAAAGATGCCGTTGTGATGCTGCACCCAGTAAACGTCGGGGTTGGCCGGGCACTGCACCAGGCGATGCGGGTCCTGGACATTGGGCTCGTAGGCCCGCTCCGGCGGCATGTACGCCGCGCGCATGCCCTGGGCGCGAACTTGCCAGTTGGCGCCCGCGTCGGCCGTGACCCACACGCCGCCGCAGGACAGCGCGATCGCGACGCGTCGGGCGTCGCGCGGGTCGACACAGATCGAGTGGATGCCCGGCTGGTCGTAACCCCCGCCGAACCATTCCTTGCGCTCCGGGCGATCCCACAGCGATTCGATGAGCATCCAGGAATCGCCGCCGTCGCGCGAGCAAAAAAGCGCGCCCGGGATCGTGCCGGCCCACAGCGTGCGCGGTTCGTTGCGCCCGCCCGCCTCGAGCGACCAGATCTGATCCACCGACGCCGCTTTCGGTGCGCCCGCGGCGGCGGGCGCAAAGGTGGGTGTGGCGCATTCCTCCCAGCTCTTTCCATCGTGGGTGCGGCGCAGTTTCGGTCCGAAGTGGCCGAGCCTGAGCGCGGCGTACACGCGGCCGTCGCGCGCGTCCGGCAGCACCATCGTCACCGGATCGCCGAGAAAATCGGTTTGCTCGAAGTGCCAGCGCGCGTCCTTGCCGCGCGCGAGCGTAATCAATCCTTTGCGGGTGGCGACGTAGATTCGATTGCTCATGGATCCTCCTGGCGACCGTGACCCGCCTTCCATGGCGTAACATTTCGGTTTCAATGATCCCCGCCCGGCCAGCGCTTCGCGTCCTGCTTCGCTTGGCCGGTCCAGGGCAAGTCCTCCTGACTTGCCCGCTCAGCGCCGCGAATGTCCACCGGACATTCGCGGCACCGCCGTTTCGCCCATGACCGGGCGTTCGCCGGCGCGTAGGCACGTTAAGTGCGTGCGCGAAATTCCGGCTCACCCTCCGGAAAGCGCCTGCACCACGAAGACTTCGCTTTCTTCGCGCACCGGGTCGGTCAGGTGCGCGCGATCGTAGATCATCTTGCCGTCGATGAAGATCGTCACGTGCCGGCGCAGTTGTCCCTGGTCGTCCAGCACGTAGCCGCGCAGCAGAGGATTGTCGGCAAACACTGCGTGCAGCGCCGCGGCGACGGTGCGACCGGGCACCGCGCGCGGCGGGCAGGCGAGGTGACGCTGGAGATTGGGCGTGAACGTGACTTGGGGCATGTCCCTTACCCTGGCAAGTCGGAAACTACCAGCGTATGCTCGAAATCCTCCCAAGATCAAGCCGTCGCAACAACCGGGAAATCCATATGATTTTTTGTTGTCCCGGCACACCCGGGCGTCGCGGAAATGCGTTAAGGTCTAGTCGAATCGACTTACAATTAAGAACGATCGTGCCCGGTCGATAATCTCATGTTCCAGGCCTACGCCGTCCACAAAGCCAAGGGCCGCTTCAAGCGCATCGAATACGATGCCGGCGCGCTCGGCCCGGATCAGGTCGAGATCGACGTCATCGCCTGCGGGGTGTGCCGCTCCGACTTGGCCATGGTCAGCAATGAGTGGGGCGACAGCGACTATCCGCTGGTGCCCGGGCATGAGATCGTAGGTCAAATCGCGCAGCTCGGCGCGCACGTAAAACATCTGAATCTCGGCGACACCGTCGGGGTCGGCTGGTTCAGCGGAAGCTGCATGATCTGCCGCCAGTGCATGGGCGGGAACCACAACCTGTGCCCGCAAGCCGAGCAGACCATTGTCGGCCGCCACGGCGGCTTTGCCAATAAACTGCGCTGCCAGGCGGCCTGGGCGGTGCCGCTGCCGGCGGGGCTCGAGGCCCGCAAGGCCGGGCCGCTGTTCTGCGCCGGCATCACGGTGTTCAACGCACTGGTGCAGTTCGACGTGAAACCGACGCAGCGCGTCGGCGTGATCGGCATCGGCGGACTCGGTCACTTGGCGCTGCAGTTCCTCAACAAGTGGGGCTGCGACGTGACCGCCTTCACCTCCACCGACGCCAAGCGCGCCGCCGCCCTGCAGATGGGCGCGCACCGCGTGCTGCACTCGCGCCACGGGGCGCTCCTGAAGAAAATCGCCGGCTCGCTCGATTTCATTATCTCCACCGTCGACGCCGATCTCGACTGGGACGCTTACCTCGCCGCGCTCGCACCCGGCGGCCGGCTGCATATCGTCGGCATCGTGCCGTCACCGATTCCAGTGCCGGCGTTTTCGCTGATTGGCGGACAGGCAAGCCTGTCCGGATCGCCGACGGGATCGCCCGCGACGCTGAGCACGATGCTCGACTTCTGCGCGCGCCACCGCATCGAGCCCGTGGTCGAAACCTTCCCGATGAGCCGCGTCAACGAAGCCCTGGCCCACCTCGCCGCCGGCAAGGCGCGCTACCGCGTGGTGCTCGAGAACGATCTGGGGTGAGAAAGCGCATGTTCGGTCCACTGCCGGATTACCGGCATTACCCGGCGCATTCGTGGAAAATCGTGATCCGGTACCGGATTTACGCCCGGCTCCGTGAATGGCGGCCACAAGCGGCGCTATCTATACTCAATTGACGCCGTGGCCAGCTTAGTTTGAGGAGGGTAACCATGATTTTCCAGCCATATTCCCGTAAGGAACCGATGCTTCGTTTCGCGTTCATCATCGCCTGTTCCTGGTTGTTTGGTTTTATCCCGGTGGCGCAGGCCGGTCCGCTGGACGAGTCCAAGGCCAAGGCGCACCTGCAAGCCATCGCCGCCGGAGACCTGAACGCGTTGATGCGCGATTACCCGGAAGACGCCTACATGGACTGGGTCGGCGGTCCGCTCGACGGCCGCTACCGCGGCAAGGCGGCGATCGGCGAGGTGTGGAAGAAATTTATCGCCGCCAACCACGGCAAGCCGCGCCCGGCCAAACTGGGCAAGCTCGAGTCGTATAGCAATCCGAAAGGAACCGCGTTCGAGGTTGCGGCGGAATATGGCGGCGAAAAACCGGTCAAGGCCTGGCACGTGCTGGTCTATCGCGACGGCGAGCTGGCGACCGAGATCTGGCAGATTGCCCCCGCGATCAAAATTGCTCCTTAATGCATTTTCGCGCAGTCTGCTGCACGGCGTTCCTGCTGGCCGGCGCGAGCGCGCACGCCGGTGACGTCGATGCCATGGCCACGACGTCGGCGGGTCAGCCGCTCGAGGACGCGGCGGTAGCGCTCGAACCGGTGGCAGGCTACGCGCGCGGGCCGCTGCCGACGGTCACCATCGCGCAACGTGACCGCGAACTGATTCCCTACATGACGGTAGTGCAGACCGGCACCGCGATCGAGTTCCCCAACCAGGATCCCTTCAAGCATCATTTGTATTCGTTCTCGCCAGCCAAGACTTTCGAGATCAAGCTCTACGCGGGCAAGCCGGAAAAGCCCATTGTGTTCGACAAGCCCGGCGAGGTCGCTCTCGGCTGCAACATCCACGATTGGATGGAGGCCTATGTCCTGGTCGTCGATACGCCGTACTTCGCCAAGACCGACGCCAAGGGGCGCGCGCACATCGCCCATGTCCCGCCGGGATCGTACCGGCTGCGCTGGTGGCACCCGCGCGAGAAACGCGAACTGGCGGCGCGCACCGTGAAGGTCGGCGCGGCACCGCTGCGGCTGACGCAGGCGCTGGACGTATCCCCGCGGGTCGTCAAGCCGAAACCGCCGCTCGACAAAGATCAACATTATTGATCCGGTATCGCATTGAAACGAAAGTAACGCATGCCAATGGCTCTTCTGAAATTTCGCGATGCTCGATCAAAGATGAAACCTTTCACGATGTTTTGTCATCGCAGCGGCAGGGCGTCTTATGCTCAAGGCACGACGCCGGTTATCGGGGTCAGCGCGTCGATCGGATCCACGCCGTCGCACTAACGATGATTTTCCAGTCGCTCCAGCGCCGTATCGTCATCGTCTTCGTCGGCCTGCTCGTGTTGGTGATGGCGCTGGTGCTGGCGCTCGTCACCCGCAGCAATGCGCGCATTGTCGCGGCCGAGATCGAGCGCGAGCTGGCGGCGGGTGCGCAGGTATTCTCGCTGCTGATGGAACAGAACCGGCGCCAGCTCGAGACCGCGGCCACGGTGCTGGCCGCGGACTTTGCGTTCCGCGAGGCCATCGCCACCCAGGACCGGCCCACGATCCAGTCCGTCATCCGCAACCACGGCCTGCGCATCGGCGCCCAGGTGATGATGGTGATTCATCCCGACGGGCACCTGATCGCCGACACCCAGAACATCGGCTCGGCGGACCGCACCGTTCCATTTCCGGACCTGTTGTCCGACGCCGAGTCTGCGGGCAAAAGTTCCGGGTACAAGCAGATGAAGGACGGCCGGATGTATCAGGTCGTTGTGGTTCCGATCCT
>Ga0187775_10000304_pt1 | contig 12044 bp, 16 predicted proteins | sample 0216_BV02_MP12_1_FD_132441 | JGI IMG/M metagenome (GOLD analysis project Ga0187775, IMG submission 132441) | Tropical peat soil microbial communities from peatlands in Department of Meta, Colombia - 0216_BV02_MP12_10_MG | ecosystem: Environmental > Terrestrial > Soil > Wetlands > Peat | place... | reverse complement strand
GTGAACGGCCTCGGGTTCTCGGCGGTGGCGAAGTCGGACGCGGTCGCCGCAGACCTGCTGGCGCGCGCCTGGGGAGTGGCGGGCGAGAAGCTGATCAGCGTCCTGGTGGCGCTTGCCACCCTCACCTCGATCAACGGCTCGATGATCGTCGGAGCACGCTCGAACTACGCGCTCGGGCGCGAGTGGCCGCTCCTGCGCTGGCTGGGGCACTGGGACGAGGCGAGCAGCTCCCCGCGCAACGCCTACGTCGTGCAGGCCGCGATTGCGCTCGCGCTGGTCGGCCTCGGGACGATACAGCGCAAGGGCTTCCAGACGCTCGTGGATTTCACCGCCCCTGTGTTCTGGACTTTTTTCCTGCTCACGGGCGTGTCGCTCTTCGTACTGCGCGCGAGGAACCCGGACGCCCCCAGACCTTACCGCGTCCCGCTGTACCCGCTCACGCCGGCGATCTTCGTGGCGAGCTGCGCGTACATGCTCTATTCGAGCCTGGCCTACACCGGTGCGGGAGCGCTGGTCGGCGTCGGCATCCTCGCCGCGGGCGCGATCGTCATGCTGTTCGGAATGCGGGGAGCGAAGGCGGATTCCGAAGTGAAAGCGGGATGAAAAGCGCCGGATCTCTGCGAGGGGCAGCACACCCACGCGACGCTCGCGATGACGCGTCCCGCCCAGCCGCCGATGGTATGAGGCGGAGGTCCGCTCTCGCTCTGGTCCTGGGCATCGCGCTCTTCCTGCCGGCCTGCGCCGCGCTCGACCGGGAGTTCGGCGACACCGCGCTCAGCGACGGCCCGGCCACCGGGCCCGACCCTCAGGTCCCGTACTTCCCGAGCGCCGACGAAGCGGTGACCGGCATGCTCAAGCTTGCCGGGACGGGCCCGAACGACGTCGTCTACGATCTCGGTTGTGGCGATGGGCGAATAGTCATCGCGGCGGCCAAGGATTTCGGTGCGCGCGGCGTGGGCATAGAGATCGATCCGGCGCCGCTGCGCCTGGCGGTGTACAACGCCAAACGCGCCGGCGTCGAGGACCGCGTGCGCTTCGTCCGGGGCGACATCTTCGACGCCGACATCGGCGGCGCGACGGTCGTCACGCTGTTCCTTTTCGAGTCGCTCAACCGCCGGCTCCTGCCCAAGCTGAGGAAGGAGCTGAAGCCTGGCACGCGCATCGTTGCGCACCGCTACGGGTTCGGCCCCGACTGGCCGCCGGAGAAGACGATCCAGGCGGGCTCAAGCACGCTGTACCTGTGGACGGTGCCAAAGCGCTGACCTGGAATAATCGGCGCCGATCGGGCGCGGGGCGTCGTCATGGAGACGGCCTGCGATGCCGGCGGCCGCTTTTTTTTCGCGCGACGGTGAATTTGTCCTCGCCCGGAGCCATTAGAACTTCCTAATATACGCCCTTCGGACTCCCGGCCCCGCGACGGCCGGGGGCATCGTTCATCTGCTACGGGAGGGCATCATGCGCGCTGTCCTTTTCTGCATCGCGGGCGTCTGTGCCGCAGGCGTCGTCACGGCGGGCGCGGCCGCGGTGCCGCAACTCAAGCTCAGCATCTCGGCGGAAGCTCGCGAGGAGATCAATACCGCCGCGTTCATGGAGCGCTATGCGGCGCTCGCCCGGTACGTGCATGCATCCACCGGCGCCGACATTCACCTGACCTTCGGGCGCGACCTGACGCGCGAGCTGGCGCAGACGCGCTCGCGAGGCTACGACCTGATGATAGGGCCGGCGCACGTCATCGGCAGCGCCCTCCGCTATGGCTACGAGCCGGTCACGCGCTTCGAAGGCGAAGAGCGCGCCGTTTTCATCGCGAGCGAAGCCAGCGGCGTGACCACGCTCGCGAACGCGCGGAGCAAGCGGCTCGCTCTGCCGCCGGCGGACTCGCTCGCCACCTATCTCGCACGCGGGGAGCTCAACGCGGCGGGGATCCAGGCGAAGTCGTTCTTCGGTGAGATCCGCGAATTCCGCTACCATGAGGCGGCGCTGCTTGCGCTTGAGCTGGGCGCCGCGGACATCGCTGTCGCCGACCGGCGGCTCGCGCAAGAATGGCTCGGCCGCAACAAGGGCCGGATCCTGCTGGAGACCAAGGCCGCTCCCGCGACTGGAGTCGCCGTGCTCAGCACGCTCGACAAGGGGCTTAAGGACCGCATCCGCCTGGCCTTCGTGTCCCCCAACGCGAAGGCCGCCGTGGCAACCGCCCAGGCGGGGCTTGATGTGCGCAGGATGGAGCCCATTACAGCGAAGGAATACGACTACGTATCGACGCTCGGCTACTTTACCCCGCGCTCGCTCGAAGGCGTGAAGATCGTGAGCGCCGAGGAGGCGTCCGAGATGATGCAGAAGGGGGTCGTCCTCTACGACACGCGCATCGAGGAGGAGCACCGCGAGGGCCACATCAAGGGCGCGCGATGGCTGCCCTACGCCGAGAAGAGCGCGAAGGAAGTCGGGTTCGACGGCGGCGCGGACCGGTTCGACCTCTCGCGCATCGCAGGCAAGAGCGCGCCCGTCATATTCGCCTGCAACGGGCCTGAATGCTGGAAGAGCTACAAATCCTGCGTGACGGCGCTCAAGGCCGGGTACACGCAGGTCTACTGGTTCCGCGGCGGCTTCCCCGAATGGGCGTCGAAGGGCTACCCCGTGGAGTCCTTGCCGGCGAGCGTCGCGCTCTCGCGCTGAGCCGGAAACCCGCTGCCTGAGGGCAGCGGGTTCCGGAGGCACTCCTGCTAGTACAGTTTCTCGCCGGTATCCGGATCGAGGATCAGCACGCGCAAGTCGCGGTCGTCGCGATCGGAGCGCCGCTCGAAATCGAACCAGCCGAGCGCCCGATCGAGGGCGCCGCGCCCGTTGACCTCCCCGCGGTCGAAGTCGAACAGGCTGTTGAGCGATCCGGCGACCTGGTCGAAGGAGCCGCCTTGCGCGACCGATTTCGGCATCGCATCGATCCGGCCGAGGTTGAAGTTGTCCTCGATGAACCGCAGGATCGAGCTCTGGTCGGCGACCGTGTGGTCCACGTAGTTCCGCTTCGCGAAGGGCGAGATCACCAGCAGCGGCAGGCGCGGGCCGTAGCCGCAGCGGCCCATCGCCGCGCCGGCGAGCGGAGTGCCGCATTGTCCCGGACCGGTGAGCGCGTCGTTGCTCGCCGGAAGGTTGGCGGGCGCATTGAGCGCCGACGGGTTCGCGATCGGCGGATAGACGTGGTCGTACCAGCCGTCGGAATCGTCGTAGGTGATGAAGATGGCGGTGTCCTTCCAGTACTTCGACTTCATCACGGCGTTGATCAGCTGCACCATGAAATGCTGCTCGAGCAGCGGGTCGGAATACTGGGCGTGGCCGTCCATGAAGCCCGGTGCCTTGATGTACGTGACCGCGGGAAGCGTCACGTCCGGCTGGAACCCGGTGATGTCGTAGGTCCGGCTGCCCGCGCCGCTCACGCTGTTGATGGCGAAGAGCGCGCTCAGGTCGTACTGGTGGCTGGCCTGATCGTCATGCCCGACGTGCGCCGGCGAGCTCGGCGGAAGGTGGTTCAGGTTCTGGGTCGACGGGAAGTAGTTGAACGGCTGATGGTGCCCGATGTAGTCCTGCTTCACCGACCCGTCGCTCGCCATGTGGATCGAGCTGCACGCGCCGAACCCGCCCTGGAACCAGCCCCAGGTGAGCCCCTTGGCGGAGAGCAGGTCGCCGACGTTCCGGCCCGGAGACGTGATCGCGACCTGGGCCGACCCGAGGGGATTGCAGATGTCGCCGGCCGGGCGCGGATCGCCCACGATGGAGCCGCCGCCGGTGTTGCCGTTGGAGTTGCTGCCGGCGAGCGTCACGTTCCGGACGCCGGCCAGGCCCGTCGTCTGGTCGATTCCCGGCGCGTTGACGATCGTGGAGTTGGGCAGCGTCGGCGTCCCGTCCGAAGCGAGCACGCCGTAGGTGTTCCCCGAGACGAGGTTGATCGCGCCCGGGGCCGACGGCCCGTAAGTCGTGTTGAAGAAGTTGTCGCTCATCGCGAAGTGCTGCGCATAGTTCCACAGCGCGGTGACGGTGTTGCCGTCGTAGTAGCCCATTACCGTCGACTTGTCCGGCGCGCAGTTCGCCGACGTGGAGCTGAGCTTCTGCACCACCAGGTCCATCTGGCCGGCGTGATAGGCGGCCTGCTCGTCGGTGTAGTTGTGGTCCTCGTCGCAGGTGGTCGCCTGGTTGCGGCCGAGGCGGAAGGGCTGGACGGTGCCCGTGCCCGCCGCGTTGAGCGTCGGGTTGTCGGGCGGAGCCGCCGGGCCCGTGAGCAGGCCGTTGACGGCCGGCGTGTCGGGCTTCGCCTGGAACAGCGGCTCGCCCGGCGTGGCGTTCGCGGCGAAGGGGTAGGTCGCGAAGTAATGGTCGAAGGAGACGTTCTCCTGGAAGATGACGATGACGTGCTTGATCGGCGTCGTCGTCGCGGGGTCGTTCGCCAGGCCCGGCACTGCCAGGCTGGAGGCAACGGCCGCGGCCAGTATTGAGAGCTTTCTGATGTGCGTATTGCGTCGGTCGGTCACGGGGATCTCCACTGGAATTGTTGGAATTGCGCGCGCTGGCAGCGCGAGGCCGCACGCGCGCGCCGGGAGAGCCTAGCCGGCGCAGATGACAGGAATTTTGCGGATTTGTTGCTAGGGCTGCGAAATGCGTGTGCAGGAAGCCGAAGAAGGCTTCCTCAACTGCGTGTCTTCTCCCAGTCGTTGACGCGGCCCTCGACGATGCGGAACAGCGGATGCGCGTCGGGGACCTTGACGCTCCTGAAGAGAAGGTAGGTCCGCGGAGCGCGCGCGCGGAGCTTGGCGCGCAGGTGCCTCCATTCGTAGAGCAGCTGCCCGCGCGTCTCGAGCATACGTGCTTTCACCCTGCCGCGCGCGATCTTGCGGCGGTCGAAGCGGTAGCCGCGGCGCCGCGCCTCGTCGGCGATCGCGGCGAGGAACGCGGCGATCGCGGCGACCGGCCGCGCGTGGGAGCGAAAGCGCGCAAGCTGCGGATGGCGGGTGTATCCGCGGGTCGCGCCGCGCAGGACCTTCTGGGCGAGCAGGGCTTCCCGCCAGGCCGCGACGAGTCCCCGGGCGTCGAGGTAGCGCGGATGCAGGGTCCAGAGCCGCACGCGGCCTTCCTACCGCGCGCGTTTGAACGACGGGCGCTCCATGCAGCGCTTGCACCAGTCCGCGGTGCGCGGATGGCGGTCGAGCGGGAGCCCGAACATGATGCCCAGCGCGAGCCAGCTCGCCGCGGCGACGTCGGCGAGGGAGAACGTGGTGCCGAGGATGTAGTCGCGGTCGGCGAGGCGCGCTTCCAGCGCCGCTAGGATGCGGTCGAGCTGCGCCTTGTTGTACGCGGCGGTCGCCTTGCTGCGGTCCTCGGGCTTGTAGGAAACCGGCGTGTCCATCCCGTGGTACAGGTACTGCATCATGTAGGGTCCCAGCTCGGTCATGGACCATACCGTCCAGCACAGCGCGTCGGCGCGGGCTTGGCCCCCCGGCACCGGCCAGAGCTTGCGCTCGACCGCGTACTTGTGGGCGAGGTGGAGCAGGATGGCGAGTGACTCGAAGAAGCGCTGTCCGTCGTCGACGAGGGCCGGCACCTTGCCGTGCGGGTTGATCGCCAGGTGCGCCGGGGCGAGGTGCTCCTTTTTCTTCATGTCGACCTCGACGTACTGGTAGGGCACGCCCAGCTCCTCGAGGGCCCAGGAGACGCGCGTGCCCGAGCTTCTCGGCGAGGAATGAAGTTCGATAGCCATGGAGATCCTCCCTTGGTTGGCGTCCGGGCTCAGCCCGCCGGACAGGGCTTGAAAGACGACCAGTCGACGCCGTCGACGAAGCGCTCGTCGGCGGGGAAAGGGTGCTTGAAGGTGAACGCAAACGCGCTCGGGCCGTGGGCGTCGAGGTGCGCGAGGCGCTTCTTGGCCTCGTCTATTCCCGGCCGGTGCCCCTGCGGAACCCACCACAGCGCGGCGTACGCGCTGGCGAGCTTCTCGAACCAGTCGAGCCGGCGCTTTAGGAGCTCGACGTGGGCGGTGTAGTAGACGTAGCGCTTCAGCTGCTCGATCGATCCCCACACCGACATGTTGAACAGGATCCGGTCGTCGTCGTAGGGCCGAAGGTACGTGGCGTTGCCCGCCTCGGTCTTGAGCCGCCACACGAATCCCGGGCTGCGGTCGGCGAGCGCGTTGATCTCGTCCAGGCGCGCGACGAACCCGGCCATGACCGGATCCTCGAGCGGGGCGCGCATCCTTCCGATGTTGACCTGGGCGATGTGCAGGACTGTCATGCGGGACTCCCCCGTGGCGCGTGGAATTGTCTCACGGTCGCTCAATCCAGCGGGAAGCTGGGACCGGGCGCGCTGCGGGTCTGAAGCGAGCGCGCGAGCGAGCCCAGGGCGTCGCGGATCCGGGGAGCGACGTCGGGGGAGGCGACCATCGCGTCCTCGGTGACGCATCCGCCGAGGAGCGGAAGCGTGAGCGAGGCCTCGGGCAGGATCCGGGCCGACATGGTCTGGAGGATCTCGCGCAGCGCCTCGTGGGCGTGGCGCGCCCGGGGCGATGTGTTCACGAGCGCGACCGGCTTGTGGATCACGCCCTCGAAGCTCACGAGCCAGTCGAGCGCGTTCTTCAGCACGCCCGAGATCCCGTGGGCGTACTCGGGGCTCGCGATGAGGAGCGCACCCGCGCCCTCGACCGCGGCGCGGAACTCGCGCACCGCGCGCGGCGGATCGGCTTCGAGATCCGGGTTGAAGAGCGGCAGCTTGCCCAGGCCGGCGTAGACGGAGAGCTCGAGCGGCGCCGGGGCGAGGCGGGCGGCGGCGCGGCAGAACGCGGAGTTGATCGACGCCGCGCGCAGGCTTCCGGAGAGCGCGAGTACTTTCACTTCAGGGTCTCGATCCTGACGAGCTTGATGCGGCCGGACGCGCCGCTCCTGATCGCGACGGCGCCCCGGCTGCAGCGGAAGTGGCGCGCGACCAGCGCGACGAGCTCTTCGTTGGCCCTGCCCTCGACGGGCGGCGACTTCAGCCGGGCCGTCCAGGTGCCGTCGGGCTCCTGCGCGAGCGAGGACTCGCGCGCGTTGGGCTTCACCTTGATCTTCAGGTACGTTCCGGCCATGCCGGCATCGCTACGGACGGCGCTTCCCGAGCGGCTCCATGCCGCTGCTCCTGATCGTTCCGGATGCGGGCTCGGAGGTGAGGAACGCGATCAGCCGCTTCGCCGCGTCCGTCTCCTTCGATCCGGCGACGACCGCCGCCGCGAATATCTGGTTCAGTTGGATCTCCTCGGCGACGACGCCGGCGAGCTCGACCCCCGGCGCGTGGACAATCTCGCTCACCGGCATGACCGCGAGGTCCGCCTCCCCCGACGCCACCATCGCCGCGGCACCGGTGCCGCGCGGGGTCGCCTTGACGTTGACCTTGTCGGCGATGCCGAGCCGCGGAAACACGTCCTTGGTGAGGAAGATGCCGCTCGTGCTGCTCGGGACCGCGACCGCTCGGGCCTTCAGCACGGCCTGCTTGAACGCCTCGACGGTGCGCACGTCCGGCTTCGCAGCGCCCGCGCGCACCGCCACGCCGAGGGGCGTGCGCGCGAGGTCCGCGTCCGTTCCTGGGGCGATCCGCCGCGCGGCGATCAGCTCGGTGAGGCCTTCCCTGGAGAGGATCACCACGTCGAAAGGCACGCCGCGGGCGAGCTGCGAGGCGATCGTCTGCGGCCCCGTGCCCTGCGACGAGCCGGAGCCGGTCGTGACCTTGATTCCCGTCTCGCGCTCGAATTCCGGCAGCAACTTCTCGTACGGGCCCGAGAATCCGCCCGAAATGATCACCTTCAGCTGCGCCGACGCGGCGAGCGGCCACATCAGGAGTCCCGCAACGACGACCGCGGCCGCATTGGCTGTCCTTCGTTGGTGCGATGAGAAAGCATACATGGTTGGCTCCCTTTAACGGCTTCGAGCTCTGGACTTGTTGAGCGCCACCGCGGCGCGAACGAGGGCCTTCAACGCCTTCTCGTCGATCTTCCCGCCCTCGCGGAAGTCGATGGCGCGCCTGGTGTTGCCCCCGAGACTGGAGTTGAAGAGCCCGGCGGGATCCTTCAGCGCCGCGCCTTTGGCGAAGGTCATCTTGACGACGTTCTTGTAGGCCTCGCCCGTGCAGATCAATCCGTCGTGCAACCACACCGGAACGTCCCACTTCCACTCCTCGACGACTCCGGGATCGACCTGCCTGACCAGGGCGCGGAGCCGGCCGAGCATCCTGCCGCGCCAGTCGCCCAACTCCCTGATTCTCGCGTCGATCAGCTCGGAAGGAGACTTGCCTTGCGATCCGCTCTTCTTCATGTCCGTTTCTCTTCGCTGCGCCGGCGGGCGGTCCGCTTGAACGAAAGGTCAGGCCTGGCTGAGAAACCCGACGATAGCTTCATTCACGACGTCCGGATGAGTGATCGGCGCCATGTGGCCCAGACCGTCGAACTCCACGACGCGCACCCGAGGCAGTACCGGCACGAGGAGTCGCGCCACGGCACGGGACGACTCAGGGGATTGCGTGCCCAGCATGTAGAGGATAGGCACGTCGAGCCGGCAAAAGGCCTCCAGAGTCGCGGCCTCCGTGAAGAGCGCGTGAGACCACCTCCGCACGTTGACGATCGAGTCCGCAATCGCAGGCTTGCGTGACGACGGCGTCGCGCTCCAACTGCCACGGCCCATCCAGAAGTCTACGAAATGCTCCGCGGCGGCGTCCCGGTCTCCCGCGTCAAGCGCAGCGGCCGCCGCGGCGACAGTGTCGCGGATTCCGTCAACTGCGTTCGGAGGTGGTGTGTGCGCGTCCACAAGGGCGAAGAGCGTAGGTTCGTATAGCGCGAGCGCTCGCACGCGATTCGGCTTCTCCAAGGCCGCGACAAGCGCCACCGCGGCACCGTATGAGTGCCCCACAATCGCGCATGGCGTGCCGGCTCTGGCAAGAACCGGTTCAACAAACGCCACTTCGTCTCGCAGCGCAATCTTGCGGTCAGAGGGCCATTCCGGGCTCTTCCCGGAGCCGTAGGAGTCCGGTGCGAGCACGAGATGACTTGCGGACAGCACATCCATAAGAGTCCGCCATTGGGCAGAACTGCTCGCGTTGGAGTGGATGCACACAACTCCCGGACCGGCTCCCGCCTGACGGACGTGCGCTTCTGCGCTGCGGATGCGAGGCTCCACCGCGAGGCCTAACGTCCGGCTTCAGCGGAGGGCCGTGCAGCGGACCGTCCGCTGCAACCGGTTGTCAGGCCGTTCCTACTCGAGCACATAACGCAAGTGTGTGGCAGTTGGACTATCAAGCACATTGTCAATCCGGAATTGCGACACTGACTCGTCCAGGTTCTCGAAGAGACGCCTTCCACTGCTGAACAGGACTGGCGCTAGGGCGATTTCGAGCTCGTCGATGACACCCATGTTCAAGTACTGTTGGATCACGTCCGCGCCGCCTGCGATCCGGATATCGCGACCGCCCGCAGACTCTCGAGCCTGCCTGAGGGCACTTTCCGTCCCGTCGTTGACGAAGTAGAAGGTCGTACCACCCGGGCGGACCCAAGGTTCGCGCTTCTCGTGGGTCAGAACGTACACCGGTGTGTGGAACGGCGCCTCCTCCGGCCAAGCGCGCTCGCCCTGTTCGAACATCCGCTTCCCCATGATGTTGGCGCCGATGCGCTCCGTGGTTTTCCGAAGCATGTCATTTACAGGGCCGGTGTCTCCCCCGGGGCCCAGCTTGAGGTTCTCACGGAAGAACTGCTGGTCAAATATCCACCGCATCAGCGCACCCCACTTTGCGCCCCAGTTCTTGTACTCGGGCTTATCCCAATTCTCGATGGTCATTCCTTCCGGTGCCATGTAGCCGTCAAGGCTTAACCCGATGTTCACGAATACCTTGCTCATCATTTTCCTCTCATCGCTCTGAATCTCGGCCTAGCGTTCGCGGCGACCGAGCCGACGAGATGAAGAATGCCACAAGGGCGCCGCTTCAGAGCCTCCGGGTGATCCGCGCTGTTAGGGCGCATGAGCAGGACCCGAGGCAAGTTCACGAAAGCGAAAAGAGCGTCGACAGATCTTGCAGAAGAATATCGCGTAGTGTGTCTCGAAACGCCAAGCGACCGCGAAGCCAATAGCAAAAGCAAGGACACCAAAGACGATGCCGAACCAGAACCCAACTGCAAATCCGACGATCAAAGCCAGAAGCGCCCACAGATCTGGAACGAGAAAGATGGCTACATGGAAAGGAACGGCCTCGTCGAATCGGAATGGGACGAGAAGTCGTGACACTGGTCTATGACACAATGGGCAGTGACGCCTTGGAATGATAAATCGCAGGGGATCCATGCGCCCTAACGTCGGAGTTCACCAGCTCGCGGAAGCGGGCGAAGCCCGCTCTAGCGAGTCGGGTTCAACGACGGGTTAGGACACCCATTGCCTCCGCAGATTCAAAGAGGAACATCTGTAGGTCCTCGTCGTTGGGAGCGAGCACTCGGCGGTCGGCCGCGCACTGTTTGCCCAGATCGCTTGCAAATGCTTCCTGAATGGCAGACATGGAGTCGAAGTGCAACGTTGCTACCAAGTATGGGTCGCGAGCGCTCGCGAGAGCCCGTATCGGACCCTTGCTTACCTCGTATCTTCTCAGGCCTGGCAAACCCGAGGCCAGCGGTACGTGCACGCCAAAGTAGTGCCGATCAAAGGCGGCAGGATCTTTAGGTGTCTTGTAGATGACGAGCATTCGAGCCATGACTTCCTCCGGTCAGTCTGCAATCTTTCGGAGTGTCGCGCGTGCGGGCTAACGTTCGAGTTGAACGGCGCGAGCAAGAGAGCGAAGCGACGCTTGCGAGCGTCCGTTTTCGGACGCGCGGTTAGGGCGCACCTCTACTCGACCTCCTCAAGCTTGACGCCTCTGCCCGCGCGGAAACTGGCGCGAGCCTGCTCGATACGCTGTATGAATCGTGGGTCATGTTCAAGGCGGTAGTCGAACCAGTCGTCTTCCGATTTGAACCCAATAAGTACACCGGCTGGTTTGCCGTGGCGCGTGATCACCACATCTTGTGTCTCGGCTTCCCGGAGAAAGCGTGACAAGTCGTCTTTTACCTCGGAAAGAGGTACTTCCTTCATTTTGGACTTCCCAACCGCGCTAGCCATGACCCAGCCTCCGATTTGGGGATGATCGCCAGTACTTCGACGGTCGAACCCGAAACATCGTAGAACACACGGACTTCCTCGACGCGGAGCCTGTACTGCGGTCGCGCTATGCCGCGCAAACGCTTGATTCGGCTACGGCTGGTCTTAGTCGGCTCGTGTCTCAAATGGGTTTCGAGGGCTTCCTTTACCGCTGCCCGTGCGTTGGCCTTCAGTCTGCGCAGGTCTTCGACGGCCTCGGGAGCAAGGAGTATCTCGAACCGCATTCTGGCTAGATTATAGCCAGAATCGCTGTCACCGGGTAGTGCGCTCTAACGTCGGCGTTCAGGGGCGCGCCGCCTGCGGCGCGTCCCCTGCAACCCCTGGTTCGGCAGCCGCAGTGGCTGCGACTGCAGCAGCCTGATCACCAGCTCGCCAAGCGGTCAGGAGCCTCCGCCCCGTTCGGTTACGGACACTCGGTATGTGGGCGTTTGCCACCCCAGACGGGTGTCGAACATGGCGTGGCCCCACTGATTCACGTCGATGAGACCTCCGGCGATGAGACCAGCGCAGGAGAACAAGCCGTCGCCAGACACATGTACCTTCGCGACGCGCTCAAGCGGGGCAAGCAGGTCAGCAGCGCCGGTCTCGGATAGTGGTAGCGGCTGCGATGCTGGACGATGACGCGCACGCGGCGTTCTTACCACCTACCCGCGCCATGGGGTGATGCGCGGTAACCATCGCCTCACGTTCGCCCGGTAGCGCTTGTACTCGTCGGCGAACTGCTCGCCCAGCGCAGGCTCTTCGTAGCCCACAACGAACAAGAAGAATCCGGCCCACACGATCGCGCCGTACTCCAGCACCGTGACGCTCCCGAACAGGAGGCCCTGGCCGGCGATCAACGCCGTGACTGCGACGTACATCGGATTGCGGACG
>Ga0187775_10000303_pt1 | contig 12074 bp, 8 predicted proteins | sample 0216_BV02_MP12_1_FD_132441 | JGI IMG/M metagenome (GOLD analysis project Ga0187775, IMG submission 132441) | Tropical peat soil microbial communities from peatlands in Department of Meta, Colombia - 0216_BV02_MP12_10_MG | ecosystem: Environmental > Terrestrial > Soil > Wetlands > Peat | place... | reverse complement strand
GGCCGCTATAATGTCAACGTTTGCCATGAGCCGGCTTTGCCCGCTCGATGGACCGCGTTATTTGCCACTGCTGGGCAATAGAGAGAATATTGTTTATCAGCCAGTACAGTACCAAACCGGCAGGGAAGAAAAAGAAAAAAATACTGAAGGCAACCGGCATGATTTTCATAACCTTGGCCTGGATCGGGTCGGGCGGTTCCGGGCTCAAGCGTGATTGTATGATCATGGTAATCCCCATAACGACCGGCAGCACGTAATAGGGGTCAGGCGCGGAAAGGTCCGAAATCCATAACACAAATGGCGCATGCCTTAACTCCACGCTGGCCAAAAGCACCCAGTAGAGAGCGATGAACACCGGAATCTGGACCACGATAGGCAGACAACCGCCAAGCGGATTTATTTTTTCGGTCTTGTAAAGTTCCATCATCGCCTGGTGCAGCCGCTGCCGATCGTTACCGTATTGCTCCTTGATCATTTGCATCTTGGGCGCCAGCACGCGCATTTTCGCCATAGAGCGGTAACTCGCAGCCGATAACGGATAAAATAAAGACTTAATCAGCACGGTAAGCAAAATAATTGCCAAACCCCAGTTTTGCACCCACCGGTGAAGCCAGGACAAAACCCAGAATAACGGTACCGCGATAACCGTGAGCCAGCCGTAATCTACGGTGAGCCCTAGGCCGGGTGCTAGCTTGCTGAGACTGTCCTGCTCTTGCGGCCCGGCGTAGAACGGAACGGTGATGGTGACGGTCTTACCGGGTTCCACTTTAGCTACCGGCAGGATCGTTCCGACCGAGTACAGATTTTCACCCAGTTTTTTTATGTAGTACTCCCGCGGCATTTTGTCTTTGGGCAGCCAGGCTGCGAGGAAGTAATGCTGCAGTATGGCAATCCAGCCATTGTCCGCATTTTGCGGGTACTTCGCGTTTCCCTTGTCTATGCTTTCGAATTTGATTTTCTCGAATTTGTCCTGATCGGTGTAAATCGCCGGGCCGGTGTAGGTCGGAACCATTCGAGTTTCGCCTTCCGGCGCTTTGCTATCGCGGAGGAACTGGAAATATGCGTACGGCTGGAGTGGATTTCCGCTGTTATTAGTTATTTCGAAGGAAACGTCTATCAAATAACTGCTCCTGCGAAATGTATAGATCTTATTAACCTTAATCCCGTCAACCACCGGCGCCGTAAGCGTGACGGTCAGGCTCTCTGCCCCGGGTTTGAGCGCATAAATTGTGGCGTCTGCCGCGTATTGTGTCTTATGCGTCGGCAGATCGTTGCCGATTAAACCGCTTTGCGCTATGTAGATATGCTGTGGCTCGTCTTGGAACAGCAGAAAGTTTTTCTTCGTGTCCAAGGTATCGCGTTGCTTCAACAGCTCCAACCCACTCAGGTTACCGCCTGCAGTGTCAATCTCCGCAAGCAAATAATCCGTTTTAACTGAAATCTTTTTTCCAGTCGCAGACGCCACTAATTGTTTGCCCGTCGGAGCTTGCTGCACCGCGGTTAATTTTTCGCTTGGAGTGGGCGCTACTTGCTCGGTCTTGCCTGGACCCTCAGTTTGCTGCGCCGGCCCCGGTTTGTTTTGCCGTTGCCATGCGTCCACTAATAGAAATACCGATAGGCAAAAAACCAGCAGCAGGAAAAGTCTTTGTACGTCCATAGCTGTGATTAACTTAAGCTTTCAAGGCAACGGGTCGTAACCACCCGCATTCCATGGATGACAACGTAGGATTCGCTTCAGCCCGATCCAACTGCCTTTTAAAAAGCCGAATTTGACAATCGCGTCCCGAGTGTATTCGGAACACGAAGGCGCAAACCGGCAATTATTGCCGAGCAACGGGCTGAGTATAAACCGGTACAGCGCGATAATCGTTAGTGCTGCGCGGCCCATCGCGACACCTTAGTGAGTAAATCCGAGAGCTCTATACGAGCTTGGCTTGCCTGCGGTTTTGAAAACGCCTTTCGCACTCTTACCACCACGTCCATGCCGCTGAGTGAGTGTTTTCGAACTCGAAATTCTTCGCGTATCAGACGTTTCACGTAATTTCGGTCCACTGCGCGTGGTGTCGCTCTCTTGCTGACCACCACTCCTAGCCTCGCAATCTCGTCGGGTTTGAGCTTCACCAAAACCTGAAACAACGTGCCGCTTTCGGAATTGTCGGCATGGAACACCGCATTAAACTGTTCGGGTTTCGTAAGACGAGAAGCTTTGGACAGAGAATAGATGAAAACCAATCCTAACTTACTCTACTCCCAACCGCGCCCGGCCTTTAGCGCGCCGAGCGCGTAATACTGCTGCGCCGCCCCGGGTTCTCATCCGCACTAAGAACCCGTGGGTTCTTTTGCGCCTCGTCTTCGACGGTTGATAGGTACGCTTCATTTTTTACCTCTGCTTCTATCGATCAGAAAGCCGACTATTCAACCTTTATGTATGCTTCCTGTCAACCCCGAAATATTTTTTGACCCCGCATGGAAATGTTTCGTTATAATACGAATTAAATTTATCTACGGTGGTAGTTCCCTCAATAGTGTCAGCGGTCGGAAATGGATCCTTTTTGGCTCTCTTGCCTAGCTTACTTCGAAAAAGAACTGACACCGCAGCAGTTTAATACCTGGATTAAGCCGCTAAAGTTCGTCCCCGAGGATAATTCCTTGCTTTTGGTTGCGCCGAATCGTTTTGTCATGCAATGGATCAAGGAGCGATTTTTGCTGCGCATCCAAAAGATGGCTGAGCAGTACTTCGCCAAGTCAGTTAGCTTGGAACTGGCACTTCCCGAGAAAATCGCTGCCAAGCCAGTACTCGACGATATCTCAAAGGTTACTGTTCCAGTGGCGAAACCTTCCAGCAAAAGCCTTTCGCGACTTAATCCGTCATTTTCTTTTGATACTTTTGTAACCGGCAAGGCGAACGAGCTCGCGCGCGCTGCGGCGATTCAGGTTGCCGACCATCCAGGTGCCGCGTATAACCCGCTGTTTATTTACGGTGGGGTCGGTTTGGGGAAGACCCACCTGCTCCAAGCAATTGGCAACTTTGTGCACGAACACGACTCAGATGCCAAGGTTCGCTACACGCACGCCGAGAGGTATGTTTCCGACGTAGTGCGTGCTTACCAGCACAAAGCCTTCGACGATTTCAAACGCTATTACCATTCGCTCGATTTGTTGCTGATCGACGACATACAGTTTTTTAGTAACAAGAACCGCACACAAGAAGAATTTTTCTACGCGTTTAATGCTTTGATCGAGGCTCACAAACAGGTCGTTATTACTTGCGATACCTATCCGAAGGAAATATCCGGAATGGAAGATCGCCTAATTTCCCGCTTCGGCTGGGGCCTCACCGTCGCCATAGAGCCTCCCGAGCTTGAGATGCGGGTAGCGATTCTGCTCAAGAAAGCCGCCCTGGACGGTATTACCTTGGATGAAAACGTGGCGTTCTTCATCGCCAAACATATCCAATCCAACGTGCGGGAATTAGAAGGCGCACTAAAGCGCGTGCTTGCTTTTTGCCGATTTGCTGGACTGCCACTATCGGTAGACCTTGCAAAAGAGGCGTTACGCGATCTTCTTGCCGTGCAATTGAGGCAAGTATCAATCGAAAATATCCAAAAAACCGTCGCCGACTATTACAAGATTAAGGTTTCGGAAATGTATTCAAAAAAACGATCTCGCGCTCTTGCCCGGCCGCGGCAAGTTGCAATGGCGCTATCCAAGGAACTTACCGAATTGAGCCTCCCGAATATAGGAGACGCCTTTGGCGGGCGTGACCACACTACGGTACTGCATGCGTGCCGAAAGATTGCAGATCTGAGGTCCCGGGACGCCGAGCTTACCCGCGACTACACTGCTTTGATGCAGGTACTTAGAAGTTAAAAAGGAGACTAGGTTAATCTAGCTGTGGATTTCTTCTTTTCTTTTCATTCCAAGCGCGATATCCACGATCCGTCCTCCGCTCGTAGCACGTTTGTCCACCGCATCCGCAACGGTTGTTCGCCTTGTTTAATCAAGCTTTACCAAGAATACTCACAAGCCCATGCGAATTCTATTAACATCTCTTAAATTTAAGGAATAATAAACCATGATCTTAATAGAAGCTGATCGCGATCTCTTGCTAAAGCCTCTTCAGGCTGTTTCAGGCATTGTGGAACGGCGCCATACGCTGCCGATATTGTCAAACGTTCTGCTCGAGCGCAAAGGAAAAAAGATCCACTATGTGGCAACCGACCTGGAAATCCAGATCGCGACCGAAGCCGAATGCGGTGGAAAAGGAGAAGATGCTGCAATAACGACTTCCGCGAGGAAGCTTCAGGAAATATTGCGTGCGCTACCGGAAAAGACAAAAGTCGCGTTGGAGCAAAAAGATAACAGGATTCTCGTGAAAGCGGGTAAGAGTCACTTCAGCTTGCAAACACTTCCCGCAGAAGATTTTCCCAGACAAACAGTAACAGCAGCGCAACATAAGGAGAAGATTACACAGAAGAATCTCAAGCAGCTGTTTGGTCTCGTCCAGTATTCAATGGCCCAACAAGATGTCCGCTATTATCTTAATGGCTTGCTCCTCGTTATCGAAGGGGACCAGCTAAAAGTAATCGCGACCGACGGGCATAGACTAGGTTATGCCAGCCTCACGCAAAAACAGAAGAAAACTCACCAGGAAGTAATCTTACCTAGAAAAGCAGTAATGGAAATAAGCCGGCTGTTAGAAAATTCCGATGATGAAGCCAGCATAGAAGTTTCGCAGAACCAAGTAGTATTTACATTTTCGAATATATGCGTAACAACAAAAGTGATAGATGGGAAATTCCCTGATTACGTGCGCGTAATACCGACTAACTACCAGAAGCACATCGTCATTTCACGAGAGCTCCTACAGCAAGCACTGCAGCGGATAGCGATTCTCGCAAACGAGAAATTCCGCGGTGTGCGATGGGTACTCACAGACGGAAACCTACGAATTGTTTGCACTAACAATGAGCAAGAAGAAGCGCAGGAAGAGTTAGACGTTGATTATAAAGGCGATCCTCTGGATATTGGGTTTAATATCAGTTACTTACTAGACGTATTGAATTACCTGGATTGCGACCTCGTAGACTGCGCATTTGGCGATGCAAATAGCAGCGCACTGTTTACCATTCCCGGTAGCAGCGATTTTAAATACGTAGTAATGCCGATGCGGATTTAGCCATGTTTCACGTGAAACCAAGAGAAATTCAATGACGGAAAAAAACCTGCAGGAAAAAGACGAGAGCGAATACGATTCCGACAGCATTAAAGTACTAAAGGGCCTGGATGCAGTGCGCAAGCGGCCAGGGATGTACATCGGTGATACGTCCGATGGCACTGGCTTGCACCACATGGTATTCGAAGTGCTGGACAATGCGATTGACGAGGCGCTTGCCGGCTACTGCAATGAGATCACAGTAACGATCCATACTGACAACTCGATTAGCGTCATAGACAACGGCCGCGGCATCCCGACTGAGATTCACAAGGAAGATGAGCAAAAACGCTCAGCCGCGGAAATCGTCATGACCGAACTACACGCTGGGGGCAAATTCGACAGCAACTCCTACAAGATCGCCGGTGGTCTGCATGGTGTGGGGGTTTCAGTCGTTAACGCTCTCTCCGAATGGCTTAGGCTGACCATCAGGCGAGAAGGCAAAATGTATTTTATGGAATTCCGTGGTGGGGTGCCGGTAGCGCCATTGAAAGTTACGGGAAAATCTGACCGCCGCGGCACGGAAGTGCATTTCTTGGCGAACAAAGAGACCTTTGGTCAAATTGAATTCCACTACGATATCTTGGCACGCAGATTAAGAGAGCTCTCTTTCCTCAATAATGGTGTAAAGATCCAACTGATCGATCAACGTACCGGGAAAGAAGAAATCTTTGCGTTTACCGGCGGTGTTAAGGGCTTTGTCGAGTTCATGAACCGCAATAAGAATGTATTGCATAGCACCATCTTTCACGCTCTGGGGCAGAAGGACGGCATCATCGTAGAGGTCGCTATGCAATGGAACGATTCCTATCAGGAATCAGTACAGTGCTTTACCAATAACATCCCGCAACGGGACGGCGGGACTCACCTCACAGGCTTACGCGCGGCGCTGACGCGAACGCTTAATCAGTACCTCGAGCAAAATGAAATCGCTAAGAAAGCCAAGGTAGAAACCACCGGTGATGACATGCGGGAAGGCTTGTGCTGCGTACTTTCCATAAAAGCACCGGAACCGAAATTCTCATCACAGACTAAAGACAAATTGGTGAGCTCCGAAATACAACCGGTGGTGCAAGAAATCGTGGGGCAGAAGCTCATGGAATTCCTGCTCGAAAAGCCCAACGAAGCGAGGGTGATAACCAGCAAGATTGTCGAAGCCGCACGAGCTCGCGAGGCGGCGCGCAAGGCACGCGACATGACGCGGCGAAAAGGCGCGCTCGATTCTATGGGATTGCCAGGCAAGCTTGCCGACTGTCAGGAAAGAGACCCGGCGCAATCCGAGCTGTATCTAGTAGAGGGTGATTCTGCGGGAGGTTCGGCGAAACAAGGACGCGACCGCAAATTTCAAGCCATTCTTCCGCTCAAGGGCAAGATATTAAACGTCGAGAAGGCGCGGTTGGACAAAATGCTTTCTTCGCAGGAGGTAGCGACGCTCATAACTGCGCTGGGCTGTGGAATTGGCGATGACAAAGACATTAGTAAGCTGCGATACCATAGAGTAATTCTCATGACCGACGCTGATGTTGACGGTTCGCATATTCGCACCCTATTGCTTACTTTTTTCTACCGGCAAATGCCCGAGCTCGTGGAGCGCGGGCACATCTACATTGCTCAGCCACCGCTCTACCGGGTAAAGCATGCTAAAGACGAGCGCTATATCAAAGATGACCACGAACTCAAGCAATATCTCCTGCACCTAGCGTTAAGCGATGCGGAACTCTACACTTCTGAAAAGGCAAAGCCGCTTAATAGGCAGACTCTGGAAAAAATAGCCAAGGAATACTTGCTTGCCGAGGCCATAGTCGAGCGTTTAAGCCAGATTATTGATCCCGCGGTTCTGTTTGCTTTGCTCAAGCGACCGGAAATCGACCTGTCGGATGCGCCGTCGGCGAAGAAAAGTGCCGCCGCCCTGACAACGCTGGTGCCCAAAGATGAATTGCAAATCGAGGCACAATACGACGAAAAAAATGAGAGATACCAATTACTTATAAAGAGAACGCAACACGGGAACCTGCGGCTGACGTCACTCGATCAGGATTTTTTGCAAAGCGGCGACTACGCGCAAATCAAGCGGACGGCCCAAATGCTGCACGGGCTCTTGGGCAATGGCGCGTACGTGAAGCGGGGCGAACAACAACTTCAGGTAACCGAATTCAAGCAAGCACTGGATTGGTTGTTGGAGCAGGTTGAGAAAGGCATTTCGATTCAGCGCTACAAGGGCCTGGGAGAGATGAATCCTGAGCAGTTGTGGGAAACCACCATGGATCCGGCAAGCCGTAGGCTGCTACGCATTCAAATCGAGGATGCTATTAGCGCTGACGGGATCTTTACCACTCTGATGGGCGACATTGTGGAGCCGAGGCGCGCGTTTATAGAAAACAATGCGTTACGAGTGCGAAACCTCGACGTCTAGCAGGACTCAGGTTTGCGCCTCAGCGCTGTATCTGCATTCCTTTACCGGACACACTAGTTGAGTGCCCCGCCTCTTCGTGATTTTTAGAGTCAGTATCGGCCATTTGCACTTCGGGCACGTTTGAGTTACCGGCAGATTCCATATTGCGTAGGTGCACTTGGGATAAGTGCTACAAGAGTAGAACACCTTGCCGTAGCGGCTTTTGCGCTCGATGAGATTGCCGGCCTTACATTGGGGGCAGGCCACCCCTGTGTCGAGCGGCTTGTTAAGCGGCTCGATAAATTTACATTTCGGGTAGGACGAGCAGCCAATAAATCTGCCGTAAGGACCGCTCTTAATAATTAGGCCGCTCCCGCATTTCGGGCAAGTACGCCCCTTCACTGCTTCCACCATCTCTGGCGTATCCTGTTCCCCATTCAGGCTGCGCGTGTAATTGCAAGCGGGAAAACCGCTGCAGCCGACGAATTTGCCGCGTTTTCCGAGCCGGACGGTAAGCTGTTTGCCGCATTTTGGGCAGACCTCGTCAAGCTGCTCTTGCGTTACCTCCCGGCGAGACAAATTTTTCTTATCCTCAATTAGGCGGTTAAAACCTTTCCAAAAGTCCTCCAGCAGGGGAATCCAATTGCGCTTTCCGGTAGAAACCAAATCGAGTTCGTCTTCAAGCTTGGCGGTGAAATCGTAATCAACGTAGCGAGTGAAGTGCTCCGTCAAGAATTTGTTGACCACTCTGCCGACGTCGGTAGGCAAAAAGTGCTTCTTGTCGAGCACGACGTACTCCCGCTCGAGCAAGGTAGATATGATCGTGGCATAAGTCGACGGCCGGCCGATGCCGTGCTCTTCCAGCGTTTTAACCAGGCTTGCTTCGGTGTAGCGGGGTGGCGGTTGCGTGAAATGCTGCTCGCCATATAGTTTGTCAATCGGTATCACATCGCCGACGTGCAGTTCCGGTAGGCGACCCTCCCCAGGCTCTTCCTGCTCGTCAAATTCTTCTTGATAGACAGCAATGAAACCTGGAAATACTAGGGTTTGCCCGCTCGCGCGGAACAGATTGGCTGGGTTGATCACATTGATATCCACGCTAGCCACATCGAATTTCGCCGGGCTAATCTGGCACGCTAGCGTGCGCTTCCAGATCATTTCATAAAGTCGGGCCTGTTCCGTGCTCAGCTGGTGCCGCACACTTTCCGGGGTGCGGAAAATCGACGTAGGACGAATGGCTTCATGGGCTTCCTGCACATTCTTCGATTTGCTTTTGTAGTGCACCGCTGATTTTGGAAGGTACTCACTTTCGAAATTTTTTCTCACGTAATCTCGAATTTCTGCGATCGCTTCATTAGCCAGCGAGAACGAATCAGTACGCATGTAGGTAATAAGTCCTACGCTTGTGCCCCCGAGGTCCACGCCTTCGTACAATTGCTGAGCGACGCGCATGGTCCGCCCGGTCGTCATATTAAGTTTGCGCACCGCTTCCTGCTGAAGCGTGGAGGTGGTAAACGGAGGTGCTGGTGAACGCTGTTTGCTCTTTTTGTCGACCTTGGCGACTCGCCCCTCTTTTGCGATGCTCAATTCCTGAATGATTTTTTGCTGTGCGCTTTCGCTCCCGATAGTGAACTGTTCCAGTTTCTCGCCACCATATTGGACTAGCCGCGACGAGAATTTTTGTTTCTCTTTGTGGCTGTCAAGGTGAATAGTCCAGTATTCCTGCGAATGGAACGTCTCGATTTCCTGTTCTCGTTCCACAATTAGACGCAACGCCGGGCTTTGCACGCGGCCCGCGGACAAACCCGGCCGAATCTTGCGCCACAACAATGGCGACAGGTTGAATCCGACCAAGTAGTCGAGCGCGCGGCGCGCCTGCTGCGCATTGACCAGCGCCATGGATATTTCGCGGGGATCCTTGATTGCGGACTTGACCGCGGATTCGGTAATTTCGTAAAACACCACGCGCTGAGGCGGCTTGTTTTTCAGTAGATTCTTGGATCTGAGGATTTCAGCAATGTGCCAGGCGATGGCTTCGCCCTCGCGATCCGGGTCGGTAGCGAGAAACACTTTACCGGCCTTGGCAACCGCTTTGGCAATGGCGTCAACGTGTTTGTGATTGCGCGCGACCAATTGGTATTTCATTGCGAAGCCATGAGCAGTATCTACTGCACCCTGCTTGGGTACTAAGTCGCGCACGTGGCCGAATGAGGCGAGGATTTCGAAATCGCGGCCTAAATATTTTTTTAGCGTCTTGGCCTTGGACGGTGATTCGACGATCAGCAAATTACTGGACATGCGCTATCAACGGCGGGAATAAAGCGCAAGATGATAAAAACTATTTGCACCGATAGCAAGAAATTTGCGTCGAGAGGTACCTAAGGAACGACAGCGTGAAATTAATGCAGCCGTTGATATAAACCGCCAGGAAGCGCGGCTACACGGCCGGCAAGTTCGAGTTTCAGGAGTATCGCGGTAACTGCATCAGGGGATAACTGGCTGCGTGCGCAAAGAGTGTCAATGTTGCAAGGGTCAAATCCGAGATAATCGAGCAGCGGCGAAGCTCCTCCCTCCGCCCCGGCCGCTGTTGTTGTGTCTTGGGTTTTTTGCCAGCCAATTTCTTCGAGAATATCTTGCGCGCTTTCGGCGAGCTTCGCCCCTTGCTTAATTAATCCATGGCAGCCCTTGGAAAGCGGAGAATGGATCGACCCTGGAATGGCAAATACCTCCCGGCCCTGTTCCAGGGCGAGTCGCGCAGTAATTAGCGACCCACTGGAGAGCGCGGCTTCCACTACGAGACAACCCCGGGCCATGCCGCTGATGACGCGGTTGCGCCGCGGAAAATTACTACCGATCGCGGGTGTTCCCAGTGGAAACTCGGAGACCAGCGCACCGTTCTCGGCAAGGAAATGCGCCAAATCACGGTTTCGCCCCGGATAAACAATATCCAGTCCCGTGCCGACTACTGCAATGCTGGAACCGGCGCCCTTGAGTCCGCCCCGATGTGCAGCCGCATCGATGCCCAAAGCTAGGCCGCTCAAAATGGTAAGTCCGGCATCGCTTAGATTACGCGCAAAACTCTCGGCATTGGCAATTCCTTGCGGAGTGGCATTGCGGCTGCCGACTATCGCCAGCGCCGGAGAGTTGAGAAGCGCGCGCCTGCCTTTGACATAGAGCAATAACGGCGGATCGGAAATTTGCAGCAGCAGCTTGGGATAGTCTTCATCAGCCAGCGTGACCAAGTGGTTTTGGTCCTCTGCAAGCCATTGGAGCGCGGGCAGAATGGCACTTTGCTCCACGCCTTCGGCGATGCTGCGCGCGATGTTGCTGGAAACGACACGCGAAAGTTCGGAATGGGTCGCGCAGAAAATGTTTTGAGGTTCTTTAAAAGCCGAGAGAAGCTTGCGGCACGAGTCATTTCCCAGCCCAGGCACTAGGCTTAACGCAAGCCAGTTTTCCGTGTCCTTGTCGGGCTGCATATGCTGACAGCCAAGCGGAAAGTTAATTCAAGGCGTTTGTGCCACGTCCAACACATGCACCGGGCGCGTGATCTGCATTATTAGGGCGTAGGAGACTTTTTGGAAGGTACGAAATACCAACAACAGCCCGTAGCGTTGATCGGGAATGCGTAGAATGACTTCACCCCTCTGGTTTTTGACTGGTGGCGAGCGGCGGTAAATTGCCAGCACATGTCCTTTCTCAATACCGTCACGCGTTCCCTTGTTGAGGGTAACGATGGCATCTTGCCCGACTTCAGATATCCCACCATAAGCCGAAATAATGCGTGCCCTGATCAGCTTTTCCGGTGCATGCGGTACGTAATTATCGATCGACTCCTTGCTGGCCATGACCAGACGGTCCCCGGTATTTATTTCCTGCACGGATTTAGTGATTTCGATGGGACTGGCCGTACCCACTCTATCCTCGAATTCAACGACTTTTGCTTCGCCGAGATAAATGGCCTCATACCCCAGGACTTCCCGAGTATCCGGATCAATAAGGGTCTTGCCGGGACGGTAAATTTGCCAGTCCACCCCCTGGTTTTTGGTCACTCTGTACACATATGCACGGGCGCCTCCGCCCAACACCACACGGTCGTCCTCAGTGGCGACGATACGCGGCGCGTTGTTAAGGCCGCCCGATTCGATGACTAACGGCTGGCTTAGAAAGGGTTCGATCGCAGCTCTCGGGATGGTGGGTATCGCGGCGCGCTCCCTGGCCTCTACGCGAACTTGCGGGCTTAGCTTAACGGTTTCCCTGCCTCCGACGACGCCCCCGACGACCCCCCCGCCAACCTCCTCCCCTCTTACCAAATGTAGGGTGGGAGCCTGGCGCGACAGATCGAGCACGATAATATCACCCGGGTAAATAAGGTGCGGGTTGTTGATTTGCTCCCGGTTCATACCCCAGACCTGTGGCCATTGCCAAGGATCCTTCAGAAAACGCTTCGAGATGCCCCACAAGGTG
>Ga0187775_10000300_pt1 | contig 12108 bp, 13 predicted proteins | sample 0216_BV02_MP12_1_FD_132441 | JGI IMG/M metagenome (GOLD analysis project Ga0187775, IMG submission 132441) | Tropical peat soil microbial communities from peatlands in Department of Meta, Colombia - 0216_BV02_MP12_10_MG | ecosystem: Environmental > Terrestrial > Soil > Wetlands > Peat | place... | reverse complement strand
TCGCCCTGCGCGTCGGCCCATTCGTCCCAGATCGTGACGCCGCGCTCCTGCAGCCATTTCACGTTGGTGTCGCCGCGCAGGAACCACAACAGCTCGTAGACGATCGACTTGACGTGCAGCTTCTTCGTGGTGAGCAGCGGAAAGCGCTCGTGCAGGCCGAAGCGCAGCTGGCGTCCGAACAGCGACAGCGTGCCCGTGCCGGTGCGGTCGGACTTGCGCGCGCCGCGCTCCAGCAGCTCGGCGAGCAAGTCGAGATATTGCCGCTCTTCGGCGCCGGCTCTCATACCGCAATGGTAGCGAAAAGCTCGCGCGCGCTCTGGAAGCGATCTTCGGGACGCTTGGCGAGCAGCCGGTCGATGACCGGCTGGAAGCCGGCTAGCGGCTTCGGCAGCCTAGGCAGCGGCCCCGATACGTGCATGCGCAGCAGCTCGGCATCCGTATATTCCTCGTACAGCCGCCTGCCGGCCAGCATCTCGTAGAAGATCGCGCCCAGACTGTACAGGTCGGAGCGCGCGTCGGCCGGCAGGCGCAGCACCTGCTCCGGGCTCATGTAGCGGGCGGTGGCGTAGACCACCCCGCCACGCGTCAGGTCGGCGTCGGACATGAGGTCCTTGGCCAGCCCGAAATCGACGATCGCCGGCCGTCCGTCGGCGCGGAACAGAATGTTCTGCGGCTTGAGGTCGCGGTGCACGATGTTGTGGCCATGGATCGCGTCCAGTGCGCGAGCAATCTGCGCGGTGATGCGCGCCGCCTCGAGCGGCGCGATGCCGCTTTGCATGCGCGCCCTGAGGTGGCCGCCCGGGAAATACTCCATCGCAATATAAGGGTGCCGGCCGGCGAAGCCCTGATCGTAGATGCGCGCTACGTGCTCGTTCTGCAGGGCGGCAACGATCTTGTACTCCTGCACGAAGCGCTGCAGGAAGGTCTTGTCCTCCCATAGCGTCGGGTCGAGCAGCTTCAGCACCAGCTCGAGCCTGTCGTGCTCGCGCTCGGCGAGGTAAACGCGCGACATGCCGCCCTCGCCGATCTGCCCGAGGATGCGGTAGCCCGGCACCAGCTGCTCGTCGCCGCGCGCCGCGCCGCGCAGCTCGCGCGCGTCCATCGGCAAGGTAGTCGTCTTTTCGCGCGTGCCCTGCTCGGCCGAAACGCGCGCGTGCGCCTCGTGCTCGGCGAGCGCGTCCTCGACCAGGCGGCCGAGCAAGGCTCGCGTGAGGCCGCGCCGCGGAAGGAAGTCCGCCGCACCCGCCTTCATCGCCCGTACCGCCAGTTCCTCGCTGCCCTTCTCGGCCAGCAGCAGCACCGGCGGCGCCTTCGGGTCCCTGCAGATCGCGCGTATCAGCGCGACGACGTCTTCGCCCGGAAACGGCGCCTGCAGCAGCAAGGCGGACACGCCGCCCTTGGCGAGCGCGGCCTGAAAGGCGGGGCGCTCGCTCGGGTCGAAAAGATCGAGGTCTGCGTCCGGCCAGCGCGCGCACAGCATGATGCCGAGCGCCGTGCGCAGCTCCGGGGATTCGTCGACGATGAGGAAATGCATGAAGCGTGCCGATCAGGTCTTGGAACGCACGGCGGACTTCGGCCGGAAGGCTTTCACCACGGCCTCGTGGGTCTCTACATACGGCCCGCCGATCAGGTCGATGCAATAGGGTACGGCGGCGAAGATGCCGGGCACGAGCGGCTTGCCGGCTTCGTCCTTGAGGCCTTCGAGCGTCTCCTTGATGGCCTTGGGCTGCCCTGGGAGATTGACGATCAGCGCCTTCTTGCGAATGACCGCCACCTGGCGCGAGAGAATCGCGGTCGGGACGAAGCGCAGGCTGATCTGGCGCATCTGCTCGCCGAAGCCGGGCATCACCTTGTCCGCGACCGCGAGCGTCGCTTCCGGGGTGACGTCGCGCGGCGCCGGACCGGTGCCGCCGGTGGTCAGCACCAGTTGACAGCCCGTCTCGTCGACGAGCTCCCTCAGTGTTGCCTCGATCACCGGCTGCTCGTCGGCGATCAGGCGCGTCTCGTCGCGCCACGCGGGCGAGGCGATCGCCCCCGCAAGCCACTCTCTTAGCGTCGGGATCCCCTCATCGCGGTACACGCCCCTGGAGGCGCGGTCGCTGATCGAGACGAGGCCGACGACAAGCTGTTCCCTAGCGCTCATCGCGTGTCATTGTACGGCGTAGAAATCGATTCTCACCGCGGCCGCGAGGCGCGCCCCGCTGCCCACGCACACGATGCGGTTCAGCCAGGCGTAGCGCTCGTCGCCGGTCTCGAAACGCGGAGTCGTGCGCATGTAGTAGAGCGAAGGGTCGACGCTTTCGCCGCGAGCGAGGCGCGCGATCACCTCGGGAGGACCGTGCCGGTAGCCGCGATTGCGCACGTACACGAGCGCCCCGTCGGCCGTCCGGATCGTGTAGCGCGCGTCGAGATCGGCGACGCCGTCCGGACGGATGACCTGCCAGTCCGCGCCTCCGGGGAGCACCTCGCCCGAGAGGCGCGCGCCGGACACCGTCCCTCCGGTGATCGGGATGATGCGCCTGCGGCCGAGCGGCGTATCGCCGAGCTCCTGGGCGGGCGCAAGAGTGATCTCCGCGCGGAACAGCGGCTCGAGCCGAAGCATCTCTATTCCACCTCGCGCAGCACGCGGTAGATCTCGCGGAAGGCGCGCGGCGGACGCCCTTCGTCCTGCTCGCGGCGAGCGTTGCGAATCAGCGCGCGCAAGGCCTGCAGATCGGCCGTCGGATGCGTGCTCGCGAAGTCAGTGAGCGCCGCATCGTCCTCCAGCAGGCGTGCGCGCCACTGCTCGAGGCGCCGGTGGCGTGCGCTGTCCTCCGCCGAGCGGCCAGCGATTCGCTCCAGCCCGGCGCGAATCGGCGCGGGGTCGAGCTCGCGCATCACCCGGCCGATGTACTGCAGCTGACGGCGTCGTCCTTCGCGGCTCGTGATGCGCTGTGCCTCCGCCACCGCTTCGGCGAGCTCGGCGGGCAATCCGAGCGCTGCGAGCTGGCCCTGCGGGAGCGCCACGAGCGCCGCGCCGAGCGCCTGCAGCTCGTGCATCGCCTGCTTGCGTTTCGTCTTGCTCGGAAGGTCATCCTGCATCGCGCTGTTATCATAGCGCGACATGCCGAAGATGCATCGCTTCACCTATGCCGCAGGCGAGCTGCGCGAGTTTGCCGCCGCCATCCTCGCGTACGCCGCGCGTCTGGGCGCGAGCGCCTGCGAGTGCGATGTCTCCGAGGGCTACGGCCTGTCGGTCACCGTGCGCAAGGGCAGGATCGACACGCTCGAACACAATCGCGACAAGGGTATCGGCGTCACCGTCTATCTCGGCGAGCGTCCGCACGTGCGCCGCGGCCACGCCAGCACGTCCGACTTTTCCGCGGCTGCGCGCGAGCAGACAGTCGCCGCCGCCCTGGCGATCGCGCGCCACACTGCGCAGGACGACTGCGCCGGCCCGCCGGAGCCCGAGCTGCTCGCGCGCGAGCTGCCGGATCTAGATCTTTTTCACCCCTGGGACCTCGAGACCGAGCAGGCGATCGACACCGCACGCCGCTGCGAGGCCGCCGCCTTCGCCCTGTCGCGCAAGCTCAAGAACTCCGAGGGCGCGTCGCTCTCGTCCCAGCACTCGCAGTTCGTGTTCGCGAACAGCTTGGGCTTCATGGCGGGGTTTCCGACCTCGCGCCACTCGCTGTGGTGCTCGGTGATCGCCGAGGACAAGGGCCTGATGCAGCGCGACGACTGGTACAGCGCGGCTCGCGTGCCCGCCAAGGTGGCCGACGCCGCCGCGCTCGGCCGCTACGCGGGACAGCGGGCGCTCGCGCGCCTCGGCGCGCGCAAGATCGGCACCCGCAAGGCGCCGGTGCTGTTCGAAGCGCCGGTCGCCACCCAGCTGATCGGCGCGTTCGTCTCCGCGGCGAGCGGCGGCAGCCTGTACCGCAAGACTTCGTTTCTCGTCGACAGCCTTGGCAAGCAGGTGTTCTCGCCGATCGTCAGCATCGAGGAGAGCCCGCTCGAGCCCCAAGGACTCGCCAGCGCGCCGTTCGACGAGGAGGGCGTCGCCCCGCGGCGCCGCGACGTGGTGCGCGGGGGCGTGCTGCAGGGCTATTTCCTGGGATGCTATTCGGCGCGCAAGCTCGGGCTGCGCAGCACGGGCAGCGCGGGCGGGCACCACAACCTGAGCGTGCGGCAGAATGGCGCGGGCCCGGCGCCGGATTTCGTCGGCATGCTCAGGACGATGGGCACCGGCCTGCTCGTGACCGAGCTCATGGGGCAGGGAGTCAACCTGATCACCGGCGACTACTCGCGCGGCGCCGCGGGCTACTGGGTCGAGGGCGGCGAGATCCGCTATCCGGTGGAGGAGATCACCATCGCCGGCAACCTCAAGGACATGCTGCGCGGCATCGTCGCGGTGGGCAGCGACGTGATCGTGCGCGGCGCGCGTCGCTCGGGATCGATCCTGGTCGACGACATGACGATCGCGGGGGACTGAGCCGCGCATGGTCGAGCCGAAAGACGTGTCGATCGAGGTCGTATCGGACGTCATTTGCCCGTGGTGCTACATCGGCAAGCGGCGACTGGAGAAGGCCCTGGCGCAGCTCGAGCCGGCACTCGCGCCGGAGGTCGCCTGGCTGCCGTTCCAGCTCAACCCGGGGATGCCGCGCGAGGGCGTGGCGCGCGCCGAGTACCGGCGCGCCAAGTTCGGTTCGGCCGAGCGCTCGGCCGAGCTCGACGCCAGGGTGGCGTCCGAGGGACGCGGCGAGGGAATCGAATTCGCCTTCGCGCGCATGCAACGCACGCCGAACACCTTTGCCGCGCATCAGATGATCGACCTCGCGCAAGAGGAAGGGCTCGGCGCGCAGGTCGTCGAGGCGCTGTTCCGCGCCTATTTCGAGGAGGCGCGCGACACCGGCGACGCCCGCGTGCTGGAGGAGATCGCGCTCGCCTGCGGGCTGGACCCGGCGCGGCTCCGGGCGCATTGGGCGGACGAGGCAAAGGCGCGGCGCCTCGCCCGGCTCGAGGAAGAGCTGAAGGCGCTCGGCATCGCCGGCGTGCCGACCTTCATCATCGGACGCAAGTACGCCTTATCGGGCGCGCAGCCGCCGCAGGCGATCGCCGCGGCCATCCGGCAAGTCGCGGCCGGAGCCGCCTAGCTGCTCAGGTGAAATCGAGCCGCGTGTCGAGCAAGACGCCGTAGATTTCAATCCGCTCGCGACGCGCGAGCTCGATCGGCGGCAGCTCGGTGGCGTCCAGCTCCACGCTCGAGCCGGACAGCGCATCCATGAGCGCCTGGGAGAAGACGAATTCGCCCGCGCGCGCGCGGTGCACGAGGCGCTCGGCAATGCTGACGCAGTCGCCGAAGGCCACGTACTGCTCGGCGCCCCGCGGGCCGGCCATGCCGAACACCGCCTCGCCGAGGTGCAGTCCCATCGCGACCGCGGCGCGCAGCCCGTATTCCTCTTCCCAGGACTGGGCGAGCGCACCGAATTCGCGCTGCACGCGTTGCGCCGCGGTGACCGCCTGTCGCGCATCCTGCGCCATGTCGCCGCTGCGAAACATCGCCATCTGCTCGTCGTTGTGCACGGCGAGCAGCTCGCCGCCCTGCTCCTCGACCGCGCTCGCCACCAGGGCGAAGAACTGGCTCGCCAGCGCGAGAACCTTCTCTGGCGGCAGCATCTCCGACATGCGCGTGAAGTTGCGCAGCTCGGCGAACAGAATCACCGCCGGGCGCCGTTCGGTCGCGGCGCGCTCGCGCTGCCTCAACGCGGCCATTGGCATGTCTCCCATGTCGACTCAGCCCTCGCTTGAACGCTCGCGGTCATCATAGGTCCCGTAAAAAAGCGCAAAGGAGGAAATAGTACCTGCGCCCTCGGGCCGGTGGACGGACGGGCCGCAACGGCCGACGGGCGGGCCGGCGCGAGGCGTGCTCTACTGCGCGAGCTCAAGCGTCACCCGCTTGTTGTGCTTGCCCTCCGAGCGGATGCGCGCGATGCGCAGCGGCCCGATCTCGGCGGTATTGGCTACGTGCGTCCCACCGCAGGCCTGCAGGTCCACTCCTGGAATCTCGAGCAGGCGTACGCGGCCTTCGCCGCGCGGGGGTGCGACCGACATGGTTCGCACCAGATCGGGGCTCGCGTCTAGCTCCGCTTCGCTCACCCAGCGCGTTCTGGTCGGCGTCGCCGCGCGCACCAGGGAGTTCAGGTGCGCCTCGATCGACGCCTTGTCGAGCCTGTCCATCTCGATGTCGAAGTCCAGATGCGCCTTGTCCTCGCCGATGCGTCCCCCGGTAACCGGCGCCTTGACGACCGCGCACAGCAGGTGCAGCGCGGTATGCAGGCGCATGTGCCGGTAGCGCGCTTCCCAGTCGAGCACTGCCCGCAGCGCGGATCCGGGCACCGGCATGGGGCTGCCAGGTGCCAGTATGTGCAGCACCCGATCGGGCTTGTCGCCGCGGCGCGTGTCGACGACGTGCAGCTCGGTCCCGTCGTCGAAGCGCAGGACACCCCGATCGCCCGGCTGGCCACCGCCGGCCGGGTAGAAGACCGTGCGGTCGAGCTCGAGCGCGCCGTCTTGCACCCCAACGACCTGCGCATCGCAAGAATTGAGGTAGGGGCCCTCGCGGAACAGCAGTGCGTTCATCCGTAGAGCATGAATAGTGCGACGATCACCGCGACGAGCGCCAAGGCGGCGATCACCGCGACGGTCGCGGTCGAGATCGTGGGCATGTCGGCGTCTGCCCCCACCGGCTCGGCAGGATGCTCGGCGTGGGCCGCCTCCTGCGCGGCGGTGCCATACAGGGAGGCGACCTTGTCGTTGAACGCCCTGAAGAAGTCGTCCGCGATCTTGCGCGCGGCCGCGTCGACCAGGCGCGAGCCGATCTGCGCGAGCTTGCCGCCCACGCTGGCGTTGACCGCATAGCCGAGCCGCGTAGCGCCGTCCTGCGGAGCCAGCGTCACGCGGGCGCTGCCCTTGCCGAAGCCCGCGGCACCGCCCTGGCCCTCGAAGGCGATCGAATAGGAATTCGGCGGATCGAGGTCGGAGAGGGAGAGCTTGCCCTTGAACTTGGCGCTTACCGGGCCCACGCGGGCGACCATCGTCACCTGGAATTCATTTTCGGCCACCGGGTCGATCGCTTCGCAGCCCGGCACGCAGGCCTTGAGGATCTCGGGGTCGTTCAGCGCATTCCAGGTGTCCTGCTGCGATGCCGGGACGAGCTGCTCGCCTGTCATTTCCATGCGCGGTTCTCCTCGGTCGTACGCGTCATCGGGCCGTTCAGGGTGCGGGCAAGGTCCAGCAGGCTCTTGAGATTATGCACCGGCAGGAACAGGTCGACGTGCGGCAGCATGGCGCGCACGCCCGCCGGCCGCGCCTCGAAGCGCTCGTAGCGCAGCAAGGGGTTGAGCCACACGAGATAGCGGCACGACTTCGCCAGCCGCTCCATTTCCTCGCCAAGGCCTTCGCCCGCCTCGCGATCGAGCCCGTCCGAGACCAGCAGCACGCAGGCGTTCTGGCCAAGCACGCGCCGTCCCCAGCGCCAATTGAATTCGCGCAGGCATGCGCCGATGCGCGTGCCCCCCGACCAGTCCTTGATCGCGTCGGCCACCTTGGCCATCGCCACATCGACGTCGCGGTGACGCAGCTGCCGCGTGATGTTGGTGAGCCGGGTGCCGAACACGAAGACCGAGACGCGGTCGCGGTCGTTGGTGATGGCGTGCAGGAAGTGCAGGAACATCCTCGAATAGGGATTCATCGAGCCGGAGATGTCGCACAACACGACGAGCGGCGGATGCACCTCCTTGGGCGCCGCGCGCACGAGCGGGATCACGTCGCCGCCCTCGCGCAGGCTCTCGCGCAGGGTCGCGCGCAGGTCGACCCGCCGCCCGAGCCGGCTCTGAGCCAGGCGACGGGTGCGGATCTGTGGCAGCGGCAGCCGCAGCGCCGCGATCATCTTCTTGGCCTCGGCCAGCTCCGCGGCGGACATGGTGTCGAAGTCCAGGCGCTGCAGAACCTCCCTCGTCGAGAACGTGAGCTTGGCGTCGAGCTCGATCCTCTGTTCCTGCTGCTCGCGCGGCTCGGGCCTCTTCTGGCCGAACAGCGCGTCGGTGAGCCGCTGCGCCTGTTGCTCGTCTTCCTTTCCGGCCCGGCCGTAGGTCTTCGGCAGCAGCATCTGCATCATCTTTTCAACCAGCTTCGGGTCGCGCCAGAATATGCGGAACGCCTGGTCGAATATCGGGCGCTGCTCCTCGCGCGAAAGCAGCACGCTCGACATGGTCCAGTACCAGTCGTCGCGCCGCGACACGCCTGCGATCTCCAGCGCCCGGACGCAGTCGATCACGCGGTCCGGACCGATGCGCAGGCCCGCCGCGCGCAGCAGCCGCGCGAAGTGCATCACGTTCTGCGCGAGCCGGCCGGTGCCCCGCGTATCGGCATCGAGACCGGGAAGCACGTCAGGCGCTCGCTCCGGCCGGCAGGCGCGCCTCGGAGGGCCGCTCGCGCAGCAGGCGCTCGATGTGACGCGAGACGATCACGCGGTGCTCGTTCACGAACAGCTCGTGATTGTGCTCCACCTGGTCGAGCCGGTAGACGTAGTTGACCATCATGCCGGCCGAAGACTCGATCCCCGCCGGGGAAGTGTCGGCCAGCCAATTGATGCGCTCGAGCCTCGCGCCGTTGCCCAGGTGAAAGCGCGCCACCGGGTCGAGCGGATCGTCGCCGCGCTTGGCCTGCGCCAGGTAGCGCGCGCAAAGCGGCATGAGCCGCGCAGCGAGCGCCTCGGTGTCCTTCGCTTCGTGCCAGCCGCGCTGGCCGAGGCGTTCGAGCCCGGGCTGCTTCTGGCCGTGCAGCCATTGCCCGAAACCCGGGATCGGGGACAGCGTGGCGAAGACGCGCAGCTGCGGCAGCTCGCGGCGCAACTCCTCGGCGACCTGCTTGATCAGGAAGTTGCCGAACGATACGCCGCGCAGGCCCTCCTGGCAGTTGGTGATCGAATAGAACATCGCGCAGCGCGCGCGCCGCAGATCGCCGAGCGGGGCGCCGACATCGAGCAGCGGCTGCACGCGTACAGCCAGGCCGCGCGTGAGCGCCACCTCGATGAAGATCAGCGGCTCGTCTGGCAGCGCCGGGTGGAAGAATGCGAAACAGCGCCGGTCGGACTCGAGCCGGCGGTGCAGGTCGGGCCAGCCCTTGATCTCGTGCACCGCCTCGTACTGGATGAGCTTCTCGAGCACGATCGCCGAGCTGCGCCAGTCGATGCGCTTGAGCACGAGGAACCCGCGGTTGAACCAGGAGCGCAGCAGGTGCAGCAGGTCGGCGTCTACCGCGACCCACTCCGGATGCTGCGGCAGCGCGCCGAGCAGCCGTTGGCGCAGCGCGACCAGCGCGGCGGTCCCCCCGGGGGCCACGTTCAGGCGCCGGAAGAGCTCCTGGCGCGGCGCTTCCACCGCCACCTGCAGCCGGACCTGGTTCGTCGCCGAGGGGTCGCGCCGGTAGGCCTCGGCCGCGCGCGCGACGCGCTCGGGGTCCGGGGAAAAGTCGCGCGCCAGGGCGTCGAACAGCCGCGCGCGGCCCGCGTCGTCGAGCGACTCGCAGGCATCGAGCGTCTCGCGCGCGAGCGCCGTGCCGGCGGCTTCGCCCCGCTCCGAGAGCAGGGCACGGCACAGGCTCTCGGCCCGGCGCGTGTCGTTCGCGCCAAGCCGCAGACCCGTGGCGATCAGGCGCCCGAGCAGGGTTGGTACGCGCATCGCTGCTCAGGCCGTTGCGGCCGCCTTTGCTTCAGCCACAAGCCGCGTGGCCTCGTCGCCGGCGATCTTCTCGATGTCGTCCTGGTACTTGAGCAGTACCCCGAGCGTGTTGTTCACGGTCTCCGGATCGAGTGCGATGCGATCCAGCGCCACCAGGCAGTTCGCCCAGTCGATCGTTTCGGCGACGCCCGGCAGCTTGAAGAGCTCCACCCCGCGCAGGCGCTGCACGAAGGCGACGACTTCCCTGGATAGGGCGTCCGCCGCCTTCGGCGCCTTGCGCCTCAGGATCTCGAGCTCGCGCGCCGCGTCGGGATAGTCGACCCAATGGTAGAAGCAGCGCCGCTTCACCGCGTCGTGGATCTCGCGCGTGCGGTTCGAGGTGATCACCACGATCGGCGGCTCGCTCGCGCGCAGCGTGCCGATCTCGGGGATCGAGATCTGCCAGTCGGAGAGCACTTCCAGCAGGTAGGCCTCGAACGGCTCGTCGGTGCGGTCGAGTTCGTCGATCAGCAGCACCGGCGCGTTGCCCGGCTCGCCTTCGAGAGCGCGCGCGAGCGGACGCTTCACCAGGAAGCGCTCGCTGAAGATGTCCTGCGAGAGCTTCTCGCGCGAGGTTTCGCCCGCGGCCTCGGCCAGCCGGATCTCGATCATCTGGCGCGAGTAGTTCCATTCGTAGGCCGCCTGCGCGATGTCCAGGCCCTCGTAGCATTGCAGCCTGATCAGCTCGCGTCCGAGCGCCTGCGAGATCACCTTGGCGATCTCGGTCTTGCCCACGCCCGCTTCGCCCTCGAGGAACAGCGGGCGCCGCATGGCGAGCGCGAGGAACAACGCGGTCGCAAGGCTGCGGTCGGAGACGTAGTCGGCCGAGGTGAGCAGCTGCTGCGTCTCGTCGATCGATTTCGGCAGGGGACTGGCCATGGCGGGTGGACCTGCAAAAGCCACATTGTAGAAAAGAAACGGCCCGCCGGGGCGGGCCGTTCGCGCGCGCCGCCGCGAGTGCGGCTATTTCAGCGCCGCTTCCACCGCGCGCTTGGCCATTACGCTGACGAGATGCGCGCGGTATTCGGCGCTCGCATGCAGGTCGCTGTTCAGGCCGTCGGCCTTCTGCTTGACACCGGCGACTGCGGCCGGGTCGAACCTCGCCGACAGCGCTTTCTCCATGTCGGCTTGGCGGAAGACGCTCGGTCCGGCTCCGGTGACCGCCACGCGCACGCCGCTACCGGTATCGGCGACGAACACGCCGACGATCGCGAAGCGCGAGGCCGGGTTCTTGAACTTCACGTAGGCGGCGCGCTTGGGCGCCGGAAACGAGACCTGGGTGATGATCTCGCCCGGCTCGAGCGCAGTCTCGAACATGCCCTTGAAGAACCTGTCGGCCTCGATCCTCCTCTTGTTGGTCACGACCGTCGCGCCGAGCCCGAGCACCGCGGCGGGATAGTCGGCCGCGGGATCGTTGTTGGCGAGCGACCCGCCGATGGTGCCCTGGTTGCGCACCTGGCGATCGCCGATCATGCCGGCGAGCGCAGCGAGGGCGGGGATCGCCTTCTTGACGTCGGCGGAGGACGCAACCTCGGCATGGCGCGCCATCGCGCCGACGGTGACGGTCTTGCCGTCGGACTTTATGCCGCGCAGCTCTCCGATTGCGTTCAGGTCGATCAGGTCGCTCGGTGCGGAAAGGCGCAGCTTCATCGCCTGCACCAGGCTCTGGCCGCCCGCGAGCAGCTTGGCGTCGGCCCCCTTGCCCGCGAGCCTGGACGCGTCGGCGAGCGAAGAGGGGCGGTGATAGTCGAATGCGTGCATGGTGTTCTCCTTTTGCCTTCTTAGGCTGCTTTTCTGTTCGCCCGGATCGCCTTCCACACGGTCTCCGCGGTGGCGGGCATCGGCAGTTCCTTGACGCCGAGGGCGTCGGTGATCGCGTTCATGACCGCCGCGGGAGCGCCGATCGCGCCAGCCTCGCCGCAGCCCTTCACTCCGAGCGGGTTGTGCGTGCACGGAGTCTCGCGCGTATCGAGCTGGTAGGAGGGCACGTCGTCCGCGCGCGGGATGCAGTAGTCGGTGAACGAGCCGGTCACCAGCTGCCCGGTCTCCGGATCGTAGCGGCAATTCTCGGTGAGCGCCTGGCCGATTCCCTGCGTCAGGCCGCCGTGCACCTGCCCCTCGACGATCATCGGGTTGATGATCTTGCCGAAGTCGTCGACGGCGGAGAACTTGACGATCTTGGTGACGCCCGTATCGGGGTCGATTTCGACCTCGCACACGTAGCTGCCCGCCGGGAACGTGAAGTTGGTCGGATCGTAGAACGCGTTCTCGTTCAGCCCGGGCTCGAGCTTGTCCAAGGGGTAGTTGTGCGGCACGTAGGCCGCAAACGCGACCTCGCCAAACATCTTCT
>Ga0187775_10000297_pt1 | contig 12260 bp, 11 predicted proteins | sample 0216_BV02_MP12_1_FD_132441 | JGI IMG/M metagenome (GOLD analysis project Ga0187775, IMG submission 132441) | Tropical peat soil microbial communities from peatlands in Department of Meta, Colombia - 0216_BV02_MP12_10_MG | ecosystem: Environmental > Terrestrial > Soil > Wetlands > Peat | place... | reverse complement strand
GAATTTCATTCTCGCCATGGCGTTCTCCTTATGCCTTCGCGACCTGGCACAGCGTCGTCTTGGTTTCCTGCATCATGGTCACGCGGTCGTAGCCATAGGTGGTCGCGGTGTTCACGGCCTCGCCGCGCACGATCGGGTGCGCGCCTTCCGGGTAGTAGGGCAGCATGTCCTGGCCCTCCCACCAGCCGGAGAAGTGGAACGGCACGAACACCGTGTCCGGACCTACGCCCTCGGTCACCCTCGCCTTGACCTTGATCTTGGCCCCGGAGGGCGTGCTCACCCACGCGTATTCCCCTTCGCGGATGCCGCGGTCGGCCGCCGTCTTCGGGTTGATCTCGACGAAGTTGTCCTGCTGCAGCTCGGCGAGCCAGGGGTTGGAGCGCGTCTCCTCGCCGCCGCCCTCGTACTCGACCAGGCGCCCGCTCGTCAGGATGAGGGGGAACTTCTCGGCGACCTTGTCGGCAACCACCTTTTCCTGCAGCGACTTGAACAGCGTCGGCAGGCGCCACAGGACCTTGACGTCGTCGTTCGCGGGGTATTTCGCCACCAGATCGGGCCGCGGGCTGTACAGCGGCTCGCGGTGCTGCGGAATGCCGTCCGGGAAGTTCCACACCACCGCGCGCGCCTTCGCATTGCCGAACGGGCTGCAGCCGTGCTTCATCGCGACGCGCTGGATGCCGCCCGACAGGTCGTTGGTCCACAGCTTGCCCTCGGCCTCCTTCTTCTCGTCGTCCGTGAGCTCGTCCCACCAGCCGAGCTTCTTCAGCAGCACGTGGTCGAACTGCGGGTACCCCGACGTGATGTCGCTGCCCTTCGCGCACACGCCGTCCTCGGCGAGCAGGTTTACGCCGTCCTTCTCGACGCCGAACAGCGCGCGGAAGGTATGGCCGCCGTCCATCATCTTCTTCGACGTGTCATACAGGTTCGGCGTGCCGGGGTGCTTGATCTTGTCCGTGCCGTAGCAGGGCCACGGCAGGCCGTAGTAGTCCCCGGTCAGGTCGTAGCCCGTCTTCGCGTCCTTGCCGCCGCGCGCACGCAGCGTCTTCACGTCGAACACCTGCATGTTGCGCATGTGCGCCTGAAGGCGCTCGGGAGACTGGCCGGTGTAGCCGATCGTCCAGCAGCCCCGGTTGATGTCGTTGCGCAGGATGTCCTCGATCGACGGCTCGTCCATGCCGCCTTTGCCCTTCACCAGGCGGATGTTCTGCTTGCCGTCCTTCTTGCCGACGAGCTGGTCCGCGAAGCCCAGCTTCTGCGCCAGCTGGTACATGATCATGTGGTCGGTGCGCGACTCGAACAGCGGCTCGATCACCCGCTCGCGCCACTGCAGCGAACGGTTCGACGCTGTGACGGAGCCCTCGGTCTCGAACTGCGTCGCCGCCGGCAGGAGATAGGCGCCGTCCTTGCGCACCTTGGCGAACATCGCCGCCGACGCCGAGGGATACGGATCGATCACCACCATCAGGTCGAGCTTCTCCATGGCCTTGAGCATCTCGAGGCCGCGCGTCTGCGAGTTCGGCGCGTGCCCCCAGTAGATGACTGCGCGCAGGTTCGGATCCTGGTCGATCGCGTCGTTCTTCTCCAGCACGCCGTCGATCCACCGGGATACCGTCATGCCAGGCTTGGCCATCGCGCCGGGCGCGAAACGCCCCTGCAGCCACTTCAGGTCGACGTTCCAGACCCGCGACCAGTGCACCCACGAGCCGGGAATGAAGACCGGGTAGTAGCCGGGCAGCGTGTCCGGGTTGGGTCCGACGTCGGTCGCTCCCTGCACGTTGTCGTGCCCGCGGTAGATGTTGCAGCCGCCGCCCGAGCCCCCGACGTTGCCGAGCGCGAGCATGAGAATGTTCGAGGCGCGCACGATGCCGTTGGCCGCGTTGTGCTGCGTCTGGCCCATCGCCCAGATGATGAATCCGGGGCGGTTCTCGGCGAGCGTCTTGGCGATGTACTCGATGTCTTCGACCGGGGCGCCAGTGACGGCGGACGCCTGCTCGGGCGACCACTTCTCCATCACCTCCTTCTTCACCTGGTCCATGCCGTAGACGCGGTCGTGCAGGTACTGCCTGTCCTCCCAGCCGTTCTTGAAGATCACGTGCAGCACGCCGAAAATCAGCGCGACATCGGTGCCCGAGCGGAAGCGCACGTACTTGTCCGCCTTCGCGGCGGTGCGCGTATAGCGCGGATCGGCGACGATCACCTTGGCGCCTTTTTCCTTGGCGTGCAGGGTGTGCAGCATCGACACCGGGTGCGCCTCGGCGGCGTTCGAGCCGAGGAAGAACAGGCACTTCGAGTTCTGCTCGTCGTTGTACGAGTTGGTCATCGCGCCGTAGCCCCAGGTCTGCGCAACGCCTGCGACTGTGGTCGAATGGCAGATCCTCGCCTGGTGGTCGCAATTGTTGGAGCCCCACAGGCGCGTCCACTTGCACAACAGCTGCGACTGCTCGTTGTTGTGCTTGGAGGAGCCGACCACGAACAGCGCGTCCGGCCCGCCCCGCTCCTTGTCATCGCGGATCGCGAGCAGCTTCTTCGAGATCTCGTCGTAGGCCTGGTCCCAGGAGATGCGCTTCCACTTGCCGTCCTCGAGCTTGACCGGGTACTTGAGCCGGTGCGAGTCGTGGGTTATGCCGTGTTCGCGCACCGAGGCGCCCTTCGCGCAGTGTGCGCCGAGGTTCAGCGGCGAGTCGAACACCGGCTCCTGCCGGATCCACACGCCGTTCTGCACCACGGCGTCTATCGCGCAGCCGACCGAGCAGTGCGTGCACACGGTGCGCTTGACCTCGACCTTGCCGCCCTCGGCGGGTGCGTCCGCGGCATCGGCCTTGCCGATCATGTTGAACGGCAGTTGCGCGGCGACGGCGCCGGCGCCGAGCGTCACGCCGGAGCGCTTGAGGAACGCGCGGCGGTCGATCGTATTGGCGAGCGCTCCGGCGAGCCCGTTCGACAGGCGCGGCCGGGCCGCCGCGGCAGATGCGGATTTTCTGGTCAGCAGCATGGCACCCTCCTCAGACCTTGGTGGTGCGGTAGTAGTTGTTCACGTGCTCCGAGGCACGATAGCCGCCCGCCGGGCGCTTGCCGGATTCGGCCGCCGGCAGGGGCGATATCGGCGAGCGCTTGGCGACGATGGCCGCCGCGGTGGCGGCGCCCCCTGCGCCGATCGAAAAGAGGAAATGACGCCGCCCTTGGCGCCCAGTCCGTTCGCTCATTGCCGCCTCCTCGTCGTTGTTGTTCCGGCCGTGCCTTCCGGTGAGCCGTGCCGGGGCATTCGCCAAGAAGTTAGTGTCGCACTTTTCTTTTAGATGCGAAACGCCTCGTGCTCGATTTCGAGAAAGTTTCGCGCGAGCATCGCGATCTGCTTATATAAGCGCGAATACGTAGAAGCTTCTATGGCGTCGCACAACGGCCTTGCGCCCGGCCACAGGAAGCGCATGAAGAACTGGCTTTGTTCCGAAAGCGGCGTTTGCTGCTGCGCAATAATATGGCGCATGACTTCGCACAAGGCCGCGATGTGGTCCTCGGGCTCGTTGACTTGGGACTTGCGCGCGAGCCCGCGCGCGGCGAGATAGCCCCTGATTTCCACAAGGGGATTGTCTGCCGCGCTCCTTGCGAGGTACGCGCCCGCGTACAGGGACACCGGGGCCCTGCCGGTGCCGGCGAACAGCGACTCGTATTCCTCGCCGACCGCCCGCGCATCGGCAGCGGCGGCCGCTGCCCGCAGCTCGCGCCACGCAAGCGCAAGCCCGCGCGCGCTCTCCCCCTCGGCAGCGCCCCCGTCCGCGGCGGCGAGCGCGGCGAGCAGCGGCGCGTCGGGCGGCGCGTAGAACAGGCGCGCGAGCAGCCCGTACAGATTCGCGCGCGCCAGGTCTTCTTCGGCCAGATCCGGGACCGAGCTCACTTGCGCAACGGATATTCGAGGATCGATGGCTCGTCCTTCGATTCCATCATGTCGACAACGCGGCAGTCGGCGCACAGCTGCAGCCGCCTGAGGGCCGCGCCGCCCGCGAACATCGCGTGCGTGCCGAGCCGGCCGAGCATGCTGTCGATCATCTGGCGCGTGCCGAACGGCTTGCCGCAGCGCAGGCAGTGAAACGGCTCGGCCTCGTTCAGCGTCACCGCCTGCCTGGCCGAAGGATCGAGCGAGAGCCGCGGCACGAGCCGGATCGCCTTCTCCGGGCAGGTGTTCGCGCACAGCCCGCACTGCACGCAGTTGCGCTCGATGAAGCGCAGCAGCGGGGCTTCCGGCGCATCGAGCAGCGCGCCTTCCGGGCACGCGCCTATGCACGCCTTGCACAACGTGCAAGCCTGCTTGTCCACCATGAGCGCGCCGAACGGCGATCCCGCGGGCAGGCCGATCGCCTGCGGCGTGGCGCCCGCCTCCCTGGACAGGTGGTCGAGCTCGAAGTCGAGCGAGCTGCGTTTCTCGGGCGACAGATTGAAAGCGGCGTGGTGCGCGACGGTGCGCGCCGGCGCTAGCGCCCAGAGCTCGGGCTCGAGGCGCTCGGCGTCGATCAGGTCGAAATGGCCCCCTCCGTAGCCGAGGCCCTCCAGGATCGCTGCGGCGATCGCCATCTGCGCGCGCAGCGCGGCAACGTAGCCTTCGGTCTCGCGCCCGGTCAGCAGCACGCGCACCTGGCTCGCGCCGTAGCACAGCGCGCCGAGCAGCAGGTCGACTCCTGCGCCCGCGACATGGAACACCTCGAACGGGATGACGCGCGCCGGCAGGCCGCGCCCCGGCCCCTGCGCTCCCTGCCCGTGCGCGCCAAAGCCCGCGCGCCGGCCGAGCGCGCGCAGCGCGTCGCGCCCCGCCTCGGCGTCGTGGACGAGCAGGCAGGCGTCGCGCCCGCCCGCCTCGCGATACGCAGCGAGCAGCGTTTTCATGCGGCGCCCGAGGTCCGGGACGCCGGGAACGACGTGCGACAGGGCGCCCGACGGGCAGACGGTCGCGCAGCCGCCGCAGCCGGCGCACAGATGCGGCTCGACCTTGACGCTGTCGCCAGCGGAGCCGATCGCTCCGGTCGAGCAAACGTCCAGGCACTGCGTGCAGCCGGTCTTGCCCGAGCGGCCGTGCGCGCAGATGCGCTCGCGGTAATGGGTGAAGCGCGGCTTGGAGAATTCGCCCACCAGCGCGCCGAGCTTCTGCGCCGCGAGCGCCTGCTCGAGCGGATCGGCGCCAGGCGCGGCGTAGCCTTGCGGAGGATCGGGCAGGCGGACGAGGGGCTCGCGCGACAGGTCGAGCACCAGGTCGAAGCGCTCCCGGCGCGGGTCCGCCTGGCGCGAGAAGTCGATCGCGTCGACCGTCCCGCAGGCCTTGACGCAGTCGCGGTGGTCCTTGCACTTGCCGAGGTCGATCTGGTAGTCGAAGCCGATCGCGCCTTCAGGGCACGCGCGCAGGCACGCGTTGCAGCGCGTGCACAGCTCGAGATCGATCGGATTGTCCTGCAGCCACTCGACCTCGAAGGCGCCCAGCCAGCCGGAGAGCGCGCGCGGCTTGCCCGACCAGACCGGGAAGCGGCGCTCGGCGGGCTGCTCGCCATGGCCCTGGCCCGTGAGCAGTACGCTCACCGCAAGTGTTTCCGCGAGCCTTCCCGCCCAGTCGAGCGCCGCATCGGAAGGACCGATGACGAGCAGCCGCCCTTCGGACTTGTACTCCACCGCCGCGGCGGGCTCGGGATCGGGCAGGGCGGCGGCAGCGACGAGCGCCGCGATCTTGGGCCCGGCCGCGCGCCCTTCGGCCGACCAGCCCGCGGCCTCGCGGATATTGACGAACGAGATCCTCGCTTGCGAGCGCGCCGCGGCCGCGAGCTCGCCGAACAGCGGCGCTTCCTGCGTGCAGCCCACGATCAACTCGGGCTCGTCGAGCGCCGCCCGGAAGGCGCCCGCCTCCTTGCGGCACAGCTCGCGATGCACGACGGGTTGCCCCGTTCCGAGCGCCTGCGCGAGACGCTTAGCGTCGAGCGCGATCGTGCCGTTGCACGAGCAGAGCTTAAGTGTCTTTTCCGCCAGCGGCATCTTTTTCCGGGGAAGGTGCGGCCGCCGAGTCGGCCGGCTGCGGCTTCGGTGCATCGTCGAACAGCAGCTTGCGCGCGTGATTCAGCGTCTTCAGCAGCTCGACCGGGATCGGCTCGGCCACGGTGTAATCCCCGGAATACGCTTCGAACGGGTCCGGCGCGTTGAAGTGCGAGTCGGCGAACAGCTTCTTCAGCGCGGCGCGGCGCGTCCCGTGATCGACGCGCGGGTCCATGAATGGCGTGAAATCCGACTCGGGCTTGAGTTCTTCGACCGGTGGCAACGGCGCCGCCGGCGGCTGCTCGCGCGTCGCGTCCGGCTGCGGCGCGGCGACGGGCGCCGGCTGCGCCTCCGCCTGCTCGCGCTTAAGGCGCGACCAGCGCTCGAGGAACGGCTCCTTTTCCTCGCTCATCCGCTCGCCCGGTCCCGAGGATGGACGAAGGAGCGAGGCTTGATGCGCTTCTCCGGCTCGGGACGGTAGTTCTGCTCGACGTAGCCTCCGACCCAGGCGAAGACTTCCGGCGGCATCGGCACTCCGTCCATCGTGTGCCCCGCGTCCATCCAGCGGCTCGCCTCGTGATAGCTCGCGGTCAACTGAAGTGGGCGCGCGCCGCCCTCTTCCACGAGCCACAGCACGAACACCTTGGGACGCTCGCTCGACACGTTGAGGTAGTAGCCGTCCAGCTCGTCGCGGTGCAGCACGAGCTCGAAGCCCGGATGCAGCCACTGCTGCACCCCGTGCTCGTCGACGAGCAGCCGCGCCTCGCCCGGCGCCGAATCGTCCGCGAGCACGCCCCACGGCTCCCAGGCCTCGCTCTGCCAGCGATTCGCGAGCGCGCGCCGCTGCATGATCACCGCGAGCGTTCTGCTGGGCTTTTCCATTCCGCGCAATATACCCTCTGCTATGATTTTGGGGCACAAGCCACCATGATGGACAAGGTTATTCCCATCCGCAGTGCAGCGCCGGCGCGGCATCCCGCGCCGCGCTACGACGGCGCGCCGCTCGCCGACACGCTCGGGCGCGGGCTGCGCGACTTGCGCATCTCGGTGACCGACCGCTGCAACTTCCGCTGCGTGTACTGCATGCCGCGCGAGGTGTTCGACTCCGAGCACAAGTTTCTGCCGCACGGCGCGATCCTCACGTTCGAGGAAATCGCGCGCCTGGCGCGCGTGTTCGTCGGCCTCGGCGTGAAGAAGATCCGCCTGACGGGCGGCGAGCCGCTCGTGCGCCGCGATCTCGACCGGCTGGTGGCGATGCTCGCCGAGCTTGAGGTCGACCTCACGCTCACCACCAACGGCTCGCTGCTCGCCAAGCAGGCCGCGCGGCTCGCCTCGGCGGGCCTGAAGCGCCTCACCGTGAGCCTTGACGCGCTGGACGACGCGGTGTTCAAGGCGATGAACGATGCCGACTTCCCGGTCGCCAAGGTGCTGGAAGGTATCGACGCGGCCGCCGCGGCGGGGCTCGGGCCGGTCAAGATCAACATGGTGGTCAAGCGCGGCACCAACGATCGGGAGATCGTGCCGCTCGCGCGCCGCTTCCGCGGCACGGGGCACATCCTGCGCTTCATCGAGTACATGGACGTCGGCAGCACGAACGGCTGGCGGATGGATGACGTCGTGCCTTCGGCCGAGGTGCTCGAGCGCATCGGCGCGCACTTCCCGCTCGAGCCGGTCGAGCCGGACTACCGCGGCGAGGTCGCCGAGCGCTGGCGCTACGCGGACGGCGAGGGTGAGATCGGCGTGATCTCCTCGGTGACGCAGGCCTTCTGCCGCGACTGCAATAGGCTGCGCCTGTCGACCGAAGGTGCGCTCTACACCTGCCTGTTCGCGCAGACCGGGCACGACCTGAAGTCGCTCGTGCGCGGCGGGGCGAGCGACGACGAGATCCGCGACCAGATCGCCGCGGTGTGGCGCGCGCGCGGCGACCGCTACTCCGAGATCCGCACGGCCGAGACCGCGCGCCTGCCGAAGGTCGAGATGTCCTACATAGGTGGTTAAGCTCACGAACGCGGCGCGGCCCGCGACCTACGAGGTCGAGGCCTACAACGAGCGCGGCGAGATGGTGCCCACCGCCATCGCCGGCGAGCATCCCCTGACCCTGTACCTCGACAAGCGCGAGATCGTCACCCTGATGACGCTCGGCCACGCACCCGAGGCCCTTGCGATCGGCTACCTGCGCAACCAGCGCCTGGTCGGCTCGATCGACGAGGTCGAGGCCGTGCAGGTCGACTGGGAAACGGATTCGGTCGCGGTAACCACCCGAAGAAGAAACAAACAACTCAAACAAAAACTCGGCAGGCGCATCGTCACCACGGGCTGTGGACAAGGCACGGTGTTCGGCGACCTGATGGAGGAGATCGACGCCATCCGCCTGCCCGCGGACGCCCGACTCAGCGATGCGCAGCTATTCGACCTGGTCGAGCAGGTGCGCAAGCACGAGACCATCTACAAGCAGGCGGGCGCGGTGCACGGCTGCGCGCTCGCGCGCGCCACCGGCCCGGCTTCGGCAGAGATCATGATGTTCGTCGAGGACGTCGGCCGGCACAATGCGGTCGACGCGATCGCCGGGTTCATGTGGCTGCAGGGGCTCGACGGCGGCGACAAGATCTTCTACACCACCGGGCGCCTTACCAGCGAGATGGTGATCAAGTGCGCGCAGATGGGTATCCCGTTCCTCGTGTCGCGCTCCGGGCTTACGCACATGGGCCATCAGATCGCGCACAAGGTCGGGCTCACGATGCTCGGGCGGGCAAGCGGGCGGCACTACCTCGTGTTCAGCGGCCGCGAGCGCCTCGTGCGCACGACGCCGCAGCCCACCGCGTTCGCCTGAGCGGCTCGCCGGGCGGCCGTGCGCGACGACGTCCTCGGCCACCTGCTGCGCGCCTCGCCCGGGGCGGCGGAGTGTCCGGACGTCGCGCACTGGTGGCCCGCCCACCGCGCGCTCGCCGCGACCTGGAAAAACCCGATGGACCGCGCGATCGTGGCCGGCTTTGCCGCCGACCGCGTCGGGTGGGCCTTCGCCGGCGGCTACCAGTGCGCGCTCGCGGCGCTCTTTCCCGGCCTGCCCGAGGACGCACCCGCGGCGCTGTGCGTGACCGAAGAGGCAGGCAATCATCCGCGCGCGATCCGCAGTACGCTGCGCCGCGCGTCGCGCGGCTGGCGACTCGAGGGCGCCAAGCGCTGGACCACGCTCGGGCCGCACGGCGCGTTGTTCCTGGTGCTCGCGCGCGATGCGGAGGTCGCGGGCGAGCGCCCGGCGCTAAGGGTGGCGCGCGTGCCCTCCGACGCGCCCGGCGTGAGCGTCGAGCCGATGCCCGCAACGCGCTTCGTGCCCGAGGTGCCGCATGCGCGCCTCGCGTTCGACGCCGTGCAACTTGACGAGGACGCGCTGCTGCCGGGCGACGGCTGGGCCTTGTACGCGAAGCCGTTTCGCACGGTCGAGGACGCGCACGTCAACGCCGCCGTGCTCGCCTACCTGGCACGCGAAGCGCGGCGCCTTTGCTGGCCGCAGGGCTGGATCGCGCGCGCCGCAGCGCTGCTGCTCGCGCTGCGCGCACTCGCCGGCGAAGACCCATCGAGTCCGCAAACGCACGTCGCGCTCGACGGCATCCTGGAAACTGGCGGCGCGCTGTTCGCGGAAGCGACGAAGCATTGGGACGCCACGCCCGCGGACGCCGCGCGCGCACGCTGGCTACGCGACCGCGAGCTGCTGGCCGTCGCCTCGTCGGCGCGCGCGCAGCGAAGCGCGAGCGCCTGGCGCCGGCTCGGCGGCAGCTAGGCCTTCGTCAACGCGACGCCGCAGGAGCAGGCGCCGGAGCCGATCCCGTGAGGACCCGCTGCGCGTCGAGCTCGCGGCGCGACGGGAAGAACAGCGACGTCGCCAGCATTCCCCCCGCGAGCGCGGCGAGCACGTAGAACACGTACCTGAAGCCCCCGCTGGTGGCATGCAGCCCCGCCACCAGCGGCACGCCGACCGCGGCCACACCGAGCGAAATCACGTAGCGCACCGCGAGCACGCGCGCGCGGTACTCGTCGGCGATGTAGCGCCCCACGATCGCGTCGTTTAGCGGGATCTGGCCGAACACCGCCAGCATCACGAACAGCGCGGCGGCGAGCATCGCCCAGCCTTCCAGATTGGCCGCGAGGTACAAGAGCGGGATCTGCACCAGCGCCACGCCGATCATCAGGCGCCGCAGGTCGGTGCGGTCGATCAGCGTGCCCATCAGCACCTGCGCGAACGCCGCGATCGTGTACACCAGCGCCACCAGCGCGCCAATGCCGAAACTGGTCTGCGTGAGCGCGCGCAGGCGCTCGTCGAACACCTTGGGCATCGACACGGTGGTCGAGTTGAAGATGATGCCGCCGCAGGCCGTGGCGATCAGCAGGATCGAGAAGATGCGCGTCATGGTGCGCCGATCGACGTGCAGGCCGATCGAGCGCGCGGTCTTCGCCGTGCGGCCCGGATCGGGCACCAGCGCGAGGAACGCCGCGCCGGCCGCGACCGACGCGAGCCCCGGAACGAAGAACGCCGCGCGCCAGCCCGCGAAATCCATGAGCGCCCCGGCAACCAGCGCGGCGGAGGCGAGCCCGAGGTTGCCGTACACGCCGTTCCAGCCGAGCGCCTTGCCCATCTTCGAGGGCGCCGACACCAGCATCGCGATGCCGACCGGGTGGTAGATCGCGGCGAACACGCCGGTGAGCGTCAGCCCCGCGGCGATCTGCCACGGCGACTGCGCGAGCCCCGTGAGGAACAGCGACGCGCCGATGCCGAAGAAGAACACCGCCATCATCCGGTGCCGGCTCCAGTGGTCGGCCAGCCAGCCGGCGGGCAGCGCGAAGGCGCCGAACGCGATGAACCCGCCGAGCGAGAGCGGCAGGAGCTCCGAGTACGACTGGTGCCAGGAGCGCGCGAGCGCCACCACTGCGGTCGGGAACACCAGCATCGACAGGTGGTCGAGCAGGTGGCCGAGATTAAGGAACGGGACGAGATACCTGCTGTTCTTCATTTGCCGCAGAGTCTGTCACTCGGCAGCCGGGTGAGCAAGGGAGTTTCGCCGCCCCCCTTCCCTTAGAATCGGCGCATGGAGCGAGTGACCGGCATCGTGCTCGCGGGCGGCCGCGGCAGTCGCATGGGAGGCGTCGACAAGGGCCTGCAGCCGCTGCGCGGCAGGCCGATGGCCGCCTGGGTGCTCGAGCGCCTCGCGCCGCAGGTCGACGAGATCGTGGTCAACGCCAATCAAAACCTCGTCGTCTACGCGGGTTTCGGCTACCGCGTCGTGGCCGATTCGCTCGGCGGCTTCGCTGGGCCGCTCGCCGGCCTGCACGCCGGGCTGCAGGCGGCCGCCCATCCGCTCGCCGTCACGGTGCCCTGCGATTCGCCGTTTCTGCCGCTCGATCTCGTTCCGCGACTGAACGAGAAGCTGGCGAATAACGACCTCGCGGTCGCGAAGACGGGCGATCAGCCGCACCCCGTCTTCGCGCTGGTGCGCCGCTCCGTGCTGCCGCATCTCGAGCGCTTCCTCGCCGGCGGCGGGCGCAAGATCGACGCGTGGTACGCGACGCTCGCGGTCGTCGAGGTATCCTTCGACGACCAGCCGGACGCCTTCCGCAACATCAACACGCTCGACGAGCTGAAGGACGCATGAAGAATATCGGCGAGGTCGTCAGCTGCCTGGACGGCTACGATCCGAACGCGCTGCGCGTGGACAAGGCGCGCGAGGCGATCCGTGCCTGCCTCGTGCCGGTCGCCGACGACGAGCGCGTGGCGACGCGCGCGGCGCTCGGGCGCGTGCTCGCCGAGGACGTGGTGCCCTCGATCGACGTGCCCGCGCACGACAATTCGGCGATGGACGGCTTCGCGGTGCGCGCCGCCGACCTCGCCGCCGGCGCCGAAACGCGCCTCGAAGAGGTCGGCAGCGCGTTCGCCGGCCGACCCTTCAAGGGCAAGGTCGGCGCCGGCGAATGCGTGCGCGTGATGACCGGCGCGATCATGCCTGCGGGTACCGACACGGTGGTGATCCAGGAAATCGCGCTTATCGCAGGCGACTCGATCGTCGTGCCGCCGGGGCGAAAGCGCGGCCAGAACACGCGCGCCGCGGGCGAGGACCTCAAGGCCGGCGTGCCGGTGCTGCAAACCGGCGACGCGCTCGGCCCCGCCGAGCTCGGCCTGATCGCCTCGCTCGGACTGGCGGAGGTGCGCGTGCGGCGCCGCCTGCGCGTGGCGTTCTTCTCGACCGGCGACGAGCTCGCCTCGGTCG
>Ga0187775_10000296_pt1 | contig 12260 bp, 11 predicted proteins | sample 0216_BV02_MP12_1_FD_132441 | JGI IMG/M metagenome (GOLD analysis project Ga0187775, IMG submission 132441) | Tropical peat soil microbial communities from peatlands in Department of Meta, Colombia - 0216_BV02_MP12_10_MG | ecosystem: Environmental > Terrestrial > Soil > Wetlands > Peat | place... | reverse complement strand
GTCGGCCTTGACCTTTTTCATCATGTGCTCGATGACGTCCATGTTCTTGCCCGACAGGCCGCCGAGCTCGTCCATGTGTTCGTACACGTTTTTCAGGCGCTGGCTGATGATCAGGCGCATGGCTTGGATGGTGTCTTCCATGTCGCCGCTGATGTTGTCGCGCACGATTTCGCGCTTGGCCGGCACGATCTCGTTTCCAAGCGCCTCTTCGAGCGCCAGAATGCGCGAACGTTCCAGGATCTTCTTGTCCTTCTTGACCTTGCCAAGCAGCGCCTTCTGCGCCGAAACCGGGTAGACGTTATGTTCCGGGATGGCCAGGTGCTTCGCGGTTTCGCGAATCTGGCGGTCGATCTCGCGGTTGACCTCGTCCCAGTCGCGCAGCTCGTCCCACAGGCCGTCAATCTTGTTCAGCACGACCAGCCGGCCCTTGTTCGGGCTGTCCTTGCGCACGCCGATGTGGTCGTGCCAGACGTCGATGTCGGATTTGGTGACGCCGGCGTCCGCCGCCAGGATGAACAGTACCGCGTGCGCCGAGGGCAGCATGTTGAGCGTCAGTTCCGGTTCGGCGCCGAGCGCGTTCAGGCCCGGCGTATCGAGGATCACCAGGCCCTGATCCAGCAGGTGGTGCGGGATGTTGATGATGGCATGGCGCCACTTCGGTATTTCCACGAGACCGTCGTCGTCGACGCGCATCCCGTTCTGGGATTCGTCCTCGGCGACGTGAAAGCCCATCGTTTGCGCCTCTTCGCGCGAAACGTGCTTGATCTCGGTGATCTGCTGCAACGTCCGGATCATCGTGTCCGGCGACTCGGTGTCGAGCGGCATGTTCTGCCATTCGTCGGGAAAACCGCGGAACTCGGCGATCGTGGTGCCGCTCTTGCGGGTCTCGATCGGCAAAAGCCGCAGGTTCGGTTCGCTGCCCGGCTCGTGCATCACTTCGGTCGGGCACATCGTGGTGCGCCCGGCGCTCGATGGCAGGATGCGTTGTCCGAAGTTGGCGAAAAAGATGGCGTTAATCAGCTCGGATTTGCCGCGCGAGAACTCGGCGACGAAAGCGACGTAGAGTTTGTCATCGCGCAGCGTGGATAGGACGTGCTCAAGGCGCTGATCGACTTGGGTATCACTCAGTTCTTGGCTCTGAAGCCAGGTTTTGAGCTCCGTGACGGCGGTGGCGAGCCCCTGGCGCCATTCGCTGTACGCTTCGAAATGCTGCTCGAGATTGTGTTTCTGGGTCGTCGCCGGTTGCATCTATAAAAATATAGTTCCCCTGCGGGAAAACTCCTCCCTCAAATTGCGATTTTTCTGCGCCATGCCGGTTGGCCGTGAAATGGCGAAACCAGCGTCTGATCAACGAGTTCGATACGTTACCTTCCTTGATACCTTCAGTCCAGCCTGGCGCCGCGGGAGCCGGCGGCAGCGCACAGTGCCCAAGGCGAATGCTTTTTCGGCAATGGGCGCTGTAATCGCGCATAAGTAGCCCTGTTTCGTTCGTCTTGGCATTAATAAACATGTTTCTATGAGCACTACTGCCGCCGTCTCCGAAGGGGCTGCCCGCTCCCGAGACGAAGGCTTTCGGAGCGGGCAGCCGGCGACTCAGTGAGTGAAGCTCTGGAAGGGCAGCCCCGCTTCCTCCGTCCGAAGGAGCTTCGCCTCGGGACGGAGTCGCGCTGCCACCGCCCGCGGCGCAAGCTCTTTCGGCGGTGGCCGCCGGTGCGACTCAATGAGCTGGGTTTCTTGTGGCTGCCCGGCGGACTCCCTTCGAAGGAGCTTCGCCTCGGAAGGGAGTCGCCGTGCGCCTCGAGATACGGCAGCTAGGTCTGACACGTCGGGCAGTAGAACGCTGTCCGCTGACCCAGCCGCCTGGCTTTGATGACGGTCCCGCAGGTGGGACAGGGCTCCCGGTTCTTGCCATAAACGCTGAGGGACAGCTGGAAATACCCGGGTTCGCCGCGGCCGTTGCGGAAGTCGCGCAGGGTGGTGCCTCCGGCCAGGAGCGCACGCTGGAGCGTTTGACGTATCGCTGCAACCAGTCGGTCATATTGGGCGCGGGTGATTTTTCCGGCCGGACGGGTGGGGCGGATGCCCGCGGTAAACAGCGCTTCGTTCGCGTAAATATTGCCGATGCCGGCGATGATCCGGCTGTCGAGCAGAAAATCGCGCACGGCGCGCCGGCGGCCGCGCGCGACTTCAAACAGGTAGGCGCCGCGAAAATCATTTGCGAGCGGTTCCGGTCCCAGATCGCGCAGCAGTTTGTGACGCAACGGATCGTCACACGTCCACAACAGGGACCCGAAACGGCGCGGATCGCGCAGGCGCACGCACTCGCCGTTGTCGAGTACGATATCCACGTGATCGTATTTGTCCGCGGGTTGTGTGCAGGCGACGACGCGCAGGCTGCCGGACATGCCGAGATGCAGGATCGCCGTGCCGGCGGCGGTGACCAGCAGAAGATATTTCCCGCGCCGGGCGACCGATTTGATCTTGTGCCCGGGCAGTTCTTTCGTGAGTTTCTCCGGCACAGGCCAGCGCAGGCGCGGATTGCGCACGACAACTCGCATCACGATTCTGCCCACGACTTGCGGCTCGATTCCGCGGCGCGTGGTTTCAACTTCGGGAAGTTCCGGCATGGATGGAGGAGGAATGAGAGGTAAGGAGCGGCGAGTAAGAGATTAGGCAGCGGATGCGTTGTACTTCACGCCTCGATCCTCACTCCTTGCTTGTGAGATTCAGCAGGCGCTTGCCGGTATCCTCGGTGAAATGGTATTCCAAGTCCTCGTCCGGTCGGTGCAACACGAAGTCGGGTTTGTAGGCCAGGATGCCGAGTTTGAGTTTTTCGGTTTTATCGTCACGCATCGCCGTGATCTCGACCTCGCCGATCGCTTCCTTGCCGCTGTATTTGTCCACGGTCAGCGCGCGCGCGTTCTGCCATTCGGCGGCGAAATCGTTGACGCGGTCCGACGTCAGTTGCTTGTCCTCCGGTTGCCGCTGCCACACGCCTCCTTTCAGCGTGAGCATGAAGTCGGGCAGCTTGATCGCGGTGAGCTTTAGTCCGTCATCGAACAGCCCGCTGTCGATGAAATTGGTGTAGGAATACATCGGGCCGGCGAGATAGTGACTGGGGATCAGGACGACCTCGTTGTGATACAGGACATAAACCTGGTTCTTGAGCGGGTGCAGTGTGCCGAAGTCGATTTCCTGGTCGTCGAACCAGACACGCGCCACTGGTTTATCCAGGCCGAATTGGGAAAGTTCAACGGAGGCCGCCGGGAAGCGGGTATCCCCGGGCGCCGTCAGCACGCGCAGCAGTCGCTCGACGTTAAAACGATTGGCGCGCGCTTTGAGCGGTACCGTGAGCGTCCAGTGGCTGCCGGTTTTTTCCAGCACGATCCCGGATTGTTCGGGTTTTTCGATGCGAACACGAGAAACGCTTTCGGCGGCGACGGTCGTCAAGGGCGGTCCCGGTGTCGGTTTTTTTTGTCCCGGCAGGAAAAGGACGACCACGACCAGTCCGGAAACCAGCGCCAGCAGTGCGGCGTTGAGCAGCCAGCGACGCTTGAGACCCGAAGCGGGGGCGTGTTCCGAGGGTGGCAGAACCTCTGGCTTGATCACGATGTCGAAAGCCTCAGCGTTTGCGCCGTCGCAGCCAGATAAGCACTCCACTGCTGATCATGACGAGCGGCAGCATGATGAGAAACCCTGCCGCGATGGCGGCCTGGGTGTTGCGCGAGAGGTCGAGCGTGCGATCGCGCGCGATTTTTACCGGGATGCTGACATAGGCGTCATCTTGAGACAACCAGTTGACCAGGCTCATGCCGAGGTCGAGATTGCCGCCGTTGGCAATGAAGCTGTTAGCCAGAAAATCCCCGTTGCCGAACACAATGACGCGCTGCTCGCGCTTTTCCAGCGTTCGGTTCAGCGCCACCGCCAAATTCAGCGGTCCGCGAATGTCCTTGCCCTTGTCGAACTGGATTGGACCGTCGAGCGGGCCGGTCTCCGACCAGCTGGACGGGCGCGTGTCTATCAACACGGAGCCTTGCCAGCTCGGCGGCGCCTTGAGACTGATGCCGCCGGCGTGCGGAAATACCGTATTGTCGGCGAAATCATGTACCACCGGATGATTGCCGTATTTCGCCACCACGATCGCCGCGGCGTTGCCAGTGATGGTTTCGGAGACGGGATCGACGATGACACCCGGCTGGAATTCGATGCCGAGACTTTCCGCGAGCGGTTCGAGCCCGTACAGCGGGCCCGGATCGTGCAACCACAGCAGATTGCCGCCGCGGTCGACGAAGCTCTGAATTTCTTTGGTCTCGCCCGTAAGCAGCCGAGTGCGCGGACCGGCGATGACCAGCACGGTGGTGTTTTGCGGGATTTGCGGATGCTCGCCGAGGGAAAGTGTTTTGGTCTTGAAGCCGCGGTGGTGCAGTTGCGTCGCCCAGGTCGAGAGATCGAAATTCGCCTGGTTGTCGGGACTGCGCTCGCCGTGGCCGCTCAGGAACACCACCCAGCGCTCGCCGCGATGGCCGAGGCGCGTCAGCGCGTTGGTGAAGTTTTCCTCGCTGAACTGGGTGGGCGAGATATTTTCCCGGCCTTCGCCGTACTCGAGCACCAGTTCCCCGTCGAACTGCACGCCGGCCGCGCGCACGCGCTCCGGCGCGGTGTCGGGGTTGACGAACTCGAGCTGAATGTCGGGTTTGTATTTCTGGTAACGCCCGACCATGTCCTGGATCTGCCGGCGCGTTTCCCCGCGCTGACTGGCATAGCCGGTGATCTTGAGCGGTCCCTTCAGGCGTTCGACCGCAGTGATGCTGGCCGGTGCGAGTGAATGGCGGTGCGCCTGGGTCCAGTCGAATTGCAGGTGATGCTCGCGTGCAAGCCACTGCAGCAGGCCAACCGCCAGCAGAAACAGCAGCACGAAGCTGAAATTGACCAGCCGCAGTTGCCAATGGGAGCGCGAAGTCTGATGCATGCGTTAACCCCCCAGCCGGTCCGCGTCCAGGCGCCGGACGCTTAGTACCAGGAACGTGGTGATGAGCAGCGCGTGGTAAACCGCGTCGGCGCTGTCGAATATACCGTCGAGAAACGGTTTGTAGTGGTTGAACAACGACAGGTACGCGAGCCAGTTTCCGCCGGCGTAACCCTGCCCCGACCAATCGAGTATCCAGAGCAGAAGCAATACCCCGAAGGTGCTGATCGCGGCGACGGCGGGGTATTGCGTGAGGGTGGACATGAACAGCCCGACCGCGGCAGATCCCGCGAGCAACAGCGCCAATCCCAGGAAACCGGAGGCGATAAGGCCGTAGTCGAGATGGGCGCCGGCGAACAGTGACAGCGGCATCAGTGAGATCAGGGCCAGCAGCGCCAGCAGGAACATCAGGATGCCGAGATATTTTCCAAGCACGATCTCGGTCATCGACAACGGCGCGCTGAACAGCAGCGACAGCGTGCGGTTGCGACGTTCCTCGGCCACTAGGCGCATTGTCAGCAGTGGCACCACCAGCAGCGGAATGATGATCGCGGCGTTGCCGAGCAGATCCGGGACGATGATCTCCGTCAGCCCCGGAGCGCTCTCCATGGCCATGAGCTGTGATTGATAGGTTTGAAAGAGTTCAATGCGGCCGAGAAACAGGTACGCCAGGATGAGTTGCACGACCGCGAGGATGGACCATGCCAGGGGCGACAGGAACAGCGATTTGAACTCGCGAAGGCCGATCGCGAATATCATGACGGCGCGCCGGGCTGCATTTTTGACGTCGCTTCAGGTGCCGTGGCCTCGGCAATGAGTTCGAGGAACACCTGCTCGAGCGACAAGCGCCCGGGCCGGATTTCGTACAGGCCCCAGTTCTTTTCCACCGATTGCCGCACGATATCGTCGGTCGGATTGATTTGCGTGTCGTGGAAGATATGCAGCCGCCCGTCATTTTCCACCCGCACCGTCTTGACGCCGGGCAGTTTCGCCAGTAGGCCCGGCTCAGGTGGATGATGGAACGCCACGGTGAGCGAGGCGGATTTCATGTGGTGTTCCAGGCCCTCGATGCTCTCATTCAACACAAGTTCACCCTTGTTGATGATCTGCACGCGGTCGCAGGTGGCCTGTACCTCGGGCAGGATGTGCGTCGACAGGATCACGCCGTGTTCCCGGCCCAGTTCCCGGATCAGAGTGCGGATCTCGCGGATCTGGATCGGGTCGAGGCCGACCGTGGGTTCGTCCAGGATCACGACCGGCGGCAGATGAATGATCGCCTGGGCGATGCCGACGCGCTGCTGGAATCCTTTCGAGAGATTGCCGATCAGGCGCGGGCCGACGTCGTGCAGGCCGCAACGTTCCTTGGCGTTCTCGCGCGCCGGCCGGCGGTTCGCGCGCGGGACGCGATTCAGGGCGGCGCAGTAGTCGAGGTATTCATCGACCGTGAGCTCGCGATAAAGTGGAGGTTGCTCCGGCAGGTAACCAATCTGGTTCTTGGCCGCACGTGGATCCTCGAGCAGATCGTGGCCGGCAATGGCCACACTCCCGCCGGAAGGCGCGAGGTTGCCGCTGATGATCTGCATGGTCGTGGTTTTGCCGGCGCCGTTGGGGCCGAGGAAGCCGAGCACTTCTCCCTGACGGATGGTGAAGTTGACGTCCTTGACCGCCTGAAACGCTCCGTAGAAGCGCGAGAGATTTTTGACTTCGACCAGGATGGCGCCGTTCATCTCACGCTGCCATCCTTGCCGAGGCGATGTTCAAGCATGGGCCGCCATTTAAGGGAGCGTAGCGATGATTGTCAAACACGCCGACTCCATGAATTGACAGGGCGCGTAGAATCACTGTCAGTGATTCGGCTCGCCTGGAACGTTTCGTCTGCGGCACGCTGACGCCGGCCCGGGAATGGCCTGTGAGCTTTGGCGCAATTGGCTGTAAACAATGGATTTTTCAGCAGCCGTTACCCTTGGCATGGAATATGCCTCACCATTGAAACGAAGTACGGTACGGCACCATGAGAAAGGCCCTGATATTACTGAGCACGTTGATCACTGGAATCGTCGCTCTTGTTTGGATCGGCGCCGGAGAGACGTACGACCCGACGCTGGCGGACCGCGAACTGCCGGCCGAAATCGCCGATCACTGCACGGCAGCCGCGCCATTAGAGGCCTGCCGTCCGGTCGAGTTCAACCGTCGCTGGGTCGGCCGGACCGCCCGCGGCGACCTGTTCGTGGTGACCAGCGATCGTTGCACCGGCAATGACTGCCGCGCCTGGCTAGTCGAGAAGGCCGACGCGTCTATCAATACTTTACTTACGTTCGAAAAGACCTTCCGCCTGCATCAGAGTCCCGGCGATTATCCGGTAATCGAAACCTATAGCGAACTTTCCTCCTCCCAGGCCGCCTACAGCCGGTTTGAATGGAACGGCCGGGGATACAGGCGCACCGCCAACCGCCTGGTCTATCGCGTGGACGGAGCCGAATGCGGCACCAGCAACGAGTGCCGGGCGGCGGCCGCCGAGGCGCTGAAGCAACAGCAGGTAGACCGTGCGGTGAAGATCTGGGAAAACGTCCACGGAGTGTCCTGGATCTAGCGCCCAGTGCCCGGGTCGCCTTGCGCCTTGGGAGCCGGCGGCTAGCCGTTCACCTCACGATTTACATAACGATTTACGTAAAAAGTCTGTCCCCCCTTAAACACTGCGTTTCGGTGTTGCGCCGCGCGCATCTTTAGTTCCGTCTTCAATCAGTGGTTTTTCCCGCCGGTGTTTTAGGGAACAATACCGGGCTTGAACCCGAAAAGCATATGGATCCGAGATTTCCGTTTCTTATGAATTTCAAGGTACGCATCGAAACCAGTGGCCGTGAGTTCATCGTTGAAGAAAAAGAAACGGTGCTTGCCGCGGCGTTGCGTCAGGGTGTGACGCTGGCATACAGCTGCCGCAACGGCGACTGCGGCACTTGCAAGGGAAAGATCGTCACCGGTCACGTCGATTACGGAGCTTACAGCGAGCAGGCGTTGAGCGAGGCCGAGAAGCAGGCAGGGGCGGCGTTGCTTTGTCAGACCGTACCGCTATCGGACTTGGTAATCCAGGCCACGGAAATCAGCGCCGCGAAGGATATTCCGATCCGCATGCTGCCGTGCCGCGTCGTCAGGATGGATAAGCTTGCTGACGACGTGATGCGATTGTGGCTCAAGCTGCCCGAGGGCCAGCGTCTCCAGTTTCTCGCGGGTCAATACATTGACATCCTGCTTCCCGGCAACCAGCGCCGCAGTTTTTCGCTTGCGACCGCGCCGTTCGCGGATGAATTGCTGCAGATCCATGTGCGTCATGTCCTCGGCGGCCTGTTCAGCGAGCAGGTATTCACCAGAATGAAGGAGAAGGACCTGCTGCGTTTTCAGGGGCCACTCGGCACGTTTTTCCTGCGCGAGGATTCGGACCGCCCGGCGATCCTGGTGGCGGGCGGTACCGGCTTCGCGCCGATCAAGGGCATCCTCGAGCATGCCTTTGTCCGAGGCATGGACCGGCAGCTGCATCTGTACTGGGGCGTGCGCGCACAGCGCGATCTGTATCTGCCGGATCTGCCGCTGGAATGGGCGCGAAAATATCCCAATTTCAGGTATACGCCGGTGTTGTCCGAACCGGAACCGGACGACCGTTGGAACGGCAGGATCGGATGGGTACACGCGGCGATGATCGCGGATTATCCTGATTTGAGCCGTAACGAGGTTTATGCCAGCGGTCCGCCGCCGATGATCCAAGCGCTGAAACAGGCAGCCAAGGCGCACGGCCTTCCGGATGACGGTTTGTACTATGATTCCTTTGAACATGCCCACGCTTCGGCTAGATGACATCATGCACATTAAAGGAGGATCGATCATGCGGGTATTTTTTGTCGTGATGGCGCTGACCATATTGCTGGTAGCGTGCGGCGAGCAGAGGAAGGACGTCAAAGACACGGTGTTCGCGCCGCAGTTCAAGGCGCTGGAAAAAGCCCGCTCCGTGGAAGACACGCTCAAACAGGGTGCGGAAAAGGAACGCGCGAACATCGAGACGTCCGAGGAACCGGAAGCCCCGGAGCAGAAATGAACACGACGATAATCCTGTACGGAAAATCCGTGCGCGTGGAACTGCGGGCCGGAGCCGAGCACGCGCTGGCCAAGCGCACCGCGCCGTTGTATGCCGAAGTGCAGCTGATCTTCGGCTGCATGATCGCCAAGCGAGTGTGGTTTCGCAATGAGATGGTCAAGGATGCGGTCCCCGTGACGCCCAAGCTCAGCGTCTGGTTCCGTCCCGCGCGTTACCAGAAGGCCTGCAGTTTCGACGATATCGATGGCGGTGCCGAGGCCAGCGACTACCCCATGACCGTGGACCGAAAACGCTTTGTGCCGGACGTGCTGATCGTCGACTACCGCGCCGGCAGGTGGGTCGGGAATTTCACCTATTCGATGGATGTCTACCGGGAACAGAACGCCGCGCTCGAGCCGCCGCGCTGAACTCGCGGGAGAGCGAGGCGTCTAACGCGCGGCGCGCAGGCGCGGATTAATTGGACCCTGCCCGCGCGTCGGCGTGGTGCGCTGCTCGGCGGCGTACATTTCCAGTCCGCGACGGTAACAAGCGAGTGCCTGTTCCTTGTCTCCCGAACGTTCCAGCAGATCTCCCAGTTCACGATAGGCTTCGGCCGGTGCGCGGAGTGTCAGGCACTTTTCATAATAGGTCCGCGCCTTGGCTTCCTGGCGATTACGCAGAGCCAGGCGCGCGAGGGTAAGCAGCAGCGTGGAATCCTCGGCGCGCGCCGGCAGCCAGCCTTCGGCCGTTTCCAGTTGTTCCGCGGGATTGACGCCCGTGGTCCGGCCGTAGAGTTCCACCAGCGCCGGGTCCCAGCCGTCCTCGATCGCCGGGCGCAGCACCGATTCCGCGCGCGCCGATTCATTCTGCTGAATAAGCTGGCGCGCGTAGATGGCCACCAGCGCCGGATGACGCCGCAGCGACTTGGGTACCGCGTTCCAGGCCTTCTCCAGCACGCCCGGAGAGCCGGACGGCAGCGACAACTTCAGCAATTCCCGGTGCGCCTGCAGCTCCACGGCCTCAATTTCCTTGACCGGCATCGCATAGTGCTGACGCAGGTCCGGGATCAACTCGATCAGCCCGGTCCAGTCGCGCAGCTCGAGATAAACCTGCGCCAGCAGCTTCAGCACCTGCCGGTGCTTCGGTGCGCTGGCACGCAGATCGTTCAGGGTCGCGAGCGCTTGTTCCAATTGGTGCGCCTGGTGCTGGAGATGCGCCTGCGTCATGCCGATCGCAAGGTTGTATTGCGGCGCGTTCTTGTGCGCCAGCGCGAGGTATTCATCGCGTTTTTCGATGTTGCCCTGGCCCTCGCATGCAATCGCCGCACCCAGGTAGTTCAGCAACGGTGTGTCACCATGACGCATGCCCGCGAGCAGCTGCGTCTCGGCTTCGATCCAGTTGCTTTCCGCGAGGCTGGTCAGTCCCAGGAGCAACGCGTGGCGGGCGTCGCGCGCGTGTCGCCGCACGCGCCAGCGACCGACGTCGCGCGGGATGCGCCACAGACGAATGATCAGGTAAAGCGCCAGATAAAGCAAAAAGAAAGCCGCGATCATCAGCGGAATGAACAGCGTGAGCGACATCTCGATGCTCCATGGCGCGCGCGCGATCAGCACGTAGCCCGGGTTCTCCATGGCGTAGAGCGTGATCAGCGTCGCCGCGAACAGCAGTGTGATGATGAAGACGAGCAGCTTCACGACTGGCTCTTGCGACCGCTGATGCGGCGCAGCATGTCGAGCGACGCCGAGATATCCGGCAATTCGGCAACGATCTTGGTGCTCTGAAGTTTATCGAGCTCGCCTTGCGCCGCGATCACGATCTGGGAGCGAACGTCATAAAAATCCTTCAGCAAACGCTGCGCCGATTTGAGGTTCTGCTGATACGTCGGGATGTTGCCCTGCAGCAGCGCTTGCTGTGCGCCGTACAGCATCAGCCGCAGGTTCTCGCGCAGGAAATACTGTTGTTCCGGCGGCAGCAGCGGTCGCTGTGCCTGCAGGTTGTTGCGGATGCGGACCAGCGAAAGCAGGTCCTGCCACAGGCTGTGCGCAGTCTGATGCCAGCCGGTATCGGCCGACGCGACCTGGGTCGCGTCGGCTTTGTCTGCCGGTTTAGCTCCGGTTTTTTGCATTAGCTCCATGTCGGGCTCGAGCGGCAGACGATCGACTCCGTCCGCGAGCGTAGCGAGGCGCAGCGTGATACCGCTGATGTCGGTCTTGTCCAGGGGTTCGAGCTGGGCGATCTCGCGCGCGATCTCGCGCCGCACCGGCAGCAGATTGGGATTGGCGAGCTGTTGCAACTGTTGATCGGCGGCGCGCAGAGCGGCCAGTGAGGAATGCGTGTCGCGCGCGAGTTGCAGACGGTTGTTGGCGATCACCAGGAGCTGTTCCGCTTCCGTCAACGACCATTCGGTGCGGTTGCGCGACAGGTCGGTGTTGATCTTCTCGATCGCCGCGCGCATGGTATCCTGGGTTTCGCTGAGCGTTTTGAATTCTTTTTCCGCTCCCGCGAGCTTGTCCTGGATGTCGGCGTTGTCGGAATCGATGCGGTCGAGCGCACCCACGATGTCGCGCGTGAACAGATCGGCGTTTTCGTAAAGCACCGTGTACCACAGGTATCCGCTGGCGACGAGCGCCGCGGTGGCGAAGATCAGCGCCAGGCCGCCCCGCACCCTGCCAGGACGAGACTCGCCCTCGGGATTCTTCTGGATCATCTTTCCGCGCCGTAAAGCGTTGGGAGATTCGGCGTTGGTTTTCTTGGCATCCGTGTCCGTCATGAGTTACCGGCCTGTGTCAGTGTAACGATTATAGGGATTTTTGCGCGGCCCGCCACGCCTTGATGGCCTCGACCAGCGCCTCGTCGGCGGCTTGGGCGGCAATCAGCGGGTCGACCTTGAAGCCCAGTTCGCGGCAAACCGCGGCCATCCGGTCGCTGACCACCACGACCGGCGTGCGGATCAGCCACGATTGCCCCGCCTTGCCGAGCATGTCGTACAGGTTGTGCAGCCCGTCAACGCTGGTGACGGTCACGATGTCGACCTCGCCCCGGGCCCAGCGGCGCAGGAGCGGCGTCGTGTCGGCCGTGGGGCGGGTGCGCCGGTAGCACTCGGCGTACTCGACGGCGGCGCCGCGCGCGGCGAGGGTGTCGCCGAGCAGCTCGCGCCCGCCGTCGCCGCGGAAGATGACGATCCGGGTCCCGGCGACATCCCGCAGCGCCGGCAGCTCGAGCAACGTCTCG
>Ga0187775_10000291_pt1 | contig 12390 bp, 6 predicted proteins | sample 0216_BV02_MP12_1_FD_132441 | JGI IMG/M metagenome (GOLD analysis project Ga0187775, IMG submission 132441) | Tropical peat soil microbial communities from peatlands in Department of Meta, Colombia - 0216_BV02_MP12_10_MG | ecosystem: Environmental > Terrestrial > Soil > Wetlands > Peat | place... | reverse complement strand
GAAAGTTGCACCTCGCATTCATCCGCAAGCCCCGCCGCCACGGCGTTTTTTGCGGCATAGCGCGCGGCGTAGGCGCCGACGCGGTCTATGCGAAGCGGATCCTTGCCGGAGAGTGCTGCACCACTGTGGCGCGAGTACTCGCCGTAGGTGTCGATCGCATTCTTGCGCCCGGTGAGGCCCGCGTGCACCGAAGGCCCGCCGACGTTGAACGGGCCGCCGGGGTTGACGAACAGCTTGGTGTTCCGATCCGGCCGGACCGGCTCGTCGAGGAACACCGGTTCGATCACGTGCGTGAGGAGGTCCGCGCGCATGCGCGCCGGTTCGGGCGTTCCGGTGGGCGTGTGCGCGGCCAGCAGCGTGATCGAGTGTATGCGCGCCGGACGGCGATTGCGGAACTCCACGCCCACCTGGGTCTTGGCATCCGGTCGCAGATAGGTAAGCTCCCGCGTCAGGCGCACGGCGTTCAGCCGTCGCGCGAGCTTGTGCGCCAGCCAGATCGGCAGCGGCAGGAAGGCCGCGGTTTGCCCGCACGCGTAACCGAACACGGTCGCCTGGTTCTTGGCCGTGACCGCCTCCACGGCGGCGTCATCCATGGCGCGCTCGTCGATGACCCGTTCCTGGTGCGGCAGCTCGTTGAAGCTCGTCACAATGCTGCTGGTCTTGGCATTGAAGTCCTTCTGGTCGTAACCCACCTGACCGATCACCTGGCGCGCGACGTGCGGAATGTCGACGATGGCGTCGGAACGGTAACGCGCCGCGATGAACACGACGCCGGTGGCGACCGCGCATTCGACGACAGCGCGCGAATACGGGTCATCGCGCAGGAATTGGTCGATCACCGCGTCGCTGATCTGGTCGCAGAGCTTGTCCGGATGGCCTTCGGTCACCGATTCCGAGATAAAGATGAAATCCTGTTTCATGCGGGCACCTCCTGCACCGATGAATGTGCAGCCTGTGCGATGGGATTGTTTCCATTCGGCGCCGATTCCGCGGGCTTGGTGGCTTCATTAATGATGAACGGCAGCAGCGCCGCTCCGCCGATGACGGCGCCGTCAACGAGCCCGATCGGGCCGATGCCGAGAAACTGGCGCAGACCCGGAATCAGGGCCGCCGCGGTCTGTATCGCCAATGATCCGCCGATAGCGACCCGGAGATAGGGATTCGGCGGCAACCGTTCTTTTCCGGACAGGTGGCGCCGTTCGGAGCGGCAGCTCAGCGCATGCAGCAATTGCGCACTGGTGAGCCCCATGAACGCGAGCGTGCCAGCCTGCGGACCGGCGCCGTAGCGCGCGAGCCCGTAGCCATAGGCGGCGAGCGCTCCGGCGCTAAGGGTCGTCGCCTCGAACGCCAGCCGTTTGAAATCGCCGGTCGCCACGATCGGCGCGCGCGGGTCGCGCGGCGGCCGCCGTAACACGTCCGGCTCGGGTGGTTCCATCGCCAGCGCCAGCCCCGGGAAAATATCGGTGATCAGATTGATCCACAGCAACTGCATGGGGTTGAGCGGTTGCCCCATGCCGGCGGTGATCGCGGTGAACATCACGGCGATTTCGCTCAGATTGGTGGCCAGCAGGAAGTGGATCGATTTGCGGATGTTGTTGTAGATCGTCCGTCCCTGCGACACCGCAATGATGAGCGTTTCGAGGTTGTCGTCCTCGAGCACCACGTCGGCCACGGTTCGCGCCACGTCGGTGCCGCCGCGGCCCATGGCGATGCCGATGTCGGCTGCCTTGAGCGCCGGGCCGTCGTTGATGCCGTCGCCGGTCATCGCGACCACCCGCCCGGAATTCTGCAGGGCCCGCACGATCTGAAGCTTGTGCGAGGGACTGACGCGCGCGAACACGTGTATCCTTTGCGCCACGCCCTTGAGCACCTGGCGGTTGAGCTGCTCGAGATGGGTAGAGTCGACGATTTCGAGATGATCGTTGCCGCTCAGGCGGAGCGCGCGGCCGATGGCGTACGCCGTAGGACTCTGATCGCCGGTGATCATGACGGTATCGATCCCGGCGCGATGGAACTCTCCGATGAGGTTCGGCACACCCTCGCGGATCGGATCGGCCATGCCCACCAGCCCCAGCCACACGAGATTTCCGTTCAGCGCCTCGGACGGATCCGGTGTGACGGCATAGGCCATCCCAAGCACGCGCATCGCGTCGCCGGCCATGCGCTCGTTTTCATCGAGTATTTCCTGACGCGACGCCGCATCAAGCTCGGATTGCGCGCCGTCGCGGACGTACCAGCGCGATAGCGCCAGCACCTCGGCCGGACTGCCCTTGACCGCGACGAGCTTCCGGGATTCATCGAGCGTATGCACGGTGGTCATGTACAGCCGGTTCTCGGCGCGATAATCCACGTGCAGGCGCGGATATCGGGCGCGCAGCGCTGACACGTCGACGTCAGCGGCGAGCGCCATGTGCACCAGCGCGTTTTCGGTGGCGGACCCGTTCAGGACCTGCGCGCGGCCATGGCCGTTGATCTCGGTTTCGTTGCACAACACCGCCACGTGAATAAGACGCAGCAATTCATCATGTTGGGACGGGATAACGGCGCGTCCGCCGGCGAGGAAGTTTCCGTTCGACACGCTAAACCGGCGCAGGCCGCTATGCGCGGCCACGACGGACATGCGGTTCAGGGTTAGTGTCCCGGTCTTGTCGAGGCATATCATCTGCACCGCCCCGAGGGTTTCGACCGCTTCGAGTTGGCGGATCAGCACCTTCCGTTCGCGCATGCGCGCGATGCCAATGGCGAGCGTGGTGGTCGCGACCGTCGGCAGTCCCTCCGGTACCGCCGCCACGGCCAGCGAAATCGCCGTCTTCAGCATCTGCAGCAAACCGTAACCGCGCAACAGACCCACGACGAATACGCCGGCGCATACCGCCGCGGAGATGACTACCATCTGGTTGCCGAGCGTGCGCAACTGCCGCTCCATCGGCGTCTCCGGCGATTGCGCCTCGCCCACGAGCGTCTGGATGCGTCCGATCTCAGTGGCGGCGCCGGTCGCGATCACGACCGCCAGTCCCTGTCCGCCGGTGACCTGTGTGCCCATGTACACCATGTTGAAGCGATCGGCCAGCGGTGTGTCGTCCACGGCCACTGCCGCCAGGTTCTTGCTTGCCGGCAAACTTTCGCCCGTCAGGCTCGATTCATCCACGCTCAGATAGCGCGCTTCGAGCAGGCGCGCGTCGGCCCCGACGTAGCTTCCGGGGGCAAGAGCCAGCACGTCGCCCACGACGATCCGTTCCACCGGAACGGCCTGCAGGACGTTGTCACGGAACACCAGCGCCGTCGGATGCATCGGCCCGGTCAGCGATTTGATGGTTTTCTCGGCCTGCGATTCGGTGACGTAGCCGATCACGGCGTTGATGAGCACGACGCCGAGAATGACGGCAGCATCGGCGACGCCGCCGGTGGCGATCGACACCACCGCCGAGACACCGAGCAGGCCGACCGGCAGCGATTTGAACTGACCGATGAACATGCTCAAAGCAGAACGCGGCGTCGCCTGCGGCAACAGGTTCGGGCCGTGTTGTTTGAAGCGCTCTTCAGCCGCTGCGACGGCGAGTCCCGAGCGCGCGGTCCCAAGGGCTACGAGCACCTCGTCGGTCGCCAGCCGGTGCCATGGCCGTTTTTCTTGAGTCGTGCCGGCGCCGACCAGATTCCCGAGTCGCTGGCGCCAGGACGAATAGGACGATGTCGCGCTCGCTTCGCGCTCACCTGTCGACGCGGGGTGGGGATCGGCGATGGACGCGGCGGCCACGACCATGTTGAGCAGAACGGTCACGCGATCCAGACCTCGATCGCGCTCGAAAAGAATCAGGACACTGCCGGTGAGAATATTGGCCGAGACCGAGAGAATGCCTTCCTTGCCGGCGAGATCGGCCTCGATGCGCCGCTTGAGGGATTCCGAGCGATACAGTCTCTCAACCCGGTAACGCGCCCGCCCGGGTACCGCGGTATGGACAGCACGCACTTCGAACGGGCCCGACGGAATCGACTCGATGCGAGAACCCGGCGTGTCGATGTCACGCGCCTCCCGGGGTGCCCTCAGTGAAATGACCTCTGACATCGATTCGCACCAGCGATTAAATCCCTGTCCCTTTTGTGTCGCTGATATTACCTCCGTTGGCCGGGAAAATATGTGACAGTAATGTTACAGATGGTCCGACGCTGACTGGCAGGCGCGGCCGCGGCCGAAGTCAATGTACTGTGACAGAAATGCGCTTCAGCGAGCGGATTCGACAAAGAGATTTGTCCGTCCCTGTCCGATGTATTGTTCACGCCCGTATTTTTTCGCATGTCCGCGACAAATAGATCCAACCGTGCGATAGCGACTTTGTCTCGCCTTACCCGTATTTATGGCGCGAGCGTCCGGCCCCAGCGAAATCGGAAGGCGGTCACGCCAGGGAATCCGGGAAAACGTTTCGTGCCGTTGCCGTCATGGCCGATTCGCGTTCGAAATAATTCAAAGCGTGATCGGCGCATGTCGTCGAAACCGGATCGGTGAAATCAAGTGCAAGAATCCATGGAGACCTCGAAATGAAATCCACTTGGACGGACACGCGTTCGGCGCGCATTGCAACAATGCGCGCCGAGAATCGAATCACCCATTGAAATTCACGAGCATGCTGTCACAAAAGATTCTTGCCTCGTTCATCGGTATGACAAGCGGGATCGTTAGGGTACCTCTCCGTAGATAAAGTTTGTAAATGTTGTAGCCGTTGCCGTCGAGTAGCAAGACAGTGGTTAAGTGGAGCAGTACGCCGTCGCTGTAGATGTGCCTGTTCTCCAAACAAAGTGGAACAATGGTGTGTTAAAGGGTAAGGACCGGGGCAGCGGAGTGCAGCTGCCCCGGTTTCCGGACCCGAAGACCGAGTTCTCCTGCCCCCGGTGTTTGCCGTCCCCATTTTTTCGTGGGGATGTTTGTTCTTGGGAACCATTTTCAGAAATACGCCTCAAAAAAGTTCCCGAGCAAGCGACGCCGCCGTCCAAATGAACCACCCCGGGAAATCCCACGTCCCGTTTCCGCCGGGACACATCAGGATGCAAGCCGGTTCCAGCCGGAAACCCCGGCGCTGACTTCATGCAGCGTATATATATAGTATGGGAAGGAAGGATCAGCGCGTTCAGTCCCGTTTGACCCACGCAAAGCAAATGGACGATGACTGGATCCTTACGATAAACATCTCGCCAAGGTATGCCGAATGAATATGAAGCCTAATCAACCCGTGATCATCGCCATCGTCCTGGCTGCCGCGCTCATCGCCGTGGCGACGGGATATCTCGGGCGGCAGCTCGCGTCACGTCCGGACGAGGCGCGTGTGCTGACGCTGATCGAAAATCGTCTCAACGCGCAAAAGAAGGAAGAACAACCGGCGCCGCAAGCCAATGTTCTTACAGAGAAGGACATCGACGCCCTGATCGACAAGCGCCTCGATGAGAAAAGAAGTCGCGAGCTTTCGGATCAGGAATTCAACGCCCGGGTCGAGCGCGGCATCGTCGCCTTCATCGACAAACAGCGCCGCGAGGAACAGGAGCGGCCGAACCGGCTCGCGCGCAACGCGCCGCCTCCGGCCAAGGACGATCACGTCTACGGCAATTCCGCCGCCGCCGTCACGCTGATCGAGTACTCCGATTTCGAATGCCCCTATTGCAAGCGCTTCCACGATACCGCGAAGCAGCTGGTGGACCGATCCGACGGCAAGGTTGACCTGGTCTACCGCCATTTCCCCCTGGACTTCCACAATCCGGGCGCGGAAAAAGAAGCCGAAGCGTCGGAGTGCGTGGCTGAGCTAGGCGGCAACGGTGCTTTCTGGAAGTTCGCCGACGCCATCTACGCGCGCACCCGCTCCAATGGAAAAGGTTTTCCTGTCGAGAACCTGGCGCCGCTCGCCGTCGAACTCGGCTTGAATCAGGACGCGTTTCGCCAGTGTCTCGATAGCGGTCGGATGGCGGCGCGCGTTCGCCATGACCTTGACACCGGCACCAAGGCCGGCGTGCAGGGCACCCCGGGCAATATTCTCCGCAACAACCGCACCGGCGAGGTCATCGCGGTGCACGGCGCGCAGCCTTACGAGCGCTTGAGCGAAGCGGTGCAGAAATTGCTTAAAGCACCATAACCGCCAGCAGACGAAAATCCTCGCCGCGGCACGCGTGACAGTCGCGAGCGCCGAATCGCTTGATGGATCGCGACCTACCCTATCACTTGAATCGCGCGTCACCTTGAAATCTGTCATTCGCCGGTAACAATCCGCCCCTACGATGCCTTTTCTCGGTATTTCGGACACGAGATAGCCGGGCTGCCGCCGTACCGCGGAGGCGCCCGGCTTTGTTTTGCCCACCTAATCGAACGAATTGTCGTGAAGAGCCGCGTCCACGATCGAAGAACCGGAGTGCTGCTTTGGTTTGGGCTGACCTATCTGTTGGCATCGTCGACTCTGTACGCGGAAAACGCCTCGACGGTCGTAGCCGCTGACGATGGAAAAAATCCGGCGACCGCCACGCAACTGACTTTCACAATCATGGAGTACCGGGTCGAAGGCAACACCGTATTGCCCCCGATCGCCGTCGAGAGGGCGGTTTATCCGTACCTGGGCGAGGGCAAGACCATCGGGGACGTGGAACGGGCGCGCAAAAGCCTGGAGCAGGCTTACCATAACGCGGGCTATTCCACGGTCTTCGTCGATATTCCGGAGCAGGACGTCGTCAACGGCGTGGTGCGGCTGAATGTCACCGAAGGCCGCGTCGACCGGGTGCGCGTGACTGGTTCGCGTTACTACTCGCTCGGACGCATCGGCGCCGAGCTTCCGGCGCTGGCGCCCGGTACCGTGCCGTATCTTCCAGACGTCCAACAGCAAATGGGCGCTGTGAACGCGGCCTCAACCGACAGACAGGTAACCCCCGTGTTTCGCGCCGGACGCACGCCTGGCACGGTGGACGTCGAGCTTAAGGTCAGAGATGAATTGCCGTTGCACGCGAGCCTGGAGGTCAACAACCGCTACAGCATCGATACCACCCATACGCGCGTGATCGGTCAGCTAAGCTACGACAATCTGTGGCAGCGTGATCACAGCCTGTCGTTGCAGTATCAAACGGCGCCGGAAAAACCCGACGAGGTGCAGGTGACCTCGGCGACCTATCTATTCCGCGCCGACGGCTCGAACGACCTGAACGCTTTCTACGCTGTCCACTCGAATACCAATGTCGCCACCGTAGGCGCGCTCACCGTCATCGGCTCCGGCGACATTTACGGCGTGCGCCGGATCATTCCACTGCCGCGCCCGGGTGAGCGCTACGTTCACTCCCTGGTCCTGGGTATCGATTACAGAAGTTTCAACGAGAACGTCGAACAGAGCGGCGTGCAAACGCCGATCCGATATCTGCCGCTTTCCGTCGGGTACAATGCAAGCCTGCCCGGCGATTCCCTCACGCATCGGTTGAGCGTCACGCTAAATTTTTCCACACGCAACCTGTCGGCCCGGCAGATTGATTGCTTCGGCCAGGAAGTCGATCAGTTCGAGTGCAAGCGATTCAACGCCAGGCCAAACTATTATTATCTGAAGGCGGATTATCAGCGCACGCAAAGACTCCCCTACGACATGAGCTGGATCGCCAGGTTCAGCGGCCAGTTCGCGGGACAGCCGCTGATCGATAACGAGCAGTTCAGCGCCGGCGGTGCCGAGAGCGTGCGCGGCTACCAGGAATCCGAGCTTCTCGGCGATGACGGATTGCAGGCCAGTCTGGAGTGGCACAGTTCCTCGCTCGCCGGCGAGAAAACCCCTGGTTTGCAGGAAATGTATTTTCTGATTTTCGCCGACGCTGCCTACCTGCGCATCGACCAGCCGCTGCCGGATCAACCGTCGCGTTTCAACCTCGCGAGTGGCGGATCGGGATTGCGGTTCACCGCGCAGAAGAATCTGAAGGGCGAACTGGACTGGGCACGTGCGCTGAAAGACGGCGCGGTCACCAAGGCGGGTGACGATCGCCTGCACTTTCGCCTCGAGTATGGATTCTGAGATGTACCGTCGACGTGTGCGATCCGACATGACTCCGCGCGCGCCCAATTGTCGGTCGCGCTTCTCGCGGAAAGCGGCTATCGGAAACCGGCGCGCGTACATGGAGTTATGAGGCAAATCAAAACGACTTGTCAAATAATTTTGCTGCAATTTCCGACGCAAGTTCTTCATTCGACGAATTGCAATCACGCGACATCTCGAATCTGATTCACAAAAAATTCATCGTTCGGTAAAACAGCCGCCATGAATTCACGCCAGCATGGGTGGCGCTGTCAGCATATCCTACAAAAAATAAAAATAAAAAATTGACGTAACCGCCCAAGTCGAGCACGTGATCAGTGCAGAGAACGATCGGCATCCAGGGCCGCGGTGTACGCTGACTGACCGAGCGCGAATGAGTCCCCGCCGCCGTTCGTGGTTCACAGAAAATTCATTGTTCCTTCAAACTAAATACACGGTGTCATGCCATGATGCGCCGCGAAGATGAGGAGCGGGTCGCGCGCAGGTGCTCCGCAAGGTTGGGAGGAGAATGCGCGTGACCGGATCGAACAGCGTTATCGCGGGAAGGCCACACCCGTCGTGAGGCGGGGCCGGAAAACCACGGGTCTTGGATTTTTTTTCAAGAAAGCCGGGTCGCTACCAAAGTATCGGGTGGTGACCCGGCTTTTTATTTTTTGCGCACCTGATTCGTTCGCAGCAGAGGCGCGGCCGAGAAATCACTACTTCATCTTCACGATAAAGCTCTGTTGTTAATGCAGTTAATGACAATCTAGGAGAAACAACACATGAAGAGTTTGAAGATGAAAACCCTTGTCGTTGCCGTGGCGCTGGCTGCCGCGGGAGGGGCCCACGCGGCGACGATCAACACCGACGGCTACAACGGCGGTGCCGGTCTTGGCTCTGGTACCGGTGCTGGCGACATTATCTTCACGGTATATGACCCGCTCGCCGCCCAGTCATTGGCACTGAACCTGAACCTCACGGCGACCAATTTTATCAATAACAATGCGTCGCTCATCAATGCATTCAGCGTGACGGATTCGGGCCTGGCAAGCTTTTTCGGCGCTCATTCGGCGGATCTGTCCAGCATGCAATGGAACATGGGCGGCATCAGCAACAACGGTTTCGGGCCGAATGCGGGTATCCTGACGACTAACGGCAGCCTCCTTTCGACCATCAATCCCGTAGTGAATGGGCCGGTCGACGGCAATGCCTTGACGAACGCCATGGGGAACATTGAAAGCTATGCCATCAACAACAATGGGCACCTGAGCAGCGTCAACTCGTTTGTCTCCAACACCAGCACTAACCCCCCAACTGGCTGGACCGGCGGAACCTGGGGCACGAGCTTCGGAGGACAGTTCTTTTTTAATAACGCGGAAACCGGTTTCAGCAGCGGACAGTTGATGTCCTTTATCGCCTTGGGCGCCACCGACGTGACGGATCTGAGCGGCGTGCCGATCTCGAACACATTCAGCAACGGTAAGTGGGTAGTTGACACCTCGCTGGGCAAGGTGTCGTACGTCGGCAGCGTGAGCGCGGTACCGGTACCGGCGGCGGTGTGGCTGTTCGGCTCCGGTCTGCTCGGACTGGTCGGCATCGGTCGTCGTAAGAAAGCCTGACTGCGTGGCGGCTGAAGACAAATTTTCTCTTCTCAAAACATTAATTCATACAGGAGTTAGAAATGAAATTTTGTAAACTTTCGTTGATTTCACTGGCCACGGCGAGTGCCTTGGCAGTGGCAGGCCAGGCGTCTGCATTCGCGCCGATATGGCCCACTGACGGTGACGCGCCAGATGGGACCGATCCCGCTGGCAGCGTCGTGCTCTGGCACGCTGGCGCCAGTGCGTCGACGGCCAGCATGGAGACCTCCGTGGTCGGGGCGGTTTGCGATCCTGCCCAGCCGGTCGACGTCCTGGAAGACGCGCGTACGGTAGGCAAACCGTCGTTCTGGACGGTGGCGTGCATCGGCAAATCCACCTTGCCTGCCACGATGTCCGGCAAGAAGATCATGTGGAGCAAGCGCGACGACGGCGGTTCGGGCGTGGGCGTCGGCCCCTTGGCGCTCGGTGTGGCTATCGGCTTCATGAAACCCTCCACCGGCGCGGGCACCAACTGCCCGGCGGTAAGCGGGACTCGCGTTATCGCGGGCATCACGGCCAACATCTGGAACTGCACCGGTTTCAGTTACACCCCGCCCCCGGCTGGAGCGGCTGCGAGCTTCAACGAAGCCGACCCGACCAGCAGCGGCGTAATGCGCGTGCCGGATATTGGCGGTTCCGACATCGAGCCCGACAAGTTCACCTCGAATTTCCCGGCCAATTTTCCGCATGCGGATTTCGTTCTCAATGGCACCAATCAGACCTTGTCAACTTACGATTCCAGCGGCCTCACGGCAGAAAGCGTTGCCGAACTGACCTTCGGTATTCCAATGGACGTCCGGATGTACCAGGACTTCCAGGCTGCGCAGTTCCCCACCGGTCATCCGTTGTTTAACGATTGTAATCCCGCCGGCGCGACCTACGGCAACATTGCCAATTCCGGGGACAATGCCAACGCGGAGAAGTGCATGCCGAGCCTGTCGAAACAGGAGGTGACGTCGATCATGATGAAGGGTGGCGCCATCCGCAGCTCAACCGACTTCCAGGCCGAGAATCCGTTTGGCTCAGCTTCTTTCGCCACTCTGAGTGCCACCACGAATGGCGCCACCGACAACACCATCCAGATCTGTCGCCGCGTCCAGGGTTCGGGTACCCAGGCTCAGAATAATGTCCATTACTTAGGATACCCGTGCGATGCTACCTTCGATAATAATATCGATACCCTGCAGCCGGAAGGCGCAGGTCCGCTGACTCCCTTTGTCTCGGAAAACGAGGGCGCGGGTGACGTGGAGAAGTGCCTCAACGATTTCAACGACGGTACCAATACCAGCGGCCAGAACTCCGCGTTGAGAAAGCGTTGGGCAATCGGCCTGCAGAGCTTGGAGAAGAATGCGCCGAGCGGCGGCGTGTACAGCAACAAGTACCGCTTCATCAAGATCGACGGCTTTGCTCCGAGCTTGGCCAATGTCCACGCGGGCGATTACTTTCAGTTCGCGGCGCAATCTCTACAGTACAAGACGGGCTCGCCCGCGGTCACCGTGGATGCCTGGACCGCTCTGAAGGGTCAGCTGGAAAACCCGGCTAACCTGACCGGGCTGAACAAGCTGCAGGCGTTCGGCATGGCCGGCTGGCTGGCGATCCCCTCCACGACCAATACGCCGGATGCGATACTGAACCTCAGCCGCCCGGTGAACTGGTACCGCCGCGTTTCGGCCGGTGGTGTCAACAATACCTGCGCGCTGCCCTCGATGTTCAAGAAGTCCGGCGGTTCCGCCGCCACCGTGGGCCCGCAGAACTGCGCAGCCAACGGCGGTGCCGACAACAACTGCTATACGCCGTAAAGACTCGTGCGATGTGCAGTCCGCAATGGGTTGAAGCGATAGAAACATCATGAAGCAGTGGTAATTGACGAAGTGGAAGTAGGCGGCCTCCCAGCGATGGGGGGCCGTTTTGTTTGGGTGAATTCGACTGGCGAGGAGAACTATGCGTATCAATCGTCGTATCGTGGCGATACTCGGATCCTTTCTGCTGAGTACCGCGGTGGCCGGTGCCGCGCCGGCGCCGAAGGGCTTTCGCGACCTGACGTGGGGAGCGTCGCCCGGCAAGCATATGACAAGCGTTTCCGCTCCGATTGGCGGCGACTCGGCCATGTATAAGCCAACCCGCGGCCGGACGCCGTCGCCGTTGTTTCAGGTTCCGGTGGCCGAGGAGGAATATTCGTTTTCGAAAGGCAGGTTTTTCAGCGCCAGCGCCTGGATCGATGGCAAGGAAAACTTCGCCAGGATCAGGGCCGCGTTGATCAAGGCCTACGGCCAGCCTGCAGCAGCCGACGAGCGCAAAAATCTCCGCATATGGAAATGGCCCGACAGCACGGTTGAAATTCGGCTGTCGTACGATGATAAGTTTTCCCGGGCAACGATAGCCTACATAAACACCTCGATGGAGGCGTCCAAATAAGCCGGAGCATGACGCCGGCGCCTCCTGATGCGCGAGCGTCTCGTGTGCGAGCGCGGGTTGCCAGTGCGACCTCACCACCGTGCCACGAAATTTTCACGGTTTCGTCATACTTGATGATTACGATTTGCTGACGTTACCTTTCTACGTCTTGTTTATGCTAGGGAGGGAACCGGGGTTTGCCTCCAGGGCGCGAAGGCGCACATCGACATTGCGCTTGGAGCGGAAGATCAAGAAATAAAAATTTGAAGGAGACTGGATGAGCTTCCCATGGGCGGCCAAGGCGAATATCCGAACCGTACGCCGCCGTGCCCATGCGTCGTCGG
>Ga0187775_10000289_pt1 | contig 12421 bp, 7 predicted proteins | sample 0216_BV02_MP12_1_FD_132441 | JGI IMG/M metagenome (GOLD analysis project Ga0187775, IMG submission 132441) | Tropical peat soil microbial communities from peatlands in Department of Meta, Colombia - 0216_BV02_MP12_10_MG | ecosystem: Environmental > Terrestrial > Soil > Wetlands > Peat | place... | reverse complement strand
TTAGAACGATGGCGCTGAGCCGGGTTCCCCAGCGTTCGCGCTCGCCGAACGCGAACATCGAAAGCAGCCCGGCGAGCACGATGCCGGCGTTGGTGAAGGCCACGGCATACGCCGCCGACAGATATTGCATGGCGTAAATCACCAGTCCATAGGCGTTGCCGATGCAGAGCCCGGCCGGCAGCCAACGTAGAATCGGCGGCCGGACCGGCGGCCGCCAGCGGCCGAAACGCAGGCGCTGCTCGATGCTGAGCGCGGTGAACGAGGCGATCAGATCGAAACTCACCAGACCCAGCTGCGCGCCATAAGTCGGCAGACTCGAGACCGCGAATTTGTTGCTGAGGGAATAGACACTGGTGGCGAACGCCGCGGTCACCGCCAGCAGCAGCACGAAACGCCGCTCGCCGTGCCAGGCGCTGGAAGCCATCACCAGCAAACCGCCGACCGAAACCAGGATGCCGATCCATCCCATTCCCGGGATGACTTCGCCGAACAGCAGGCTGCTCCAGAGAGCGATCAACAAGGGCGAGCTGCGCGCGATCGGATACACCAGCGCCACCGGCGCGCGCCGGTAGGCCGCGCCGAGCACGATGAAATAGACGCCGTTGCTGAGAGCGGATGTAACCAGCAGGCCCGCGAGGTGCAGCGACCAGTGGGCCTGCGTCGCCAGTTCATACAATGACCACGGGCCGAGGACCACGAGATAACCGAGCACGGCCCACCACAGAAAACGGCTGTCGGGATGGCTCGCCCGCGCCAGCAGGTTCCAGGCGACATGCATCAACACCGCCGCCGTCAGCACCAGCGCCGCGACGGTCATCGCGGACCTCCCGCGTGCGCGGGGCGCACGATTTTCACCGGGAGAGGAACATGTACAATAGGGATCGCATCTAATTAAAGATAATAGCCGGACGCGAACATGACGAACAACTTCAAATTACCTATCCGCCTGTTGTGCCTGGCGGGATTTCTCGTAAGTGCCGGACTCATGGCCGCGGCGGTCTATTTTCAGTACGTGCAGCAGCTCGAACCCTGCCCGCTGTGCATCGTGCAGCGCTGGTTTGTAATCGCGGTGGGATTGGTCTTGCTCACGGGCGCGCTGCACAATCCGCGCGCCTGGGGCCAGCGCGTATACGGCGTGTTCACGATTCTGTTCGCCAGCCTGGGCGCCGCCGTGGCTGCGCGCCACGTCTGGATCCAGAACCTGCCGCCGTTTCAGCAGCCCGGCTGCGGCGCCGACCTCGACACCATGCTGAGCAGCTTCCCCCTGCTCAAGACCGCCGCACTCGTGTGGGCCGGCACCAGCGACTGCGCCACCGTCACCTGGCGCTTCCTCGGTCTCAGCATGCCGGCGTGGGTGCTGGCGTTTTTCGTCGGATTTATCGTTCTGGGATTGGTGCTGATTTTTTCGAAGGGATCATCCCGAACTTAGGTTCACATGTAGGTTGGGGTGAGCATCGCGAACCCCAACACCGTGTGGCCCCTGAATCAGAGGCGTTGGGGTTCATTTCATTCACCCCAACCTAAATAAAAGAACAATTGTTTCGAATATTAGCGGAAATTGTTCTCTGACCCCGTTATTTCTGTTCGTGCGATGTCTCTGGGGAGCCTGCCCCTTTACCCTTTCGCTGCTAATCGACGAAGTCAGGTATCAATGCGGCCGGTGATCGGCGGTTCAATGTGTTTGCCTTCCAGTACCCTGTAGATGAAGCCTGCGATCGCCGCGCCGATCATCGGGGCAATCCAAAACAGCCAAAGTTGCTGCAATGCCCAACCGCCGACAAAGACAGCAGGTCCCGTGCTGCGTGCCGGATTCACTGAGGTGTTTGTCACCGGAATGCTGATCAAATGGATCAGCGTCAGGGCGAGACCGATGGTCAGGCCGGCGAAGCCTACCGGTGCGCGCTGATGTGTCGCGCCCAAAATGACAATGAGGAACATGAACGTCATCACCAGTTCGGTGACTAACCCAGACAGCATCGAGTACTTTCCGGGAGAATGTTCACCATAACCGTTCGAAGCCAAACCACCGGCAAGGCTGAAATCCGCCTTCCCACTGGCGATTAGGTAAAGCACTCCAGCGCCAACGATGGCGCCCGCGACTTGCGCCGCGATATAGGGCAGCACATGCGCCCCCGGAAAGCGTCTGCCGGCCCACAAGCCAACCGACACCGCGGGATTAAAATGTCCGCCGGAAACAGGGCCGAGCGCATAAGCGCCGGTCAGTACAGTGAGCCCGAACGCAAACGAAACCCCCAGAAGCCCGATACCCACGCCAGGGAAAGCAGCCGAGAGCACGGCGCTGCCGCATCCTCCCAAGACAAGCCAAGAAGTACCGGTGAACTCCGCTAATAGCTTCCTAAACATGGCTGACTCCTTTAAGTGAGGAAGAATGAGAAATCGGGGTCAGATCACAGTTTCCGTTAATTTAATAAATATAAAATATATTAAGTGACAATTTTGATCTGATCCCAGTTTTCATGTGATGCCTGCAACGCTGCAAGTGAGCAAACGAGCGTCCCACGCGATTGGTCCGCGCGACTGCGTTGTTTGGCCTCAACGTTAGCACTCTAACTGCGGCCAGGACTATTGGACGAAAGTCCAATAAATCGACGTCGCATGCGAGGCGTCGAGAATGCTGTGCGACGGAAAGGCTGGGCGCTGAACTCGATTCCAAAGCCGAGAACGACGTGGAGCCCGGGCGTTGCGCCAAGCTTTACTCGCTTGCGGGCTTGAGCACAGCACCGGGCGGAACCGAGCGAGTCAATGGAAGGAAATCGGGAAAATCGGAGTCAGGTCACGGTTTCCGATAAAATCAGAGAAAACTGTGATCTGCCCCGAGTTTTTTCTTACATGAAAGCTATTTCCCCAGCAACTTGAGAAATTCTTTTTCATCCATCATCGTCACTCCGAGTTCTTTGGCCTTGTCGGCCTTCGAGCCGGGCTCTTCGCCGACAATCACGTAATCCGTCTTCTTCGAAACGCTACCGGCAATCTTCGCGCCGAGTTCCTGCAGCCGGCGCTTGGCCTCGTCGCGGGTCATGGTGCTGAGCCCGCCAGTAAGAACGAAAGTCTTGCCCGTGAGGGCAATGGATTTTTTGACGCGCGTGGGCTTGGGCCAGTGGATGCCGGCCTTGATCAGCGCACGGATGACTTCGCGGTTGTGTTTCTCGTGGAAGAACTCGTAGATGTCCTCGGCCATGGCCGGGCCTACGCCGTGGATCTGCTCCAGCGTCTCGCGTTTGGCGTCCACGATGTCGTCGATCGCACCGAAATGATCGGCTAACAGCTGCGCCGTGGCTTCGCCCACCTGCGGGATGCCAAGTGCGTTCAGAAAACGCGCAAGGGTCGTGTCTTTGCTTTTTTCGATTTGATCCAGAAGATTCTGCGCCGACTTCTCGGCCATGCGTTCGAGATCGGCCAGCACGTCTTTCTTCAGCCGGTAGATTTCGGCCACGGTCTTAACCAGGCCCTTGTCCACCAGCTGCTGCACCAGCCTGTCGCCGAGACCTTCGATGTCCATGGCGTGGCGCGAGGCGAAGTGCAGGATCGCGCCCATGCGCTGGGCGGAACATACCAGCCCGCCCATGCAGCGGTGCGCGGCTTCTGCTTCCTCGCGAATGACTTCCGAGCCGCACACCGGGCATTTCTTCGGCATGTGCCACGGTTTCGTACCGCGCGGACGTTTTTCTTTTATGACGGCAACGACTTCGGGGATGACGTCGCCTGCGCGCCGCACCACCACGGTGTCGCCGATGCGCACGTCCTTGCGCTCGACTTCGTCCTGGTTGTGCAGCGTGGCGTGCGTCACGGTGACGCCGCTCACCTGCACCGGCCTCAACACCGCCACCGGCGTGATCACGCCGGTGCGGCCGACCGAGGCGATGATATCCTCGACCACGGTGTTCTCCTCGTGCGCCGGAAACTTGTGCGCGATCGCCCAACGCGGTGCGCGCGCGGTGAAACCGAGACGGTCGCGCGCGGCGAGGTCGTCGACCTTGTACACTACGCCGTCGATCTCGAACGAAAGCTTGTCGCGCCTGGCGAGAATCTCCCCGTGATACCTGAGACATTCCTCGGGGCCGTGCACCACGCGAAAGAATTCAGTCGCGCGGAAGCCCCATTCCTTGAGGTCTTTGACCACCTCCGAATAACGCCGCGCCACCGGTTCAGAGGTTTCGCCCAGCCCCCACGGGAAAAAGCTCAGCGGGCGCGAGGCGGTGATGCGGGGGTCGAGCTGGCGCAGGCTGCCGGCGGCGGCGTTGCGCGGATTGGCGAACACCTTGCCGCCCTGCTTCAGCTGCTCGGCGTTGAGCCGCTCGAAATCCTTCTTCGGGATCACCACCTCGCCGCGTACTTCCAGCACTTTCGGCCAGCCTTTTCCCTGCAAGTGCAGCGGCACGGTCTTGATCGTGCGCACGTTCACGGTCACGTCCTCGCCGGTGCTGCCGTCTCCACGGGTACCGGCCTGCGTCAGCACGCCGTTTTCGTAGCGCAACGAAACGGAGGTGCCGTCGAATTTCGGTTCCGCGGTGTAGGGAATATCGCTCTCGGCTTCGAGCCCCTTGCGCACACGCTGGTCCCAATCGCGCAGCTCCTCGTCCGAGAAGGCGTTGTCCATCGAGGTCATGGGGACGATGTGCCGGACCTCGCCGAATTCCTTGGACGGCGCGGCGCCGACGCGCTGCGTCGGCGAATCCGGCGTGATCAGCTCGGGATGCGCCCGCTCCAGCTCCTGCAGCTCGCGCAGCAGCTTGTCGTAATGCGCGTCGGAGATGACCGGCTGGTCGCGGACGTAGTAAAGATAGTTGTGGTGGTTGAGTTCCCGGCGTAGGGCCTCCGCACGCTTGCGCAGGCTGCCCGCGCCGCTCATGGGGTGGCGGCTTCGTTGAACAGCTTGAGCGCGGTTTCGCTGCCGGGCGCGATGCCGAAGGCGCGCATCTTTTCCTCGATCTCGTCGATCTGATGTCGGATCACGGCGATGCCCTTGTCGGTGAGCGGTCGCCGATTCTGGTCCTGCAGGTGTCCACCGAGCTCGTCGGCGATCTGCTTCGCCGCGGTCACCATCTTTTCAAATACCGTCCCCGGAAGGTACGCGCAGGGAACGCTCATGAACAGCGTAAGGCCGGGGCTCTCGAAGCCGTCCCACGCCGCCGGATCGAAGGAGCCCGGCTGGTTCAGGTTGGCCAAGCTGAACAGGTGGCGGCTGCCGGGAGCGACTTCATTCTTCATGTGAAAGAGATTTAGCGTCCCGAGCTCCAGGCCGGCGCGGCGCGCGGCGATATTGACGGGGCGGCCGGGAAATACCGTGCCCTCGTCCGGCAACACGTGGATGCCGGCGACGACGTCATACGAATCACAGAAAGCCAGCAATTCCTGGGCGTGCGCCAGCCCTTCCTCGAAAGTCAGCGGCAGTTTCGTCGGCCGGTGCAGCGCATCGGCCAGCTTCAGACCGATCTGCATGAACCGGTTGAGCTCGGATTCGTTGATCGGCCCGCGCGGGTCCGCCAGCTGGATCGCCAGCTTGAGATCGTCGTATTGCGTCGTCCCCGGATCGAGCTGCAGCTCGGACCAGCGTTCGGTGGCGAAGTGGCGGCCGTACAGATGGCGCGGCTTGTTGAGGTTGTACTCGTGCTGCTTGAACACGCCGAGCGCCGTGTCGCGCGCCACGGGGTCGGTGCCCGGCAGATCGATCACGAAGTCGATCTTCTCGTCCGGCAGATATTGCCGGCCGGGCTCGGCCCGCGGCCGGTGGCGGCGCTGTATACCGGGGGTGAGGTTCAGCGGCATGGTCGCCATTTCCTCGAGCTGGCGGATTTCCTTGCGCAGCACTTCCTCGCGCGGCTTTTCCTCCAGCGCCACGTCGATATCGGGACTGAGGATTTTTTCGCTGCCTTCGGCGCGCATGACGGGCGGCGCGCGCGGCGGAAAGGAGGAAGCGCCATGGGCAGGTTCGGTGAAATCCACGTCCGGCCGCGGGCGCGAACGCGGACGCCGCAACCGCGCCGTGTCGAATGCGGTCAGGGCGACGATGGCGATGATGACGATTCCTATGAGGAGCAGGGCATACTGCAGAGTCATTACTGCGCGACCATTTCCAAGGCCTGGTCGACGTCCACCGCCACGAGTCGCGAGACCCCCGGCTCGGACATGGTCACGCCGACCAGAATATCGGCCATCTCCATGCTGATCTTGTTGTGCGTGATGTACACCAGCTGGGTCTTCCCCGAGAGGGTTTTCAGCGTCTCGCAGTAGCGGATCACGTTGGCGTCGTCGAGCGGCGCGTCGACCTCGTCCAGCAGGCAGAACGGCGCCGGGTTGAGCTGGAAGATGGAGAACACCAGCGCGACCGCCGTGAGCGCCTTCTCGCCGCCCGAGAGCAGGTGAATCGTGCTGTTGCGCTTGCCGGGTGGACGCGCCATCACGCCCACGCCGGTTTCCAGCAGGTCGTTGTCGGTCATCTCGAGATAGGCGCTGCCGCCGCCGAACAGCTGCGGGAAAAAACTCTGGAAATGCTCGTTGACCTGGTCGAAGGTCTCCTTGAAGCGCGTGCGCGTTTCGCGGTCGATTTTGCGGATCGCCTCCTCGAGCGTGGCGAGCGCCTGCGACAGGTCCTCGTACTGCTTGTCGAGATAGGTCTTGCGCGTGTTCGCTTCCTCGAACTCCTCGATCGCCACCAGGTTGATCGGACCGAGCCGTTCGATGCGCGCCGCGGTCTGCTCCAGTCGCGCCGCCCATTCCGGCTCGGTCGCCTCGGACGGGAGCTCCTGCCGCACCCCCTCGATCTCGAATCCGGTTTCGCGCAGCTGATCGGCGAAGTTGTCGCGGCGCACGATCAGCTCCTGGCGCACCACGCGCTCGCCCTCGAGCTTCTCGCGTATCTCGGAAACCTGCTGCTCCTCGCGCGAGCGCGCCTGTTCCCGCTCGCGCAGCCCGGTCTCGAGCTCGGTCACGCCCTGACGCGCCGCGTTCAGGCGCTCTTCGATGCCCAGGCGCTTCTGCAGCAATTCATCCAGCTGCCGGCGATGGCCCGGCGTCGGGTCCTGCTCCTCGGACAGCAGCAGCGACAGTTGTTCGCGCCGCGCGATCAGTTGTTGCAGCTGCGCCTCGAGGCGCGCGTGGCTCGTGCGCGTCGCGTCGAGCGCGGTCTGCACCGTCTCGCGTTCGATTTCCAGGCGATGCAGGCGGTCGCGCCTTTCGGTCTCCTCCGCGCGCGCCCGCTCCAGGGCTTCCTGCAATCCTTGCCGTTTCTGCTGCAGTTGCGCACGCTGCTGTTCGTGCGTGCCGCCGGTGGCCTCAGCCTGTTGCAACAGCTCGCCGGCTGAGGCGATTTCCGCCTGATCGCGATTCATCTGTTCGCTGATTTCATTCTGCTCGCGCTGAATCTGCGCGCCGCGCGATTGCAATTGCGCCAGCTGCGCCTGCTGGTGCCCCAGCTGCTCGCGTAACCGCGCGCGCTGACGGTTGTTCTCGTTGAGATCGCGGCTGAGGTCGTCGCGTTCGTCCTCGAGGTTCTGCAACCGGGTGTCGATCTCGGACAGCTCGGTCTCGAGGTTGCCAAGCCGGCTTTGAAAGGCGGTCAACTCGGATTGCAGCGTCTCAATCTCGCGTTCGCGCAGCAGCCAGCCGGCGCGCGCGCTCTTCTCCTGTCCGAGGGACAGCCAGTTGCGTCCGATCCAGGCCCCGTCGCGGGTAACGATCGACTCGCGCACGGACAATGCGTGACGCATGGTCAGCGCCTGATCCAGCGAATCCGCGATGTACACACCCTCGAGCAATGGCGCGAGATCGATGTCGGAGCGTATTTTATCGAGCAGCGCCGCGCGCGCGGATCGCGAGTGCTCGCCCGGGGCCCCGAGTTCGATGAAAGAAACCTGTGACTGATTTAATCCGGATGCGGCCGAAACGACCTGGTTCATCTGCGACACGCACACGGCGCCGAGGTTGATGCCGAGCACCCGTTCCACGGCCCTTTCCCAGCCGGATTCGACCTTCAGCAGGCCCGCCAGGCGCGGAGCCTTGTCGAGGCCCCGGCCGCGCAGCCAGTCGCCGAGAGACGCATCGGTCTCTCCTTGGGCGGCGGCCTGCAATTCGCGCAACGACGCCAGGCGCGCCTCGGCGTTCTGCTTCTGCCCGCGAACCTCCGCGAGTGCGTCGTCCAGCTCATCGCGGCGGTCGCGTGTCTCGCGCAAGCGCGTTTCGATCTCGCCGATCGAGCTTTCCTGCGATTCGCAGGTCTGGTCGAGCTCGGTTACCTGCGTCTGGATCGCACTGGCCGGTTCTTTTTCCAGCTCCGCGGCAATGGTTGCGGCTTCCTGCTCCAGGCGCGCCTGCCGCTGCCGCAACTGCGTGACGTGGCTTTCCAGCTGGCGGATGCTCGCAGTCTGGACCTCGCGCACCTTGGCCGGTTCGGCGGCGGTCTCGCTGAACGCTTCCCACTCGCGGCTCCAGTCTTGCATCGCGCGCTCGGCCTGAGCGTGCTGCCCGACGGCGGCGTCGCGCGCGCCGAGATCTTCTTGCAGCTTCGGCGCGAGCTCATCGAATCGGCGTTGCAGTTCCTCGATGCGGGCGACGTCGGCCTGCAGGTGCTGGCTCGCTTCGCCCCAGGCGCGGTTCACCTGCTCCTGCTCGCGCTGCTGGTTCTCGCGTGTCTCGCGCGCGTGCTGGATCATCTGCTCGAGGCGCGAGATCTCGGCGCCCACGGAATAGAATTCCGCCTGCACCGCGTTGAACGCGTCGACCGCCTCGGTCTGCTGCGAGCGGATCTTTTCGATCTCGGCCTCGATCCCGTGCTGGCGCGCGAGCACGGCGTCGAGCGCGTTCTGGTGCGAGGCCAGTTCGCGGTCGTGCGCCTGCAGCCGGCCATCGAGCTCGAGCCAGCGCAGTACCAGTAGCTGCGCCTTCACCAGGCGCTCTTCCTGTTTCAGTTCCTTGTAGCGCGCCGCCGCCTTCGACTGCCTCTGCAATTTTGACAGCTGCGTCTCGAGTTCCTTGCGGATGTCCTCCACGCGCGTCAGGTTCTCGCGCGTGTGCTTGATGCGGTTCTCGGTTTCGCGCCGGCGCTCCTTATACTTCGAGATGCCGGCGGCCTCCTCGATGAACCCGCGCAGGTCCTCGGGTTTGGCTTCGATGATGCGCGTCACCATCCCCTGCTCGATGATCGAGTAGGCGCGCGGTCCGAGGCCGGTCCCGAGAAAGATGTCGGTGATGTCCTTGCGTCGGCACTTCGTGCGATTGAGATAGTAATCGGATTGCCCGTCGCGCCCGGCTTCACGCCGAATGGAGATCTCGGCATAACTCGCGTATTGGCCGCCGGCGCTGCCATCGCTGTTGTCGAAGATCAGCTCGACCGAGGCCATCGCCACCGGCTTGCGCGCGTTCGAGCCGTTGAAGATCACGTCGGCCATGGAATCGCCACGCAGGTTCTTGGCCGACATCTCGCCCATGACCCAGCGCACGGCGTCGATGATGTTGGATTTGCCGCAGCCGTTGGGACCGACGATGCCGATCAGGTTGCCGGTGATGGGAATGATGATGGGTTCGACGAAGGACTTGAAGCCGGAAAGCTTGATCGTTTTAAGCCGCATTTCGTGTCTTTTAATGTCTACCTACTACGCTTCGCTTCGTTCGTCCGTTCATAATAATGTCTACCTACTGCGCTTCGCTTCGTTCGTTCGGTCAAAAAACAGGTTCCTGTCCGCCGCCGGAAATTAAGCTACAATTTTACCGATATTCCAAACACTTGCCAGCCGAGAAATGCCGACGCAGCCCAGTAAAAATCTGGAAACCTTCCCCAATCCGCATCCGGGCCGCGATTATATCATCGAGATCGAATGTCCGGAGTTCACCTGTCTGTGCCCCAGGACCGGTCAGCCGGATTTCGCCACCCTGTATCTCGAGTACGCCCCGGACCGGCTGTGCGTGGAGCTGAAGAGCCTGAAGCTGTACGTCTGGTCGTACCGCGGCGAGGGGCATTTCCACGAGGACGTCACCAACCGCATCCTGAACGACCTGGTCGCCGCCATCCACCCGCGCTACATGCGGCTGCGGGCGAAATTCAATGTCCGCGGCGGAATCTACACCACGGTCACCGTCGAACATCGCCACTCCACCTGGAATCCGCCGCCACCTCCGCCCACCGATATGCCGCGGGAAACCCAGGTGCTGCCGCCGAACGAAAGCGCCGAGCCGGAACCCGCGCCGGTCCGGTCGGCGCCGGTGAAGACGGCGCTGAAATCACCAGTGCCGGCGCCCGTCGCGGCCACGCCACCCGCGCCCAGCGCCAGGACCAACACGCCGGCACCAGCCCCGGCAGCACCGGCCAGCGACCGCTTTCGCATGCTGCGGCGGGCGCGCCGGCCGGAACCGGCGCCGATGGACACGACGGTTGATGAGGAAAGTACTCCCCAACCCGCGCCGCGGCAGGATTGGCTGTATATCGGCATCGACCTCGGGACCACCGGCTGCCGCACCATCGCCGTCGACGCCGCCGGAACGATCCAGGGCGAGGTGAGCGCGCCGATTCCGGCGCCGCCGAAAAAAGAGGATCAGATCACGCAGGATCCGACCCTGTGGTGGAAGGCCGTCAGCGGCTGTCTGCAAAACCTGCTGAAAAAAATCGATCCGCAACGGGTGAGCGCGATCGTCGTGGACGGCACTTCCGGCACCCTGCTGCTCGCTGACGACAAGGGCAATCCCACGACGCCGGCCATCATGTACAACGACCAGCGCGCGGTCGAACAGGCAAACCGGATCGCCGCGCTGGCTGGGCCGGTTTCCGGCGCACATGGCGCCAGCAGCAGCCTCGCCAAGCTGCAGTGGCTGCACGATCACAAGATCGACAAACGCGCCCACTACGCGCTGCACCAGGCCGACTGGATCAGCGGACGCCTGAGCGGCAAGTTCGGGCACAGCGATTACAACAACTGCCTCAAGCTCGGTTTCGATGCCGAGAAAATGGCGTGGCCCAAGTGGCTCCATAAACTCGGTTTCAACATCGAACTGCTGCCCGAGGTACACGCGCCGGGCGACGGGATCGGGACCGTCAGCCCCGAAATCGCAAAGACCTTCGGACTGCCGCCCGAAACACAGATCCTGGCCGGCGCCACCGACGGTGTCGCGGCCTTCCTCGCCGCTGGCGCCAGCGAGCCGGGACACGCGGTCACCTCCCTCGGCACCACGCTGGTGCTGAAACTGCTGTCGGACAAGCCGGTGTTCTCGCCGGAGCATGGAATTTACAGCCACCGCCTCGGCAAGTACTGGCTCGCCGGCGGCGCCTCCAACAGCGGCGGCGCGGTGCTGCTGCAATACTTCAAGCCTGAACAGATGCAGGAAATGACGCCGATGCTCGATCCGGAAAATTTCACCGGCCTCGATTACTACCCGCTGCCCGACATCGGCGAGCGTTTCCCGATCAACAACCCGGAACTTACGCCGCGGCTCGAGCCGCTGCCGGGCAACAGCGTCACGTTCTTTCAGGGCATGCTCGAAGGCATCGCGCGCATCGAGGCGCAGGGCTACGAATTGCTGGAACAGCTCGGCGCCCCGGGTCTGACCGCGGTCTACACCACCGGCGGCGGCGCCAAGAATCCGGCATGGCAACGCATCCGTGAACGCATCCTGCGCGTCAAGCTGGAGAAGCCGCGGTCGGGACATGCCGCCTATGGCGCCGCCTTGCTGGCCGCAGGTATCGTCGCCAAGACTTTCCAGTGAAGGATTTTCGCGTCGCACCGTAAAGTGTCAGCCGCGCCGTGCGGTGGTGGTAAAGCCCCTGATGCCTCTCCTCTTCGGTAATGAGATGCGGTGGGCATTACTCTTGCCGCCAAAGCCGGCCCTCCTGCTCTCATTGCCTAGTTTCCTTCATGAGCGATCCTGAATGCTCATAAAAAAACCGCCCACCTGGCGGTTTTTTCCTTTTGATGCAAAAAAGGGATTTCAGGACACGTCGACCGCGCCCTCGAGCGTGCCCGACTCGCCCATGTTGTCGGTCCAGAATGCCTTGAGCTTGTCGCCGTTCTTGGCGCCCTTAAGGCGAAAACCGAGCAATGGGTCTTCGGACACGCCAGTGCCGCTGTCCACCACCGCCACGGCCTTGCCGTTGAGCTCGATGGTCACTTTCTGGATAAAATGTGGCGGGATTTTCTTGCCGGTGTTCTTGTCGGTGCGCAGGCCGGTTTCCATCGGGTGCGTAATCAGCACTTGCAACTCGACCACGCCATCCTGCATGCGGGTGCGCATTTTCATTTTGCGATCAACCATGAATCATTACCTCGTGTTTTCCAGGAGACATCGGGCGCCGGGATGAATTACCCCCCGCATCCCCCCACCGTCACCTTCACCGTCTGCTTGGCGAGGTAGAGTTTGCCGGCGGACTTGACCACGGCGTAGACATCCGAGGTCTGGGCCATTTTCATGCGGGCGGAGA
>Ga0187775_10000288_pt1 | contig 12486 bp, 19 predicted proteins | sample 0216_BV02_MP12_1_FD_132441 | JGI IMG/M metagenome (GOLD analysis project Ga0187775, IMG submission 132441) | Tropical peat soil microbial communities from peatlands in Department of Meta, Colombia - 0216_BV02_MP12_10_MG | ecosystem: Environmental > Terrestrial > Soil > Wetlands > Peat | place... | reverse complement strand
GTTCGTATTTGGACCAGAGAAAGGGAAGGAATCTTCGATAGTTCAACTTCCATCCCATTTCAACGGCGTCGCTTCAAAAGTAGTTAGCGTCGTCGAGGCGCAGGTGGAGCGGTTCTTTGCAAGTGCATCCTAACAGGGCGGCCCACCCGGAGCCTCTGGAGCGGCGTACCGTATCGTTTCGCTCATCTCGTCGGCCCGGTGGCCGCGAACGTTATACGTCATGAAGAAGACATATCGGGGTAGTTGTCACTGTGGTCGCATCCAGTTCGAAGTGGAAACGGACCTGGACCATGTTCGCATCTGTGATTGCTCAATGTGCCGTCGCCGAGGCGGGCTGCTTCATCGGGTCGCGGAAGGTGACCTCAAGCTTCTCACACCGCTCGATCACTTGACGTTGTATCAGTGGAACACGAAAACCGCGAAGGACTACTTCTGCCCGGTGTGCGGAATTCAGCCGTTTCGGCGTCCGCGCACGGCGCCCGAGCAATGGACGGTGAATGTGCGCTGTCTGGAAGGCGTAGATCTCGAGGCCATTCCTCGGAAATACGTTCACGGCAGCGAGTTGAGTACCGTTCATGACGTATAACAACGCGTTGGAGCGGACCGTGAGGCATGGTGGGCCGCGTCTGGCCGCTCAACTCGGTCGTTAGGGATCAAGATGTTTAAGTGCAAATGTCCTTGGTGTGGTGAAAAGACCTATTTGGCTCATTTCGGGCGCAAGCTCAGCAAGGTGCCACCGAAATGGTATGAAACCACGCGTTACGTCTTGGTTTGCCCCTACTGCAACGGCATCGTCAAACAAAATCCCAAACATCTGCTGTGGATATTGCTTTTTCTTCCGCTGTTTGCGCTTCTGTTCTTCGATATTGTTATCGAAATGAAACCGTGGAATGTCACCGAACTGCATTGGGGTCTCTTGGCATTGGGAGCCCTTGGAGCATATATAGTTGTTTTTACGGCCAAGCTAGAGAAGTCCAGTGATCCCTAACCCGGCGTTCGATGCGGACGCGGTGAGACAGCGCGCCGTTTCCTGTTGGGTTCGCGGGCCGCGCCGCTCAACTTTGCGTTAGGCCTCTCGAGAATCCACGTGGCTCGAGCTCGTGTCGCGGAATGGCGCGGAAACCCAATAGAAGTTTCGGGTCGGTTCATTCCCAGGTATTTCTGGACCACAGCGTCAATCGACGTCTTTGTCAGTTCTCATTGCGTCCTTCGAACCGGAGGTGTATGGAAGGTCGTGGGGTCGACGGTCACTCAGTTCCACAATGCCGGTTCTACTCACAGCGTCGAACTCGCTTGGGGTATCTGCAAAGTACGATCATTTCCGATCACAATTACCATAGACGGTCAACTCATCGCAGATACCGATGTATTCATTCCTAATTGGCCACTCTCGCTTTGGCCAATCGTCGCGATAGCTCTGGCGTGGTTCGGCTGGCGTTCTTGGCAAGGGCGAGCGTGAGGCCTAACCGCGCGGCCCCCCGGAGCCTCTGAAGCGGCGCGCCTTGTGGCATCCTTCATCGCGTCGGCCCGGTGGCCGCGAACGTTAGATGACATGTGGCCGAAACTAGAGTGTCCGTGGTGCGGCAAAGACGTAGGGTCTCCTAGAAATCTGGGTGCCCGTCCGTCAGATAAGGGGCCAAAGTGGTATCAATTTACGTTGTCAGAACGCAGCGTGATTCGCCCCTCCTCGGTTTGTCCTCATTGCAACAACCCCGTTAAGACTAGCCAACGCTCCCAGCGCTGGCTTCTCCTCATTGTCCCTTTCATCTTGGTGTGGTTCGCTGAACTCCTTACTCTTCCCGCGTCGTACGTCCCCGCGTGGGTCATGTGGGCGCTTGGCGTGCTAGGCGCAATTGGAGGTCTTCTGGCGAGAGTCACCATGCGTCTCGAGAAGGCCAATGTCATCTAACAGCGCGCCCCACCGCGACGGGCGAGAAGCAGCTCGCCTCGCTCAATCATCTTCTGCGCCCGCGCTTGGGCGCGAACGTTAGAACGCATGTCTTACTTCGCAGACCTAACACCCAAGCGAAGGACCACTCTTGTCATAGGAGGCGTACTCTGGCTGGCGTCGCTGGTTTGGCTTGTTCAACTGGTACGCACGCCTCCTGCGCAGTGGTCCCTCCCGTTAGCAATTGTCATGACTACGTTGGGTGCACTCTCGTCCGCAGCTGTGGTTGTCGAAATGTTCCGATCGCTATTTCGCGTCACAGCAGGCTGGGCCGATCGTGAGCACTTTCGCTATGTTGTTCTCGTCTTTGTCGTTTTCGCAGTGATTCAAAATACTGGCATCCTGGTTGCCATGAGTTCGTACGGTGTGCATGCGTTCTAACAGCGCGGCCCACCCGGAGCCTCTGAGGCAGCGCGCCTTGTGGCATCCTTCATCTCGTCGGCCCGGTGGCCGCGAACGTTAGAGCGCATGGAACCATCACAAAGCCAAGAGCCTCCGGACACCTATCTGCTGTACCTAGGGGTATCTGCGTGGCTCAGCCCATGTTTGGTATTTGTTGTCGGGCAGACCTTCGTGTCCGACACTCCGTCCAATCTAGTATCCGGGTGGTCTTATCGCGATCTAGTACAGATGCTTGGGTTTGCGGTGGGCTTTTTGCTCGCCCTTGGCGGCCTTGCCTATAACTTCTATCACTTTTCCTTCAGCCCAGAATCAAAGGACGCGAAGCTGGGCGTGGCCTTGTGCTATACGTACGTTGTTGGGTTGCTAGTCTTCTTTGTCCGAGAGAAATTCCAAATCCTACGGTGGTCCAATTAATGCGCTCTAACCACTCAATCCAGAGCGGACGGGCCGTAAGCGGTCGCCCTTCGACCGAACACCACGTGCGGCCCGCAGCTGATTTTGAACGTTAGGCCTCAGCCTTCCGGGAAGCGCGTGGGTAGCAAAAAGAGAGGTCCGCAAACGGCGAGCAGGCATCCAATTGCCCTGCTAGGGTTTCGGCTCCTTCAAGGAGCGGATCATGCCCACCCCAAGCGCCCGAAAGAGGTATGGAATCGTCAGTCCCGACCTACGTGAACAACTGACAGGCCTCGAGTTTGTCCTGGGGCTCGCCAATGGCACGCTGCCACTGAACCAAATGGCAGAGACTCTCGGCTACGACGTTGTCGAGGCCGAGAAGGGGCGCGTGGTCATCACCTCAGAACCCAAAGAAGCTCACTTCAATCCTTGGGGTACGGTGCATGGCGGCCTTGCGGCTACTTTGCTTGACAGTTGCATGGGTCTCGCAATTCAATCAACAGTGGACAAGGGTGTCGGTTCAACGACCCTCGAATTCAAGGTCTCCTTCGTCCGTCCGATCACGACCGACACTGGTACCATTCGCGCAGAGGGCAGGGTCCTTAGTAGCGGTCGGCGCACTGGGACCGCGGAGGGGCGAGTGACGGACGGACAAGGTCGTCTTCTCGTGCACGGTACGGCTACTTGTTTGATCCTTGAGGTTTCGCCCGCGTGAGGCCTAACCCGTCGTTGCACCTGACTAGCTACAGCGGGCTGCCCCCGCTTTCCGCCAGCAGATGAACTCCACAGTTAGACCGTAGTGCAACCCGAGAAGATTGATTCAAGGAGATCAACCTCTCTACCTTCTCGATCTTCTCGTAACCGCTCGTCTCTGCCCGTACAAGGGCGTCAGCAACACTACGCTAAGGGACTAGCAGCACCTTGCCGGTGGCTTTGCGATCGTGAACAAACTGGTGGGCGGCCGCTGCTTCCTCAAAACGGAACGTACGTGCGACATGGGGCTTGATCTGGCCTTTTTCGTACATCTCAATCAGCGCCGCAAACTGTGGCACCAATAGATCCAGTCTATTGAAGAGATGGCCCATGTTCACTCCGGTGATCGACTTATTTTCGTCCATGAGCTTCATCGGGCTCCATTTCTTTATCTTTAGCAGTGTCGATACAGCGTGCAGCATGTTGCGCCGTGTACCCGAAGCTGCGGCTGAGAGCCCGAAGGCTACCAACCTGCCACCGGCACCAAGAAGATTGTAGCCATCGGTCCACGAGCGGCCGCCCACTGGATCAAGAATCAGATCGACGCCCCGCTCGCCCACGATCCTACGCACCGCCCCGACGTAGTCGACACCGGAGTCAATCGGGTGCGCTACACCGTGTGCGCGTAAGAAATCGTGCTTGGATGGCGAAGCGGTTCCTATGATTGTGCACCCTCGAGTCTTGGCCAGCTGAATGGCTGCCAGTCCCACGCCGCCGGCCGCGGAGTGAACAAATACGGTTGACCCTGGCCGTAGCACGCCCGTAAAGAACATCATGTGATGGGCCGTCAGGTAGTTAACGGGAATCGCAGCGGCCTCTTCGAAAGTCATTTTGGCCGGCATCTTCATCACCTGAGCGCGAGGCAAAACGAGTACGTCGGTATAGCCACCAAATTTCGGCATGGCAAAGACTCGCTCGCCTACACTCAAGTCATTTACGTCCCCACCGAGCTGGTCGATCGTACCCGACACTTCGTAGCCCACGACACACGGGATCTTGCGGGCATCGGGATATAGCCCGACACGCGCCAGCAGATCGGCGAAATTGATTCCGGCCGCTTTAACGCGAACTCGAACTTCGCTCTGCCCAGGCGTGGGGTCGGCTGCCTCGCGAACTTGAAGGACCTCGGGAGAGCCAGGGCGGGTAATCCATATTTGTTTCATAGAGATTCATGCTCCATGTCTTTCCTATTCCGCTGTGATCTATATGCGAGCATTCTGCGCTCTGGATCGCCAGCTCGCAAAAGCGGATTGGATGATGGCCTGATCGCCCATCCGCGCCAGTTACTGTATGCTTATCCAGCATGGCGATGACCAAGCCCAAGTGGCACTTCGAGTGCCCCCTGTGCGGCGGGGACGGATATTTTAGGGTCCGCTTCCCCAGGCCGGGCGGTACTTACTACCTGGCCGCGCCGATCTACCAGTGCAGGAGCTGCACCGTGATGTTCGGGGACAAGGACGTGTTCATGAAGCTCAAGGACACGATTGTCCGGAAGGGGTCCCAATAAATCGACTGTCTAGGAATCGATCGGGATCATCCTCAACACCGCGCGGGGCTAGCGCCTCAATCTCCCCTTTGTCGGATGCGGATGCGCCAGCGGCAAAGGGGTAGAGTCTCAGCCGTGCTACCCACTGGTCAGCATTCTGACAGTCTGCAATATTTCATCTGCTATAACTGAGCCTGCTAGCAATGGTGCGACCTCGGTCAGAAACGCTATAGAATTTCTGTCAGGGCTGCTGCAACGAGAGGGGCATCCGTGTTCGTGATACATGCTGAGTGTGGGCTGCGCAAGTCAGTTCTATCAAGAACGTCGCTCGGCAGCTAACGATGCTGTCGGTTCCCAAAGCACGCCCGATCCCGCTTCTTGCCCGACCGATGTGTGCTTTCGAGGGCTACTGCCGGCCGGTTGCTGCTCAGAGGAAGGAGATTCTCGAACCGGGGACATTCGTCTGCGCGCGTAGGCTAGTTAAGCACGGCGAGCTGCTTTTCTGCGCCGGGGATGATCTGCACTCGATCTACACCGTCAAGGCCGGTTCGTTTAAGTCATCTGTCACGTTAGAGGACGGTCGGGAGCAAGTAACTGGTTTCTACCTGCCTGGTGATGTCGCCGGTTTGGACGCCGTAGGAAGTAGAAGACATGTGTCTACCGTGACCGCCCTTGAGCATAGCGACGTGTGCACCGTGGAGTATTCCGCTTTCGAGGAAGAGTGCGGCCGGAACACGGATTTGGCCCGGCGGTTCTCAAGACTGATGAGCAATGAAATAGCCGCTGGCCAGGGCCTGATTTCGTTGCTGGGCTTAATGAGTGCGGAGGAGCGCGTCGTCACCTTCTTGCTCGGCTTTTCCACCCGGCTCTTGGCTTTGGGTTACTCCCCGTCTGAGTTTCACCTTCGGATGACTCGGGAAGACATAGGCGACTATCTTGGGCTGAAATTGGAAACCGTTAGCAGGGCCTTGAGCGGGCTTCACGATCGCGGAATATTGGCAGTGGCAGGAAGGGAGATCGCTATTCGCGATCTCGAAGAACTCAAGCGCCTGTCAGGTAACACTCCTGCCGGTCGGCGGACAAGATGACACACACAAACATTCTGCGCACGGCTGTCGCGGTTGAACTGGTGGCATTTCTCTTAGGGAGTTACGTGGACTACGCGTATCAGTCCCCGCTAATCCGTCAACAATACGCGTGGCCGACTGCTTCCATTTTGATGCTCGTTGGCTATTGCATTGGTCTGGGTGGGATCTGGTTCTTCCAGGGATGGGCTCGGGTCTTCTACACGATACTTCTGGTCGCCGACCTCGTTGCAGGACTATTCCGGGAACCCAGCGCCGCTCAAGCTCAACCCTTGGCCACCATGTTCTTTTCGATCTCTACCATGGCGGACGGAATGATCCTCGGGCTGATTTGGTTTTCGGATCTCCGGGAACGGTTTGCAAGAACCCGAAACCCCTAGGTGCGAGCCCCAAGCTACTGGAGCCATGGTTTTCATCGCGGACTAGTTCCAAGAGGGGCTCGTGTATCCTCTCGATCCGTCTCGTGGAGACACCTTTGCATAGGGGGAACAGCAGAGTGATTGGGGGAACAGGAGAGGCTGTTATATGGACACTCCAGCGTTCTAGGAACACTGGGTGTCGTTCAATAACAACTTAGGCGCTATGTTCTGGTCTGTTCTTGCGGCAGTCGTTGGCGTGGCTCTAGTGATAGCCGGCATTTGGCTCCGCGTCCAGACTCAGAGCGAGTTTTGGGCATCCATCCTTCCGGCGATGGGAGTGTATGTCGCAGCGCTTCCGTGGCTTGAACGCCTTCGTCGAAAGCACGGCCTCCCCATCAAGCTGCCCGAGGGCGAAAATCCTGCAGTGACACTAGACAATTGGCATCTCTGGATTCGGCCGGTCGCGTTTCTTGGAAGCTTTATTGTTGCCGCAATACTCTACCCTATGCACCCGCGTGCTTTAGCGCCTAACCGCGCGCTCGAGCCGACCGCCGCAAGCGGGCTTCGCTCGCTTGCGGTCCCCTCGTCGCTGCGCTCCTCGGCGTCGGCTCAGCGCGAACGTTAGAGGGCATATGAGGCGCGACACTTTGGGAGGGGTCGCTTCGGTTGTGCTCGGCGCTGTCAACGTGTTCGCGTTGGTCAGCGCCAATTGGGGGCACGAGAGCTCGTTGCCTTTTCCTGCGGTTATCGGGACGTTCGCGGCAGGGGCATTTCTGACCATGGTCGTGCTGTCCGCCTGGGCAAAGCCCATCCGCCTGTGGTCACTCCCGGCGCTGTTTTCTGCGCCCATGCTGTTGTTCGCGAGCTTCTTTCTTCGGGATTGGGTTGCGCTGGGGATAATTGTCGCAATTGCCGGGGCCACATTCCTAGTCGGCGTCGCGGCGTGCTTGGTAGTTCGTGCAATTGTTGCTGTTCGCGGTAGGGTGCCGTGATGCCCTCTAACAACGCGTTGGAGCGGTCCGGTGATCGTCGCGGCCGCGACGTCCTCGCAATAAACTGCGTGCTCGGCGGCGCGGAATGGGCGCCGTGCCTGGCCGCTCAACTAGATCGTTAGTGCGCATGGAACTGGCGAGCGCTATTCAGATGCTGGGGCTAATGATGCTAGGCGGTGTCTTTCTTGCCCTAGCCTCGTTTCTCTTAGCTGAATATCGCCGCGCTTTCTTCAGTGACCCGAAGTCCGTCATGTCAATTGAGGTGTTGCTAAATATCCTCAAGCTGGGCGGACCGGGCTACCTTGCGATGATTGCGGTCGTGGTCGGTGTTCCAATGTTCTTAGCCGGTGCGCTATTTTTTCTGTTCTTCGCCGGGTTTTGGGTGTTCGACACGGCTGGAAATATCCTCCGCGCAATCTCCCAAACCCTCGGGATGGGCTAAGTATGCGCACTAACAGCGCGGCCCACCCGGAGCCTCTGAAGCAGCACGCCTTGTGGCATTCTTCATCTCGTCGGCCCGGTGGCCGCGAACGTTAGGCAGCATGTCTCAGCTTCGTCGCGACGCGGTCATCCTTGCTTGTGCGATTGCCTTCGCTTGGTTTGCCACGCCTTGGGCCAGGCTTGGTTGGTCGACTATATTCGTGCCGGAGTCCCACTCGACTACGGTCGCTAGGATATTCCTGTCGGATTGGACTTTTGAGTTTCTTTGGGGAGCCGCGTTTGGTGTTCTGCTGACACGCTCGCTTCGTTCCCGAGGTGCCTTTTGGTGGTCGCTCTCTCTCGGCGTGGGGCTGGGGCTGTCACACTTTGCCTTGTCGAGGTGGCATCTTAGGCTAGATATGCCAGCCTATTTCTATGTTTGGGCCTACGGTCAATATCTCATGCCAGTCATCGGTGCGGTCGCGGCCAGTTGGTGGGTCACGAAGTGTTGGCCAATGCGGCGTTCGACTGCTCCAAATGCTGCCTAACAGCGCGGCCCACCCGGAGCCTCTGAAGCAGCGTACCTTGTCGTTTCTGTTATCTCGTCGGCCCGGCGGCCGCGAACGTTAGGCAGCATGAAACCACGGCGCTACTGAGGAGGACGTTATGAAGAAACGGTATCCAGTTGTTACGGCAGTTCTGTTCGGTCTTTCCTGGGCCTCTATTTGCAATGCCCAGTCCATGAAGGACAAGGTTATTGGGACGTGGAAACTTGTTGCTTACGTAGATCCCAATCCCGGCGCCAGCGATGAACGAGAAACCAAGAACCCGAAAGGCTACATCACATACGATGCCACCGGGCACATGACTGCGCAGATCGACCGCCGGGATGACCGCCCCAAGTTCAAAGCCGGCAACAGGAACAAGGGCACTCCGGAAGAACTCCAAGCCGCATTTGCGCACTACACGGCTTACTTCGGCACTTATACGATCAACGAGAAGGACGCCACCATCACTCATCACCTGGAAGCATCGATCTACCCAAACGAAATCGGTAGAGATAATCTTCGCTACTACGATGTCGAGGGAAATCGCCTCATTTATACGGTCCCGGCAATGAAAGCTGGCAAGCGGCTCCCCAAATCAGAGTCCTTCCGGAAGCTGATTTGGGAAAAGGTGAATTGATATCTGAACAATGGCGCCATGTGGCTCCGTCGGTGAATTGCGTCCCATCGGCTAATCGCAATGCTCGACGAAGTGGGCGAGAAGTTCAGGGTCTTTGAACGCGCTGCCTAGCCCTGTGTTGGTTCCCACGGGCCGCGAGCGTCGCGCCTCATTAACTGCCGCCCTGGCCCGCGGTACAACACAACGTTAGGCCGCGTTCAGAAAGGAAACGGCGAGAGCAACCTGACGCTGCCCCGGTCGTCGGGCGGCGTGTGCGCCACGTTCAGTACCATCGAGACGGTCGTGAAGTAGCCCACGACGCCGACGATATCGACGACGCCGTTCTCCCCGAAGGCGTTCGCGGCGCGCCGGTACGTCGTATCCGAAATGCCCTTGGTCCGGAGCAGCTCCGCGCAGAAGTCGTAGACGGTCTCTTCGTCGGCACGCATGGCGCCAGGGCGCCTTCCTTCGGCAAGCGCCTCGATGACGTCTTGCTCCAGGCCGGCCTTGCTGCCAAGCGGCACGTGGACCGCCCACTCGAACTGCTGCGTCCATTCTCTCGAGACGATCAGCATGATGAACTCGCTGATCCGGGGTTCGAGCGCGCTTTGGAACCGAAGGTATTCGCCGACCTTCTGCAGCCGATCCATCAGCTCGGGACTCCGGATGAGCGGAATGAATGGCCCCTTCACGCCTTTGCGGGGGCCTGCAGTCAATTCGGCCGCGGCTTTGCGCTGCGCCTGGTTCATCTTGTCCTCGGCAAGCGGCGGCATGCGGTCCTCGAACGCCACTTGGCCAACGGTCCATTTTTCTTCAGTCATGTTCAAGTCTCCTATGCGGTATCGCTCCAATCGGTCTGGCGAGCGCCGCCAGACCGTGGTTCGGCTCTCGCGGGAATCAGCAGGAACGCGCTCAATCCGAGTAGGCTTGCTGCAACGAACAGCGCGGGGGCGAAACTGCCTGTCGCGGCGGTCAGGGCGCTAACGCTGACCGGGCCGGCGATCTGGCCCACTGCGAACGCCGAGGTCATCGCGGCCATCAGCTCTCGCGCCCTCGCACCGGCCACCCTGCGGGCTTCCTGCATCCCGGCCATGGTGATCACCATGAACGTGCCCCCGACGAACAGAGCTGCGACTAGGATTCCCGACAGCCCCGTCACCGCCACGGGAAGCATCACGCCAAGCGCCATCGCCAGATTGGCGGCGATCCAGGTTCCGCGCTGCGAGAGGAATCGGCTCATGCGGGCGGCGAAAAGCGTCGAGGCGGCGGCCGCGGCGCCGAAGAGCGGCCACGCCCATCCGAAAAGCAAAGGATCGGGAACGGCCTCCTTGCCCATGACCGGCAGGAACGTCGCGGGGATGATGTAGCCGAACCCGAAGGCGCCATAGCAGAGCACAAGGCGCCAGGACTCCGTCCTCGAGAGGGCGGACCGCGCTCCCGCCGCCGTTTCGACCGCTGCGGCTGAGGGACCCGCCGCGACGAACGGCCATACGGCCGCGGTCATCGCGAGGGAGGCGGCGCCCAGAACGAACCACGCGTCCGCCGAGCGAGCTTCTATGCTCATGAGCAGGAGACAGGCGCCGCCGGTAGCGGCGATCCCAGCGCCGACTCCGGCATATACCGCACCCGCCATGGCGGGCCGGCTGAACGTCGCAAGCCGCTCCAGGGCCCAGGCGGATACGAAAACCAGCACCCACGCGCTGGCGACGCCCGCGACGGCGCGCAGCGCGATCCAGACCGCGAATCGGTGCTCCAGACTCATGGCGAGCGTGGACAAGCCGATCAGCACAAGGGCGAATCGGATGGCCACGGCGGGCCGGACCCGCATGACGATCGCCGACAGGGCGCCGACCAGGTAGCCGGCATAGTTGGCGGAAGCGAGCCAGCCCCCCTGCGACACCGACACGCCGGCGTCATCCTGCATCATGGGCAGGATGGGCGTGAAGGCAAAGCGCCCGATTCCCATCGCCACGGCAAGCGCGGCGAGCCCGGTCGAGGCGACGACCCAGGCCGGGTACGCGCTCGTTCTCTCGCCTAAGGGCAATGGCGGCACGGCGCAAGTGTAGGTTGACCACCAGCCGCTAAAAACTGAATAATAAAGAACACGCCATTCTCTTTCTGAGAACATGGACCTCGCCGCATTGCGGATCTTCAAGACCGTCGTCGACCAGGGCGGCATCAATCGGGCGGCGGCGAAGCTGCATCGCGTGCCCTCCAATATCACCACACGAGTGCGCCGGCTCGAGGAGGAGCTCGAAACCCGGCTGTTCGTGCGCGACGGGCGCCGCCTCGCTCTGTCGGCGGACGGCAGGCTGCTGCTCACTTACGCCGATCGGTTGCTGCAGCTTTCACTGGAAGCGGAAATGGCGCTGCGCAACGGCAAACCGCGCGGCACGCTGCGTATCGGAGCCCTCGAAAGCACTTCCGCCACCCGGCTGCCGCCGGTCCTTTCCCGTTATCACCAGATCTATCCGGACGTCCAGATCGAGCTCGTCACCGGGACCTCGGGCGCGCTGGTCTCGCGCGTCAACAAGCAAGACGTCGAGGCCGCGTTCGTCGCCGAACCGTTCAATGCCGAGGGCCTCGAAAGTCAGCCGGTATTCGAGGAGGTACTGGTCCTCATTGCACCGAAAACCTCCGGCCGGATCCGCTCGCCCAGAGACATCGGGAACCGGACAGTGATCGCGTTCGCGACGGGATGCTCGTACCGCGGGCGCCTGGAGCGCTGGCTGGGGCGCGGGCAAGCGCTCCCGGACCGCGTGATGGAGTTCCAGTCCTACCACGCGATCATCGCGTGCGTCGCCGCGGGTACCGGCATCGCCATCGTGCCCCGCTCCGTCATCGAAACGACCCCAGCCGCACGCGACATACGCATTAGCCGCCTCCCGGGCGACATTGCGAGGGCTAGGACGCAACTGATCTGGCGCCCGGGGCATTGCTCCATTGCACTAGAGGCCATGAAACAGCTCCTGACCCGCATCAAGCCGGGAGCAAGGGCCTCATGATCGCAATTTCATATGGACGTTTGCGGGCGCGACCTAACCCGCCGGTTGCAGGCGACGCGCATGGGGCCGCGCGCACCTGAACCGGAACGTTAGGCCTATCGTGCAGCGCGCCGCCGCGATCATCGGTTCCGCGATCTTCCTGGTCATCGCTCCGGGCACGCTCGCCGTGTACGTCCCTTGGTACCTTACGCACTGGAACTTCGCGCCTCCGCTATTCCCGATCGCGTGCGTGCTCGGCGCCGCACTGATCGTCGCCGGGTTGCCCATCTTGCTCGATTCGTTCGCTCGCTTCGCGTTGCAGGGCCTCGGCACACCGGCGCCCGTGATGCCTCCCAAGCGCCTCGTCGTCACCGGGTCCTATCGCTACGTCCGCAATCCGATGTACGTCGCAGTCACGGCGTTGATCGCCGGCCAGGGCCTCCTGTTCGGGAGCGTCACGGTGCTGGAGTACGGCGCGATCGTGTGGGCCGGATTCTTCT
>Ga0187775_10000284_pt1 | contig 12513 bp, 9 predicted proteins | sample 0216_BV02_MP12_1_FD_132441 | JGI IMG/M metagenome (GOLD analysis project Ga0187775, IMG submission 132441) | Tropical peat soil microbial communities from peatlands in Department of Meta, Colombia - 0216_BV02_MP12_10_MG | ecosystem: Environmental > Terrestrial > Soil > Wetlands > Peat | place... | reverse complement strand
CGAACGCCATCCGGCGCGGTGGATTGTAACGCCTATGCAACATTGTCTCCATAGCATGCGAGGCGCACTCGTTGCGGGGCGTCCCGACCGTCTTCACACCGATTACCCATAAAGAGATCGTAAAGCCATGTATAAAAAGAAGGCCCCGCTTCTGGGAGTCGTGTTGCTGTTGCTTGCATTCGCCGCCGCATCGGCACGCGCGGATGAGACACAGAACCTGACCGAGCTGCGCCAATCGCTGGTCAACCTGGTCGAGACGCTGGTGCAGGAGGGCGTGCTCACGCGCGAGAAGGCGGATACGATTCTGCGCAAGGCGCTGACCAAGCCGGGAACCGGGACGGCGCCCGCGGCGGCCGGAGCGCTGGCCGCGCCGGAAGGCGCGCCGCCAAAACCGGGCGAGGTGCGCGTCCCCTTCGTGCCGGAGGTGGTGAAGGAACAGATCCGCGAGCAGGTGCGCGCGGACGTAATGGTCCAGGCGAAACAGGAGCACTGGGGCGTGCCGGGCGCGTTGCCCGAGTGGCTCGATCGCATCAGTTGGTTCGGCGACATCCGGCTGCGCTGGCAAAAGGACAGCTTCGCCAAGAGCAACGCGCCTGATACCTATTACAATTATCAAAATATTAACAACAAGCGCACGATCAATTTGCAGCCGCAGGATCTGTTTCTGAACACGACCGAGGACCGCGAACGCCTGCGTTTGCGGGTTCGCCTCGGCATGACCGCCAAGGTCAACGACGAAACGACCGCGACGGCGCGAATTGCCACGGGCAGCCTCACGAACCCGGTGTCGACGACCCAGACACTCGGCAACTCGCTCGATCCGTATCAGGTGGTGCTGGATCAGGGTTATCTGAAGTACCAGTCATCCTCGGCACTCACCCTCTGGGGCGGACGCATGCCCAATCCGTGGTTCAGCACTGATCTGGTCTGGGCGGATGACTTGAGCTTCGACGGTTTAGCCGCCAGCGTGCGGCCGCTGCAGTTCGGTGAGGCGACGGACGCGGAACGCGCCTTCGATCCGTTCATCACCGTCGGGATGTTTCCCATCCAGGAAGTGGAGCTGAGCAAGAACGACAAGTGGCTCTACGCCGCGCAGCTCGGCTTCGATTGGGCGCTGCAGGACGAGTCGCGCTTCAAGTTCGGGCTGGCTTATTACGATTACCAGCACATCGTGGGCCAGTATCAACCGGTCCAGGACAGCCATTCGCTCGACTATACCGCACCGCAGTTCCTGCAAAAGGGTAATACGCTGTATCTGATCAATAACGATACCGATCCGAACGCCGCACTTTACGGGCTTGCCTCGGACTACAAGGAAGTGAACGCCACGGCTTCGCTCGACCTTGCCACGTTCGATCCGACGCGCCTGATCCTGACCGCCGATTACGTCAAGAACGTCGGTTATGACAAGGACTCCATTCTGCAACGGCTCAACGGCGCGTCGGCTACGAATCCGATCGAGCCGCGCACCAAGGGTTATCAGCTGAAATTCACCGCCGGTTGGCCCGAGACCGATAGACCGGGACGCTGGCAGGTATTTACCGCCTTCAGGTATCTCGAGCGCGATGCCGTGCTCGATGCCTTCACCGATCCCGATTTTCATCTCGGGGGCACTGACACCAGGGGCTGGATTCTCGGCGGGAGTTACGGTTTGCAGGACAATGTCTGGCTGAGACTGCGCTATCTCACCGCCGATCCGATCGACGGCCCGCCGCTCGGCGTCGACGTGCTGCAGCTCGATCTCAACGCCAAGTTCTGAGACGGCGGCGACGCCGTTAGCGTGGGCTTCGTCGAGCATACTTGGAGGCTACCGGCTGCGGACGACCGCGTTCGTTTGATCAGCCTCGTTGAACTGGTTATGGCCCGTCCGGCTGCCACGAAAGCTTAATCGTTCTGTCACAAAATCACCGCCGTTTTGTCGCCCACCTGACATTCTCAGGTTCTAGCTTTAAATCAAGATTCATACGCATCTCGGAGCAGGACCAATATGTCACGCGATCGCAAGCCGTCACTCCTGATGCCCGTCGCCGCCAGCCGCGCCGGTCGCGAGGCCGATCCGCCGTCCCTGCCGGAAGCTTTACGCCGTCTTGGCATCGGTGCCGGCGTGCGTTATCGCCTCGAACAGGTCCCGTTCCTGCACGAGGACGCCACCCTGGGCGCTGAGTGCGAACTGCAGGCGGCCGTGGCCGGTGACGCCGATCACGTGGATCTGGCGCTGGAAATTCGTGCCTCGAACTACTTCAACAACGTAGTCAAGCATGCCGCCACCCAGGAAACGTTGCGGCGTCCCGTGACGGCCCTCGAGCGTTTCCTCTCGAATAATGCCGAGCAACTGTGGGAAAACTCCTGGGTGCGCGTGCCGCTGGCGCGCCTGAACGATATGGCGCGGCGGGTGCTGGCCGAGGACATGCGCGCCCAGCGTAGCAACCCGCGGAGCGCGCCGCGCGCGGACCGTGCGCGTTTCTTCGTGCGCGACGCGCGCGCCGGCGAGATGCTGCGCGCGCCCGTGAGTTACCTGCTCAAGTTGTCGTTGGCCCAGGCACTGGGTGCGGCACCGGCTTTGCCGCGTACGATCCACCGCACCGGCTGCCGCTTGATGGATCACTATATTAATGACAATGCCTCCCCCGAGATCCTGTCGTTTTACGTGGTCCGCGGCGTCACCCAGCCCGACCTGGGCGCGGCGCTGGCGCGCGAGAGCACCAAGCGGTTTCTTTTCACCGAGCTGCTCATGCGATTCGCCGACCGCGCTTGGGCGCTGCGCGACACCGGCCAGCGGCCGCTGGTGTATTTCTCCCCGCACGTGCCGCTGCGCCAGCGGCAGATCAACGAAGATGTATCCGACGCGTTCTACCGCGATCTCTTCTGCAGCCCGTGTCTGTCCGGCTGGGAGCGCGGCGAGGAGAAGCACCGTTACATGCAGCTGTGCCACGAGGTGCTGAGCCGCAGTCATCTGAACGCGGTGGTCAAGCTGCGGGACGCCGGCATCGTCACCAGCAATCTCGTGGTATTGCCCAACACCTCGAACGCCAGCTTGTCGAACAACGGCGTGCACGTGAGCCTCGGAAGCGAGCGCCCGCGGCATGCCCTGGCCGACCCCGCGAGCGGATTCGACGCACGCCATGAAAAATACCTGAGCGATCTCGTGATCAAGATCGCCGAGCACTTTTTGCCGCTGTTCGTCGGCTTGTACAGCGCCGCGCCGTATCGCCTCGACTTTACCGATTTTCATCCGGAGCGGGCGCTCGGGTATCTGCCGCATCAGCTCGACTTCACCCATCTGCGCAAGCTCTGGGGCGCGTGGAAACAGAAGGCGCGGCTCAAGGTGCTCGGACACACCGTCACGCCACTCGGGCCGGTGTGGCTCGATACCCTGCTGGCGCGCACGCTGCGGCTGCGGGGCGACTGGGTACCGGACATCCGCTTGCTCGACTACCTGGTGGCGCTCACCAGCACCGATCAAAGTCCGGCGCTCGACGGCACCCTGGGGAATCACGAGCGCACCAAGCGCGACCTCGCGGACCTCGGAATGTTCGATCCGCGCATGTCCTTCTATATGCTGTACAAACCGCGCGAGTATCAGCGTGTCGGCTTTTCCGGATTCGAGGGACGTTTTTATAGCCTGTTCGCCGACAATCAGATCGATCTGGCTCCCGCGGTCGAGTTGCAGCGCCTGATCACCGCCCTGGCTTGGCATTACATCGGCAGCGGCACGGCCACGCATGCCCACATCCCTGACAGCCGTTTCGTCGAAAGCGAACGGCGCCAGTTCTTTTTCGCCTCCGCCATGGGTTTGCGCGCCGTTTACGTCCGCCGCGACACGCCGAATCTGTTCCTGCAGCGCATTCTGGCGCAGCGCAAACGGGCGCGCCCGAGCGCGCGTTACCACGGCTATTTGAAAGTTTATTTGCAGGACTATCAACAGGCGTTGGTGAACCTCCTGCACATCGATGCGGCGCCGCTGATTGCCTCGCAGGAACTCGAGGATGTAGTCGCAGATCTGGAAACGCGGGTGCGGGCACCAGAACTGTATTCGGCGGCGGCGCGCCTCGACAAAGACATCCTCGCCGAGACAGGAGAGCGTCACCCGTTTGCCTTGCGGGCGCGCGAGTACAATATTGCGGCCGAACGCCACTACCGCGGCGCGCTCCAGCGCCGGTCCCTGGAGCAGGCGTTCGATGAGCTTGAAGCCGATTTGCGCGCCTTCGAGACCGAAACCCATCTGGATCAGAGCTTGCGTCGTGCGCTCGATGCAATTTTGGGCGGAGAGGAGTCGCGCGCGTTTTTGCGCAAGCGCCGCGCCGCCCTGCACGATGCCGAGTTACCCGAGACGGAGCTGCTGAAACTCCTGCGCCTGCTGCTGCTCACCATCCACCACGATGCAATGCGGGCCGGTGATGAAACCGATTTCGACCCGGATATGAACAGCCATGCGGCATCAGTTTATTGATCGGTTTTCCGGCGCCGTGCGCGATGAGCGGCTTTACGGCGACCGCTTGGTGAACCTGATCTACTCCCGCGTGCGGGAAAATTCACCGCGACTGTTCCGCGCCCTTACGAGCATGCGCATTTCGGACCTGCTCGGGCGCGTGAACTACGACCTGCCCCTGGGCAGCAGGCTGTTTGGCGGTCTGCGCTTCCTGGAGCGCCTGGGAGTGGATCTCGGGGAGTGCCTGGACCCGCCGAAGGCACTCAACACCGCGCGCAAGGTGTTCGAGCGCCGCATCCGTTACTGGGAATGCCGCCCGATGCCGCAAGACCCACGCATCGTGGTGTCGCCCGCCGACGCCAAGGTGCTGGTGGGATCGCTCAACGAACGTTGGGCGCTGTGTCTGAAGGACAAGTTTTTTACCTATGAAGAGCTTCTCGGGCGCGACAAACATGAATGGTTGCACGCCTTCCAGGGCGGCGATTACGCCATCTTCCGTCTGACCCCGGAAAAGTATCACTACAACCACACGCCGGTAGCCGGGCGGGTGCTGGATTTCTACGCCATCGACGGCAGCTTTCACTCGTGCAATCCCGGCGCCGTGGTCGCGCTTGCCACGCCTTACTCCAAGAACCGGCGCTACGTGACGATTATTGACACCGACGTCGAGGATGGCACCAGAGTCGGACTGGTGGCCATGATCGAGATCGTGGCGCTCATGATCGGGGAGGTGGTGCAGGTCTACAGCGAGCTGTGCTACGACGCGCCACAGCCGGTGCAACCGGGAGTGTTCCTGCGCCGGGGCGCGCCCAAGAGCCTGTACCGTCCCGGCAGCAGCACCGACGTGCTGCTGTTCCAGCGCGATCGCGTCCATTTCGACGCCGATATCGTCGCCAACATGCGCCGCCAGGGCGTGGCCAGCCGCTTCACCCGCGGTTTCCGCGTGCCGCTGGTCGAAACCGATCTCGCGGTGCGCTCGTCTATCGGCCGCGCGCGATCGCCATGATGTGGGATCCATTTCTTATTTCAATGAACATGGAATATCCATGACAGAGCTACTGAGCGTAATGCCCCTGGGGTTGATCCTGTTTGCCTATCTCTTCTGGGGTTTTAGAACGCTGCCCCAGGAGCGCTGGCAGTTCATCGCCGCGCTGCCGCTGGTAAAGGACGCGGACGGACATTGGCGCGGCGTGAATCTGACTTATTATGGTTTCTTCTCGGCGGCGGCGTACGTGGTGGCGGTCGTGGCGCTGCTTACGCTGCTTGGCGCCATCGGGATATCCTCCGGGCAGATTCTGGCGCTGGTGGTCGGCGTCCTGATCGTGTGTGTGCCGGCTTCGCGCGTCGTGGCCGGTATCGTCGAGAGGAAGCGCCACACCTTCTCGGTCGCTGCGGCGTTTTTCGTAGCGTTGTTTGCAGTCCCGGCGGCAGTATTCGTTCTCAATAGGGCGGTGAACGACGCCGGGCATGCGCTGGCCTATCTGCCAGTACTCGCCGCCGCGGCCATCGCCTACGCCTTCGGCGAGGGGCTCGGACGCCTCGGTTGCATCAGCTTCGGCTGCTGTTACGGCAAACGTCTCGAGGAAACGCCGCCGTGGGTGCAGAAACTCTTCGCCCGCTGGCACTTCGTGTTTCTCGGCCGCTCCAAGAAGATCGCCTACGCCAGCGGGCTCGACGGCGCGCGTGTGTTGCCGGTGCAGGGACTCACCGCACTGCTATATGTCGCCGCCGGATTTCTCGGATTCTGGCTGTTCCTGCGCGCCCAGGAAAGCCTCGCCTTCGTGCTCACCATCGCTATCACCCAGCTGTGGCGGCTTTATTCCGAAACCCTGCGCGCCGATTACCGCGGCCAAGGGCAGGTGAGCGCTTATCAATGGATGGCGGTGGCTGGGGTCGTGTATGCGGCGCTGGCCGGCTCTTTTCTGCCCGCCGTTGCACATTCCCGGCCCGATCTGCTCGCCGGCGCCGCCACCCTGTGGAACCCCGGTATGCTGCTGTTCCTTCAGTTGCTGTGGGTCGCTATTTTCATCTACACCGGGCGTAGCTCGGTGACTGCGGCCAAGGTGGCGGTGCACGTGTGTCACGACCGGGTTTAGTACACGTTTCCGAACGCGCCACCGCATGAAGATTCGAGAACGGCGTTCAAGCGAATTCCCCGAGCGCCGGGAGGCGTCATGCAATTGCCATGAATCTGTCATACGGCTTCGATAGATTGTGCGGCCAGTTCGCCACGCCCTAAACGTCTAATAAGAAGGGACAATCGATGTCGAAGATGTTCCGGTTGATCGCCGGTTTGCTGCTTGCCACGTCGTTGTCGCACCCGGCCTGGAGCGATGACTGGTCGGGCCAGAAGAAAATCAAATTCGATACCGCCGGATCGGGAGCGGACCTCAAGGAAGAAATTTCCCAGGTGCCCGTTCTCGTGCGTTTGCACGCTGGCAACTTCGCGCATTTCCTGGACGTGAAGGATGATGCGTCCGATCTGCGCTTTTTCGCCGCCGACGGCAAGACCCCGTTGCCAGCGCAGATCGAGAAATTCGACGCGCTCAATGAAATCGCCCTGATCTGGGTGCAGGTACCGAAACTGGCGCCCGGGAAGTCCGACTCCATCTGGATGAAATACGGCAATCCCCAGCCCGGAACCGCTCCGGACGCCAAAATGGTTTATGACGCCAATACCGTTGCCGTGTATCACTTCGAAGCGGCGGGTGCGCCCAAGGACGCGACTGGCAACGCGAATAACGCCACACTGTCCACGGCCGAGCCGCGCCCGGCGTCGATCATCGGCGCCGGGGTGGGTTTCAGCGGCACGCAGAAGATCATCATACCCGCCTCACCGTCGCTTAAATTCGGTGACACTGGCTTCACATTTTCCGCCTGGGTGAAGATCGCCGCGCCGCAGCGCGACGCGGTGCTGTTCGCGCGCCAGGACGGAGCCGACGGCGTGAGTCTGCGCCTCGATCAGTCGAAGCTGTACGCGCGCATCGCGCGCGGCGAGAAGGTCCATGAAACACCTCGTGCCGGTGACCTCGCGCCCGGCACCTGGCACCATGTGGCGCTCACCGGCGGCGCGCGTGTAACAATTTATGTCGATGGGCGCGAAGCCGCGAAGCTCGACGCTGCGACGTCGGCCTTCGCAGGAGACATTGTGCTGGGCGCTTCCGCCGGCGGAAGCGATTTCTTCAGCGGAGAACTCGATGAGGTCGAGTTGTCCAATGTCGCGCGCAGTGCGGGATGGATCAGCGTGGCGGCGCGCAGCCAGGGTCAGGACGCCAAGTTCGTGACGCCGGGTCAGGACGAGGCCGGCGGCGGTGGCGGCGGCACGTCCTACTTCGGCACCATCCTGCGCGCGGTCACCGTGGATGGGTGGGTGGTAATCGCGCTGCTTGGGTTGATGGCCGGCATAAGCTGGTGGGTCATGATCAATAAATTCCTCACGCTGCGGGTCATGGTGCAGGACAACCGGAAATTCGTGCAGGCGTTCCAGAAACTCAGCCCCGACCCCGGAGCGCTCGATGCGGACGACGCCGGAAACGGCGACCAGGGCCGATCGGATTTCGATATGGCGTTGTCCGGCAAGCATGACCACTATCAGAGCTCGCCCATCTATCGCGTGTACCACGTCGGGGTCCAGGAGCTCAAACATCGGTTCGGTCAGACCGATACCCGGATGTTGCATGGCCAATCCCTGACGCCGCAGGCGATCGACGCCATTCGCGCCAGCCTCGATGCCGCGCTGGTGCGGGAAAACCAGAAGCTCAACAACCTGCTGGTGCTGTTGACCATCGCCATCAGCGGCGGGCCCTTTCTCGGGCTGCTCGGCACCGTGGTCGGCGTCATGATCACTTTCGCTGCCATCGCCGCCACCGGCGACGTGAACATCAACGCCATCGCGCCCGGCATCGCGGCGGCGCTGGTGGCGACGGTCGCCGGCCTGCTGGTCGCGATCCCGGCGTTGTTCGGTTACAACTACATCGTCACGCAGATCAAGAACGTCGCCGCCGACATGCACGTGTTTATCGACGAGTTCATCAGCAAAATGGCGGAACAGTACGCCGCCGACGTGAGGATCGCCCATGAAGATGCAGGCCGAAAACGAGCCGTATAGCGACATCAACATCACGCCGATGCTCGATTTGGCGTACGTGCTGCTCGTGATCTTCATCATCATGACCACGGCCACGGTACAGGGCATCCGCGTGAACCTGCCCAAGGCGAGCGCGGCGCCGAGCCTGGCCAAGCCGCAGACCAAGGCGATCACGGTGGCGGCCGACGGCACGATTTATCTCGACACGTTCCCGGTAACCATGGACGAGCTCGAAACCCGGCTGCGCCAGTACCAGGCAGCGAATCCGGCGCTGCCGGTGGTGATCAAGGGCGACGCCGCGGTCCAATACGACAAGGTGATCCAGGTCCTGGATCTTCTGGGACGGCTGGACATCACCCAGCTCGGTCTGGTGACACAGAGGCTCGTGAAATGATGGTCATGACCAGCTTTACTGCGGATCCCGGCGCGCCGCGAGTGAGCGCGCATAAATCGTTTCACTGGCGTCCGCAATACCTGCTCGGCGCGGTGCTGCTCCTGCTGCTGGCCGGCGGCGTTTACGGAATTATCAATATAGTGTCGTCGAAGGCGCCGCCGAGAATGAAACAGATCGTGCAGCAGATCTCCCTGCTGCCGCCCCCGCCGCCTCCGGTGGATCAGCCGCCGCAGCCCGAGATCAAGGAAGAAGTGAATATCCCTCCGCCGCAACCCGTGGCTCAGGACAATGCGCCGCCCGGGGACCTCGGCATGGACGCGGACGGCAACGGTTCGGACAATTTCCAGCTACGCGCACGCAAAGGCGGGCGCAGCCTGCTGGATTCGAATCCGTTTTCTTCGTTTGCGAACCGCATCCAGGAATCGATCTACAAGACCTTGTCCGCGGACAAACGGGTGCGCAGCGCGAATTACGTCGTGACGGTCAAGCTATGGCTTGGCCAGGACGGCCGCATCGAGCGTTTCGAACTCGCCAACTCCACGGGCGATCAGAAGCTCGATCAATCCATCAAGCTGGCATTGGCGAAAGTCGGCCCGCTCGGCGACGAGATACCCCCGGACTTGCCGCAGCCGGTCAGATTGCAAATCACCTCGCGTCAGTAGAGTCCGCCGCGTTTCAACATGCCAATCAAAGTAATAATGCGCGCATTGATGCTGACTGTACTGGTCGTTGTCGCCGGCATCGCCTCGGCGGCTGACAATGAAGAACAGAAGGTCCTGGCCAAAGCCCAGCGCATGCTGCGGCAGATGTCTTTAGAGCGCGATGCGGCCCAGGCGGAGAATGTCAAACTGAAAAGCGAGCTTGCGGAGATTAACAGAAAACTCGCGGGTGTCAGGAAAAGCTCGGAGGCCGCGCTCGCTAAATCGCGGGAAAGCAATGCCGCGCTGAACGACAACCTGCAGCAGACCGGACAGAAGCTGCGGCAGGCCGAATCCGAAAAGAATCAGCTTCAGGACACGGTGAACAGCCAGGCGGAGCTGATCCAATCGTGCGAGTCCAAAAACACCGAGCTGGTGCAGGTCAACCGTGAATTGCTCGACCGTTACCAGAAAAAGGGCTTCTTCGACGCGTTGCTGCAGCGCGAGCCGTTGACACAGCTGAAGCGTGTCGAGATCGAGAATGTAGTGCAGGAGTACCAGGACCAGATCGATCAGATGGAGTTCAAGAGAAGGGAACAGGCCGCCGCTCACTAAGTTCCTCTGAAAATGGAATTTCTTCTGCATCGACGTCAGACGCCGGTTCGAGCGGATCTCCTCCGACCAATTCTACGTTTGGCACCCAGATGCCCAGCTCCCGCAACAGGCGATCGATGACCTGCTCCTCTTCTTCCGGATCGCGTATCACCCTGATCCCTCGGCGTGATGGTGTGCGCTGACAGCCATTATCCAAAATTCCTGTTTCAGATTCTTTTCACGGGCATCATTTGTATCTGACAGCGCTGGAACCAGCGGTAACATTTTTGAAATATCCCGCCGCATTGGCGTTTCATTCGTGGAAGCCAGGCCACATTCAATTGTTACATTTCGGTTAATTTCCGTTCGGTATTGCCGGTTACCTCGTCCGTGTCACACCTGGATATTTCACGCGGGTGACGTTTTCACACGTTTGAAATCAATAACCGTTTCAATAGCCACGCTTCATTCATGAAGTGTTCATGTTGTCCGGAATGTTCCATGGAGATGCCGTCCAAGGAGCTAAATTGAAATCCTCAGAAATGAAATACGGAGCTACCATGTGTAATAAACAAAGATCCAGGAAAATGTTTTTCGGCGCCGTGGCTGTTTGCGGTTTTCCATATCCGATTGCCCACGCCTGCTCGGTGTGGGACGTGCCCGGTTTGTCCGTCAACGATCCGTTACCGGTGGTGATGATCGATGGCGCCGATCGGAATTCCAGCGTGAAGCTCAAAGTGCGGGTCGCTTCCTCGAAAAGATCGGGTTTTGATTTCGGTTTTGTGAACGACGGGCTGTATACCCCCATTACCGGCAAATCGCATGTGCGGGGTTCAATCACGTTCACGGGTGGGGCCACTGTCGATTTCGCACTCCGGAACTGGGGACCCGATCACCTCTTCGGAACGGCCGACGACTTGGTCTATCGTCTTTCCGACGGCGCCGACTATGCGCAGCAATATTATTTTGATTCCGCCAAGTCCTCCCAGTTGTTCCAGTCCCGAAACCCGAGAATCACCTTTGGAGATTTTCAGGAGTTACGTCTTGACTGGGATTTGAATCAAGATGGAAAAACCGACGTGGAAACATGGATTGGAGTGAAGCGGAACCGATACGACGCCATGGCACCGGCCGCCGCCCCGGTTCCGGTGCCGTCAACGATGTGGCTCTTCGGCTCCGGCCTTGTGGTCTTGGCGACCGCGCTGAGGCGCCGAATGAGTTTTGAATTGTAGAACGGTGTTCGGGGCCAAGAGAAAAGGCCGCATCCGCGGCCTTTTCAATCGGAAGCTCCAGCGTGTGCGCGGCGGCTGGTCAGGTTCCTTGGCTGACGGAGGTTCCGGCGCGGCTCCCCGCGCGCTCTTTTTATTCTGACGCCATGTTAATGGTGCGAAATGACGCACGCATGATGCGTCCGTGCACGTCGATGACGCTGTTTCAGGCGGCGTTGTGGGCCGACCGCGACGCTTCGGCGCGCTGCGTCCGGGCGGACGGAAAAACGCAGGTGAAAGTGCTGCCGCGTCCGAGCTCGCTTTCGACCTCGAGATGCGCGTCATGACGCAGCAGCACGTGCTTGACAATGGAGAGCCCGAGGCCGGTGCCGCCCGAAGCGCGCGAGCGCGCCGTGTCCACGCGGTAAAACCGCTCGGTAAGGTGCGGGATATGTTCGGGCGCGATGCCTTCGCCGGTATCGGCGACGACGAATTCCGCGCCGCCGTCGCGTGCGCGCCACGTGAGGCGGATCGCTCCGGCGGCGGGCGTATAGCGCACGGCGTTGATGAGAAGGTTCTGGAAGGCGCTCGTCAATTCCTCGCGGCTGCCGAGCAACTTGAGACCGGGGTCGGCCTCGAGCGTGATGACATGTCGGTTCTCGCCGCTCAGGAGCTCGGCCTGTTCCTTGAGGCCCGTGAGCAGCGCGGCCACGTCCACCGTCTCGTCCTGGGTTCGTGGCGGGGAGGTCTCGAGCCGGGAGAGGGTCAGCAGATCATCCACCAGGCGCTGCATGCGCGCGGACTGCTCATGCATGATCGTCAGATGTTTCCTCAGTTCTTCCGGCCTGATCTTGTCGATCTGCCGCAGCGTTTCGATGTAGCCGCCGAGCACGGTCAATGGCGTGCGCAGCTCATGTGAGACATTGGCGACGAAATTCCGGCGCATCTGTTCGAGCCGGGCAAGCCGCGTGACGTCGCGCCCGATGACGAGCTGCTGCAGGCTGCCGAAGGGCGTGATCTGAACCGAGATGTGCATCTCGTGCGTTTCCGGCGATTCGATTTCAATCGGCTCGGAGTATTCGCCGCTTTGCAGGTATTGAGCGAATTCGGGATCGCGCAGCAGGTTGAGCAGGCGCATGCCGGCATCCTGCGGGTAGCGGATG
>Ga0187775_10000281_pt1 | contig 12552 bp, 9 predicted proteins | sample 0216_BV02_MP12_1_FD_132441 | JGI IMG/M metagenome (GOLD analysis project Ga0187775, IMG submission 132441) | Tropical peat soil microbial communities from peatlands in Department of Meta, Colombia - 0216_BV02_MP12_10_MG | ecosystem: Environmental > Terrestrial > Soil > Wetlands > Peat | place... | reverse complement strand
GCGAGACGGGTCAGGCGGCGGATCGGTGACTTGGCCTGGCACTCCGCGGAGCGGAAGGCGCTGAAGTCGTGCTCGCCCACGAGCTGCGCTGCCGCCGCCGCCATGGCGCGCTCATCGAGCGAGCGCGTCACCCACGCGGCGCGTGCCGCGGCCAGCGCCGAGCGCGCGGTGCGATTGAGGATCAGATAGCGGTAGACGCGCGCCTCGGCGCAGTAGCGCGCGTGAAAATGCGCCGGCATCGGCTGCGCCCAGAGGACGGCGAGATCCTCCGGCGCCTCGCTGTTGGCGCCGAGGATCCAGCTGCGGGAGGAGCGCTCGGCGTGCGTGTCGAAGTGTGCGACCTGAGCGCGCGCATGCACGCCCGCATCGGTGCGTCCCGCGCATACGACACTGACCGGCTCGGCCGCCACGGCGCCGAGCGCGCCCTCGAGGACCCCTTGAACGGTGCGCAGGGAGTGCTGGCTCTGCCAGCCGGCGAAGGCCGAGCCGTCGTACTCGATGCCGACGGCGATTCGGTTCATATCATTGCTGGCCGAAACGGCCGCAGGCCATTTCGGCCAATCAAACGATCAACCCGGCAGCGACTCCATCAGCCGCTGCGCTTCCTGCTTCTGCGCCGCGGAGCCTTCGCTCATGACTTCCTCGAGGATGTTGCGCGCACCGTCCGGGTCGCCCATGTCCATGTAGGCGCGGGCGAGATCGAGCTTGGTGCCGACCTCGCTCATCGTCACGGGCTCGAGATCCGGCAGCGCGAGATCCTCGTTCGCCAGCCGCTGCGTCGCCGCGAACGCCGCGTCCGGTACGGTCGCGGTGCCGACATCGAGGTCGAGCTTGCCGCCGTTGCCCGGGTAGGTCCCGGTGCCGAGATCGAGATCCACGCCCGAAGTGCGGATCTCGGGATGGGTGCCGGTCGTCGCGCTGCTGCTCACGTCGATGTCGACGGTATCGCCCCGCAGCGCCGCCAGGCGCGAGGTCTGCGAGCCATCCTGGAGCGGCCCCGCCTGCGTCAGCGCCGTCTCGAGCTCCTCCTGATCGAACTGCCACTGTCCGGTCGTCGAGGTCTTCGCGTGCGCCGCCGCCTGCTCGGCGGTGTCCTCGAGCTTCTTGCGCGTCTTCTCGTCGAGCCCGGCCACCATGGTCTGCGCGTCGGCGCCCACGCCGAGCGCCGGCTGCTCCTGGGTGTCGACCGTGCCGAGGTCGAGTCCCAGATCGTCGATCGCGAGCTCCGCGGTCTGCTCCGCGCTGCCCGCGCGCACCGCGGGCCTCATCGGCGCGCGCACCGTGCGCTCGTCGGGCTCTTCCAGCGTGGGCTGCTCCACGGTCGGGCCTTCGGTATCGGCGGCCTGCTGGCGCATCTTCGCGGTCATCTGCCGCGTGCTGCCGGTGGCGGCGGCGTTGCCGCCGCGGGCGCCCTGGAGCACCGTGAGGTTGCGGTCCGTGACGCCGGTGGTCGCCTCGGTCATCTGCGCCGTGCCCTCACCGACCGCTGAGCCGATGTCGAGATCGACGCCCTGCTCCGTCGGCACCGGCTCACCGAGCAGGTCAAAGTCGACGCGGCTCTGTCCGCCCTCGAGGTTGAGGTCCACGCCGCCGGCCGCGGCGCCGCCGACGGCCGCGCCGCCCGAGAACAGCGGATCCTCGGGGGCGAGCTGCTTGCCCATGATCAGGATCTTTTCCCACTCCCCGGGCGCGGCCTCCGCGCGCGTCTGCGCGAGCTCGTGCGCGGTCTGCAGGAACTGCTCCTTGTTGCCCCAGACGAAGAACACCTCGAGCAGCTTCAACTTCAGATCGCGCCGTGTCGGCTCGCGGCCGATCGCGATGCGGATCAGGTCGGCGGCCTGATCGTAGAGGCCGTACGCCATGTGGAAGTCGGCCTCGGCGAGCGGGTCGCCCTGGTCGAGGTTGATCGCAGTCTCGCTGCTGATCGTGTCATCGGCGGTGACGTGCTTGGCCGCCGGCGGCGGTGGTGGCGCGGCCCCGGCGGCCGCCATCCGCGGGCGCTCGTGCGTACCGGTCTCCTCGACGCGGATGTCGGGCTCGGGCTCGGTGAGCGGCATGGCGCGCATGGTCGGCGCCTCGAACCCGCCTGAGCCGCGCGCGGGGCCTGCCCCGCCGAGTGCTCCTCCGGCGCCGCTCGCTCCGGCAACTGCGGCTACCGCGAGCCGGCCGAGGGAGTCATCGAATTCGGAGGCGCGGCGCGAGCGCAGATACCGCAGGCCCGCGACGGCGGCGAACACCAGCGCGATGAGCGCAAGCACCCACCAGTAGCCCATGATCGTGTCGAGGATCGAGCCGCCCTCGGCGGCGGGAGCCGGCGCGGGCTTGTTGGCCGGCACCGGCTTCGGCAGCGGCTTCGAGACCGCCGCGGGCGGCGCGGCGGCCACCGGAGGCGCCGGCTGCTCTTCCTTCGGCGCGGGTTGCTCCGCTGCCGGCTTTTCGGCCGCGGGCTTCTCTACGGGCGCGGGTGTCGGCGCAGGCGGGGGAGCGGCCTGGGCGACCGGGGGCTTCGCAGGAGCAGGAGCAGGAACCGGTGCCGGGGGAGGCGTCGGCGCCTTGGCGGTCTGCTTCGCAGCCAGCTCGCTCTGCAAGCGCGCGAGGTCCTGGTTCTTGAGATCGAGCAGGCGCTTCGACTCGGCGAGCTGTCCCTCGAGCTCCTGTACCCGGCCCTTGAGCGCACTCACCTGGGCGCTGTTGGCTGCGGTACCGGTGCCGGCGGAGGCGGTCTCGGAAGGTGTCACGAGACGCAGGCGACCGGCCTGGGAGGCCTGCGCCGCGCCGCTTGCCGGGGCGGCGGCCGTCTCGCCAGCCGCGGCCGCGGGGGCCGCGGTGGAGCGCCACGCCGCGAACTGCCGGTTGATCTCGGCGGTCGCCTCGGCGGGCGGGATGGCCTGCGCCTGCGCCGCGTCCGGAATGCGCAGCACGCTGCCCGAGCGCAGCAGGTTCATGTTCTGGTCGAAGGCTTTGGGGTTCGCCTGGTAGATGGCGAGCATCCAGCTGCGCGTGCGCGCATCGTTGGTGGTCGCACCGGTCACACCGCGCGCGATCTCCGAGAGCGTCTCACCGCGTTGTACGACGTGCTCGGCGTTGGCGCCCTGCTCGGCCGAAGGCGCGGGGGGCGCGGGGCTGGCGCTCGGGCCTTCGGGCGCGGGAGATGCGGCGGCGCTCGCAGCGGCGGCCTTCGTCGAGCTGCGCGCAGGAGGCGGGGCGGGAGGAGCTGCGGCGGGGGCGGCTGCCTCGGCGGGAGCCGGCTCGGCAGCGGCCGCTTCGGCCGGCGCTGCCTGCGCGGACTCGGCCGCGGCGGGCGCGGCGGCGGCGGGGGCCGCGGCCTCTGCGGTGCGCGCGATGGTCCCGGCGCGGGTGTCGGCGCCGGTCGTGGGCGCCGCCACCGGTGCGTTGGCCACGGCCGACTGGCCCGGCGTGTACACCGGCGGATCGAGCAGCATGGTGTACTCGCGCACCAGCTGGCCGTGTGACCAGGTCACGTCCACCAGCAGCGTGACGAAGGGATCGGTGATCGGGTCAGCGGACTTGATCTTGATGATCTGATGGCCGTCCGCCGTCTGCACCGTGCGCAGTTGAACGCTCGTCAGGTAGGTGGGGTAGTCGAGCCCGTTCTGCGAGAACATCTCGCGCGAGGCCAGATGCGCCCGCAGTGTGTTGATCTCATCGGGTGCGACGTCGGTGATCTCGATCTCCGCATCGAGAGGTGCGTTCAGCGGAGAGAGCAGATGAATGTCTCCGAGACCAAGGGCAAACGCCGCTGACGGCAAAGCCAGCAGCAATGCCAGCGCTCGGCTTGAGCGTTTGGCGAACATCACGGCACCCCGGCAGGAGTCATTTGAAATGTCTTGTGGAAACAATCGGATGGACGATAAGTTGCGAGTCCACCACGAATTGGGCGGCAATATAACTTAAATAGGCTTCCAACCCAAAGCCCGGAGGCTTCCGCGGCCGTCGATCGCGGCTGTTCGGCGCACATTGTCGGGCACAGTCCTCGAGTTAAATCCCCGCTCAGAGGCGAGATCTTTACGGATTCTCAGGACATAAACTGTGTCGCGGTTCGCCTCGGAAGCGGGTTGCGGGCCCTGCGCGCTGGCGGAAATGTGATCGCCGCCACATCTCCCCGCGTCGCAACGCAGCAGGGCGCGTGATTTAAGCGCGCGGGGCGCCCGGAATCACCGGCGTCGGGGATTTCACGTCGGCGTTCTGCGCGCGCTGGCGCAGATAGTGATCCATGAGCACGATGGCGAGCATCGCCTCGGCGATCGGCGTCGCCCGCAGGCCCACGCAGGGATCGTGCCGGCCGGTCGTGACGATCTCGGTGGCCTGGCCCGCGACATCGATCGTGCGTCCGGGCAGCTGGATGCTGGAGGTGGGCTTCAGGGTCAGGTGGGCGACGATGTCCTGTCCCGAGGAGATCCCGCCGAGAACCCCGCCCGCGTGGTTTCTCAGGAACCCGTCGGGCGTCAGCTCGTCGCGATGCTCGCTGCCGCGCTGCGCGGCTGCCCTGACGCCCGCGCCGAGCTCGACCGCCTTCACCGCGTTGATGCCCATGAGCGCGTGGGCAATGTCCGCATCCAGCCGATCGAACACCGGCTCGCCGAGTCCCGGCGGCACGCCGCTCGCGACCACCGTGACGCGCGCGCCGATCGAGTCGCCCGCCTCGCGCATCTTCCAGATCAGCGCCTCGAGCTCGGGCACCCGCTGCGGGTCCGGGCAGAAGAACGGATTCTGGTAGGCGAAGGCCGGATCGATGGGCTCGAGGAGGAGCGGGCCGACCTGGCTCAGGTAGCCGTAGATGCGCACGTCGAGCCGCTGCGCGAGATAGCGCCGCGCGATGGCGCCCGCCGCGGTGCGCATCACCGTCTCGCGAGCCGAGGCGCGTCCGCCGCCGCGGTAGTCCCGCACGCCGTATTTCTGCTGGTAGGTGTAGTCGGCGTGCCCGGGGCGGAAGCGGTCCTTGATGCGCTCGTAGTCGCGCGCGCGGGCATCGGTGTTCTCGATGAGAAGGCCGATCGGCGTGCCGGTGGTGCGCCCCTCGAAGACCCCGGACAGAATGCGCACCTGATCGGCCTCGCGGCGCTGGCTCACGAAATGCGAGGTGCCGGTGCGGCGCCGGTCGACGTCCTGCTGCAGATCCGCCTCCGAGAGCGCGAGCCCTGGCGGGCAGCCGTCGACGATGCACCCGAGCGCCGGCCCGTGGCTCTCGCCGAAGGTAGTGACGGTGAAGAGCTTGCCGATGGTGTTGCCGGACATGGATGACTTCAGCGCGGGGGAAGTTGCTCGCGCCTCAGCAGGAACACTCCGCCGCCGCCGCGCGCGAACTGCAGCCACAGGAGCGGGAGCCCGGGAAACGTGCGCCGCACGGCGTGCTCGGTATTGCCGACCTCGACGATGAGGATCCCGCGCGGTGCGAGGTGCGCTCGCGCCTCGCGCAGAATGACCGCCACGGAATCAAGACCGCGCCTTCCCCCCGCGAGCGCCACACGCGGCTCGTGCCGGTATTCCGGTGGCAGTCGTTTGAGCTCACGGGCTCCTACGTAGGGCGGATTTGCCACGATGATATCGTAGGTCGCGCGCCCGAGCGCGCTGAAGTGATCGGATTTCCTCAGGCGCACGCGCGCGCCGACCCGGTGCGCTCGCACGTTGATGCGCGCCACCTCGAGCGCGGCTTCCGAGATGTCCACGGCATCGACCCGCGCCTTAGGTAAGGCTTTCGCGCAGGCGACGGCGATGCAGCCCGAGCCCGTGCCGAGATCGAGGATGCGCCGCACCCGCTTCGGATCCGCCCATGGCGCAAAGCCCCGCTCGATGAGCTCGGCGATTGGCGAGCGCGGCACGAGCACGCGCGCATCGACCGTGAACGGCAGGCCCGCGAACCAGGTGACACCCGTGAGGTAAGGGGCCGGAATGCGCTCGGCGATGCGCCGCGTGATGAGCTCGTCCGCGCGCGTAGCCTGGCGTGGGCTTACCGCGCGCCGATAGAGCGCAGCGCCGCCGTGCTGCGGGAGCCCGAGCGCGTGCAGCGTAAGGCTCGCGGCTTCGTCCCAGGCGTTGTCGGTGCCATGGCCGAAGTGGACGCGCGCGCGCCTCAGGCGCCGCGCGCCGCGCTCGATGAGGCTCAGGACGCTCGCACGCGCCGTCCGCGCGCGGCGCGGCGCGCGCTCAGGCGCCCGGCGCATCCGCGCCTCGTGCAGCGGTATGAAATAATTCGCTCATGGGCACCGTCAGCACCGTGCGATCTCGCTGGCTCTGGATCCTCGTCGTCCTCGCCGCCGCGGCGGCGCTCGCGGGCTACTGGCTGGCGCGGCAACTTGACAGGGAAACTCCCGTACTGGCAAGCGGCACGTGGTTGCCGCAACCTAAGCCGATCGCCGATTTTGCGCTCCAGGATCCGAGCGGGCGGCCCTTTACGCGCGCGGACCTCGCGAGTGCGCCGACGCTCGTCTACTTCGGCTTCACGCACTGTCCCGACATCTGCCCGACGACGCTCACGAAGCTCGCGCAGGTGCGCCGCGAGGCCGCGCTCCCGGCGCTGCGGGTGCTGTTCGTCAGCATCGACCCCGAGCGCGACACCCCGCAGGCCGTCGGGCGCTACGCGCAGGCCTTCGACCCCGCCTTTCAGGGCGTCACGGGTGAGCCGGAGAGCATTCGCCGCGTGGCGGCCAACTTCGCGGTCGCCGTGAGCCGCGTCGAGCTGCCGGGCGGCGACTACACCATGGACCACTCGGCGGTGATCTTCCTCACCACGGGTGCCGGCATCGTCGCGATCTTCACGCCCCCTTTCGAGGTGCGCTCGCTGGTGGCGGATCTGCGCCGCGTGGCGCCCGATCTCGCGCGCCGGGGGAGCGCGCCTGCGACATGAGCAGCGAGGACACCGGGGGGCGCCTCTTCGTCGGGCTGCAGTACCTGCTGCCGCAGCACCTGCTGTCGCGCGCGGTGCACTCCCTGGCGCGGCTGCGCGTCGCGTGGGTGAAGAACGCGCTGATCGACAACTTCATCGTCAACTACCGGCCGGACCTGGGCGAGGCCGAGGAGCCCGATCCGCGCCAATACGAGAGCTTCAACGCCTTCTTCACGCGCGCGCTGCGCGACGGCGCACGTCCCGTCGACCCCTCGCCGGCGTCCCTCGTCTCGCCGGTCGACGGCGCGGTGAGCCAGATCGGGCGCACCGACGGCTCGTGGCTGGTGCAGGCGAAGGGCCTCGCCTATACGCTCGAGTCGCTCCTCGATGAGGCCGCGCCCGCGTGGGCGCCGGTGTTCCGCGGCGGCGCCTTCGCGACGCTCTATCTCGCCCCCCATAACTACCATCGCATCCACATGCCGCTCGCCGGCACGCTGCAGGCCGCCTGGTACGTCCCGGGCCAGCTCTTCAGCGTGAACGCGACCACCGCGAGCCAGGTGCCCGGCCTCTTCGCCCGCAACGAGCGCCTGGTGTGCGTGTTCGCGGACGGAACGCTTTCCTTCGCGCTCATTCTGGTGGGAGCGCTCTTCGTCGGCAGCATGTCGACCGTGTGGCACGGCGAGGTCACCCCGCGCACGCCGCGCATGCGCACCGAGCTGCCGCTGGATTTCGTGCGCGCGGGACTGAAGCTCGAGAAGGGTGCGGAGATGGGCCGCTTCAACATGGGATCCACCGTGATCCTGCTGCTGCCGCCCGGCAGGAGCGCCTGGCTCGAATCGCTCGCGCCCGGCAGCACGATCCGCGTGGGCCAGACCCTGGCGCGCCTCACATGAGCGCGCACCCCGACTGGCGCCCGAGCGCCACGCCCGCGGCGCTGCGCGCGCGCGCGGCGCTGCTCGCACGGGCCCGGGAGTTCTTCGCCGCGCGCGGCGTGCTCGAGGTCGACACCCCGCTCGTGGTCAGCTCGCCGGTGAGCGATGTGCACATCGCCAGCGCCCGCGTCGAGCTCGCGACGGTCCCGGGCGCGGCGGCCCGCGCAAGCGCCGCGCGCGTTGCGGCGATGTTTCTCCACACCTCGCCCGAATACGCCATGAAGCGCCTCCTCGCCGCAGGTTCCGGCGACATCTACCAGATCTGCCACGTGGTGCGCGCCGAGGAGCGCGGACCGCTCCACAACCCGGAGTTCACGCTCATCGAGTGGTACCGATTGCGCTTCTCGCTCACCGTCCTCATGGACGAGGTGGAGGCGCTGGTGCGGGCGCTGCTGGGAAGCGCCGCCGCCCGCCGCGCGGGCGAGCGCCTGAGCTACCGCGAGGCCTTTGTGCGCGAGCTCGGCCTCGACCCCCTGGCCGCCACCGACGGCGAGCTCCTCGCGGCGGCGGGCCGCCTGGGACTGGCTTGCGGCGCACCGCGCGCGCCCCGCGACGAGCTGCTGGAGTTCCTCATGGCCTCGGGCGTCGGGCCGCGGCTCGGCCGGGGCGCCCTCACCTTCATCCACGGCTATCCTGCGACGCAGGCGGCGCTCGCGCGGCTCGATCCGGCCGATCCGCGAACGGCGCGGCGCTTCGAGCTCTACTGCGAGGGTCTCGAGCTCGCCAACGGCTTCGAGGAGCTCGCCTCGGCTCCCGAGCAGCGCGCGCGCTTCGAGCGCGACAACGAGGAACGGCGGCGCACGGGGCTCCCGGCGTGGCCGCCCGATGAGCGTCTGCTCGCGGCCCTCGCGGCCGGGCTCCCCGACTGCGCCGGCGTCGCGCTCGGTTTCGACCGCACGCTGATGCTGGCGCTCGGAGCGCAGCACATCGACGAGGTGCTCGCCTTCCCGACCGGGCGCGCCTAAAGCGCATGGGCTCAGCTCGCGGTGCCCCGCACATGAGCTCCGAGCGGCTCTCGCCCCGGGGGCTGGCCGTCGGGGCCGCCGCCTTCACGATCTGGGGATTGTTCCCGGCCTATCTCCACCCCCTGAGCGGCGTGCCGGCGCCCGAGATCATTGCGCACCGCATCATCTGGTCGTGCCTGTTCCTGCTCATCGTGATGCTGCTGCGCGCCGAGCTCGGCCGCCTCACGCTGGCATTCGGCAAGCCGCGGCTGCTCGCCGGGCTGGCGACTTCGGCGTTCCTCATCAGCTGCAACTGGCTGGTGTACGTCTGGAGCGTCACGCACCACTACATCGTCGAGTCGAGTCTCGGCTATTACATCAATCCGCTGGTGAACGTGCTGCTCGGAGTGCTGGTGCTGCGCGAGCGCCCGAACGCCGTGCAGTGGAGCGCGATCGCCCTCGCCTCCCTCGCCGTGCTCTATCTCGCCCTCCAGGCCGGGCGCCCGCCGTGGATCGCGTTTGCGCTGGCACTGAGCTTTTCGCTCTACGGATTCGTGCGCAAGGTCATCAGCGTCGATGCCTTGCCGGGACTGGCCACCGAGACGCTGCTGCTCCTGCCGCTCGCACTCGGCTATCTGGCCTGGTGCGAAGTGACGGGGATTGCGGCCTTCGGCCGCGCGGGCCCCGCGATCACGGCGCTGCTCATCGGCAGCGGCGTGGTCACGGCGGTGCCGCTGTTCCTCTTTGCCTACGCCGCGCGCCGCCTGCCGTACTCGACCGTGGGCGTGCTCCAGTACATAGGTCCGAGCCTGCAGCTCGCCTGCGGCGTGCTCTTCTATGACGAGAGCTTCGGACGCGCGCGCGCGGCCGGCTTTGCGCTGCTGTGGGCGGCGCTGGTGATCTACGCTGCGGACGGCTTGTGGCGCGCGCGGCGAGCGGCGCGCGGTGCCCGGCGCGCGACTTAGGCCCCGAGCAGCGGCTACTGCTTGCCGCGCGAGATGTACTCGCCGGTGCGTGTGTCGATGCGGAGCACTTCGCCTTCGTTGATGAAGAGCGGCACCCGCACCACCGCGCCGGTCTCGAGCTTGGCGGGCTTCTGGCCGCCGGTGGCGGTGTCGCCGCGCAGGCCCGGATCGGTCTCGATTACCTTCAGCTCGATGTGCGGCGGCGGCGTGACGAGCAGCGGCACGTTGTTCCACAGCGTCACGATGCACACGATGCCGTCCTTGAGCCACTGGGCGTTGTCGCCAACCGCCGACTTGCCGGCGGTGTACTGCTCGAAGCTCTCCGGGACCATGAAGTGCCAGAAGTCTCCGTCCTGGTAGAGGTACTGCATGTCCATGTCGACGACGTCGGCAGCCTCCAGCGACTCGCCGGACTTGAAGGTGCGCTCGATGGTGCGCCCGGTCTTGAGATTGCGTACCTTGATGCGGTTGAACGCCTGGCCCTTGCCGGGCTTGACGAACTCGTTCTCGATGACGGCGTAGGGATCGCCATCGAGCAGGACCTTGAGACCCGAGCGGATCTCGCTGGTGGTGTAGCTGGCCATTCTCGGATTCCGTGATTCTCGGGGCGGCCGGCAGGCCGCCCGCTAAAAGGGCCGCGTATGATAGCGGCACCGGTCCGGGCCTGCCAGCGCGCCCCAAACAGGCGCTTGTTCCGCGAGGTCGCTCACGCGGGGGGCTCACCCGCCGGTGCTAGAATTCGCCGCACTTGCGAGCGCACCCCAGGGAGGCCGTCTTGATCGAGCAGAGCGCCGTACCGCTCATCGTGCTCAGCGCCACGCGTGATCCCGTCGAGGCAATCAACGGCATGCTGCGCCGCGCGGGCGAGCCGGCCCACTGCACCTGGATCCCGGCGCTGCGCGATCTCGGGGATGCGCTGACCCAGATCAACCCCGAGCTGCTGGTGCACGTCATGGCCGACGAGCAGGAGCTCGAGGCGGTCGTCGCCATCCGCGACCAGGTGGCCCCGACCGTGCCGATCCTGGCGCTCGCCCCCGAGGCCGACGAGGCCCTGATCGCCAGTGCCCTCATGCTCGGCGCCCGCGACTTGGTCTCGCTCGCCCATCCGGAGCGGCTCCAGGCGGTGATGATGCGCGAGCTCGAGACCTTCCGCTCCCGGCGCACGCTCGATGTCGCGATGCGCGCCGCGCAGGATGCCCGCAACCAGCTCGACACCGTGCTCGAGCGCTCCAACGACGCGATCATCCAGGTCCAGGAGGGCATCGTCACCGATGCCAACCCGGCGTGGCTCGAGCTGTTCGGCGTCGAGGACGGAATCGCCGGACAGCCGGTGATGGACCTGTTCGCGGAGTCCTCGCATCCGGCGCTGCGCGGCGCGCTCGCCGCGTGCCTCCAGGGTCGCTGGAGCGGCGAGCACACGCTGCGCGCCAACGCGCTGCCTGCCGACGGCAGCATCCTGCCGGTGGAGATCGCGCTGGCGGTCGGGGAGTACGAGGGCGAGCCGTGCGTGCGGCTGGTCGTCCCGTCGGCGCCGCGCGCGGCGGCGGCGCACCCCGAGCCGCGCGCCGCCGAGAGTCCGGGCCCGTCGACCGACAGCTACGGGCTGCTGCCACGCCGCGAGCTGCTCGCGGCGCTCGGCGAGCGGCTTGCCACCCGCCCCACGGGCGGCATGCGCTGCCTCGCGGTCGTCAAGCTCGACAAGTTCTTCTCCTTCGAGCGCGTGATCGGCGTGACCGCGAGCGAAGAGGTCGTCGCCGAGTTCGTGCGGCTGCTGCGCGAGACGGTGCGGCCCAAGGAGCTGCTCGGGCGCCTCGGCGGCCTGCTCTTCCTGGTGCTGCTCGAGCGCGGCAACGAGAACGACATCAGTGCCTGGGCCGAGCAGCTGCTCGCGCGGGTGCAGAAGCACGTCATGCGCATCCGCGACAAGGCGGTCTCGGCCACCTGCACGGTGGGGCTCTCGACCGTGTCCCCGGGGCGGGCCAACCTCGATGCCGTGGTGGCCGACGCGATCGAGGCCTGCCGCAAGGGCAGCGCGCGCGGGGGCAACCAGAGCGTCACGTCGGACCACGCGGACACCGAGAGCCGCGTGATGTCCTACGACAAGGTGTGGGTCAAGCACATCAAGGCGGCGCTCATGGAGAATCGCTTCCGCCTGGTGCAGCAGCCGATCGCGAGCCTGCGCGGCGAGGACCCGGGCATGTTCGACGTGCTGGTGCGCATGGTCGACACCCAGGGCAAGGAAGTGCTGCCGTCGGAGTTCATGGCGGCGGCGGCACGCAACGACCTGATGAAGAACATCGACCGCTGGGTGGTGGGCGCCTCGCTCTCCTTCGCCGCGCAGAAAAAGCCCGAGTGCCTGTTCGTGCGCCTCTCGCGCGAGACCATCAAGGACGACACCTTCCTCGACTGGCTGGACAACCACCTGCGCTCGAGCCGGGCCGAGCCGCAGCGGCTGTGCTTCCAGGTCACGGAGGAAAACGCCGCGAGCTACATCACGCAGCTGAAGGCGCTGTCGGCGGCGCTGCGCGAGCGCCGCTTCCGCTTCGCGCTCGAGAGCTTCGGCGGCGGGCGCGACAGCCTCGGGATGCTCGAGTCCGTGCCCCTCGATTTCGTCAAGATCGACGGCGCCGTGATCCAGGGGCTGGCCGCCGATTCCCAGCTGCAGCAGCGCGTGCGCGCCCTGGTCGACATCGCCCAGAAGCGCTCGGTGCAGACCGTCGGCGAGCGCGTCGAGGACGCCAACACCATGGCGGTGCTGTGGCAGCTCGGCGTGCAGTACATCCAGGGCTATTTCGTCAACGAGCCCGAGGAAGTCGTCCTAAGCGCCGGGCGTTGAGGGCGCGGCCATCAGCTTGCCGCGGCCTCGG